>LXOW01240522.1_pt1 | contig 45452 bp, 35 predicted proteins | sample 1368591 | NCBI WGS metagenome assembly LXOW01 (sample SAMN04884650, study PRJNA319009) | bovine gut metagenome | isolation source: Cow rumen | host: Bos taurus | place: Italy: Legnaro (PD) | collected 2014-07-09
CCGCCTCTCTGCGTGTGTACAAGCCTGCACGGTCGTTGTGCTTGGCTATTACAAGAGGCTCGTTAGGCAGCAACCGCGCGCCGTTGTAATCCTTCGGCTCGGGCTCGGGAAAGTCAGAAATGCACCAGTCGGGACGGGGCTTGCTCCACTCGTCGGCTATCATCGCCTCACAGAGTGCCTGTCGCTTGACAAGCGAGGACTGATCCCATTGCTCTTTGGCGAGCTGTCGCCCGATAGGCGTGTAGCTGTTGCAATGCTCCGTAAACAAATCAAGAAAATCCTCAAAGGAATGTTCATAAATAGGGGTTGGGGTTGCCGCATCACGCGTAGGCGTGTGCGTGCATGAATTCTCTCTTTCCATTTTATTTTCTTTATTTATAGGGGGGTTATTAGGGGGGAGAACATTTTGTGCATTTTCGTGCACATTTTGAGCATTCTTGTGCTCATTTTGAGCATCATTTTGCTCATTTTGAGCATTGGTATAATACTTTTCGTTACTCTCCACTATCAGCCCCAAGGTTAGTAACTTGGCAATAGCGCGGCTGACTGACATCCGTCCCACCTTGAACGGCAGCACGCCTGCAAGTGCTTCCATTGTTCCGTACCAGCCTTTGGCGTTGTCGCCCTTGCTGCACTTCTCTATGGCTGCATACACGCACGCTTCGCTTGCATTCAAGCCCAGCGCCTTGCCGTCTATATTGCCTAACGTGATACGCATGCTAGTACAAACGCTCTTTGAGCACAAATATAGGGTTATTTATCATTGTCACGGAAACAGCCTTGTTTAGACTGCTCACGTCAAACGACCGCCAAGCATGTTTGTCTAGATCGTAGTAGTTTATCCTGTTCCATACAGGCTCTGCCAGCCCCTGCTCTATCTCGGCTCTGAATGCGCCGCTGCTTTGCTTGCTGGACGGTATATGGTCGTCGCACAGCGTACCGTAGCGCATTGCGTGCGTACCGTCCTGTTTTAAAAAATACAGCCGTACCACGCCTTTCAGCATAGCTTCGCGCACACGCTGGATAGCCCATGCGTCTTGCATCGATCTGCTCCAGTCCGGATGCACGTTACTGATACAGGACACCTCTTTTGAGTACTCGTACAGCAGGTGTGCCATGTGCATCACCCGTTGTTGTTTCTTAATCGGTTTAAATTGAATCGTTGCCATAATTTCGTAATTCGTAATTTTTAATTCGTAATTTCTAATTCGCGCGTCTCGTCCAGCATCTTTGCCACGTCCAGGTTGATTGCCTCAACGCTCAGCGGACTGGGGTCACCTGCAAACACCTCCGGCAGTCTGTCCAGAAAATACTCCAGCGGTGCTTCCTTCAAGCCGTATATGCCCTTCAGGTTACGCGTATAGACTAACTTCGGGTCTATACCCAACTTGCGCAACTTGCGCATGATCTGTGCGCGCCGCATGTTTTCCTTGGTTGTCACCCATTGCAGGTTGTCGGCACTCCAGTCCTCTTTATCGCCGTTCAGATGGTCGCACTCCATACCTGCCGGTCGAGGACCTAACCATGCGTGCGCCATAAGGTGGTGGCAGTTTTTGTTACCAAAGTTTCGCATTACAGGATAACAAGAACCGCCACGGGTTGTGCCGGTGGTAGTACATATGCCTGCCCTGGCGGCTGGCGAAAAAGTTGGCCTCTGCTCACTCCAGCCGTCCTTTTTGCGCACAAAGAACCGCCCGTCACGTGAGCAGTACAGCACCTTGCGCAGTACACCCTGCTCGTCATAGCCGTGCAGGCAGTTGCGCACCTGAATGCACTCCTGTGCATCCTCTTTCCCCTTCTGAGAAGGGGACAAAGGGGTTGTCATGATCTCTTCCTGTTGTGGGAACTCCCACCGTAGTTTTGTTGCCATAGTTATTGAATTGTTAAGTTGTTAAGTTGTTAAAGTGTTAAAGTGTTAAAGTGTTATGGCTTGCGCAAGTCATGTTTTGAAATTTCGGTGCAAAGGTACGGCAAAAAAATGAAAACATAGATAGTATGGTACTATCTGTTTTCGGGAAATTTTGTGTTATACGTGCGCGCGTATGCGCGTACAAGTGCGCGCGTGCGAAGTGGAGTTTGCAAAATGCAGATATATTGCAACTTGCAGGGCGATTTATATGCGGAAATTTGCTTTTGTCAGAAAAAAGCAGTATCTTTGTATATGATTTGAAAGAAATGACAGTATTTGAGCATATAGGCAGGCTGAAAGAGGCAGGTTTCTGGAGAGCGGAACTCTCGATGTACCACCGCGCCACGACGCTCGATTTTTATTACCGGTTGTATGCGCTGATACGCGAACTTGCCCCGGAGCGAGGTTACGGATACCTGCATCGCTTACTAAAAAAATGAGCGGATACTCAAGTTGATAGACAAGGAAGGTGGTCAACGTGACGTGCAAACCCTGAAATGGGCGATAACCGAAATGGAAGCACCGGTATATGATTAGATTATGGCAACACTTATTCTCATAGCAAAGATTGTCGGCGGTATAGGCCTTTGGTTAGCGGCTGTTTGTCTGCACGGATGGACGCGTGACTTTGTTCGCGGGAACGGACGTTACTATTATTCCTCAAGCAAGAAACGCAGATAAGCCTGCTTGACCACATATATACACAAAAAATAGGGCAGCCTTTCGGTTGCCCTCTTTCTTTTCGTCAAATGTTAAACGTTACTTTACAATCGCGCCGGTAGTGCTGTATGTCTTGCCGTTGTTGATGATCAGCAGCTGGCCGTTTGTGATTGTCTTTTGGGTCTTGGTGTTCTGGCGTATTTGCTCAACAGCGGATAATTCGGGAGCAGCTTTGATAGAACCGAAATCTTTCCACACGTCCGCAGACTGATACAAAGCAATCGACTCTTCGGGTACATACAAGGTGCATGTATTTACGTTAACTCCATAGAATACATAGCTATCAATTGCTTGAGGTGTTGCGGCATAATTATATACCGAGGTCAGACTGCTGCAACTCTGGAAAGCATAATATCCAATGCTTGTGACGCTGTTGCCGATGGTGACCGAGGTTAGACTGCGGCAAGCCCCGAAAGCCTCCTGTCCAATGCTTGTCACGCTGTTGGGGATAGTGACAGAGATCAGATTGCTGCAACCATAGAAAGCCTGTATTCCAATGCTTGTGACGCTGTTGGGGATGGTGACAGAGGTCAGAACACTGCAATTATAGAAAGCATAACTGCCAATGCTTGTCACGCTGTTAGGGATGGTGACCGAAGTCAGACTGCTGCAATACCCGAAAGCACCCTCTCCAATGCTTGTCACGCTGTTGCCGATGGTGACAGAGGTCAGACTGCTGCAACTAGAGAAAGCATAATATCCAATGCTTGTGACGCTGTTGGGGATGGTGATAGAGGTCAGACTGCTGCAATACTCGAAAGCATAATTTCCAATGCTTGTGACGCTGTTAGGGATGGTGATAGAGGTCAGACTGCTGCATCCCAGGAAAGCCCAATCTCCAATGCTTGTGACGCTGTTAGGGATGGTGACCGAGGTCAGACTGCTGCAACCATAGAAAGCATAATTTCCAATGCTTGTGACGCTGTACGTTTGGCTGTTGTACGTCACCGATGAAGGGATATCGGCAGAAGTCAAACCGCTGTAGTTGTTTTCTGACCAGTACTCTTGATAAGTAACTTCCGCCGTCAGGTTGTCGGCATCGAGGTTGTAATACAAGTCGCCGATTTGAACTCTTTCAGCGAAGATTGTTCCTACGCTTGCTACAAGTGCAAGGAGAAAAGAGAAAAGTTTTGTTTTCATAATTCCATTGTTTTGGTTTCGGCTACAAAGGTACGACTTTTTTTTGACAATTGCAAGCGTTTCGTCGAAAAAATCTTGAAATCCTGCACGGCTCTGCCGATCGTTCGAGCAGAGCGAGATAAGAAATCTTGAAATAATCGTGCCCTTTAGGGCTAAGAAATCTTGAAATTGTCTGCGCCAGACAATAGTCCCTTTTTTTTGTCCATATTTCACGCCGCAGGCACTAATCCCCATAAACACATATACACACACGCAAAGAGAGCAACCTTTCGGTTGCCCTCTTTCATATTACAAAAAATATTTCAATTATGCAAATGTCAAGAGAAAATCTTAAGAAATAGTGCGAAGAAAGTGAGGTTTTATATATATCGTGCAAAACGTTGCTGATTCGTTGGTCGTTATGGGTTAAGCATCCATTTCCCATGCAAACCCGATAGTTCAGCGGCTTTTTGCCCTTTCGTGCAACCTCAATCCGCTGCCAATTTATGCAAAACTTCGGTTATGAAGGATATATCTAATTCGTATATGAATGCAAGCCTCCGAGAAGGTAGGAAACACCAAAATACGTGAACAGCACAAAGAAGAACGCCACGATACTACATACGTGGTAAACCGTCACAGAACGCTTGTCACTGATAACTGACCCCTTCTTTATCCATGGGAAATGCAGCAGCAGTGCATATACGAGCATGGTGATCAGCGCCCAGGTCTCCTTCGGGTCCCAGCCCCAATACCTGCCCCATGACATATTCGCCCACACCGCACCGATGAAGATGCCGGCGGTGAGGCAGAACAATGCCGGATACAGAAGCAGTTGCGACAGGTGCATCAGCTGTTCACGGCGCTTGGGCAGGCACAAGCCAATGATGCCGTCAACGGCTATAACGGCAAACAAGGTGTAGGCAAGCATAATGACCGACACATGGATGCCTAACAGCGGCGTTTGCAGCACCGGCTGCAACGGAGGTTTGGGTGTAACGACTTTCGTCATGACAATGGCCAATACCACCACAGCTATCCCCAACCCGACCATCAGCCATGTGTGCTGTTTGCGAACGAGCGTGCGGAAGTACGTGCGTTTCTGGAAGAAGAAGCCGATCATGGCAAGCAGCAGCAAGGCGTAGCCGGTATAGGTTATGCCGATGCCCCACGGGTCGTAGTTGTAGGCAAGCACCACGCCCAGCTCGTCGCTGTCGTAATCCGACTGGCAGAAGCGGTAGCCGTGGTACTTGAGCGGTTTGTTCATCCGCAGGCTGCCTTCGTCCACGGTCAAGGGCTGCCGGCTGCGGTCGAGGATACGCAGGCTGCTGACGTAATCCACCGGGTTGTCGCCGTCATAGATAACCTGAAAATCCCATAAGAAAAGACTTAGAGTTGAGTGTTTAGAGTTTAGAGAGACCGCTTTGTCGGCACGCAGATGCACCTCGCCCTGCTCGCCGAAGAAGTGCGTCACGCACGCTCCGATGACGATAGTCACCAGAGCGGCGTGAAGCAAACCCGTACAAGGTGCTTTGCGAAAATTGAACGGGCGTAACCAATTCATATAGTAACCAATAAACATTAAATTGCATTGACGAATGCCACGATAGCATCCCTGTCCTCTTTCGGCAACTTATAGAACTGCTGCGTGGGCCAGTAGGCGTCGCTCTCGTTGCTGTAGCCGTGCCACATGATAGCCTCAATCACGTTGCGGGCACGCGTGTCGTGCATACGTGCCTCATATGCGTCGCCGGTGGCTTTCTTGTGCAGTCCGCGTCCCCAGAGCGGCGTGGTGCGGCACCAGCCGGTGCGGATATCATTCTCCATGCAGAGCTTGTGCTGGATCATGTCGGTGTACGGCCAGATCTTCTGGTTCGGGTAACGCGGCATGGAAGCCGTGAAGCCTTTGAAGTTATTCGGGTCACGCACCTCGTCAGCACCGGTCGTCCATGTCGGACGGTGGCAGTAGTCGCAGCCGATCTGCGTGAACAGTTCTTTGCCTCGCAGCACTTTCTCGTCGGTCACGTTACGCGCTGCAGGAACAGCCAGACCACGGTGCCAGACCATGACTTGCGTGAACTCGTCGTCGCTCATCTCGGCCGGCAGGGTCTTGCTCGTCAGGTAGTCGTAAATCTCCTGCTCCGTACCGAACGCCGCCTGTACTTCCGGGTCTTTGGATGCGTACTCGGCGTAGATCGTGCCGTTGAGATCCAGGTAGTGATACTGACGGTCGGAACGGGTGACGTTGGTGATATTCCAGATAGCGTTCGCACCTGCCGCATCCATGATAGGACCGCGCGTGAGGGCGTAGGTGAAGCGTTTGGGGCCCCATTGCGGGTCGTTCTTGTAATAGCCCGAGGTCTGGAAACCACCGTTCCAGAAAGCAGGGTTCAGACCGTTCTTCAGCTTGCCGTCGTTGGCCTCTTTCTCGTACTGGGCAATGATGTCCGCATCGGTGATAGCGTCCAGCAGACCCGAGCCATACACGCCGATGGTGTTCTCCAGCTTGACCTCATAGCCTTGCGACTCGAGCAGTCCGTCCGGGTCGCGGTAGCCTTGGTTATAGACATACACGGCGGTGTTGGGCATCTTCACTTCCGGATAGCGCAGCTCGTAGGTCTCGCCGTCGGCGAACTTGTTGCCGTGCTCGTCCGTAGCGGTCTTCCACGTGACGGTGATCTGGTCGGGGTCCAGCGGAGCCTTGAAGGGCGCAGCGCCGAACAGTTGCGGCATACCGGCCAGCCAAGGCACATAGGCCTGTGTGGCAGGGTTGATGACCACAAGCAGCGTTCCGTTACCCACTTCCGAAGCGTTATAGGTGCCTTCGGGCACAGACGTACCGTGCGAGTAGTTGGGGTGGCAGTGCTGGCACGATGAACGCACATAGACGGGTCCCAAGCCGTGCTGACGGCCGCTCTCGTTGGTCACGAACGGTTTCTCGGCAATCTGGTCACCTTGCGCAAAAGCTGTTCCGAGACCTGCGTCCTCGGTAGCCGGTGTCGGCTGACGGAAAGTCATGGACGTGAGGTTGGTGGTCGTACCGAGCTTGCCGCCGGTGTAGTACCATTCGGGCAGGTCGGTCTGAGGCTCTTCGCCCTTGTTCTCGCCGGGCTTACAAGCGACTAATAGGACCGCTACCGCTGACAGAGTACAGACGGCTACGCTGACAGAATACAGACTGAATTTGTTCATTGTTTTCATAATTTATAATTTTTAATTCGTAATTATTTCGATAGCTGCGGCAGCACTTCTTTATCCAGCACTTCTTCCAATGCCGACACTTTGTCAATCGCCGTCTTCACCAACGGATTGTTCTGCGCCGTGTTCTCAAAGTCACCTATTTCTTCAATCGCCTTGATTGCGTCTTCTATCGCCTTGCGGACACGTGCATCCAGGTCGCCGTTCTGGCGATAGACATAATTGGAAATAGAATGGTCACCCGCTTGTGCGCCGCAGTACGCGTGCTGGATAGAACGGATATTGTCCGCAAAATCGATGGTGGACGTGCAGCTGTACGGGCTCTCGATATAATCGCGTTCCTCCGGCGTACTGCTGATGTACGGGTTGCCCATCTTCAGGTCCGCCACCTCACCGGCGATGTCGATACAACCGGCGATGATCTCTTCCGCCGCCTCCTGGTAGGTGACATAGATACAGCCCGCCTTGCCGGCGTTCATCATCTGCCAGCCGTAACGGTCTTCGTACGTCTCCACTTCGCCTTCGTCCAGTAGTTTCTGTTTGGCGTCACTCACTTCGCCTGCCCACGCATATTCCAGCAGGATAGCCTGTTGCGTCAGGTCTTCTACGATACCGAGCAGATAAACCGCTTCGGCATGCGTCAGGTTGGCGGCATGCGGACGACCGGTACCGACTGGACGACCGTCTTTCTCCACACTCTCAAACAACAGATACTCGGCTGCATGGAAGCCTTTCAGCGCATAACCGAGCTTGTCACCCACGTACGCGCCGCCTTCTTCCTCGATAGCAGCCATTCGCTCCTGGTCATGCAGCAGCGCGTTCATCGCATTGAAATCCAAGGGCCACGAGTCGATGTGCGGGTCGATGTTATGCGCCGAAGCGGGTCCGTACAGGAACGCCTCGCTCTGCTCCCAGTGCTTGCGCATCGCACGCCACGACGTACCGGCATCGGACATCAGTTTGCTGTAGTCCTCTCCGGCTTCCACTTTCGCGAGAATCTGCTTGCACTGGTCCAACAACGTCAGTCCGGCATCCGCCATAGCACCGTAGGTCGCGATGACAGTGTTTTCTACATACGGCGTAACTGCCTGCTGCAGCGCCGATTCCTTATCCGTGGTGACTTCTGTGCCACCACTCTTGCATGCAGCCAAACCCATGACGCATGCGGCAAATAGAATAAATTTTGTTTTCATTGTGTTGATATTTTTTCGTTATTTCGTGATTTCGTTATTTCGTGATTTCGAGATTTCGGGAATTTGAAAGCCTATAACTCATAAAATCCCGCATAGACGATTCCTACCGCAATCTGCGGTTCATCGTTGTATATCTTCCCGCGCGTACCGTCCGCGCGCGTACCTTGTTTTAGTATGCCGTACGAGAACTCCGCCTTCACGCCGATTTGCTTGATCGGGAAATAATTGATACCGGCTGCTATGCGATGCCGTCCGCACCACGCGTACATGTCCGTCGGCTTGTTGTCGTAGCGCAGCATCGAGTCATAGTAATCGTAGCGACCGAACAAATAGAACTGCTGTTTTTTCTCCACCAGTTTCTTGTTCAGACTGAAGAAATCGTAGCCCGCCTCTATTCCTGCTGCCACGGCATCCGAAGCCACCCATTGCTTGCTCGACACCGACCCCTTGCGCATGGCTATATTATATTGCGTGATAGCAGCCGCGTCACTCAGATGGCCGTACGTTGCACTGCCACGGACGATTACGCCGTAACCCTTGTACGCAAAATCAAAACTGCCGATGCTCACCGTGCCTTTCACATCCTTGTACGCACTGGCGTCCAGTTCGGCATTGGTCTTGCTCAGCGTGTTGCGGAACGAGTTGCCGCAGTAGCCCGACAGCGACAGCCGCAGCCCTTCCACGCCCGTATAATCGACCCGCGCCGCACCGGCAAACACGTTCGCCAGCTTGAACTCATACGGACTGCCTGTGCCCGGTTTGATCCAGTTCTTGCGGTTGAAACGGTCGCTGTCCAGTCCGGGCAGGAACATCGCCTGGTAGTGCCAGCCGTTCTTCGTGCTACCCATAAACGTCAATGCCACCTCGTGCCATGTGCTCGGTAGGATTGTGAACTCGCCCTCGTTACGATATACGCCGAAATACTCCGTCGATTCGTGGTGGGCATTCAGCGCACCGACGGGTATGACCTGCATGCCCGCACGCAGAATAGCGTACCGGTTGAACTTCTTCTGCAACCAGAACTGCTCCAGTGCCACTTCGCCGCCGCGCTCTATCTCGCTTTCGTACTCACCGCCTTCTTCTTCCTCTATCTCCACCGCACTCTCCGTACCGCCGTGCTCGAACTCAATCTCCGTGCCTACACTCCAGCCTTTGCCGAAATCGTAACCCAAATAAATGACCACATGCGGCAGATCGAACTCGCCGTAATGGTCATTGGCGTATTTCTCGGGGTTCTTGCCGTAACGCAGGTAGTTGTTGCTGTACCAGCAATGCTTCGCCGTCACTTCTCCGTACCCGCCGATGGTGAACCTTCCTTGTCGCTTCCCTGAATCAGCATTCTCCCCCTTTTGAGAAGGGGGTTGGGGAGATGTCTGACTGGAGGATGTCACCATCCCACTATTTTGGGATACGCTGTCCTTCTGCTCCAACCGCTCAATACGTTGGATAAGCGCCTGCAGGTCGGCAGCACTCACCTTTATCGAATCTTCCGCACGCACACCTAACGCGCATGCAATCAGCAAAAAAGAAACTACTATTCGTTTATTCATATGCTCTTTTCCCGTTCACTTTTCAGCTTCGGGTATTCATTTTATTCATAGTGCAAAGTTACTGATTTTTCTCCGTTTATGCAATACCCAAATTATGGGATTTTTTACATATGAGAATGAATCAACTCAAACTATCCGGAAATAATCCGGAGTAATCTCATCCCTACCCGGGAAGTATAGATTGTCTGATTTGACGCCTGCACAATGCAAAAATGCCGTTTTGGGTGGTGTGCGGAGCATATTTTACACTTTACTATTGCAAATATGCAAAAAAAGCAGTACCTTTGCGTCGCATTTGAAAAATGCCTGATTATGGTTCGACAGAGCGTTCCGTTCTGCCGATTAAAAGGGAAGGCTGTGCAAATCAGCCGCTGTCCCGCAGCCGTGAGTCTCACAACCGAACTCCATTTCCAAATGGTCACTGTCGTATGACGGGAAGGCCGGAGCGAGGGAGACAAGCCGGAAGACCTGCCACAATCTGTTACGCTTAAATCCTTGGCGCGGATACCAAGGCAGGCAACATGAAAAAGATTTTTAGTAGGTACATAAGTTACTAACGTATGAAGCAGCGTTATGTGTTTATCGCAGCATTTTTTGCTGTGTCTTTTGCGTGCGTGCAATCTATTCATGCATCGCATAGTCAGTCCGGCTCTATCGACGATGCCGCTGACACCATCCGCCTGAACATGCAGGCCTATCTTGCCGATTATCCTTTGGATGCAGACGGCAAGTGGGTGCAAACGTACAACGACTATTACCCGTCCATTGATTTCGGGGAATACTACTCATTCTCCCACATGAAGTATTTCCTCTACGGCGGTAACCCGAGTACCGTAGATATGACCTATTGGGACGGATTCACCCTTTGCACCAACGGCGATGACACCGACTGGGGCTATAGCGGTTCGTCGGCATTCTGGACGGAGCATCAGTGGGGGTGTATGGCCGGTGGCGGCATTGACTCATTGGGCAATCTGGTAAAAGGTGCGCCGTATTTGGTAGGCTATTGGGGATACAACTACGAGGATGAGATCATGCGCAGTCTGCAGGTGAACTTCCCTGACGGCGAGACCCATCGCCCCATAGGCATATGGGTGTGCAATCATCCGTGGGCGTACTATGGCATAAAGCATTCCGACGGTTTTGCCCATTCGTTTGCCGACAATGGCGCTGCGTTCAAACTCATAGTTCACGGTATGGACGAAGAGGAAGGCGAAGCCGGCATGCCTATTGAGGTTACGCTTGCTTCGTTTCACGACAATGCGCTAGACATATCGAAAGACTGGCAATGGGTGAACCTGACCTCACTGGGGCAGGTCAACGGTATATTCTTCACGCTGGAGAGCAGTGACATGTCGCCGGGGCTCGGTATGAATACAGCTGCCTACTTTTGCCTGGGCGGCATGGAGATTCTGGAGCACGTGGACGAGTTGCCTCGTCCCACAGGATTGCAGGCAGAGCCTCTGGACGAACATAGCGTGAAGGTCAACTGGACTAAAGTGGGCGATGCTGCCTACTACCGTGTGTATGTCGATTCGGTATTGGTGGACTCAACGGCAGCCAACTACTTCACCTTCACCGGCCTGAAGACCTACACTACCTACCGGTTCTTTGCACAGGCGGTATCTGCCTATGGCGAGAGTTCTGACTGGGGCTACGTATCTGCACGCACCAAGGACCTGACGCCGCCTACACCGCCAACGAACCTGCAGGCTGAACCGGACATCTACAAGATTCGCCTGACCTGGGATGCCGGAACGGACAATATAGCCGTAGGACGTTACGGCGTATATGTGGACGGCAAACGCTATACCCGTACCAAATACACCACCTGCACCATTACCGGTCTGGACCCTGAAACCACCTATCAGATTGAAGTGGATACATGGGACACCTCGGACAACACCAGCGAGCGCGTGTCCATGCAGGTCACTACACGTTCTATTGCCACCGGTACCGAAGAAGCGGCTGCCGAAGCCGTGGAGCGGATATATACGCTGCAAGGACAGCCTGTAAGCCGCAAGCATACTGCACCCGGGCAGGTATATATCGTAGTGACAGGCGATAAAGCTACCAAACAGATAATCCGACAATAAATCCAATTATCTATCACAATATGAAAAAACAACTACTATTCTTTCTGTGCCCGTTGCTTCTGTCAGGAGCGTGGCACCATGTGCAGGCTGCGCATGTGGCGATAACGATGAACACCGTTACGCAGACCATGACCCTGCATGACGAGGGGGATAACATTATCTCCGAAGACGGGTTAAGTTCCCGCACCTACACGTTCAACAACCTTTCGAACGGAACCTACACCATCTACGGCTACAACTCTGCCTCCGAATTGAACGGTACGCTTACGTTCACCGTCAGCGGTGCCGACCTTGAGATGAACATCTTCACGATGACAAACGTCAGTGTGGACAATGACGATGACAGTTGGGTGTACGGCACAGACTTCACCATTGAGGACTATGCGGTGCACAGCCGCGAGGGCGTTATGTTCCCGGTTACGATTGGTGAGAATGCCGGTCATCCGTCTATTCTCGTTTATGAAGGCGGCAGTATCGTGCTGCGCTTTGTGCCATCGGCGGCACGGCAGGCTGAAGGCTATGTTTCTGCCAACGACGGACGTACCGTTAACTTCAACGAAACGATTATCACCACCATGCCGATGGGCGGCACGTTCACCTCAACCTGCCCCGCTGATGCGGAGATTGCGATGATGCAGAAACCCGGTGGTGCCAACGGTTCGGGTACGATTCACTATGTGCCGTTCACCTTCATTGCCCCCGAATCGGTGGACAACGACGGCAGCACCAAGACCTACACCTGGCGGCTGGGTAACAACTGCCAGTACAACATGCGTGCATGGAAAGAAGGCGGATTGACACAGGTGCTGAATTTCTATTACAACACCGCCCCCGAGAAATGCCCGACCATCAACTTCTCCGAATCGGACTTTGCAGCGCATTCGCCCAAGTGGATTGACCATAATCCGCGCAATCTCGGTCGTATGAACGACTGCAACATCCTGCTTAACATCAACCATAAAGGTTATCTCAAATTGACTACCGGACAGGAGTACGACCTATTGGCAGAGCGCGACTGGCAGATCATCCCCAACCAGACAGAGAACTACTTCCTCGAGCCGGATTACCACTATGCCGTGTATGACATCAACGGCAATCCGGACAACTCGGTAGTAGAGGTCGTAGATGATGGCTATATCGGTTCCGAATGGGCTATCTTGCGTGCCAAAAGTGCCGGTACTGCTATCGTCACCGTCACCTACGATGCCGCTTCTGCCAGCCAGTACGCACGGGAAAAGACGGAGAGGAAAGACTATTACGGCGGACGCTATTTCGGTGCGCTCTGGCCCGAGAACACCGGTGTGTTTGTCGTATCGGTGAATGCACCTGACAACGACATGGACCCAAATATGCGTCTTAATGAGGAGTATAATGAGAACTCTGCACGATTGGCAGGCATCTACGTCGATGCCGAGCATGACGTGTTCTATTATATTAACGACGAGGAGTCGTTCAACTACACCTTCAAGCCTACCGGCGTGACCAGTGTGGAGATTACCTATCCCACCATCCGCGAGAACGATGCTATATATAACAACGGTTGGCGTAATGTGACCAAGAACATAGATGACACCTACACGCTGCCGCTCAAACATGGTCGTCAGATTGTGCGTCTTGGCGACGGAGCCGGCAACTATGAATACCAGGTGCTGACAGCCAAACATGCGACGCGCACCATTACCAACAAGACCAATGCCAGCACCAGCCGTTTTCTGCCGGGCAGCAATGTGCTTGTGCAGTATGACGGACTGTATCACCCGGCTAACAAGTTGTCAGGTATCTACAACATGTCCGCGTACATCACCTATAATGGCAACCCCACAGGCTCACAGTTGATTCTCGGTCCGAACCAGTACTGGTTTGCCGGTACGCCTTCGGCGCAAGCGGTGCAGTTTACCATCCCGCTCGATTATACAGAGACCTCTTACAGCCTGACGGATGGTGTGATCCAAGTAACCGGTTTTGGTGACCCTATCGGTAACCACCGTACGATTGGCAAGTGGTCGGGACGTTCGCCGAACTTCACTGCCGGTACCGGACAGACCTATTTCGGTGCGCTGCCGGATGTTGTTATTCCGGTTACCCAACCGAGCCAGACGCGTGCGCGATTCATCACCGATCCCGAGGGCGCGGAGATTGTCAAAGTGACCAACGGCCTCGGTATCGAGGTTGCAGCGGACGGTGACGGACGTTATCTGCTTACCGAAGGCGAAAACTATGTCATTGCTTCTCATTCGGGTTGCAAACGCACACCTATCACCGTTACGATTGAGGCGGATTGCGAAGAAGAATCCGATATTCCGTTGACCTTAGAGACAATCCCTGCCAACGGTTGGGACGGAACGACCACAACCGCCGTTACGCCGACAAACGGCATCTATCACATCAAAAGCGGTTACGAACTGGCATGGTTCGCTGCACAGGTGAATGCCGGTACGGGTAAAACCTACAAGGCGGTTCTGGATAATGACATCGACCTTTGCGGTTACAACTGGACGCCTATCGGCAACGCCAGCGGCAAGAAATTCGGTGGTACGTTTGACGGACAAGGTTACAGCGTAAACAATCTGAGTATTCAGGGCGAAAGGTATATCGGATTATTCGGTTATATCACCTATTCGACCTCATTCACTGTAACCATACAGAACCTTACGATACGCGGTACCATCAACTCGACTTGGGATAGTACCACCGGTGCCCAAGTGGGCGGACTGGCAGCCAATGTGACCGGAAGAAACCAAAACCGCATCAATATCACCAATGTAACCAGTTACGTGGATATAACGGGTATGTCCGCCAACATCGCTGGTCTGATAGGCAGTGGTAACTTCCTCAATATCGACCGTTGCGCCAACTACGGCAATATTACCGTCACCAACCCCAATAAGATGCAGGTACGTGACAAAGGCGTTGCCGGTATTGTGGTGCTATCCTCTCTCAATAATACCATCACCAACAGCTACAACCGTGGCAACGTGGTGGCAGGCAACTACGTAGGCGGTATCTATACCGGAAAGGATTATACCTACGATGTAACGGTCACCAACTGCTACAACACCGGTTGGCTGAATGCCTCCAAAGGCAACAATCTGGGTGCTTCGGTCGGTGCCATCCGTAACTGCAAGAACAGCACGGACGAGACGCCGAGTGTAACCAACTGCTATGCCAACATGGACTTCCTCTTCAACGAGCTCAGCACCATCATCGTCGAGGACGAAGAACCGTGGCAGAGTGGCGAGATTGCTTATAAGCTCGGTGCCGCTTACGGTCAACAGATTGGTGTGGATCCGCTGCCGGTGCTCGGTGGCATGACGGTTTATGAGATTGAAATGCCGGACGGCAGCAAGATCTATTCCAATACCTACGAGAGTTACGACGAATATCTGCGTCAGAACCTCCCTGCCGGCAAGATGGGTACCGTCTGCCTGCCCTATGCTTCCTATCGCACATTTGACGCCACCTTCTACCATATTCTGTACAAGGAACTGGACGGCGCAGGTGAGCCGCTCAACATCACGCTGGAGGAAGTGACCGGCGCACTCGAACCCGGTATGCCGTACGTATTTGTACCCGATGCCGATGAACTGCGTATCTGGTACACGCCGTCAACATCTGTTCCTTCGCCGGAAAACCATAATGGTCTGCACGGCACCTTTGAGCAGATAACCGATGGCGCAGCCGGAAACCTTACCAACCGCATCGAGGGCAACTTTGTCATCTACAACAATATGTTCCAACGCTGCGGAGCGTACTGCACCGTGCCCGAAAACCGAGCATATATCGTTATGGACGATGTGCCGGTGCAGGGTGCTGCCGGTGCACCTGCACCCGTGGCAGGACGCAGACATCTAATTATCGGCAATGCCAACGCACCGCAGATACCTACCGCCATTGAGTACGTAACGGAAGGCGAAACGGATAACACCGCATACGACATACTCGGACGTCCGGTGAACAGCAAGAACCTGCCGGCACACGGAGTATATATCATTAACGGACAAAAAATCGTAAAGTAATATGAACAGGAATAAATATATCGCTCCGCAAACCACAGCAGTTGTCTGTGCCATGGCTGCACAAGTAATCATGGTTAGTCCGGGATTTGAGGATTCGGGAAATGTCAACAACAATCCCCTGGATAATATCATAGCCGGGTAGCATAATCCCAACTCAATCATAACACATCACAACTCTTCTGCCATAGAATGATGCTGTTATGTCCGGACGGCCTGTCAGATAGGCCGTCCGGTTTTTGCACCCATGTCTTCCACTCCATTTGGCCATACTATAAGTGGCCTCGGTCAATTGTTCTTATCTACATGGTGAAGCGTATCACAACTTTTAGGGATGACTAATCTCCATAACTGCCAGCATCGCCTTCAGACACATCCCTAATTGTTGGTATTTTGCGGCGTAAGGCTTGCAAATATGCAAAGAAATTAGTAATTTTGTATCGACTTTATGGCAAAATGTCAATTGGCTTTATGTATAAATCAACAGACAAGATATGCGACCTGATGGCGCACGAAGAGGACGCCATACAGATCATCAGCCGTTTCGGACTGGAGATGGGCGTGGGCGAACAGACCATCGCCCAAGTTTGCGAGGCGCACGGCGTGCATACGCCTACCTTCCTTGCCGTGGTCAATTACAAGGTATGCCAACTGCGTCCACAGCCTGCAGACATAGATATCCCGACTCTGCAACGCTACCTGAAGAACGCGCACACGTACTTTCTGGACTTCCGTCTGCCTCGTCTGCGTCGCTCACTCATTGAGGCCATCATTCCTGCTGACCCCACGACGAAGATTCCCGGTCTGATCCTGCGCTGCTACGATGAGTTTGTGGATGAGATACGCACGCATATCGAGCACGAGAATGCCGGACTGTTCGACGAACACGAACACGACGACCAGCGCATCACCGACAAACTGACGGAGATAAAGAACCTGATTATCAAATATTATCCCACCAACCCCACTTCAACCGAAGGCACCGTCACCTATACGCTCATCAGCGTCATGAGCGACCTGTGGCACACCGAGCACGACTTTGCGGACCACTGCGCCATTGAGGACGACATACTCCGCCCGGCACTCATTCAGAACAAAGACCGTTACGCTGAAAGAAAACAAACAGCTGCGCAGAAGGATGCAAGCGAAGAACTGAGCGAGCGCGAACGCGACGTACTTGTGCAGATCGTCAAGGGGCTGAGCAATAAGGAAATAGCCAATGTGCTGCACATCTCCACACACACGGTTGTCTCACATCGTAAGCACATAACCCGCAAACTGAACATCCACTCCTCCGCCGGCCTCACCATCTACGCCATCGTCAATCACCTTATTGATCTCAATAGTCTGGATAGTTAGATACATCCACGCTTTTGCCCTATAGAGGCACAACAAAAACTAACCGCATTCAGTAGCACAAGTCGCTTGGATAAGCGTGATACAGACAGAGCCCCGAAAGTCAGAAAAAAACTTTCGGGGCTCGGTTCTATGGTTGCTAATTAATTCTTTCCGCAATCCGGAAGAACATTAGATTCTCTCCAGCACGGTCTTTACAAGCTCTTTGATCCTCGGCTTGTAGTCGGTGTTGGCCGCCTCAATCTTGCGCTGTGCTATCACGCAGCAAACGGTCATTGCGCGGTGACCCATGTGCAGTGCCAGACCGGCGATGCACGAACCTTCCATCTCGTAGTTGGTGATGCGCTGTCCCTCGTAGCGGAACGCGGTGATCTTCTCGTTGATGTCAGGCACAGCCAGATCCACACGCAGCACGCGGCCTTGCGGACCGTAGAAACCGTTGGCGGCAATCGTGCAACCGCGCATCATGTCGTCCTTGGCGATACGGTCAACCAGTTCGGGGTTAGCGGCCACAACGTACGGCACAGCGGCTTTCTTCGGATAACCGATAAAGTCCACCAGTGCTTTCTCGAAGCCTACGTCGGCAATCTTGTCGCGGTCCTCATAGAACGCCAGCACACCGTCAAAACCGATGGATTTCTGGCTTACGAGGAACGTACCCAGAGGTATATCCTCCTGCATACCGCCGCAGGTACCGATACGTACGATATCCAGTACGCGCTTGTTCTCTTTCTCCTGACGGGTAGCGAAATCGATGTTCGCCAGCGCGTCTATCTCGTTCATCACGATGTCGCAGTTGTCCGTACCGATACCTGTCGAGATGCAGGATATACGTTTGCCTTGGAACTTACCGGTTATCGTGTGGAACTCGCGGCTTTGTACGTCGCACTCTATACTGCCTTCGTCAAAGAACGAGGCTACCATATTCACGCGGTCCTGATCGCCGACAAGGATGATCTTGTCCGCGAGGAACTCGGGTTTGAGATGCAGATGAAATGCAGACCCGTCTGCATTGATAATCAACTGACTTGCAGGGAATGTTTTCATGATTTCAGTATTATTATGTTAGTATTTCTTTCGTGTCGCATTCTTGATTTTGAATTTTTCTTGAGTAGATTTGGTTTTTCTTATGAGGGAGTTATGGTGACCATAATGACCGAGCGAAAAACCAAAGATGCCAAGAAAAAACAAAATCGCTTAGGCTTCGCCGCTTCCGAAACTCAGCGGGAACGTCGATCCCGGAACCGGCTTCTGCCCGTTATTCAGGTTAATCGTCCCATACTGCTTCTCATACTTCGCCAGATTATCCTGCAGCGCAAACAGCAGTCGTTTGCCGTTTTCCGGCGTCATGATAATACGTTGCATTACGTTAGCCTGCTGCATACCCGGCAGCATACTGGCAAAATCGATGATGAACTCCGTCTGGCTGTGTGCAATCACTGCCAGGTTTGAATACGTACCGGCTGCTTTGTCCGGCGTGAGGTTTATACTCAGTTTTTTCTCTTCCATTGTATTAATTGTTAAATCGTTAAATTCTTTCGAACATTTGGGGCCCCGAAAATTTCAATTTTTGGGGAGAGCGAAGGCATGCGTCGCTTTTATGCCGCTAATCGGGGTCCCCACAATCAACGTGCAGTGGGGTGATATGCGGCATCTGATGCGACCGCATTGCCGAACGCGACTACCAACGCTTCGGTTTCGGCCGCAGCGGCTCTATCAGCATCAGCGTCAGGCTTATCAGAGGCAGCAGGATCTCCCAGACGGGTATCAGCAGCACCGTCTTCCTTGTTCCCCAACGGTGTGCCGCAATGTTCAGCAGCACACACTGCCCTATCCACCGCAGCACCATCGCGCCCAGCGCTATCATCATCGGCATCTGAATGCTGAACGCTTCCTGCTTACAACCTATCACCACCAACGCTATCAACGCTGCGTACAGCAGTCCGCGTGTCACGGGCTCCAGTCCCAGCCGCCATTTGGTAGATGCTTTGTATTTAGGTGCCACGCTCAGGTGACGGCGTTTCTGGTGCAGCCATTCTTTCAGCGAGGACTTGGGCACGCTCCACGTCAGGCTGTCAGGCGTGCATACCACATTCGTATTGCTCTTGGTCGCCCAGCGGTTAACAAACAGGTCGTCGTCTCCGGCTTTGTTCTCCAGCATACCTAAGAATCCTCCGTGCTCGAAGAACAGCCGCTTGCTGTACGCGAGGTTCCTGCCCACACCCATGTACGGATGTCCGCTGGCAGCCATGCCCAGGTACTGCAGACCGTTCAGCAGCGTGTCGAACTGTATCATCCTGTTCAGCAGACCGGGCTTGACGAAGTACGCTCCGTACCCCAGCACGATATCTGTCTGTCTTTGCTCTCTGCTCCTTGCGCCTTGTTCCTTGTTCTCAAACCCGGCGACCATCTCCCGTATCCAGTGCACGGACTCCGGACGGCAGTCGGCATCGGTCAGCAGCAGGTAGTCGTATTGTGCGGCTTTCGCACCGAGAGTTATAGCCAGTTTCTTGGTCGACGCCACTTTCGCTCCCATGGGCACGAACGTCACCTTCAGGTTCTTGTACCGCTTCTGCCAGTACTCCAGATACGTCCGCGTGTCATCCTCGCTGCCGTCGTTCACTACAATCACCTCGTACTCTGGATAGTCCTGTATCATCAGTGCTTGCAGGTAGTCCCGCAGGTTCTTCTCCTCGTTCTTCGCACACACGATGACGCTCACTCCCGGCTGCTCGGTCTTTGCTTCTTGCTCCGTGCTCTTGACTCTGGTCCTGCGCACAGCCGCCAGAATGTACCTCAGGTAGTAGTACGCCTGGTACAACCACGCAGCAGCCAACACGCCGAGCAACACCTGTTCTGTCAACGACCACTCACTCACAACGTCTCTGCACTCTAAATTTTATACTCTAAACACTAAACTCTCAACTCTCAACTACCTTCACTTTGTATGTGTGCGTACTGCTTCCGTCCTCCGCTTTCACGGTGATCACCCACGGCGAACCGTTCACGGCACCCGGAGTAACGGTCATCTCCTTGCTGTCCAGCTTCCTTCCGCCGAACTTGGCTGTCTTGCCTTTGATGTTCGTCAGCGAACCGATGCCGCGCAGACCCTCGATCTTCACATTTTCGGATTTCTCGATCTTCAGATCTGCCAGACGTACCGTCTGCACTTTCTCGCTGTTCGCATCAAACGCCTTCCACTCCACTCCGTTGATCAGCAGTTTGTCTATCTTCGACGAATAGATCAGTTCCACGTCATCCACGTACAGGTCATTCGAGTCATACAGGCCGTCATTCGCACGGAACGCAGGATAGTTGCCTGCCGAGAAGATGACGTTGCACATCGTCGGACGGCCGTCGTTCATGTAATACACGGGCACCTTTATCTGCGTCCACTCGTCGTATTTGGCACGTGCACGGTACCAGCCCTCGGCAACTTGCTGTGCCGGCTCGTCCACACCGAACTCGTTTCCGTCGGTCGCCATGCGGATGTCGCTCTCCTCATTGATGCGCTCCGTGGTCGTGCTCGTTCCGGCTTTGTTCTTGTACTTGCTGCTTTTCGCTGTTCCTATCCACGAATAGTACAGCAGATGAAAGTCCTCCTTGTCGGTGTTCTCACCCTGACGTTTCACCCACACCACCATCGTGTCCGGCCTGTACGTCCAGGCTATACCGCCTTCCGTTCCGGCGGTGGCGCTGTTCAGGTTCAGACCTTTCAGGTACTGCCAGGGCACACCCAGGCTCAGGTATCCCGGACCCGTTGCTGCCAGGTTCAGTTTGGGCGCACCTATCAGACGGTCCTTAACGTATGCACAACTGCCCGTACGCCCCGGACGCTCGTACATGAACGTGAACTTCAGTCCTATCTGCGTCACGTTCGAGCCGTGCCAGTCTACCAGCTGGGCGTCGTCCTTGAACTTGCCCGACCAGTTCTCAAAATGCGGGTCAGGCAACTGCTGCGCATACATCTGCACAGCCGCCAGCACCAGCGCAAAAACGATCGTTCTCCTCTTCATCAGCGCAAGCGTTTGTTCAGCAGGTTCTTCTTGTCAGCACGGATGGCGTCGGCTATCAGCGCTGCCACTTTCTGGGCTCCGGCTTCCGTCAGGGCGTATCCCTCACGGGCTGCTTTCTCTGCAGCGACAGGCGATGCAGGCTCAACTGCCACATACGCGGCGGCGGTGTTCTCCGCGCCTTCGGCGGACAGCCAGTCGAACATCATCTTCTCCAGGTCAACCACCGGCAGCAGGTCGCGCTGGCACATGCTGCGGATCACGATCGGGGTGTGTCCCAGACGGTGAACCTGCGTTCCATCGGCGGTGTAGTAACGCGGACATACGGGCGTCAGCCAAATGGTCTTCACGCCTTTCTTCTTCGCGGCCTGCTGGATGGCAAGCAACTGCTCCAGATATATGTCCGACGCCAGTTTCTCATCGGAGGCTATGTCATTCGGCATCTTGCATATCATTACCAGATCACCTTTGTTCGCTGGCTCAAGCAGTGCCGCAGGGTCATTTGGCAGCAGCGTCGCGGAAGTCTTCACATCCACCGTCACCGCACCGTCAAACAGCGGCTGGAGCTGTGTGGCGTAGCCTACAGCACCGCTGGCCTCGTCACTGGTCATCATCGGGTCGTCACCCAATACTACTACGCGCAGAGGCTTGGGCTCTGCATACATCATAACGCTCGCTACGAGCATCGGAAGAACAAAAAATAACCGTTTCATATCAGTAATCTATATATTTTTCACCCTACTTCGGGCAGCAGCCTGTTGGCCGCTGCACACAATTCGGGCACAAAGTTACGAAAAATTTTGCATATTTGCAAACGTTTTGTCATTTTTTTTCATTTTTTCCTCTCATTCCCTCATTCTCTCACTCCCTCATTCTCTCACTCCCTCATTCCAATACACGCCTCCTTGCTGTATCACTATTCCTCGGTAGCGCGCATCTACCGGCACGCCCAGCAGGTTGTACATCGGCTTGCCCGGATCTATGCCGCGCCGCTCACTCGCCGTCTCCAGTGCGCTGTTCTCGCTTCCTTCAGGCGTCAGCTCGAACTCGGTCACTATTTCCTGCTGCCCTTGGCCGTTCGACCTGTGCAGGGCTTTGATCACCACGGGTGTTCCGCTCGCCGGATCAGTCGTCTGCACAGCCCCGTAGCTTGCACCCGAAGGCGTAATGTTCACTTTGTCAAAGTCCGCCGAACCGAAGCCCGACAGTGCAGGACCGCCGTTCTCGTCCACTTTCCGTCCGAACTTAACGCCTTTGATCCGTTCCCGGACCGCAGCCGGTGAAGGCAGCGAACGCACATGCATGCTCACCTCCGCAAACCGTATATTCGCCTCTTCCGTGCCGATAATCGGCACCATTCCTTCGGCATTGATATGCCCGTCGCCGCGTATCACGATGTCGCCCGCTGACGCTATCACCGTGTCAGCAACCACATGCGACATGCCTTGCAGCACGATGGTCAGCGGGTCGGTGCAGTCGTAGTTAATCGCAGCGGACATCGTTGCGCCCACGTTCATCTCCGCGCCGTTGAACACCAGCACGTTCTCTTCTATATTGTACACCAGCGTCCCGTCGTTGTTGATGTCCACCTCGTCCAGCAGGTTGTTCTCGTCGTTCGGGTCTATGATATTCACCTCTACCCCGAAGATGGTCATCACAGGCGGCTCGGCCAGTATTTCTATCTTGGCGTTCACTATTTCTATGATGGAAACTGTGCTTTCGCCATCAGTTTTCTTCGCATAGTTCTGCATGCGTCCCGTCACCCGCACCTTGGTGCCCAGCTTGATTTTCGCGGCAGTCTCGGCGTCACACGGAGCACGGTACACCTGCAGTGCACGGACCGTGTCACGACGGTCGCTCATCCAGAAGCTTATGTTCCCGTATTGCGGCTTGTATGTCTCTTCTATTCCCGACACGTAACCTGTCACCTCATACATGTTCATCGTTATGTGTCCTGCGCCCATCGCTATGCCGTCCTCCACCGTCTCGCTAACAGTCTTCTGGTACGTCTCCACCGCTTGTGCGCCTGTCAGGATATCCACCCTGCCTTCTTTTATTTCTATCTGGTTGTTGAAGCGGCTCAGATTACCCGTTACCGCCACCAGCGAACCGCTCACGGCTGTCATTCCGTCCGGCATCGTACAGTGGTAGGCCTCGAAGGTGTGTGCCGTGCCTGTCGTATCATCCATCCAGAACGACATGCCGTCGCCGGTCACCCAATTGGTCAGGTAGCCTTTCACCGTCACCGTTATCGGAGATACGCTGTCCACCGCAAACGTCATTCCGTAGTCATGGGCATCGATACACGACAGCGTATCACCGTCCACAGGCTCGCTCATCGCGTCGAAGACCAGAGATATGTTGTTGCCGCTCTCGTCCACGCCTTGTATCGCATATTTGCCGAGAACACGGAACACGCAGTCCGCGCTCTCCACTTTCATCTGCACGTCGTACAGGATACGCTGCGACTCGTCTCTTCCTGCATATGTCAGCTGGTTGTAACCCGCTATCAGACTGATGGGGTCCCCCGTTACATTCACCTGCCAGCCCCGCTGGTATTCGTGCCGGCCGCTGATGGAGTATTGCGCATCACTCTGCCAGCTCATTGATACCATGCCGGAGCCGTAACTCCGGCTATAGGTGATATCCAGGTTCCAGCCGCCGGACTGACGCGTGGCGGTTGCGCTGTACCAGTCAAGCCAGGATACCGGCTTGCCCGACAGCAGCGAGGAAAAGTATCCCAGATACATCTCGGGCACATCCCTGTTCGTCGCATTGTCATGGTACAGTTGGAACACGGAGGTGTACGCTAATATCTCGTATCCTTCGTCAAACTCCGGCCCTGCGGACAGCGTGTAGGACTTATTGTCTGTGCCGCGCATACGGTAGCACCACACCGAGTCTGACGCATTGTCGCTGTCCATGAGCCAGTATGAGATGTTTCCGTAATTCTCAATGCCGCTTTCGTCCAGATGCGCCACTCGCCCGTGTATATAGCACGGTCCCGACCAGCCCGTGTTCAGCAGCCGGATGGCCTCGCTCACGCTTAATGTGTCCGTCTTCTCCTCTTCCACTTCGGCGGATATATCCACTTTTATCTCCGTCAGTCGAGCCTGGGACGGCAGCGACCATGTCCACGTCGTGGCATATATGCCGCCGATGTACGACTCCAAACCGCCGGTATATTCCGTGCCGTTAGACGTCTCAAACGCAAGGTCAATCGCGATGATTTCCACGTCGGAACTCACGGTGATTGTTCCGCCTTTGTAGCAACGCAGGGCTGACGTTGCGCCGTAACCTTTGTCTGTCGCAAACGTCACGCCGTTCTTGGTCGACGACACTTCGCCACCGGTGCTGGATACACCCTGGCCTGCAAAATCTGATGGCAGGAACTTCACCACGCCTCCTGACACATGCAGCGCTAACGCCGCAGCATAGAGTAATGTAATAATCCGCTTCATAGTATTGGTATTTTGTTTGGTATTTATCGCGTCCGTTGGGTTCTTTTATGTATTCGTTTAGGGATAATCTTGTATCCGTTTGGGTATTAGTTTGTATTCGTTTAGGGATAATCTTGTATCCGTTTGGGTATTAGTTTGTATTCGTTTGGGTATTAGTTTGTATCCTTTGGGGTATAATTTCGCCCCCGTTTCATAGTATTGGTATTTGTTTTGCGTACAAAGGTACAAAAAAATCCGCAATTATGCAAGTATTCGTACATTTTTTATGAATAAATTGCATAAAAATTTGCATTTTTCATTTTTTTTGCGTACCTTTGTACCGTCATCGTACTGCCATTATACAGCCGATATACGGTGCACATCGGTCCATTTCCACAGGATACCCACAACATACGCACAGGATAACCATAGGATACTGGCCCCTTAATTCGAATTACATACACGTACTATATATATACTATGTATATATATACTTTTTGTTCAAAAATATGGCAAAAATCAAAGACCCTCTTCACCCGATGACCAGCGGAAAAATGAACAAACAGTCCGCTGAAGTTTTCCGTGTCCGCAACGGCAAACAGCAGGCCTACACTCCGTCTCCCTGCTCCGTTCCTCCGTCTGCGGCGCAGAAAGCGCACCGTGCCGAACACGGCTCGGTCTGCTCCATGCTCAACAGGATTATGGCGAACCCGCAGCAGGCCGCTGAGATGGAACGTCAGAGGATTGAGCACAACAACTCACTTGACATGTCCGTCTATCCTCCTCCCAGACGCTTCAAGACAACGCGCGAATACGGGTATCACATCCTCCTCAACCAACTGCGTGCCGGTCAGGACGCCAAACCCGCCAAGCTGACTGCCAAGACACCTCTGCCAAAGGGCCTCAAACTCGCTGTCAAACCCTTCTCAGGACTCTCGGCATCCGAACTCTACGAGATACTCAAGTCGCGCTTCTCCGTCTTCATGCTCGAACAGGGTATCCGCTATCTGGATGAGGACAATATTGATTATTCCGCCACGCACCTCGCTCTCTGGCGCAAAGGTCAGGTCATCGCTTATGTCCGCCTCTTTGAGGACACCGCCGACAACGTCCCTGATATAGACAACATAGGACGCTCGGTGTACGGTCCGCACGTTCTTCGTGCCGGACGGATGCTCACCGTCGAACACGGCAAAGGCTACGGACGCATAATCATCACGCATCTGCTCGCCGAGGCCAAACGGCAGGGGGCGGATGTACTCCGCATTCATGCGCAGATCGACGCCGTTTCGTTCTACCGCCACTTCCGCTTCACCAAGGTCGGAAAACCCTTTATAGAAGCAGGAATAGAGCACATTGTTATGGAACGCAAACTCACCAGGTTCGCCGCAAAACAATAAATTCTTGCATAAAAAACGAAAAAATCTTGCAGGAAAATTTGCATTTATGCAAAATTTTTAGTACCTTTGTACGCTGATTTTTCTCGCACACGGGCGCACATTTCTGCACGCGGGCGCTAATACTGACAAAATCATGAAACACCTGTTCACTTCTCTTCTGGCTCTTCTCCTGGGCGCCACCACCCTTTGCACAAGGGTGAACGCCAAGGTGTATGACATAGCCGTACCCGATGCGGCCACATGGTCCAACGACGCTCTCGCCGAGCGCAACATTGGCGACACCGTCCGCTTCAGCGTTCCGGTGATTGTCAACCGCAATTATGGCTACGGCGACTTCACCGGGCTGACCGTCAGCGTGAGGCGTATCTTCTCGCCTACCAACCAGGCTGCTCCCAAGAGTGACGAGTATAACCGCCTCAGAGAACTGAACAACAAGGCGCCGTTCACGCTCACCGGCTGCGGATACCACCGCAACGGCGAGAAACTGCTTGACCTCAAAGGCGTCGTTACCGACCGACTGACAGTCAAGTTCGTTTCCGGCAAATGGGCGGGCAACGGTACGCGTGCCGCCATTGAGCACAACCTGCCTTCGGTAGACATGAACGGCACGCACAACGTGCTCGTATGCGGCGCCAACCTCGAATACTACCTCGTCGAGAACCTGGGCACAGGATATGGACCGGAGAGCAAATCGGAACACCAGCGCCAGCGCACCAAGGTCAAGAAGGCACTCGCCGAGATTCATGCGGACGTGTACGGCCTCGTCGAAATCGAACAAGGGCAGGCCGCACTCAGGGAGATTGCTTCCGACCTGACGTCACTCACCGGCAGCCACTATGATTTTGTGGACGACGGAGGCAGTGCGCAAGGCTCGTACACCAAGTCCGGCTACGTGTATAACAGCGACCGCATACAGCCGGTAGGTATCATGACACAGAACAACACCGTTGTCAAAAACCGCAAGGCGGCACAAGGCTTCATCCTCATCGAGAATGGAGAGCGCTTCATCTACAGTATCAACCACTTCAAGGCTAAATCCGGCTCCGGTTCAGGCAAGGACGCCGACCAGTACGACGGACAAGGCACATTCAACCACAGCCGCGTGCTGGAGGCGAAGAGCGTATTGCAGACCATTGATGCCTACCAGTTCTATTACGATGACAGCGACATCCTCATCATGGGCGACCTCAATGCCTATGCCAAGGAGGATCCGATTAGGGCGTTCACCGATGCCGGCATGTACGACCTGCACCGCTATTTCCACGCCGACAGCAGTTACTCCTACGTCTATGGCGAACAGGCGGGCTACCTCGATCACGCCATTGCCAACAAGGCGCTCATCAAACAGGTGACAGGCATGGCGGCTTGGCACGTCAACTCCGACGAGTCCGACGAATTTACTTACGACAAGTCTTACGACCTCACTGTCTTCCGATACAGCGACCACGACCCTGTTCTGGTCGGACTGCTGCTGGACAGCACCAAGTCTATCTCCCTCCATGGCGAGGAGCCCATTGAACATGTGAAACTTGACAACGAGGACGGAACCCTTGTCCTCACGAATGTCGGAGACTACGATAATTTGCATAGTTACTACGAAATCTACGACCACACCGGCACGCAGGTGCAGGCTTTGACTCGTATAGACAATTCACCCTGCCCGATTACCATCAATCTGCCGGCAGGTGTCTATTTCATCCGCGTTTACTACGCCGGCAAGATCAAATCTTTCAAATGGGGTAAATTATAACTGACTACCGATGGCTGATTTATTTGACACTCTTCCCATAGAACAAGCCGGCCTTACTGCCGAGCAGGAAATCAAAGCCCTGCGGGCCGAACTGGCGGAGCAGAACTACAAATATTATGTTCTGTCCGCACCCACTATGTCCGACCGCGAGTTTGACGAGAAGATGCACCGCCTCCAGGACCTCGAAGCCGCCCACCCCGAACTCTTTGATCCCGACTCCCCGACACAACGCGTCGGCTCAGACATAACCAACGGCCAACAGCCAATGGCGAATGGCCAGACTTTCCCCCGCATACGCCACCGCTATCCGATGCTGTCGCTGGCCAACACCTACTCGCGCGAAGAGGTTGAGGACTGGGTACGCAAACTGCCGCCGAACGTGGAGATAGTCGCCGAGTTGAAGTACGACGGCCTGAGCATCTCACTCTGGTACGAGCAAGGCAAATTGGTTCACGCCGTCACCCGCGGCGATGGCACGGAAGGTGACGACGTGCTGCCGAATATTCTCACTATTCATTCTATCCCGCGCAATCTTCAAATTTTCCAATCTTCCAATCTTCAAATTCCTTCTGGTTTTTTGGAGTTACGCGGCGAAGTCCTCCTTCCCTGGGAACGCTTCGAAGCCCTCAACAAACAGCGCGAGGAACAGGAAGAACCCTTGTTCGCCAACCCTCGCAACGCAGCGTCCGGCACACTCAAGCTGCAGGACAGCCGCGAGGTGGCAAGGCGCGGGCTGACCTGTTACCTGTATTACATGCTCGGCGAACAACTTCCGGGCACGACGCACTACGAACGGCTGGAACAGGCACGCCGTTGGGGTTTCCCCATCAGCGACGCTGTACGTGTCTGCCACAATGTGGACGAAGTGATGAACTTCATCGCCTACTGGGACACCGAGCGCAAATCACTGCCCGTAGCCACCGACGGTATCGTACTCAAGGTCAACAGCCTCGCCCAGCAGGAGGAACTTGGCTATACAGCCAAATCGCCGCGCTGGGCCATCGCCTATAAGTTCGCCGCAGAGCGCCAGCTCACCACCCTCAGGCAGATAACCTATCAGGTCGGGCGCACAGGCGTCATTACGCCCGTGGCGAACCTCGAGCCTGTACAACTCTCCGGCACCATGGTGCAGCGCGCCACACTCCATAACGAGGACTTCATCCGCCAGCTCGGCATAGCCGAGGGCGACCGCGTATATGTGGAGAAAGGCGGAGAGATTATCCCCAAGATTGTCGGCAAGGCAGAAACACCTCGCGATATCGAAATATCGAATTCTCGAGATATCGAATCATTCTCCTTCCCCAAGATCTGCCCCGAATGCGGCACACCGCTCGTTCGCGTCGAAGGCGAGGCGGCGTGGCGCTGCCCGAACGAACTGTCCTGTCCGCCGCAACTCAAAGGCCGTCTGGAGCACTTCGTCAGCCGCAAGGCAATGAACATCGAAGGCCTTGGCAGCGAAACCATCGCCCTGCTCTACGACAAAGGACTGCTCCACTCCGTTGCGGACATCTACTCCCTCCGTCAGGAAGACCTCGCGGCACAGGAACGCCTCGGCGACAAGTCTGCGCAGAACATTCTCGCGTCTGTCGAAGCGTCCAAACAAGTGCCTTGGTCACGCGTGCTCTTCGCCCTCGGCATCCGCATGGTGGGCGAGACGACCGCCAAGAAGATTGCCAAGCGTTTCCGCTCCATCGACGCCCTGCAGTGGGCGGACAAAGAGCAGCTGACAGCCATTGAGGATGTTGGCGAACAGATTGCAGACAACATTGTCGCCTACTTCGCCGACATGCGCAATCTGGAGATAATCACCCGTCTGCAAGCCGCCGGTGTGCAACTGGCCGCCGAGGAGACAACCGCCGCAGCCGAACTGCCGCAACTGCTTGCCGGCAAGACCATTGTTATCTCCGGCACCTTCACCGAGCACTCGCGCGACGAGTACAAGCAGATGATTGAGGACTACGGAGGCAAGAACAGTGGCTCGGTCAGCAAGAAGACAGACTTTATCCTTGCAGGCGATAACATGGGGCCTGCCAAACTCGAGAAAGCTAACAGCCTGGGTGTCAAACTGGTCAGTGAACAGGAGTTCCTGGAAATGATTGCCACCAAATAATCCTATAGCTACATAAATATAGTGGGAAATGGGAAAAATGAATAAACTAAACTGTTGGATATTTCGTTACAGCAAGAACAACCGGCCTGCTCGCGAAGTACTCTTCCCGAACTACAGCAAGGTACGCTCGGTAGTTGTCATCTATGAGCAGAGTGTGGACGACAAGGCTATCGGCCTGCTTGTCAAGCGTCTGGAGCGTGACAGTATTATGGTGGAGGTGGTAGGCTATGAGCCGAAGAAGGACTTCAATTTCTTCGGGCGTGCACGCGAACAGGCGCTTAACTCCCTGCCCAAACAGCGCTTTGACCTGCTTCTGGACCTGAGCACGAACTACTACCTCGGCACGCAGTACCTCACCATGGCTGTCGATGCCACCTTCAAGGCAGGTCTGCGTTTTCCCGAAATCCCCGAAGAGGACCAGCAGGGCATTCTCGACATGATGGTCAGTCTGCCCGACAATCCGCACCCCGAGGACATCGCCGAGCAAGTGATACATTTTCTAAAGATGATTAACCAATAGTTGAGAGTTGAGTGTTTAGAGTTTAGAGTCGTTGAAAAAGTTGAAAAGTATATCAGTTGAACGACAAAGACTAACAACTCTAAACTCACGAACAACACTCAACACTACACTCTAAACACTAAACTAACAAATAACAATGATACAAGGTTTAGGCACAGCACTGGTGACACCCTTCACCGCAAGCGGCAAGGTGGACTTGGATGCCTTGCACCGTTTGCTTGACCGCCAGTTGGCAGCAAAGGTGAATTTCCTCGTCGTGCTCGGCACGACCGGCGAACCCGTGACCATGACGCCGCGCGAGCAGCAACTGGTGCGCTCCACCATCGTGGAGCACATAGCCGGCCGTATTCCGTTGGTACTCGGCGTAGGCGGCAACTGCACCCGGGAGGTCGTGGAGCGTCTGGGACTGCTCCGTGACGAACTCACACGCGACTACGCCGCCATACTCAGCGTCTGCCCGTTCTACAACAAACCGCAGCAGGAAGGCCTCTACCGCCACTTTGCGGCTATAGCCGAAGCGTCGCCTGTTCCGGTCATCCTGTACAATGTACCCGGCCGCACCGGCGTCAACCTGCTGCCGGAAACAGTCTTCCGTCTGGCAGCCGACTTCCCGCATCGCATCATCGGTGTCAAGGAGGCGTCGGGTAACATGGAGCAGATCAAGGCTATTATCCGCGGTGTACGCGGCAGTTCGTTTGTGGTTCTCTCCGGCGATGACGGCCTGACGGCACCGCTCATGCTTGACGGTGCACACGGCCTGATTTCCGTATTGTCGAACGCCCTGCCGGAAGCGGCGATGCAACTCGTCCACCGGCCCACGCTTGAACAGCAGCAGGCACTGGACGAACTTATCCGCGCCCTCTTTGCCGAAGGCAACCCCACAGGCATCAAAGCGCTGCTCTCGCTGCAGGTCAGCATGAGCGACCAGGTGCGTCTGCCGCTCGTGCCGGCAACCGACGGACTGAAAAACAACTTACGCAAATTACTACAAGCCTATGAAGATAGCTATATTCGGTAACGCAATGAAGCGTATCACCTTGGACGAGGTGTCGCACTTACTGGAGTTCATGGCATTGCGTCAGGTCGATGTATATCTGTCGCAAGAACTGCGTCAGGAGATGAACCTGCGCGATTATCCGCCTTTCCCTGTTGAGGACGAAGCGTGGCAGGCCTTCACTGACGAAGGACACATGATTGACTTCGCCCTGTCTATCGGCGGTGACGGCACATTCCTCACCACTGCATCCATCATCGGAAACAAGAACATACCTATCGTAGGTGTCAACTGCGGACATCTGGGATTCCTGGCCGAGGTGCAGACGCAGCAGGTGGACATCATCATGGAGCAGCTTATCAAAGGCCGCTACACCATTGAGCAGCGTTCCATCCTGGAGGTTGAAGGCAAAGGCGGACACATCTCATGCCCGTTTGCGCTGAACGAGGTGGCAGTCATGAAGTCCGGTCTGTCATCCATGCTGGAGATAGAGACCAGCGTCAACGGCGAACACCTGCACACCTACGAGGCGGACGGTCTGGTTATCTCCACACCCACCGGCTCCACGGCGTACAACCTCAGTGTCGGCGGACCGTTGATGGAGCCGCACGTCAAGGCCATCATCCTCTCACCTATCGCCACGCACCGTCTGTCCGTACGTCCGCTCGTCATACCCGACGACTGGACCATCGACCTCAAGGTGCGCAGCCGTTTAGGCAACTACCTTATCTCTGTGGACGGCCGCAGCCAGTCACTTCTCAACGAGGTAGAACTGCACATCCGCAAGGCTGCCTACACCGCCAAAGTGGTGCAACTGGAGGAGCACTCGTTCATCCAAGCCCTCAAGGACAAACTCCAGTGGGGTAAATAAATCAATCTTGAAATTTTGAAATCTTGCACGGCTTTGCCGATCGTTCGAGGCTTTAGCCGAGATAAGAAATCTTGAAATGAAAATAATCTACATGGGTACGCCCGAGTTTGCCGTAGCGCCGCTGAAGGCGCTGGTGGAGGGCGGATACAATATAGTGGCAGTCGTTACCATGCCCGACAAACCTGCCGGACGCGGTCATCACGTGCAATACTCGGCGGTGAAGGAGTACGCTTTGTCGGTCGGGCTGCCCGTCCTGCAGCCGGAGAAGCTCAAGGACGAAGCCTTCGTCAGCGAACTGCGCAGCTACAATGCTGACCTGCAGATTGTCGTGGCGTTCCGTATGTTGCCCGAAGTCGTGTGGGCTATGCCGCGCCTCGGCACGTTCAACCTGCACGCCTCGCTTCTGCCGCAGTACCGCGGTGCAGCGCCTATCAACTGGGCAGTCATCAACGGCGACAAGGAGACCGGCGTCACCACCTTCATGCTCAAGCATGAGATAGACACCGGCAACATCATCCTGCAGGAGCGCATTCCTATTGGTGAGAACGAGAACGTCGGTTCGGTTCATGACCGGCTCATGGTTCTTGGTACTGATCTGGTGCTGCGCACCGTGGACCTCATCGCCAAGTCTGACGCCGAGGGCACACCGCTGCCCACAACGCCGCAGAACGAGATAGCTGCCGACCAGCTGCGTCCCGCGCCGAAGATCTTCAAGGAAACCTGCGAGATAGACACCACCCGTACCGTTGCCGAAGTCCATAATTTCGTCCGCGGCCTCTCGCCCTACCCTGCAGCGTGGTGTAACCTCACCATCGGCGGAACTACTTACGAAAATGTCAAGATCTTTGCCACCGAGAAAGGACACGGTCCTATCAGCCTGCAATGCGCCGACGGCGAGATCAGCCTCACCGAGCTCCAGCTCCCCGGCAAAAAACGCATGCCCGCCAAGGCCCTGCTCAACGGCCTGCGTTAGCAGGGGAAAATTCACAAAGGAGAACATTTAACAAAAACATACAAAACCCCTCAACAGTTTGGTAGCACGATGTGCCGATGTGTGATTGTACACGCGCTGCTACTTGTAAACAAGTTTACATTATCAGCCCATGCACAATCCCACACTCCTACGGAGTACCAAACTATTGAGGAAATAAACATAAATAACAATGCAATGATCATCGAAAATGTTTTTTTAGGTTTATGTCCGATGTTGGCTGTTATCCCATAGGGGTGTGGCTTAGGACGCTAACGTGCTCGCCAAGCTCGCTTGAGCGAGGATGTTAGAGGCTTAAGACAGAGGTCCGTAAGGACTACAGACAACAGCGGTGTTTATTTTGGTTTTTTGTTTATAAATCTTTACCACACTATGACAAAGCATTTAGCACTCATCGATACGTATTACAGCGCTCAGCCTGAACTCAAGGAGCTTCTGCTGCACCACTCACGCCAGGTGGCTGACAAGGCGTTGGAACTCTGCGCCGCTCATCCCGAGTGGCACGCTGACGTGCGTTTTGTGGAAGAGGCGGCGATGCTCCACGATATAGGCATCATCTTCTGCGACGCACCCGGTATCCTCTGCCATGGCACAGAGCCGTATATCCGGCACGGATTTCTTGGGGCGGAGCTGCTACGTAAAGAAGGATTACTCGCACATGCGCGTGTAGCCGAACGGCACACCGGCAGCGGCCTGACGCGCGAACAGATCATTGCCGAGCAACTGCCGCTGCCCGAGCAGGATTTCCTGCCGGAGACACTCGAAGAAAAACTCATCTGCTATGCCGACAAGTTCTTCTCCAAGTCTCATCCCGAACGTATCGCCTCACCCGAGCACATCCGCCAGACCATGCTCAAGTTCGGCTACGGCGCCCTCGACCGCTGGAATAAACTGGAGGAGGAGATAAGCGGTTGAGTGCAGAACAGTTGAATCACGTGTTAATCTCGTATTAATCACGTGTTAATAGCCTAATATTATCCCGATGCAGGCCCGATGAATACTGGGATTGCAAGGGTGTTGCTGGCAGAAGATGCCACAACAAAAAAAACGATGGCACTTTGGCACTTTCTCGCCGTGCGCAGTATATCAACGCATTACCGCAACACAAAAGTGCCAAAGTGCCAAAGTGTCATGCAAAATAACCAATATAGCTTTTTCTCCTTTTGAGGTTTCGTTAAAAACTATCGCTGGCAGAAATGTAAATGCTGGCCAAAATATGAACGATTTCCGAAATTACAAGCAATTATAGTTTCGTCAGAATTTGAGTAAACCCTAGGATAACATCGGTTAGGGAGGGGATATTCTAGGGCTTGCTATATATTTTTCAAGCTGTTGCAGGCAGAAAAAGAAGAGTGAGATATAGAGTAAATCAAAATCACAGGATATATACTATGTATATATAGGGTATAGTAGGATACGATAAAACCTTGACACGATCCTATGACGCTCCTGACCTGCTTATATGGAGCCGCTGTCCGAATAAGTTTCGGACGCAAGGGACAACACTTGATTCGGCGAAGCCGATGTCGGAATCCAAATCCGACGCAATAGACAATGTTAGCATGGGGACGTGCTCACGTGATCAGATGATAACGAAGGTGCAGGATAATATCTCTGCAAATGGACGAAACTTATTTTACTTGTAATATTTTAAGTTTACTACACAAATGGTATTTCTAACTGACCATCCGTATTTCTTATTTCAATGACTTTCACATCATTTGAGATGCTACTGTCAGCGTTTCCAGTCTTTGGATGAATGAGGTTCCTGTATCTTGCAAACAGTTTTTTATACTTTTCTGAATCCACACCGACTATCATTCTAAGATAATCAAGTTTACCACCTAATACGTTTTCGATTTTTGCATGTTGGTTTTTGATATGCCCTTTGTCTTTTAGATAATCTGCAATAAAATATCGTTGTGCTTTATCCTGCCCATAGTGTTCCCACAAATACAACCACATCCGTAATTGTTTCACATATCTTTTGCGAATGTTTACTTTTTGATTAACGACAATACCTGTTACCTCTTGTTGATATGAGTGTGTCTGGAGACGAGTCTTTTTCTTGTTGATAACAAAATGATTGTCCCGCTCTACGATATGTCGCAACTCTTTACCAAATTCTGTGTTCATGCCGAAAATATTTGTATCACACGAGAACGTTATATCATCGGCATAGCGTGTGTAAACAGCACCAAACTTATTTGCCAATTCTGCAAGTTGGACATCCATTTCCTGACATACAATATTCGTTAATGTTGGTGACGTTGCTGCTCCCTGTGGCAGGACTTTTCTGTATACCCTCACCTTGCAACCATTGCTGTTGATTACGGATACAAGTTTCTCGCAACAACAAAGTTTGGCTAAACAATAAGGCAGAGGATATTCAGAGCTATTCCATTTGAATAATCCTCTTAATGAAGCCAGCACACGGTATATGTCAATCTGATCAAAAAAATCTTTTAGGTCAATGTTATACACAAATTGTTTGTTAGTATGTCTCGATGCGCCATAAATAATTGAACGTTTGGGGATAAAGCCGCATGCATTGTCATTCGGCTGATAGTAGGTTTGGAACAATTCGTTTAAACATTGCTGTAATTGTTTTAACTCAACATCTGGTGCATGAATTGTGCGGAGTTTTCCTGATTTTTTCTTTATTGAGAATTTTGCATATAAATCCGTTGATGGCGCTTGCTTCAGCCTTTTGAATATTCGAAAATCAAAAGAGTCTGTTTGGCTAAAAATGCACATAAAGATGTAATTGATAACATGAAATAAGTCCAAGTCGTTCTTGACTTGCTGAAGGTTCATTTGAATGAATTGCTTAATATGTTCTTCTACATGTTTCATCAATTAATACACAACAAAAAGGCATACAACTTAATTCTAATATGGCCTCCCATAATTCACGAAAAAAATCCACGCCCCCAATAGTCAACAACATCTTAACCGAAATCTACATTGTAGTTCTATCGAGGTTCAGAAGAAGCCTAACATATTTTATATAAACCGATCTGCACTTATTGTGCCAGTTTACTAGACTAAGAAAGTAGTCGTTCAATTAAGTTGTATGCCTTAAATTGTTCAGTATATATTGTCTTTCGCTAGTGAATATATTGAGAATATTGGCTAATTTCGTTATCAATATCTTGATATAGTATGTCCAAAAACATTTTGCCTTTGCTGTGCGATGATGAATCAGAAAAAAAGTCATTACTTCTAGTAAATTGTATGTAAAGTGACTTTATTTCTTCTACTTCTTCAGTCGCTTTAAAATGATTAAGTGAATCCTGGTCAAAAAAAGTAGCCAAATAACTTTTCATCATTGCAAATTTCTTTTTTGTTGTAATTTGCTCAGATATTAGCAAAAGTTGCTCTTTGGGGAACGTTAAAATACCTCTTTTCATGGGCAGAATTCCGAATTCTGGGGCTCCCATAAGTTGCATTACATCTTGGTACAAATACGATGGATCTTTTGAGAGAAGATGAAACAACTTAATTGCAGCAATTACTTTCTTATCTGTATCTCTCATTAAAATTCGGCAAAAAGAATAAAATGCATTTTCAGCTCTAACAGTCTGTATGTCTTCATCGTTATTAGGAATGGAAAGGCTATATGAAAAAACAGAACCTATTAGCCCAGGTTTGCTGCACATTTTCAAATCATAAGGATTATGCACAAAATAGTTATACAGTTGATTAGCATATTGTTCAAATGCGATTGTATCACTTTGTTTATATGCATCCATTGCACATTGAGCAATGTACTCATAATTTGCTGTCATAATCAATCTTTTTATTATTGTGAAACTTCCGTAAAACTAAATCTTAAGATAATTCGACACACTCTTTTTCAAATTCCTCAAATGTTGGAGGAATTATCGCCCGTCTCCAAATATTTGAAAAAAGTCCGTGACAATTTTTCTCAATTATCCATCTCTCTAAAAATTCCAAGAGTGGATCAAACTGGGTCATGAGAACTAATACTTGAGCATAAAAAGTATTTGTAGCATCATACGTTTGTATGTCGTTATAATGATTTTCGTATATAACTGATCGCAATTTATGCATATCTTCATTCGGTAAAATTATATGCTCGTTCGGATCATTGAAGAAAACATAGCAAGAGCTACAGATCTGTTCTAATGTTGTTTGCGTGTTTTTTATTATTTCCTCATCATCCATACTTTGTCTCAAATCGTCAGGTTTATTATATCCCAATGTTTTTGTGGCATAATATTGACGGATAAGATGATATGCTTGCACATCATTGGAGTGTAAGTGTAATAATAATCTCATCGCAGCAGAATATCGTGGCGATTTAGGTAATGTTTTATCTGTAATCACTTTAAGAAAGCAATAGACTGCATTTTCATAACAGATTGTTTGTATGTCAAATTGGGTTTCCTCATCTATTGAACGCATAGGATTAGGAAAATAAAAACAATCTTGATATGCAGAATAGAATGCCCCTAACAAGTAATAACATTTTGTGTCGTTAGTTAACCTATTCTCAGCAGTGTTAAAACAGTTGAAGATGCTTGAACCTTTTGCATAAAACTGATTTGTACTATTTTGGTAGTACTCAACTAATGATTCTTGAATCATTCTAGCTAACTTCTCGTCATCCATAGGTATATTTTTTTTTGCCTACTCTATGTTGGATTTTCGGCACACTCCGTTTATGTTATTTGTATTCTATAAACATGCAAAAAGCGCAGACTTTTGTAGTTTGCTTATATTCGGTCTCTAAGGATTTAACTGGACTACCTCTGCACCAAAATATATCTACGGAAAAGCCCACGCTTGCGCATGAGCATTTTGGCTTTTCCTCTTGGTGCATATAGTTTCTATCAAAAGTGTCCAGTTTTTGTAGAGACCAAGTATTAAGCTAAATGCTTTAATTTATTATGTCATGCATCGCCTTTACGATGCGCGGTGTGTCATAGGCGGGTTAATAGTTACTAAATCTATTGATTCTCGAATTCTACTTCAGTTGTCAGCTGGCGGATGCCACCTTGCTTGAGTTCCGGAGTGTTGATGCGGATGTCGCAGTCCACGACAAACACATTGCCGTTTACTGAACGGATGACATTCTCATCGTGTAAGTCACTCAAATAGATTTCCGGCGTGGCATACGTCCAATTGCGCTGGTTCATCAGTTTGAAACCTAACCGTTCTGCAAACTCGCGGATTTCTTCATCGTCTATGTGGCCACCTTGAATCAAAGGTTGTTCAACAATGACTTGAAAATCGCCGTCATTCGTTCGGCCGAAACCGATTACAGTCAGCCGTGTTTCTGGGAAATACGTGTTATGCAAGCTGATGCGATCCAATGCCAAGACCGGCAGGATATAATAATCCAGTCCGATAGCTTTAACCAAGGTGTTCCCTTTATAATACACATGCGCTTCGCCGCCTTCCGCAATCTGCTCACCCAACAATGCCGGCAGTTGCGTGTCCACATTGTCAATCCAGCAGCCGACGGCTTTCGCCCACTGCTCTATACGTTTGGCCTGCGTCTCTGCGCATTCGCGCTCTCTTTGGAAACTGCCGAGTGGCGCAGTGAGGCTACCTGCTTCAATATTTGCTCCCGCGAGTATGGATGCAATGACATGATTGCTGCCTCCCGCTGCGCAGCCATGCTGTTCGAACGGTGAAAATCGCTTATATACAAGCTTGCCGGAAATGAATTGTTCTGCATAGCGCTCCAGTTTGGTCAGACCTTCAGGCACGAAACCTGCGGCAATAATACCGTCAATAGAAGCCCAAAAATCTGTGTTGTTCATACGAGTTTTCTGTTTTCGGCTACAAAGTTACAAAAAATATCTGACATTTGCAAATGCGAAGTGAAGATTTTCACAAAAAGATATGAGAAAGTGAGATTTTACACGGGAAATGTCGTTTTCACCAGACTGCTGCATTATTCAGGAGATTCCGGGAAAAAACTTTTTATCTAGCCGTGCAAAAATTTTGGCACGGCTTTTGTTTATGATAAGGTGGAGCGAAAAAATCCTCAACATTGGGGCGAGATTTATTGCACACCCTACCCGAATGATAATACTATAAATTACAACATAACAATGACTAACACTGTTGATATTCGCGAACTGCAAGAGCGCATTGAGCGCGAGAGCTCGTTTGTAGATGCCCTGACGATGGGCATGAACCAAGTTATCGTAGGTCAAAAACATCTGGTAGAGAGCCTGCTGATCGGTCTGCTGTCTGACGGTCACATCCTTCTGGAAGGCGTTCCCGGTCTGGCCAAGACCTTAGCCATCCGCACCCTGGCCGACCTTATCAAAGCCAACTTCAGCCGTATTCAGTTTACGCCGGACCTGCTGCCTGCCGATGTGATCGGTACGCAGATCTACTCGCAGAAGTCCGAGGAGTTCTCCATCAAGCGCGGTCCTATCTTCGCCAACTTCGTACTGGCGGACGAGATCAACCGTGCTCCGGCCAAGGTGCAGTCAGCCCTCTTGGAGGCCATGCAGGAGCGCCAGATAACCATCGGCGACAAGACTTTCAAGCTCGATGAACCGTTCCTCGTACTCGCTACGCAGAACCCTATCGAGCAGGAAGGCACCTATCCGCTGCCTGAGGCGCAGACCGACCGATTCATGCTCAAGGTGGTCATCGGCTACCCGCAACCCGAAGAGGAGCGTCAGATCATCCGTCAGAACATCACCGGCGAGAAGAAGACCGTTACGCCTATCCTCTCCACCGAGGATATCAAGAAAGCCCGCGAAGTCGTTCGCCAGGTCTATCTCGACGAGAAGATTGAGCGCTACATCGTGGATATCGTGTTTGCTACCCGTGAGCCGGAGAAGTACGGTCTGGAGAACCTGAAGCAGATGATCGCCTTCGGCGGCAGTCCGCGTGCAAGTATCAACCTCGCTCTCGCAGCCCGCGCCTACGCGTTCATCCATCGCCGCGGTTACGTTATCCCCGAGGATGTGCGTGCCGTATGCTACGACGTACTCCGTCACCGTATCGGCCTGACCTACGAGGCCGAGGCCAACAACATGACCACGGAGGATGTAATCACCGAGGTACTCAATGCCGTTCAGGTTCCCTAATCTAGACAACTAGACGACTAGGATTGTTATGACTAGTGAAGAATTAATAAAGAAAGTCCGCAAGATAGAGATCAAGACCCGAGCTCTGTCGCACAACATCTTTGCCGGCGAATACCACAGCCAGTTCAAAGGCCGTGGTATGGCGTTCAGCGAGGTGCGCGAGTACCAGCCCGGCGATGATGTGCGCAGCATTGACTGGAACGTCACCGCGCGTATGGGCAAGCCTTATATCAAGGTGTTTGAGGAGGAGCGCGAACTGACCGTTATGCTGCTGGTGGATGTGTCCGGCAGCCGGAACTTCGGTACGGAGTCGCAGTACAAGCGCGACACCATTGCCGAGGTGGCCGCTACCCTCGCCTTCTCCACCATCGAGAACAACGACAAGGTCGGTTGCATCTTCTTCTCCGACAAGATTGAGAAGGTCATCCCGGTCAAGAAAGGCAAGTCCCACGTGCTGCACATCATCCGCGAACTGCTGGACTTCGAGCCGGAATCCAAGGGCACGGACGTAGCATCCGCCGTGCAGTTCTTCGCCAATGCGCAGAAGCGCCACGCCACCTGTTTCCTCATATCCGACCTCGTGGGCGTAGGCTCACAGCTCGTTGGCGAGGGCAGAAAGAAAGGTCGCCTCACCGTTGAGCAGCCGCTGATGATTGCCTCGTCGAAGCACGACATGAACGTCATCCAGGTCTATGACCGCCGCGATGCCGAACTGCCGGACGTAGGTCTGCTGAAGATCAACGACGCCGAAACGGGCGAGCGCATCTGGGTCAACACCTCCAGTGCGGATGTGCGCAAGGCGTACAACGAGACCTGGACCAGACAGCAGTCTGCCCTCAGCGATGTCTTTGTGCGTACCGGCGTCAATGCCGTAGCCATGCAGACTGATGAGGATTACGTGCGCGCACTGATGAGATTATTCAAGATGTAAACTCGCGTTCGGCAAACTGTGCTAACACTCAAAGAAAAAGACAATGTTTTTTAGTATCTTACTATCCATAGTTATCAGCACCTCGCTCGACTCCACCGTCGTTTGCCTGGGTGACCAGACCAAGTTGCAGCTCAAAGCCGACTGCGACAAGGACGAGTACGTCACCTACCCTGCGTTCGGCAAGGAACTCATCGACGGCGTTGAGATCGTCCGCCAGAGTGCTGTGGACTCCTTCGTTGACAAACAGGGCAAGCACTACAAGCAGGAGCTCGTGCTCACCTCGTTTGAGGACTCGCTGTTCTTTGTTGAGCCTATAGCGTTTGCGTCCGGCAGCGACACCGCCTATAGCGAGACCCTTACCCTGAACTTCGTGCAGCCGTTCGTGCTCGACTCAACGAACGCCGTCACCGACATCAAGGGTCTGCAGGAAGCACCCATCTGGTGGTGGGGATATATCCGCTGGATACTCCTTGCCCTGCTGTTGGGCGGCATAGGGTTCCTGGTATGGTGGCTGCTGGGCAAGATCGGTAACAACACCAACGTCTATACGCCCCTGAAGAAAAAGGAGCCCGAACGTCCTGCCGAGGAAGTTGCACTGGAGCAGCTTGACCGCATACGCGAGGAGAAGATCTGGACGCAAGGCCACACCAAGCAGTACCACACCGAGCTGACCGACGTGCTGCGTACGTATATCGCCAAGCGCTTCGGCGTAGCCTCCACCGAGAAGACCTCCGATGAGACGCTGCAGGCGATGAAGCCCATCTTGAGCGAGCAGCGCGAACTGCACGCCTCGCTATCGAAGGTGCTGCGCCTCGCCGACCTCGTCAAGTTCGCCAAGTGGCAGGCCACGCCCGACGAGAACGAGCAGGCCCTGCACATCGCCTACGATTTCGTCAACGAGACCAAACCCGTAGCCGCCGAGCCCAAAGAAGAAAATGACCAAATGGCTCAATGAGCAAATAAATCGTAAATCGTAAATGCCTAAATGGTAAATTAACATGTCTTTCTCACAACCCGCATATCTATTCTTACTCCTCCTGCTTATTCCTATGATAGGCTGGTACGTCTGGCGGATGCACAATGCCGAAGCCTCGCTTCGTATGTCCGGCACCTCGTCGCTGCGTAAGTACGCCTTGCCTACTTGGGTGCGCCATGTGCCGTTCGCACTGCGTGCGGTGGCGGTAGCGCTGCTGTGCATCGCGCTGGCTCGTCCGCAACTCACCAACCGCTGGCAGTCGGAATCCACCGAAGGTATAGACATCATGATGGCGCTGGATATCTCCGGCACGATGCTTGCCGAGGACCTCAAGCCCAACCGCCTGGAGGCGGCCAAGAACGTAGGCTCGGACTTTATCCTTGCCCGCCCGAACGACCAGATAGGTCTCGTAGTCTTTGCCGGCGAGAGTTTCACCCAGTGTCCGCTCACCGTGGATCACACGGCGCTCGTCAACCTCTTCCAGTCCGTTGAGTTCGGCATGATTGACGACGGCACGGCTATCGGTCTCGGTCTGGCTAACTGCGTCAACCGAATGAAAGACTCGAAAACGAAATCTAAGGTGATCATCCTGCTCACCGACGGCTCGAACAACGCCGGTGACATCGACCCGCAGACCGCCGCCGAGATAGCCAAGACCTTCGGCATACGCGTCTATGCCGTGGGCGTAGGCTCCTACGGGCAGGCACGCGTACCCGTGCAGACGCCTATGGGCATGCAGTACATGATGATGGACTCGCAGTTTGACGAAACGACGCTCAAGAACATAGCCTCCACCACCGGAGGTGCGTACTTCCGCGCCACGGACAACAACTCTCTCAAACACATCTACGAGCAGATTGACCAACTGGAGAAGACCAAGCTCCGCGTGCGCGAGTACAGCAAGCGCATCGAGAACTTCGCACCCTATCTCCTCGCCGCCTTGCTTCTGCTCATCGCCGAGATCCTCATCCGCTACTTCGGCCTCCGCACCATTAGCAACTAAATAGACCGCTATGCTAAAAGAATAAAGACCGCCTATGGCTCAAAGACCGCTAACGCTAAAAGACTGATTAGGCTTTTTTCTTTGAGTGAGCGAAACGAACGGTCTTTCGACTTTCGACTAAAAACAACATTATGTTTAGATTTGCAAACATAGAACTACTGTGGCTCCTGCTTCTCATCCCTGCGATGATTGTAGCCCACATTCTTTTGAGCCGCAAGAAACGCCGTCAGGCGCGCGAGTTCGGTGATCCGGCACTCGTCAGCTCGCTCATGCCCAACGCCGAGCCGCTGCGCGTACATATCAAGTTCAGTATTCTGATGCTGGCACTCGCCTGCCTCATTATCGCTGCCGCACGTCCGCAGTACGGTCAGTCTGAGCGCGTGGAGAAGCGCCAGGGTATAGAGGTCATGATCGCCCTCGATATATCCAACTCCATGCTGGCTGAGGATGTAGCGCCCTCGCGTCTCGACCGCGCCAAACAGATGCTCAGCAAACTTATCGACAACATGTCTGACGACAAGGTCGGACTCGTCGTCTTTGCCGGTGAGGCGTTCACCCAACTGCCTATCACGGCCGACTATGTTTCCGCCAAGATGTTCCTACAGCATATAACTCCTGCCCTCATCCAGACGCAAGGCACGGCTATCGGTGCGGCTATCGCCACCTCTATCCGCGGCTTTGGCGGCGAGGAAGGCAAGGCTTCACGCGCGATTATCCTGATCACCGATGGTGAGAACCACGAGAAAGGTGCTGTCGAGGCGGCGCAGAAAGCTGCNNGAGTTCCGCAAGGACCGTCAGGGCAACGTGGTCATCACCCATCTGAACGAAGACATGTGCCGCGAGATAGCCCAAGCAGGCAAGGGCTTCTACACGCGTTGCGACAACACCAACACCGCCTATCGTGCCCTGGAGCAGGAACTCGACAAGCTCGCCAAGCAGGAGATAGAGACCACCACGTTCACCGATTACAACGAGCAGTACCAGTCCTTCGCCATCCTGGCGTTGCTGCTACTCGTCATCGAGTTCTTCATCTTCCCGCGTAAGAACAAGGTTGTCACCCGCTGGAACATCTTCCGCACCCCGGCCACAGTGGCTATGCTGCTGATGCTCAGCCTGCCGACCTTCGCACAGAAGGAAGCGCCGGACATCCGCAAGGGCAACCGCCAGTACAACGACTCCAATTTCGTGGATGCCGAACTGCACTACAAGCGCGCTCTGGAGAAGAACGACCGGTCTGTGCCCGCCAACTACAACATAGGCAGTGCCTATTTCCGTGAGCAGAAGTACCCCGACGCGGCGGAAGCCTTCGAGCAGACCGCCAAGCTCATTGACCCCGAGCAGCAGCCCGAACAGGCGGCGGACACCTACCACAACCTCGGCAACGCCTATTTCGGCCAGGGACAGTTCGACAAGGCGATAGAAGCCTACAAGCAGTCGCTCCGTCTGCGCCCGAAGGACCACGAGACGCGCTACAACCTCGTCAAAGCCATGCAGATGAAGCAGGAGCAGGAGCAACAGCAGCAGAACCAACAACAGCAGCAGGAACAACAACAAGAGCAGCAACAGCAAGAACAACAGCAGCAAGAACAGGAACAACAGCAGCAAGAGCAGCAACAACAGGAACAGCAGCAGCCTGAGGAGCAGGACACGATGGACAAGGAGACTGCCGAGCAGATACTCCAAGCCCTGGAGCAGGACGAGCAGCAGACCCAAGAGAAAGCCCAACAACCCCAAGGCAAGAAACGCCGCTTAGAGAATGATTGGTAATCATACGTAGAATAACTATAACAAAAACATACAAAACCCTGCCTACGGCAGAAAAAACAAACAAAAACGTTCTTTGAGAGATTTATTTTAACCAAAAACACGGCGGGACGGCTGTCACTACAGCCTAAGGCTAATCGTTCGCCGGTGCTATTGTGAGTAAACTCCCATAGCCCCATCGACCGCTTATCCTTCCGTCCGATGCTAAGCATCGTCCGCCCGCCTCACAAAAAATGCTTCGCAACAAAAAATCGCTTCGCTTCAAAAAATGCATAGGATATCAACGTTATCGTTCAATCCGCGAGAAAAAGATTAGTTGTCCGCATGGTTTTTTGAAGGGAGTGTAACGAACGTTTTTTTGTGAGGGTTGAAAACCCGTTTTTTTGTAAGCAGCCGGTTGTCAGGCTTTCAGAGGCTGACAACCAAGAGGGTAAGCGGATTGCATTCGGC
>LXOW01318801.1_pt1 | contig 45412 bp, 66 predicted proteins | sample 1368591 | NCBI WGS metagenome assembly LXOW01 (sample SAMN04884650, study PRJNA319009) | bovine gut metagenome | isolation source: Cow rumen | host: Bos taurus | place: Italy: Legnaro (PD) | collected 2014-07-09
AGTCGGACTCACCCCATTCCGTATGGAAAATCTAAGCAACTCTTTTGACCCCAAGGAGCACCCACCCGGGCGGGGATACCAAGGCAATCGGAAAACAACCAGTTAAAACAATTAACAAAACGGTTAACCTATCCCCTACAAATAGTTATCAGGCAAAACTTAACAACTAGCCAAAGCCTTTATTTACAAGGCTTTACGCATAGATAAACACAGCAACAGCGGTTAATCATTCAAGCCCACACTTGGTTAACTCCAAAACGAAACCGGCTTAGAAGCGGTCGCACGCGCAAGGGGTCAACCATCAAAATCGACGAGACGTTAACCGATTAACCCAAAAGCGGCAGGCGGGCCACGAGACGATTGCCAGGTTAAATCTCGCACGGCGCACGCATCGCCAGGCCTGCCCAGGGCCCCGCCTCGTGGCCCACAGCGTCCTCTTTTGCCCGCCTACATACGTTGGTCGCCCACGACGCGGAAAGCGGCCCAGAACGCGCGTAGTAGCCATCAATCCATCAAGAGCCTCGATGGCATACGCAAACGCAGAAGCGGCTCCTGAAGCACGCTATGCGCAACGGATGACCACGACTCCACGCAAGCCACAATCGCAGCTCTACACGGTCTAAAATCCGCTAAAAACGCGAAAGCGTGTGTGTTTTGATATGAAAAGAAAAAATTTCAACATGTTGAAATATAGGGTTGAAATATAGGGTTGAAAATAGGGGTTGACTCTTATCTATATATCTATAGTAGTAATTAAAAGGAATTATAGATGTAGATTGAAGTAGTAATATACCACTTTTCTCTTTTTGGTTCTTTTTCTCTTTTGCACGGGAATGTTATATTGACAAAAACACATGGAGGTCGTTATGGATGGCATCAGGATGCCGCAAGTCAAGAACACGTTCAAACAAGGCGATTTCGTACTGACGATTCTCGCCTATAGGAAGCTATCCGCAAATGAAATATTGATGGCCGCAGGGAAATACCTGCAGAGCGTAAAAAGAAAGACGATGCCGCAGCGGGGATCTGCGACATTCGTCACGACAATAGGATTCGACGGGTTCTAGAACTTAAAAGCAACCATCGACTCGGCAATACGCTTCATGGCGTTCAAGGAAGCCTCCTGGGCCTTGAGCGTTTCGCTGATGATCGCCTGGAACTGCTCCTTGTCCAGGGCGTAAAGGACGTTGCCTTCCTGGGGTTCTTCGACCGTTTTGATAATTTTCTTTGCCATGCCGTTAATATAGATTTGGCGAGGCTATGCGGATACGAAAAAGTAACAAGTTATTTTTCTTGTCGAGAAACAGGGCTTTTCCAGCCTTCGGCGCGGACGAACCAGTAGGCCCAAACAGGTACGTTCTTGACCTTGCAATCGGGCTGACGCGCACACTCGATCATCCAGTGGATGTAATCCTGGTAATAGATTTGGATATCGCCTTTTTCGCCGTGGCGAAGCGCAGGCAGACCTTCGCGCACCCAGGCATATACGGCCTTTGGGCTCACGCGCTCCTTGGCGGCAAGCTCCTTGGGGCTGTACTTGCCCATGTCGGGCTTTGCGGCAAGAGCCTCGGCGCGACTTGCGACGATGCAGAAGAGCGGGCGATCCATCGACTAATCCGCATTCTCGATTTCAAGCGGTTCCGTTTCGGACAGCTTCGTGGACCATTTCTTGAGTTCGCTGGTAAGCTCTTCGTCCACCTTTTTCAATCCTGCAATCATCAGTTTGTGAATCTGCTCGTAGGACAGCTTGAGTTTTTCGCCTTCCTCGGACAACCTGACATGTTCGCGTATAAGAAGCCTGAACGACTTGATGCACGTGATTCTCGCCTTGCAGTATGTGACTTCCATTTCCTTAGCGTTCATACCTTTTCCTTGGTTAAGTTCGTTGCTATTCCCATTTCTTCCAGGAAGCGGTTGTGCGCGTTGAGCAGCCGTTTCTTGAAGAAATCCTCCTGCTCGGCAAAAGTCTCACCGAACAGCTCGTAATCGGTAGCGCCCATTTTCTTGAGCTTGTAGATGACGTCGTACACCGGCGTATTGGTCCCTGCGGCCCATTTATACACGGTCTCGGGCTTCACGCCAACCTTCTCGGCAAGTTCCTTCTGTGTGATGCCTATGCGGGCTACGAATTCTTTAACTTTAAATTTTGGCATGTATATAATATAACAAAACTTTCATAAAAAATGCAAGTTTTTATAATTTTTTATAAAAAAAATACAAATTTTGGTATAAAAAGTATTATATTTACAAAAAACATACAAAAACAACAGGTTAAGGCATGAAGACAATCGGACGAATCTACGCAGTTTTACTTGAATGCTTCACCGCCCGCATCAGCGCCGAAGAAGCCCTGGAAACAATCCGCAAGATTCTGATGACGTAAGATACCCGCCAGCATTTTTGTAAGAAATAAATTATAAAAATTGTCAAAATATATATTGACTAACATCAAAATATAATGTATATTATAGACATGCAAATAACAGTGAAAGAGATGATAAAACTTCTTGAATCGCACGGATTCCGGCAAGTCAGGTCAAAAGGTTCACACTTCCGCTACGCTGACGACAAAGGACACAAAGTCACGATACCGGCAGGGCACGGAATGAACGAAACCTTGAAACTTGGGACGGTAAAGTCGATAAAGAAGCAGGCGGGGCTGAAATAAGCCCCTCCCCTCTCTTTGTAAAGTACAATTAAATCAATCGATAAATAATCAATAAATATAAACAATCAACAATCTACCAAGGATACAAAATGTACTACACTGCAAAACTCACCAAAGAAAAAGACGGCGGCTACTCCGTAAGCTTCCCCGATCTGGACGGGTGCTTTACGCAGGGAGACACCCTTGAAGAAGCGCTCGCAATGGCGAACGAAGCGATGGAACTCACCCTCGAAGACGTGTTCGACGGCGACCCGCTACCGGAATGCAAAACAAAGGCCAACGAGAAGAAGGGGCTCTACCGCATCGACGTGGACCCGGAACTCGCTATCGCGCTCCAGGTGGCCGCAGCTCGCGGCAAGGTGCCGCAGGCAACGGTCGCCCGCGAAATGGGCATGACCAAGCAGGCCTACCAGCGACTCGAAGACCCGAAGGCGAACCTGAGCGTCAAGATGCTCAAGCGCATCGCCGAAAGCATGGGCAAGCGCCTCGAAGTCCAGTTCGTGTAACTCGCACACAAACTAAAAAAGGCCCGGAGCAATCCGGGCCTTTCTTTACAAAACAAACACCATCAATGATTATTTTCCAAATCATTCCATTCTTTATAAACTTTTAGCATAGCCTTGTACCTTGACGTCACTGCATTAAAATATTTTGAAAGTTCCTTTTTCTCTACGAGATTACGAATTTCACTCACATAATTTTTGTGAAATCTAACCTTGTCAACCTTGTTGTCGAGATACATTGAGCAAGCTTCTTCGTAAGCATTCAAGTAATTTTCAAGAGCAACGTTAAAGCGCTTTTGTTTAAGATCCATCAGCCGTTTTTCATCAGCAGTCAGACTTTTCTTTGCCAAAAGATCTTCCATAGATTCGTGGCAATCCATCATTTTTTCATTTGCAGATGTTATTGCACTTCGCAACGAAATCTCAACAGACGCCTCGGCAGACTTGTTGGCTTCTTCTGATTTAGCTTTAGCGTTACTAGACGAGTAGGCTGCATAAGCAGCGACAAGAAAGCCTAAAATAGAAACGATTAATGAAGCCCATTCATAAGCAGACATGCTATTTTCCTCCCATGCTCTTGATAACATCGTCAATCATCACCATCACCTCATCGTTGGCGCATTCAAACATCGGTCTTCCAGGAAGCGAAAAACCGACAGTCTTTATCCTTAATTCGGACTTGATGTTTTCGTAAATTTCAACCTTGTCCGCGTTAGAAAGTTTTTCGTGGTTGGATACGTAAACCAACCCCTCAATATCGGATTGGACATTCCGGAACTCTTTAACGCGGTTTTCAATACCAGCATTGTTTATTCTGTCGGCATATCCTTTTGCCAACTCTTTAAAAGTAGCCATAATTAGATGTTACCTTTTTTAACTTGTTTAACCTAAAAATAAATAATTTGGTTAACATGGTTGTAAAATATCAGAAAAATATATTCGAAGTAACGATTAACGTTCGTGAATTTATGAACGAGACGAATAAATGCGTTCTTTCCGACAAAGAGGCTGCTGAATGGCTCCGTAATTTCAGAAGCGAATTGTTCGTTGGAATGATCGGAGAAACGCAAAAAAGATTAGGAAAACAGGAATCCAATTCTTGACGGACTGGCACGGCCAGTCCTGTTATTTTGTCTCTAAATCTGGCCGTTCTGCTTCATTTCGGCGAGGGCGTTCTTGACAAGCTTCTGCCACTCTGTCAGCAAACTGACAAAAAGTAACAACTAAAATTTGTTGATGGGTTTGGCGGACGGGAGCAGGCGTTCGACTTCTTGGCGGACGATATCCTTGACCTGCTCCTCGGGGACGAGGCCTTTTTTCATCAGGTCTTCCATGAGCTGTTCGCGGATGCCTTCGATAACTTCCGGATTTGCCTTCACGAACTCGGGAGGCAGCACGGAAGCGGGCTGGTGAGTGGCGGCATAGTCCACGCCGAAGAGGGTTTCGACGGTCGCGCCTTTTTGCAATAGGCGGACAATGGCGTTGTAATTCGGCCTAGATCCATTAGGTTTCTCTTGGGCCCATTTGCCAAGATTTCTTGCTTCAGCAATACCAGCCAGTTTTGCAATCTCTTCGACGGGCAGTCCAGTGTCTTTCGAAAGCTTTTCTATGCTGATTTTATGCAAAAAATCGTTTTCCATACCCTAAAAATAGAAAACGGTACGCCAAATCTAAAAAAAATCTAAAAAAAATAGACAAAAAGTATTGACAATCTAAGAAAATTAAATTAGATTTCGTTCTAAAATTCATAGAGGAATACAAAAATATGGCAGAATGCGTTCAAGTAAAATTGCCGCCCGAAATGACTCCAATGTTTGACGAAATTAGAGCCGCCAGAGCAGCACGATTGGAAACTTTGACAAACAAGGCAATCGTCATCGACGCAGTGAAGGAAATGCACTCCAGACTCAAGGAGTCGCAGCATGGCACGCAATCGTAATTCAATCGCGCAATTCGTGAGTTTCGATATGGCAGCAATGGCAACACACATCCAAAACATGACCGACGCGCAGCTTGGCGCATGGTGCAGGAAGATGGTTATCGACTGCTGCTCTGGCTGCATCGCCACGGATGCCGACCCGTTTGTTCGCCACTACTACAACCGTTCGCACACTAAGATGGTTGAAACGCAAAAACACAACAGTCGCATGTACCAAAACAGCCTACGCCGCAACGCAGAATTTTTCGAAAACGAAACAACCGACCAACCTATAGCTGAAAGCGCAATGCGCACCTCAGAGGCCGTCAAGGCCTTGGCAGATGGGGACGCTCGCGAGGGATCCCTGAACGTTGCCGACGGCAGCAACGCCGCGCAACCGGAATCTGACGCATCTGCCAAAACTTTAGGCGAGGCTAGGGAAAGCCGGCGCACGGGGGGCACTCCTAAGAGGGTTGAGAAGCCTACGGCAAGCCATGCCGAAACGCTCCCCGTGCGTTCCCCGGACCTGTTCGGCGAAAACCCGAAGCCCGAAAAGGTAAAGAACGCCTACGGCACAAACCGCAACGTAATGCTTTCGGACGCCGACGGCCACCACCTCCGTGAGGTTTACGGCCAGGACCTCGCCACCGCCATCGAGATTCTCGACTCCGCGCTGGAGAACAATCCGAAGCTCAAGAAGCGCTATACGAATCACGCCGCAGTGCTCAGGTTCGGCAACTGGGTGTGGCAGGAAGTACAGAAGATCAAGGAACGTCAGCTCCGCCTGGAAACCGCAGAAATCAACAAGAAGGCCGCCGAGAAACGCGCCGCGAACGGCGACGGCCGCACATTCAAGCAAAAGGACAGCGACGCCCGCAACGAATGGCTCCGCACGTCCATGTTCACCAACGAGGCCGCAAATGGATAACGTCCAGGAACAGGTAAACAGGCTTTCGAAGGCGCTCAGGCTGCAAGTCATCGAGACGCTGGTGAAGATTGACCGTGTGAAGTACGGTGCCCCGAAAATCGAAGGCGAAGAACTTTTCTTCACGGTAAAGAGCATCGACGCGCTCCCCTGCTGCACCGCACAGCTGCGCAGGCTCTTCGAGGACGCGCACGACTACCACAACGATATCGGCATGTACCCGCACGCAGCAAGCATCGGCGACCTGGAATACTGCTGCAAGAACCGAGTAATCGGCTACGGTAGCACGCAGAACGTGCCGTATTCCTGGCTACCGAAAAAGGAAGACGGCGACCTCCGCACATTACCGGCATTCCGGCAGCTTTCGAACATATACCGCCCGCTCATTGCAGCCAGAAAAAAGATTCTGCCGCCCATCGACAAGGCTACAGTCACGAACGAAGCAACCGCAATTATCAACGAACTCTCTACCCACTTGATTGGAGGATAAATGTCCACGAACGTATGCGTATTTATTGGCCGACTCGCCAAGAACCCTGAAATCACCACGCTCCCCAACGGCAACGAGCGCACGCGCTTTTCCATCGCCGTCGATCGCGACTACAAGAACGAGGACGGTTCCCGCACTACCGACTGGCACAACGTTGTTATCTGGGGCAGCGCGAATTACATCCGCAAGACCCACCTTGGCCAGGGCGACAAGGTGTGCGTGATGGGCCGTATGGAAAACAACGAGTGGATTGACAACGACGGACTCCAGCACCGCGAAAAGGTCCTGAACTGCAGGAAAATCGAGCTCGTCCAGAAGCGCCGCAGCGACAAGGACGCCGCAGCCGAAGACACCGAATCGGCAATGCAGCAGGGCACCCTGCAGGGCGACGATGACGTACCGTTTTAATAGGAGGCTATCATGAAGCAACTGTTTTACGTCGAAATGAAGAATCCGGCTGGCGAATACGAACCGCTCGGCGTCATGACTATGGCCCAAGCATTCGACTGGTCGTGGGCGCACGGACACGCTACCCTCAATTTCGAAGCCGTCCACGACCTGAACCGCGAAACCGCTCGCTAGAGGTCACGAGGTACGCCATGAAGAGCCGCAAGAGCCGCTTTGCCAATAGGATTGTAACGCGCGAGATGGTCGAAGAAAGCATTCGCCAGCACAACTATTGGCTCGCGTTCGAAAAGCTCTGTGAGCGACTTGGCGAAACAAAAAACTTTTTTCGTCTGGTAAGGCGAAGGGATCCTGCCGCGACACTCGGAGAAATCTACGAGTTCAAGCGCAAGATGACGCGACTCCTGGCATTCAATTACGATGTGCACAAAAGGCCGGATCCCGTCTACAACAAGCGACTTTACGGAAACGAACCACTCAACTACCCGCCCGAATGGAGGAAGGCATGACAGAAGTCACAAGGCTGCAAGGCAAGACAATGCTCGGAACATACGTCGTAAGCGTATTCGTGAACGGCGGGAAAATCGAACGCATCGAGACGAACGGCCGCAATCCTCACGGCGACGTGCTTAACATATGCGGCTACCTGGCGAAAATCCACGCGAAGCTTGTCCACGACTCCATCAAGGCAATCAAGCTGACGATGGCCAAGCACGGTGAATATCGCGGAGTCGCCGCACAATGAGCTTTTATCGCCTCTGGTCAACCCTCGAAATCAAACTGCTCTCAATGGGCATAATGCCGAATGGCCGCTCACCCAGGGCATGCAGGATTTTTTGCAGGCGTAACGGAGTGCCGTTTCCAGGTAAGCGCCAGTGCGATGCGAACGATCGGCTAATCGATGAAATAGAAGAAAAATTCAAACAACAACCAAAAGGCACCATAATGATAAAATCCAAACCCAAAACCATCTCGGCGAGCATTAAGGACGCAAAATCCAAGAGCACGGCCGTCGCGACCAAGGCTGCGGCGAAACCCGCGAAGCAGGCCAAAGAAGAAAAGCCTGAAGAACGCGCGTACAGCTTCCGCACTGTCGACATAGACAAGATCCTTGGCAACGGTGACAACGTGCGCGAAGTCAAAGGCATCGACGACCTCATCGCCTCCATCCAGGCTCACGGCATCATCAACCCCATCACAGTCACGCAAGATGTAGGCATGGCCACGTACTATCGCGTAATTGCCGGATTTCGCAGGCTTGCAGCAGCGAAGCAGCTCAAGCTCAAGAAGATTCCATGCCACGTCGTGGACAAGGACACAGAAGGATTCGACGAAATACCGCTTTCCGAAAACGTTTCTCGCATGGGCATGACGCCCTACGAAGAATGTCTTGCAGTCAAGTCTCTCGCCAAAAAGGTAAAGACGCCTGGAGTCATCGCCAAGCATTTTGGCCGCACACTCCGTTGGGTCCTTGTACGCAAGAAGATTGCTGACGCGGGCGAAAAGGTTCTCAAGAAGGTCAAGGAAGGCACCATCGAACTTGCCCAGGCCGCAAAGATTGCGGACCTCCCGGACAACGTATTCAAGCGCGAGCTCGAAAGTTGCTATCGCACGGACAAGTATTTCATCGACGAAGTTCTCAACCGTTACCACAAGGACCTGAGCCGCGCACCGTTCGAGCACGAAGCCTGCCTGAATTGCGGCAAGTGCAGCTCTTGTCAGGCAGACCTGTTCGAGAACGACCCGAAGGCATACTGCCTTGACCCCGCCTGCTGGGCACGCAAGGCCAAGAAGGCCGCAGAGGCCAAGGTCAAGAAGCTCCAGGAAGAGGGCAGGAATGCACGCCTCGGCAAGTTCACCGGCAAATGCATCAGCTGCAGCGACGAAGCCGACAAGTACGATATCAACTCTTGGGATACCAAGGGCCAGGAGCAGGCCAAGGAAGCAGGCATCCAGAAGCGAATCCTTGTCGACGCGGCCACCGGCAAGACGCTCGAATACTACGACAAGCGTGACCTTCCCGACTATCACGAGGAAACTGAAAAGGAACGGGAAGCCAAAGAAAAAGCCGAAGAGGAAAACATAGAATTCGAAGAAGTGAAGGAGGACCTTTTCGAGGAAAACCTTGCGAACGCAATCAGTGACAAGGTTGAAGAAGACAATGAGCACGGAAAACTCGAAAGCCTTGTGTTCATCATGCATTTCGCCCAGACAGACTGGCTGGACGATGACGAAGATCTCAAAAAGAAAATCGGTATCGAGAACGACGGCACTTTCACAGTTTCTCCAGAAAATTTTCCGGAAGGCTACTCTGTAACCGATTTCACCAAGACGGTCATCGAAAATCTTTTCGACATCATCTGCAACTGGCCGCTCGTAGAACTCAAAGGCCTCTACCGTATCGTCATGGATGAAACGGACAACAACCCGGAAAAGCTCGCCCCTACAGACGAAGATGTCAAGAAAGAAATCGAGAAACGCAAATCCGAGGATAACTCTTCTGAAGACGACACCGAAGGCAACGACAAACCCGAAAACAAGGAGGTCGACAATGAGTAACAAAAAACCGACATCCCCCATGTTCCAGGCAACCTCGATGATGCTCGAAGCCATGCGCGACCTCAAGGAAAAGAAGATTTCACCGCAGGAAGCAAATTCCATTGCACTGCTCGGCAAGGGCATCACCGACATGGCCCGCGAAGCCACGAACTTCGTCCGTGCAACTGGAATGATTCCGACAGACAGCGCTTTTGGATCCACTTTCCGCGACATTGAGCCGAAGGTGAGCCGTGAAGCTCTTGCAGAGCAGAAAGCCCGCCTGGAAGCTAAAGGATGCACGCTTCTTCCCTCCAATCGCGCAGGCGGAGAATTCTGATGATTAACAAGTGGACAGATGCCGAAATCGCCATGTTGCGCAACAACATCCTTCCGCCAGGAAGGAAGCTCAAGAGCGCCTACACGAAAGCATTCAGGCTCGGCATCTGCTTCTGTCCGGTCACGAAGAAGTCCTACAAGGCACAGCGGGAAAAGACCGCCTACGTCACAGGCTCCGTCATCAGGGAACTACAGAAGACGGGCAAGGTGCGGGCTACCGCGAGAAAGTACGGCATTTCCTACACCACCGTGATGGAGATCGCCAGGAAGGCCGGAATCAAGGTGAACCCGGATTCCCTGCAGAAGCGGGCCGAGACCATCGTGTTCGAGGGCAGGAACTACGCGTGGCACGATTCCGGATACTACTGGAGAAGCACGACCGGAAAACGCGAGAGTCTTGCACGGTTGATCTACGAACGCGCACACGGGCCAATCGACGGCCGCATGATTGTGACATTCAAGGACGGCAACAAGTACAATCTCGACGTCGAAAACCTGGTGTGCATGACGCCGAATGAGCAAAGCCGCAAGCGCTACGCCGAAGATCCGCTTTACCGTGCGCAATGCCTTGCAGCTCTTACTTTGGGAAGGCTCAACACTCAAATCAACGAAACAATAAACCCAGAACTCAAAAAGAAAAGAATGGAAAAAATGTGGAACTCAAGGAGAGCTAAAAATGGCTAAAGAAAAAACTGAATTCGAAATCCGTGCCAACACCTTGAAGGCAATGGCCAAGCAGTGCACGGCCAAGGTCAAGAACAACCGTGCCGCGCTCATGGCAGTGTTTATCGACAGACTGAGCGAAAACGCTTATGCGAGCGACGGCCACAAAGTCGCGATTCTCGATATGTACGGTCACATGGACCCGGCAGAAATCAACGAACTGGCATTCTACGCCGACATGCAGGCAATAGAGTATGCCAACGGTTTCGCCCTGATTTCCGCAAAGAAGAAAGAAACGTTCGTCAAGAATTTTGGCAACGGCCTCGCAGACGCCGACACTAAAATTTTTGAATACCCGAACGTAATGAAAATCTTGCCGAAGGTCGACGGGCTCAAGCACGCAAGCAATACGCACGCCACATTCCTCCCCAGCAATCTTGTCGCCATCGATAAGGTTGTGACCGCTGCAGAGCAGAACACGACCAACAGCGTCACCGAACGTCTTTACGGCGAAAGAGAACTTTCGATTCACGTTGCGTTCTACAAGGGACTGCTCGTTGGCCTGATGCCGTATCACACGCCGGAAGAATTCCTCGAAGAAATGCCGAACCGCGGTCACTATTTCGATGCAATCAGAACCGCACCAAACACGGATCCTTGCGACAGCCTGGACGACGAGAACGAATCCGCCAAAAACGAAACAGAACAGGAGAACTAAACATGCGTAACGAACTCATGCTAGACATCGAAACAACAGGTCAGAGACCCGGATGCAAAGTCCTCACCATCGGGGCCTTTGGCTTCGACAAGGATGGGCAGCAGTGCGAATTTTACAAGCGCTTTGACGCGAGCCAGCAATTGGAGCTCGTCGACGACCAGGCAACGCTAGACTGGTGGAATCGTCAGGATCCCGCAACGCGCCAAGAAGCTTTCGGAGGAACAGCAAGTCCTGAAGAAGGAATTTGCGACTTCAAAAAATTCTTCTACAAAAACTTCAATACCGGTCGGAATTCCGGATTCCGAGTGTGGTGTTGCGGTCTGGATTTCGACTTCCCGATTCTTCTGCATTTCTTCAAAACTTTCGGTTACAGCTTCCCCTGGATGTTCTGGGACCAGTACGACTACAGGACAATCAAGAATCTCTTCCCGGGCATCGTAAAGCCGGCCGAAGGCAACGTGGAAAAACACAATGCTCTTGAAGATTGCAAGGCACAGATGCGAGGTCTGAGAGCGTTCTATCAGAGATAATAAAAAGCCCGCTCGCGAAATCTCCCAAACCGTTTCACATCAGACCAAACTCGCGGGCGGGCCCAAGTTTAACAAAGAGGGCTAAATGAAGAGCACGCCGAAAAAGCAAAAAAAAGAAATTTTAACATGGCTAATTGCAATATCGATAGTCATCGTCGTTATTGCCAGCTCCTGCCTTATGGCGTCGCTCGCATTTTTCTTCATCACAAAGAGCCTGGGATAACATGCGCGGACGCAAACCAAAACTCTCTTTCAGCGAACAGGTTAAGCTTCGCACAATCCAGGCAGCATTCGGAATCGACTCGCCAGAAGTCGAGCAGTTTTGGAAAGCAAAACGCGAATCGATGAAACAAGCTTTCGAACGGAAACGCCAGCGAGGAAAACAAAGCTTCGAAGACCGCCAAGAATCGTCGCGCAAATTTTCGCTCAGATATTACCACACCCACAAGGACGACAAGACTCCCGAGGCAGAAACCCGCCGGTCAAAGCACGCTGAACACAGTAGGAACTATTACCACAGGCATAAAGATGACCCTGAATTTATTCGGAAACAACGCGAAAGCACCAGACGGTGGAAAGCCCGGCAGAAGGAAAGCAAATGACCGACAGCAAACTGGAAGAAAAATTGCGCATCAACCGTCTGGTCAAGCGCGAACCGCAACCGAAAATCGACAGGTGCAGCAAGTGCGGAAAACGCAGGCCGACAACACTGATGTCGGAAACAGGACCCATGCTATACGTCTGCAGGCGATGCCTGATAAACTGAAGACGTACACAGAATGCCATCTATGCGGATTCCGCAAATGGTGTTCACCAGATAAAAACCAACAGCCGATTTGCCTTGCATGCAAGACCTTCGGCGTAAATCCAAGATTCACAAAGGACAAATGCAGATAATGCAGACAATCGAAGAATACCAGCGTTACACCAGGCAGCTCGAAGGCGAAGTCAAGAAATGGCACGACGCCTTTGACGCAAGCGAAGTCATGAACCGCGAACTCGCCGCCGAGAACAAGCGTCTCAAGGAAAAATTCGCAGAACTCCACAAGACCATCTAAACCCAAAAGGACAACCAAGATGCAAATCCAAATCACAAAAACCGACTGTTTCAAAATTGTAAATGAAAGTTTACGGGGGGTAGCCACTCAGAACTCGAGGTAGCCCTGGCTAAAAAATGCCTCTCGCTCTATGACCGCCTCGGCAAAATCAACAACGAACGGAACGAATACTTCGAAGCCATCTACTCGGCAACGATCAAGTTCGAGAAGGCCACGAAGGGCACGCTGAAACACAAGAGAGCGGCAGACTTATCGCGAGAAAGTAGGGAACACTTCAAGGCTGCTGTTAAACTCGATAGCGAATTAAAGGAGCTCATGAATGGCGATTGCGAAAATAAAGACGGACGAGGAACGGGCGAGGCTTGACGCCATCTTTGCCGAGATTAAGGCGATGGAGCGAGGCGAGATTCCACAGAAAGAGGACTCCCGCACACCCGCCCAGACAGCCGAGGACAACCGCAGGGCGAAAATCGACCGCCTCGCGAACGCCGACCTCAAGGAGTTCATCGGGAATGTAAAAAGCAACATCGGGAACGGCGGATTCAAGACGAAGTGGGAGCAGGTTCTCTCGCAGTTCATCGTGAACCGCATAGTCTCGATGAACGAGGAGCTTAACATCCTGCGCAACTTTGCCAACGCGGTGGACATACGGCTAAAAAAGGCCGAAAAGAGCGCGAGGGAACAGAACAACCACCACTACTACAAGATTTTCGCCGATGGCGTAAAGGAACTTTTGGACTCGATTTAAAGGATAGACAATGGACAATAAGCAATACCCGCTCCACCCCGGTCAGACACACGCTGAACCATACTATTGCACAATTCCCCTGGAAAAATACGAAGCGCTAAAGAAGGACAATGCCCGCATGAAGGAAGCACTTAAAAGACACGGAATAACACTGATTGATAAGGAGACGAAGTAATGAAGGATTTCGTTTTGTATATCCTGTTCATGGTAATTGCCATTGCAATATTGGCAGGAACGACATGCACATTCAGACTTGCTAGCTGCCACATAAAGGCATCGAAGCAAGAATTGGAATGTTCTTACAATCCACTGCAAGGCTGCATGGTGAAGATTGACGGTAAATGGATAGACTATAGCAGATTAAGACTTATCGAGTAATAACGCAGGAGAAAACATGAGATTCCTTTTAGAAAAAGAAGTAATCGGCAGTCTTCCACACGTCCGCATCGGCGTCGACATTGTCGGACGCGAAATCACTATTGTCGCAGCCGAAGAAGACAGCGAGACGAAAGAAATCACCGTCATCGGCACCGCAAAATTCAAAGCAAACAAATCGTTTTAGGAGCGAAAATGAACATCGTCTTGTCGATACATCCGAAGTGGGCAACGCTCATTTATGCCGGGAAGAAAACCATTGAATGGCGCAAGACCTTTCCCAAGATTTACTACCCCAGGATGAAGATATACATCTACGAAACAGCGCCGATCTGCAAAGTCACCGGTTACTTCGTCTGGGCCGGAACACGCAAGTTCAAGGATGTAGACTGGACGCAAGCCAACGAACACGAGCAAAAGTTTATCAACGCCGGCTGCGTGCCGGCAGAAGAATTGAACGAATACCAGGGCCATCAGAAGCAACTCTGCGGATGGGGCGTCGAAAAGGCCATCAAATTCGAAAAAACCGAAGGCCTCCCTCTGGAATACTTCGGACTCACAACACCTCCGCAAAGCTGGTGCTATACGACGCGAGATAATTGAGGAATCGGGAAATGAGCCACAAACTTATATCATTATACGTCGGGGAAGGCGAATACTACACACGAACAGACGTCGACAACGTTCTTGCCGAAAAGAACACAAAAATCATTCAGCTCGAGGCATTGATTGAAAATTACAACAGGATTTCCGGAGAAATCATTGACAACGCCAATCACCAAAAGTACAGGCGATGCCTGGCGATGGCTAGGTGGTGCGAAGTCGAACTTGAAAAACTTGATTACAAAGCAGCCATAGATTACACAAACAAAGATGTTTGGAGAATTGCAACATCGTATTTCACGATTTGGCGTAGGCGTTGGCTGAAACTCGCAGAGATATTCAAGGAGGCGGGGAAATGATAGAACTTCCAAAATTCGGGAACATTGAAGCCCAACAGAGAATCAAAATTGAAGAAGAGTTCGAACAGCGAATCCTTGCAGTAAAAAATGCCAGGGCATATCGTGTTGACGAAACCCAGGAGGACCGGAGCAGAAGAATCGAGACAGCGAACTACGCGCTTGAGGATTTCTGCACGGGAATGCTGTTCGGCATTCAGATCCTGAAAGCGAGAAAAAAATGACGCTTTTGGAATTTATCGAAAATCATTATTGGTCCCTTTGGTTTTTGGCAGCATTTGCAATCGCCTGCATCGCAGCCGCATCAAAAAACGAGTAGAAAAAGGAATAATATAGCAAGCAATTTAGATTACAGCGGACACAAGCTCTATTTGGAAAAGCCGGAAAAATGTAAAAAGCCGATAGGCGGTTCAAAAACATGCAATTCTAAAAACCTTCTAAAAATCAATTCCTTTGCAAAGCTTCGCGGAACAATCTGCATTCATTACAGATGCAAAAAGTGTGGAGCAGATTATTATGTCGCAGCAAATCAATAACTCGGAGTGGTAAAATGAACAGATACTCATGGTACACAACCACAGAAAAAGATTCAGGTGGATGGTACAAATGCACAGCAATAGTCGTGTTCCCTGGCAACACCGTTAAATTTAACACCTATCCATTTTATAAGCCAAACCTCAAGGGAGGACATCGCCACAACCACGTCTTCAACGTTTGCCACAGAATCATATTCAGATCCAAGAGCGCCAGACATCTCGAACCAACCGACAAGAAATATTTCACTAAAATATTTTTTGCGAACATCCAACTGAATCCAGACGAGCTCGGGAAAATCCTGGCAAAGTCCAGGAAAAGATAATTTACAAAGGAGGCCGAAATGAACACCGAAGAAATCGCAACCAAACAAGACCTTCTCGATATGGAACAACGCATCATGCAGGCCCTGCACAACCGCGCACCGAAAGACGACGGCTGTATGAACATCGACCAGGCCGTCAAATATATCGGCGCGAAGGGACGCGGCACCATCTACAAACTGACACACTCTGGACAGCTCGCCTACCATAAGGTAGGCAAAAGCAACGCTTTCCGGAAAGCCGACCTTGACCGTTACCTGGCCAAGCACCGCAAATCCAGCACCGAGGAACTGTCAGCAGCCGCAGCTCTGCGGGCCATCCACTAATATATTATATAGCGGTTACTCACGAACTTTGGTCACTTTTTGGTCACTTTGCAAAACACAAAAACAAGCCAATCCATTTATTTACAAGGCTTACACGCCACAAAGGAATACTACTCCAGGTAGACACAGTTCGGAAAATCAAGGAAAGCAGGTTTGCAAAAACCTGCTTTTTTGTTTAATTTCAGCATTTTTCGTTTTCGTTCGTTTTTCGTCATTTTCTATTATTTTCCAAAAATGGTCACTTTTTGGACACTCGGAAAATGAAAATCAAGGAAAAAGTTCACATCAACCAGCGGCCGTGCAAGGGCGGTGGATTCTCGTTGCACCTCGACTACCGGATCGGCGGCAAGCGCGTCAGGGAATTCCTGAAGCTTTACCTGGTGCCCGTCAAGACCACCGCCGACAAGATAAAAAATAGCGAGACGCTTGCTCTGGCGACGGAGATCAAAAACCGACGGATTCGCGAACTGGATTCCGGCGAGCTGAACGTGACCATGCCGAAGAAAATCGAGAATATTCTGGCCATCAATTATTTCCAGAAGAAGACCGACGCCATCAAGGTTGCCCGCAGCCGCAGCAATAATGCAAATATGATAAATCATCTGAAAGCGTTCCGGCCACACGTCACGCTCGCAGAAATCAATCGAGACTTTGTCCTGAAGTTTGCCAACTACCTCACCAACGAAAAGAATTTGTCCATAAATTCGGCCAGGTTGTACACGGTGCTGCTGAAGGCACGCCTGCACAACGCATACATCGACGGGATGCTGCCGAGCATGCCGGACCTGTACGGAGTCGTGCCGAAGAAGGTATCGACGACAATCGATTACTTGACGCTCGAAGAGCTGAAAGCAATGGTCGCGACGCAAGCGCCGGAGAACATCAAGAAACCATTCTTGTTCTGTTGTTTCACCGGCCTGCGATACTCGGACGTCAAGGCGTTGCGCTGGGAGAATATCGAGCACGGTGTGATCGTACTCCGGATGCAGAAGACGCAAGAAATCGTGCGTGTGCCAATTTCCGAGAACGCCAGGCGCTTTTTGCCGGAACCCCAGGAGAAAGGGCTTGTTTTCGACATCGGTCCTCTGAACACGCTGACACGCTACCTGAAGGCATGGGCCAAGGACGCGGGAGTCAACAAGGACCTGCACTTCCACGTTTCGCGGCACACCTTCGGGACACTGACACTGGAACATGGTGCCGATATCTATACTGTCAGCAAGTTGCTCGGGCACAAGACCGTCACGACCACGCAGATTTACACGAAGGTTCTAGACGAAGGTCGAAAGAAAGCCGTCGACGCCATACCGCTTTTATAAATGATCACAGCAAAGCTTTACATCATTAATTGCATGGAATGGCATGACAGCCACCAGAAACGCAAGAAACACCGCCACAAGGCGCTTTATCCCATTCCAAAATGCATGATCAAAATACCGCCATTACGCAACAGATAGACGCGCAAAACGCAAAAAAAAAGACGGCAGGCATCTTTGTGCCAACCGCCTTTTTTCGTCAGTTCTAGGCTACGGTAGCCGTTTTCACGGCCGTCGAATTGCCAGAACCCTTCATGAGCTCTTCCAGGCACTTTACAGACTTTACGCAGTCCTTAATACCATCAAGCGTCATGTGGTCCTTGATACGGCCACCATCCTGTTCAACCTGGTCATTCAGGTCTTCAAGGTGACGGCAGAGCGTCTTTTCGGTACGCTCCAAAACCGCTTTCATTCTTTCGGTCATTATGCAACCTCCTCGACACCCTGCATCTTCGCAAGAAGGGCCGGGACATCTTCGCTGGTAAACGAGAATCCGAAATAGGACACCTTCGGAACATTGGCGAAAGCCATGTCGAGAGCCGCCTTCGCGGAATCCAGGTTTACCATATTGTCGGCAAGAATCCCGGACATTTCCATCCAGGGCTTCACTTTGGACACGAGAGCTCCAGGATTGCTCTTGAGAGCCCCGAGAGCAGCAAATCCCAGAAAACGGTCGCCCATTTTCTGGATTGTAGCCACCTGGTCGGCCATGAAGCCGATGAAGCCGTCTACAGCTTTTTCAAGCGAAATCTGCATGGGCTACCTCTTTTTACGAAGCTTGCGCCGCGTTGGTGGAGGTGGCGGGAGTGGGAGTTGTCGTTCCGCTACCGGCGACGACGGGCGGGACGGGCGGAAACGGGGACACAAAAGCGGGCCCCCAACCCGGTGCCACGGCGTAGTTCGGCACGAACGGAGCACTGATGCGATTCACGATGTTCTGCAGGCCGGCAATGCGGTCGCCCAGGATCTGATCACGCAGCGGGTCAGTCTTTTCGTCAGCAAGCACGCGGGCTTCGAGATTCGATACCCTTTCGGTCAGGGCAGCAATCTTGCCGTCAGTGTACTTTTCGGCCTTGAGCTGGGCAATTTCATTGTCCTTCTGAGCCAACTGATAAACCGGATTTGCGGCAGGATTCTGGTTGCCAAAGAGGCCGCCGAGACCATTGCCGTTAAGCACGCCGCTGGCAAGTGCCGTACCGATGACGCCGAGAGTAAGACCGGCAGTTCCAACGCCCTTGCTGGCGTAGTTGTCATTTTCGTAAGTAGCCATAACTATCTCCTTTGTTTGGACAAAACGAAAACCGCCGGGAGTTTCCCAGCGGTCGTCTTCAAATCTACAGAGATAGTTTTGCCCGAAGGCAATTTTGGAAAATTGGTTAAAATTTAGATTGTCAAAACTTATTACGCAATAAATAGGCTATATTCAACAAAGAACAAACAAAAGGGAAATTCATGAAAAAAGAAATATGGCCAAAGAAATGCATCAGCGTCAGACTTAAAATTTTTCGTCGAATAACAGATAAATGCTATATCGCAGTTGCTTACGACGGAACGGAAGACTACATTCCCGCATCAGAATTTTTCGGGCCCGACACCGAAACAACAAAAAGCAGAGGCTACTGGATTGCCGAATGGATCCTTAAAAGAAAAATCCTTCAGCGCAAAACAAAAAATCCTAAAATTGCATGGTTCGGCCAAGACCGTAAAAGATGCCCTGCACCAGAAACCAAGCCGCAGCAAGAAAATCCACGAAAGCCACGCAGGACGCCTCGACGTACTCGATTCCACGTCACCTACGAGAACAAAAGAACAGGCGAAGAATTTAAATGCGTTGTTGTAGAGCTCAACGAAGAAACCGCAAAAACAAATCTGATGACAAAATTCTTTTCCGGGAAACTAGAATTCAGTCCGATTGAAAACGGACTAAAAAACGAAATCAAAATCAAATCGATAGAAACAAGGCCCGGGCGAAACAAGCCGGAAGCTACAACCGCAGAATAGCGACAAGATCCTTGCGATTTGCTATCGGGCGCACTCTGACAAAGCCAGTAGACTTTCCGGGCGTCACGCACTTGCTTCCACCGCCACCGGCTTCAATCATCAGCACGTTGTCAATGGCAACGGCGACGTGAGTGATTGTCTTCTCATCCTTGCCGAAGAAAAGAATGTCGTCCTCCCTTGTTATCGTGTGGTACGGATTGCGCCATCCCGACTTTATGAGAGCGTCGTGGATGCCCTGCGCAGTGAGGTCCTTGGATGGCAGGATTCCGAGCGCCCAAAGTCCCTCGATGACGAGACCACTGCAGTCGAAACCACCACCGTACTGACCGGATCCGTCACCCATCCATACGTACGGCTTTCCGATGAAGCGCATCAAGTATTCACTCAGTCTCATGCAGCCTCCCATTTCGTCATCACCTTGCCAACGTTGGCATAGCACCAGTCGTCCGTCTTCGGCTCACCATACCATGAACTGGAAATCGAGACAGCCGTCTGCACGAGCTTGGCCTTGGGGTAAGCGTACTTGGCTCGACATTTTAAGATAGCGAAGAGCAGAAGGTTTGTGTCGGCAAACCCAAGGCTCTGCCCGTAGCCAAGTAGGTCGTGGAGGAACCACGCCTCCCGTTCGGCCATCGTTCCGAGATTGGGGACGTACCAATCAATAATTTTCGGGCCACTTCTCATGTCGCACACAAAGCCTGCTTCCGTCCGGAAGTAGAGAGTGCCTTGGGTCGTGTACAGGTATCCCTCGGTCGGCCCGCTGAAAACGTAGCGGCGCTTCTTGTTGAGTGTAAGCCCTTCTAGCAGCTCCTTACCGCAGACCCACTTGATGCCGTTGACCTTCAGTCCGGATTCGTGCAATTGTCTCTTCGCCATAAGTCATCTTCCTTTTTTCCAGTCGTCTTCATCGAACATGAGGCTCCCTACGGCAATCAATGCCGCCACCGCAACGAAGGAAATCACTGCGTTCATAAAGGCTTTTCCTCCGGGGTATGACTGCGCGTCTTCATCGACACAATCACGTCGAGTTTTCCCGCAATTATGTTTAAAGACTTGTTCGACGCCTTCATCTCGGCGTCGAGGGACTCGAATTTCGTGTCTCCTTCCAAAAGACGCCTCTTCAAATCCCTTATTTCCATGAAGAGATAGAAGAAGAGCATCGTGTTCACCAGGCCAAGCTTGTCGGCGATGACATCCATGAACGAAAGCAATTCCATAAGAAACTCCTTTAAATTCTGTTGATGCAGTAGCAGGCGTTGCTCTCAACGCCAGAGATCATGATAAGCCAATCGGAAGTCGAGTTGGCAGGGGTGTCGACGTTGAAATACGTCCCCACATCAGCCGATGTTGCCGTGTAGTAGGTACAGGTTGTTGTTTCCCCACTTTCTTTGCGCAGGCGAATCCTGAAGGTCTGCCCGCTAGAATTGCGGATGTGGATGCGGATTGGCTTTTCCACTGCGATGTCTTGGAAATTGAAGCCGACGGTCCCAGTTCCCGAATAGGTGCTCGTCACCTTCATGAAGATTTCAACGACATCAGAGGTTCTGTTGATGATGCTCGGAATAGAGCCGACGCCGCTGAAGGTGCCGACATTGTTACCGCGAGCGTCATAGACGGCACCGCTGATTTCATTGCTCCAGTTACCGTTTACCTTCACAAGACAGGAGGCGTGCTGTCCGCCGTAGCGTGACACCGCGTTCAATTCAGTTTTGGTTGCGTAATCGGACAGGGATGCGATGGTAGCGTAGGAGTTTAAGTCGCTTTTCGTCGCAAGGTTAGGTGCATAGAAATCTACCGGGGAGTACATGTATTGCGCCCCCGACTCCCAGGTTCCGTTGTGGTAGCATTTCCATCCGGATTGCGAGAGCTGCCACATAATTGTTCCGGTTGCACCAGACGACATGTTCACTGCATCGAACACCATTATAAATGAATACATGTCGTTATATTCAGATGCAACTATTTGCGGTTTGTGAACATTTAAATAATGTGCGCCGCCTGAATTATATGGGTAGGTCACATATATGTCGCATCCTGCGATGTATGCCTGAACAAAATCGCCATACTCAGTCAATCCGTATGTTGCAAAGAATGGGCCAGGAGGCGTCTTGATAACAACGCTTCCCCCCGCTACCGTCAGGGCGTACTTTGAATTGGGGGAAAGAGTAATATCTGGAGACGCGTTGGATTCCGCCAACGTCACTGCATGCGTATGGTCAAGATTCGATTTCGCAGCCAAAGCAGATGCGATTCCTCCGCTTTGCGTGTAGTTCGTTGCGCTTGCGGCGGTTCCTCCGTAGTTTGCAGCGGTAAGCCCCAGAACCTGCTGAATCTTCCAAGCAATCCATGGCCACACATTACCTAAACTTACCTTCTCCCACGCGCCATCTACATTGTTGCCGCGGATTGCGATAAGGTATTGGCTGCCGTCAACTGCTTGCGGCACATCCCCAAGCCCGTTGGGTAGATTCTGCATAAGGGCTTGCATGGATGTCACGTACGTTGAATTCGAACCTACAACCTTGCTTATAAAATTAGTGTTGGCATCGTACACAATGTCGGCCACGGCCGCACCGTCAGCAGTCATATCGATATAGGCATATTCCCAAACAGTATTACCGGATTCGCTATGACATGCCAGCCATTGGGTCCTAACGACGCCCTGCCACAGAATCGGCGCATAAAAGAAATAATATCCGTTTTTCTTGCCGCTATAAGTAAACCACGCCGAGCCCCCAGCACTTTGCGTATAGTAGCATATCGGTTGGTACCCGGCATCTATAATGGCAATAAGCTCATCCTTAGTAGTCGTACCATAATAAACTACGCGAGACGGATTCTGGTCAAGAGCAGCTTTACCGCCAACCGCCGACGTCAAGCCACTTATGCTGCTGCCGAATCCATTCAATAACGTTGCAAGATTCGAATCCGGCGCGGCATTCGAAGCATATGCAGCCGTTCCAGTAACATCACCACGCATACCGGCAGGACATGGGAACGATTTATCCGTCCACAACTGAAACTGCGTGCCATCAAAATAGCACCAATAGACTCCTGCCGCAATTGTCTTATTGCTCGAACTCGACGCGCTACCGTTAATCCACAGCGCCTTGGCCCCCTGCGAGTTAATATTGAGCGTCAAGGCTCCATTATACGAGTTTGCGTTCGTGAAGCGAATCACGAACGGAATGTTGGCAGATTGAGCAAGGTTGAATCCAGTGCTAGTAGCAGTCTTGGCTTGCGTTCCGGCAACAGTACCACAGTAAGCCATCACGTTAGTGTAATAGTTATCGCCGACAGAGTAATCAGCCCACACCCACTGCGTTCCGTCGTATGTCATGAAGACAACAGTATTTACAGGCAGGTGCGTTGTCGTATTACCCGTGCAGCGTTTCACATACTTGTTACCGAGATTATTGATATTCAAGTACGTCGAAGATTGACCACCAGCAATAGGAATTTTGTACGAAATTTTCAGACCGGCAGTGAGCTCGGTAACTCCGTCAATCGAGCCTTCCCATGTCGGCGTGTTTATTTTTGTCCAATGCGAAGATGTCCACGCTTCCGGTGTAGTAATTGCCGTAGAGCAATAATACGCAACACCATTATAAACGCAGGAATTAGCGGAAGTGTACGCTCCGCTCGTGTACTTGGTATATGTCGCAGACGTAGAGTACGCCGTATACGAATGTGTGCCGACTACATAGTAAACGCCGTCTTCCTTCCTGGCAAACCAGGATTTCAGCTTTGTCCACAAAGACGTCGCAAAAGACGCAAGTTTCCTTGCGGTCACTTCATTCGTAGAGTTTGGAGCAGCCATTAATCAACTCCTAAGTCAAAGCATCAATAAGGTCCGTCACTTCCTGGTCCGTCATCTCCCGGACACTACGGTCAGTTCCGAGAAGCTGATATCTAGTCCCGTCGTACATAAAGAACGCCGTGTCACCCTGCTGGATAACGCCAGCCGTGATGGCCGAATTTTTCCAGTAGATGTTCTTCGCGCCCGTACTGTTGATATTGAGCGTCGCATTATCCGGAACAGCCGCAGAGAACTTAATTGCGACGAAGCCGCCATTCCCGCCATCCAGCTTATAGTTCGACGAAATTGCAGCCGTGAATGCCGGGGACGTGCCTGCCGTCGACGATGCGTAGCCATGCCCGAGCTTCGGATTCGTGTACGTCGTATTGTTGTCAGGCGGAGTCTTGAAAATTAAGGTCGTCCCGCCCGCAGTAAGCGCGTAAGTCGTATTAGCGGCCAGCGTCACAGCAGGGGTCCCGCTGTCAGTCGCAATTCCGGTCGTATGTGTGTGCGCAGCATCAGCAAAATCGGAAGCTTTCTTGCCGGAGTCCTTGAGGTTGCCGTTGGCATCGAGCGCGGCAAAATTGTTGTTCGTCGCTCCAGAAACCTTGTCCGCCTTCTTGTTGAGTTCAGTGTAGGCACCGCCGGTCGTGAATTTTTCCGTCCCGCCGCTTACTGGAGTAGCGCTGTCACCCGTATTGACGACATTACCGAGACCAACATCACTCTTTGAAACGTTGTGCGGGTTGCCGGAAGTAAGTTGGCTGTGGTCATACGCCGTCTTGCCACGGTCGCCACGGTAAGCCGTCGAACTCGTCTCGCCAAGCGCCAAAGTGTCTGAGATGACGACATATGCCGTTCCTCCCCAACGGTACGTCTTGTTCGTCGGCAGATCGACATAGATGATGCCTGCCGCCGGCGTGATTTCCTCCGTATGTTCGGAATCGCGGTAAAACTTGGAGTTGTAGAAATAGCCTTCGATAACGTCATCGACGAACGACGGAAGCTGCGAAGAAGGAACCTTGCCGTCACTGCCTAGCGTGGCCACACCGTTCGCCACACCCATTTCGGAACGTTTCACCTGGGCATCGTTGGTTACGTTTCCAAGACCAAGTCCCGACTTGGTCACGTCCACAACATTGTTCGAATCAGGCGTCAGCGCGGAACCGTTAACCTTGACTCCCTGGATGGCAGAATCAGCCTTCGTACCCTGTGCCGCAGACGCATAATCCGAATGCTTGTGGCCGGAGTCCTTGAGGTTGCCGTTAGCATCTAGTGCGGCAAAATTGTTATTCGTCGCTCCGGAAACCTTATCTGCCTTTCCAGCCAAGGCTGTCGTAATCTTGTTCCAGAGGCCCTGAATCGTAGATGACAGCTTTCGCACCGTCACGTTGTTCGTCGAGGTAGGTAATGCCATATCGTTATCCTCACAAAGAGTTGATTAAATCGTTTACTTCCTGATCTGTCATTTCTGTCAGCTGATCCTGCTTACCGTTCACGGCCGCAGTCACAGCCCTGTTCTCTACTGGATTCGTACTCTCAGTATCCAGGCTTTCATCCACATCGATGCGCGAATCCTCGATTTGCTGTGCAAGGTCTTCGTCAGCGCTGGCCCTGGTAGACGCTTCTTCAGTGATGGAATTTTGCAATGCAGTATCCGCAGACGAACGAAGACTCGCTTCAGCGGCATCAGCAACTTCACGCAAGGCTCTCTCTGCTGCGACGGCATCGTTTATCGCGGTCGTAAGCGTAAGCACAGCAGCACTCAGCTGGTCAACGGTAGCGTAGCCGGTAAGGTCCAGATGGAAGATTCTGGACCACGCATTACCGACCCACATCACGAGATCGCCCGCGGTGACAGCTAACGAATCGCTATACGGATTTACCAACAAGCCAGAATCCTTTACAGCCCAGATATCGCCGTCGCCACGCTCGTTGAGCGGCAAAGCGTTCAATTCGACAACCGTAGCAGAGCCCTTAATGTTGAAAACTAGCCCATCGCGAATAGCCTTCGCTATCGCTTCAGCGACGTTTTTCATCGACCAGTCTCGAGCTTCAGCGTCACTCATGCCGGAAGGCGGATTTATATTCTTCTTGCCCGCTTCCTGGAGGTCAGCCGTAAGCTGTTTTACAAGCTCGTTGTAGGTCACGGTGTTCCTCCGACCTCACCGACGCAAAGCAGCATACCGCAATCCTGGTTCTGCGAATTTTTCTTTTTCATAAAGACAAAGGGCGTGCCGGCGTCAACCGTTTTCACTCTTTGAGTGTAATCCATATCCCTCCAGGATATGACATAAGATGCCTCGCTGGGCTTATTATAGAACACAGCAACAGCACCGTCCGGCAAACTCGCCATTTCTGCAACAGGGTAAATCGTAGACACGGAACGCTTAAAATAAGCATTGTCACCAGGAATCCAAGAGCCATTCAAAAATCCAGAAAGCGTCCCACTAAACGCACCAGCAAGAGTGCCATTCACATTAATCGGAGAACCGTTTGTTCTCGGCGAAATCTGGTCGGCACGAATAAGCGGGAAATTAGCGCTGTCCCCGTTACCACCGGCAATACCGCCGAAAAAGCCTGAACTCGAGCTTACGGCACCCGCAACATTTAGAGCCCCTGCAACTGTAAGATCCTGACCAAAACTAGCATTACCTTCAACACCAAGCAATCCCTTGATAATAAGATTTTTCGCAAGCTCAACAATCTCGTCAATAGTCACAATAATATTATTCGAGACAATCTTTGTGCCGATTTGTGCGGTCTTCTGACCACGAATAAACTTTAAGAATTCCGCATGGAGTTCGGCAGCCACATCGCCGGTTGCGGCGACACCAAGTTTGTCGTGGTTCAGCACAGCGGAAGAATTCGCACCGCCACCAGATCCATGCACCATAGAATCGCCAAGCGATATGCCGGCAGCAAAAATTTCAAACAATGTCTCAAGCAACTGACCCGAATTATCCGGGTCTAGTTCTTTCGGATTTTCCGGATCCACGCCGTTTTGGATAAAGTTTGCAAGCTCTTCCTGGACGGCATTGAACCATTCGGCATTGAATTTTGTCCCGCGTTGCACGCCCGGAACACCGTTCTTGAACACTCCATCAGGTTCAGTCGAAATTCGCTGCATTACGAACCTCCGTAAACAAAAAGCATATTTACATGAGCAGGACTCACACTAGTAAGAACCGCCTCATAATTGGAATCACCAAAATCCATCAATCTAGAGTTACAATCACAGGCAAGTTCATCTTCATCACTATACCCGCCACTGCACCTGGCATAAGTAAGATTTATAACACCGATATTGGAACGCACAATCACGAAAAAGTTCGGGTCCTGGCTTCCAAAGTCAACACCCTCAAACGCACTCCGTTCAACATCCTTCCAGTATTCAAGCACATCAACTTCAAGTCCAAACAAATCCGCAATAGACTTGATATAATCCTTGCTGCAACCACCCATCTTGCGAGAAATACGCAAGATTTCCTTTTTTCTCAAATCGTCGCTATCGAACGCAAGTCCTTTCTTCGGAAGTCCTAGTTCACGTTCCCAATCAGTCAAGGACGTGGTCGTATATGGCGACATTTCGCGGACAAGGTTGCAGAACATCTGGTAGACGGCAGAAAAACCACTGGAAAAGGCAGCGAACAGTTTCCACCAGTTTCCCATCTTCCCCAGGAACCAGGCAAAACCACGCGGCATCAGTCCAAGCTGCGCGTGGCGAAAATCCTCTTCAGTCCTCTTCGGGAGTTTCCAGGTTTCCATCAGCTGCCCCAATTCTCAAGCACAATGTCGGTATCGTCGACTTTCGCGATTTCAGCAATCCAGTTCGAAGAATCCGCGTCAGAAGTATCGACAACAAATTCAAGCGAATTCACGGCAAACCCACCTTTAGTAGCGGACGTGATCGAAAATCGGTTCGCAGTCGAGTTCGATTGGATATCTACGGACATCTGCGCAAGGTTGACAGTCTTTCCCGGACCAATACCGCGAAGATACTGTTTGATGGAAGCCACAACGCTCTCCTTCACCGACTCGTTCATCGGATCAAGACGCGCAGATATACCGACATTCACAGCCGTAACGCCGAGCACTCGCACGTCTGCCGTAATAGGCCTACGCGAGTCGTCGTTGATATAGTCGGCAACTTCGGCAACCTGGTCGGCATTCACGCTCAAGTCGTTAGCGGAATAGTTCGCAAGCGCAATCGTAACGGAGTTCGAGTTTGGAGTATTCGCGAAAACATACGCGTCGCTTACATATGCAAAACTCATGGCCCACTGCCAGTAGTCATTCGCAGCACCGCCATGCGGAGGATTCTGGATGCGGTTGATAAGCCTTGCGCGGTATTCTTCCGCAAGTTCGCCCCACACCTGAACTTCGCCATCGACTTCTACGCCTTCCAGTTTACCGCCGACAATACCGGCAGACTCGATAGACTCCACGCCCTCCACATCGGAGTCGCGGAATTCGAGTTCAGCACCTGCCAGGACATCTGAATCTGCACCGTAATGGATCGCAGCGACCGGAACATACAGGTTCGAAGCCGACACGGTAGTAGTCGTTATTACTTCATACTCCTTTTTCGTTACCGGGTCGATAAGCGCTGTCCCCTGCTCAATCTCGACAGATTCCGTACCGTCGGCAAGAGTCACTTTGGCTTTTCCGGACGCACACACGGGAGCCTTGTGCGGGAGCCCGTATTCGGCACCGAAGCCATCGAGTGCAGAAACATCACACGTCGAAACGAACCTGTTTTTCCAGATTCTTTTCGCAATCAAGGTCATCATGTAAAGCATCGCGCCCAGCACGTGCGCAAGAACCTTCAGCACGCCTTTTCGCAGCGTGCTGGACTGGCCATAAAATTGGACGGCCATTGCGTTTTCCACAATACGGACAAGGTCCTGCAAACTTTTAAATTCCATCTGTAGCCTTCCACTTGATTTCGTAAAGCATCGCAACGGTTTCGCTGTCAGGTTTTTCTATTTTGATTTCAATCGACATCGTTTCGTCATCGACAATCTCGGCTTTACATTTAACAGATTTTGCGACGCCGTCATTCACCATCCACGCAAGCGCTTCAACGACAAGGTTCTCGACTTGACGAGCAGTTGCGTCAGTAAGTTTTCCGGGGAACGCTTCGTAAAGGTATCCGCCGAGGGTCCACTTTTCATCGAGAGCGTCACCCCACCAGCCGCCGACAACGGGAGAAAGGTTCGCCACTTTGTCAAGGTTGCGTTCGCGTGCATAGGTGCCGATGGATATGATGACGACGTTTTCGAGGCTGTCCGTAGTAAGCAAGTCGTGGTCGGCCTCGCTAAAAGCAAGGTCGAAACAGCCATCTTCTCTACGATGCAAAGCCAAGTCGCTCACATCACAAAAATAAACAGCCTTCAACAAATAAATGCCGCTTTTGGCACAACTTTTTTAAGGGCCAGGAACTGGCGGAGTTGTCGGACCCATTGCCGATCCGTGCTTATGCGTACTCAAATTGTATGCGGCAGCATTGACGAAAGTTCCAGCAGCATCAACACACTTCGCGGCAACTTCGTCTGTAGCAAATACATGACCTTTCACGTCGAGCGCTCCGTCAACAAGAAAAGCCTTTCCAGTTGCGGGCTTTGCGACAATCGAACCGTCTTTTTTAAGCCAAATGTAGGAACCAAACGGCGAATGAACGGCAACTTCGCCTTCCTCAAGCTGTTCCGGAAAATCACTGTGAGTAGCCACGACAACGCCATTGTCACGCGAACCGCCAACAAAGAGCGCAATACCATCCACCTCGCCTTTTGGACGGCTCGAAAAACCGTACTGCTGGACAAATTCTATCCCACGCCTCTTTTCGCCGGCAATAAGTTCCACGTCCGTTTCAAGCTCGCCAGACACATACTTGCTGGCGATAACCGTACAACGGCCTACAATCAAGCGCAAACGACTCAAAATGGGTTCCAGGACGTTACCGAAATTCATTTGCCACTCACCGCCTTCTTCACGGAGGCCCACGGGTCAGACTTCGCGCCCTTCTTGGCCTTTTTCTTCTTGGATTCAGGCTGCGGTGCGTAGACATCTGGAGAGACTAGCGTCAAGTTTGCAATGGAACCGGACGAGCCCCAGGAATATTCCACCGACGATACAAGAAGGTCGATAGGATTTTCCACGAAAGCTTCCGAAGCGACAAACGAGCAGATGACCCCAGGAACCCACAGGCCGTCAGTATGCGACCAACCGTTCACGCTCGCACTAAACTTCATCGATTTTGCCTTGCGAACCTTGCATTCCCAATCAGCGCGGGCCTGCACTTGTTCCTTTTCGACCGAATTCGAGTCCACAATCACCAACGGGCGAGAACGGATTACATCGGAATCAGACGCCTCGCCAACAACTTTCTTTCTGCCAGTTCCGTAAACAGAATATTTCGAGAAACGGTCAACAAGCGAAAAATCAACGCTTGCCGACAATAGGTTTTTGCCCTGTTCCAATGCGGGTCCACGCGCACACGAATCAGGTTTCAACAAGAACACACCGCCGAGACCGTCGGAACACGGCAATATACCGCGCTCCTTGCAAAGTTTCGCGATTGTATCGAGAGCCTTCGCTCCGGGCTCAACGGCAAAACGCGGGAAAGCCTTGCCGACATCCACACCCATACTATTCGAGAATTTAAGCCCGAAAGATTTGCAGATGCTGCCGATGATTTCCGCCATAGTCTTGTCTTTCCACTCAAGCGGACTCTCGATACTGCAATCAGCAATATCAGCCGTTTTTTCTGATCCGGAAACGCTTACCGCATGGCTGCCGGAAGAAAAACTCGCCTTGAAATCATCGACGAATCCGTTTATAACTTTCACTCCATCAACAGAAACTGTAACAGCATCTCCAGGAAATAGTCTTACACGTTCTCCGTCACTCGAACGCGTGACAAGAGTCAGCGAAAACGCCGCAGCAATTCGATCAATCGACCGCGATACCCGCGCTTCAGTCCAGTTGAAAAACTTCCTGCCGTTGGCAAAAACTTCAATCATTTGGAAAGCACCCTCAAGTTACGCGGAGTAATTATCATCGGGTCGCAAACCCCGTTACGCTCCAGAATATCATCGACACGGTCCAGGCTTCCGTAGCAATCAAAGCACGCCGAAAGAATATCTCGCGTGCCGTTCATGGGATATTCAACCACCACCGCCAGGTTCGACATGTCGTCACGCAAATACTTGAGCGCTGCAGCCTGCATATCCAAGAGATTGAGATAATCGTCAACCGACTCAACAGTATCGGCTGCCACCGCAAACGCATCCGCAATGGCATCCTGCATCTCGCGAGACTCTTCTGCACTGCCAAAACGACAATCGACAACAGACTTCGCCGCCATCGATGCAGAGCTCATGAGTACAAGACGGCTAATTTTTGCCGACAAATCATCGGCAACCGCATACGCAGTAGAACGTCCTTTCGAAACGACAGACTTCATTATCGAAAGGCTTTCCTTGACATATTCGTTCGCCGCATCATCCCTGGTTACAATATCCGCAGATAGTGTCAGAATTTGCTGGATACGATTCGCAAAGTCGGCTGGAGTACCAAGAGCTATGCTGACATTCTCGCGAATTTGCGAAACCGTATTGACGAATTCAGAAATACTGCGTATGGAATTCCGAGTGTTCTCGATCATATCGAGAACACCTACGGTAAAACTCGCGACAGAATCAACAACCGCCTTCGCTTTGCCCAGAATGTCAAAATCTTCGACAAACTCAGATTTCGAATCATCCAAGGCGGCATCAGCCTTTTCGATGGCCGAGCCGCGCAAATCCTCGACGCTATTTGCCTGCTTCTCGACATCCTGTTCCGGGACAAACGTGAGTTCGCCCGAAATGAATTCCTGCTCAGCCTTCTTGAACGAAAGGCTGTACGCCGTGCAGCGTGCGTTCATGCGGCCGTAATGCGGGTGAACAAACTCGAAAGCACCTTCCTTGTTCAAAACCTCTTCCAGGCGCTCGCGCTTGGTTTCGCAATCTGCTCCGGTCAGGTAAATATTGCAAGAAATCGAAAGAACCTTTTTGCCGACGTCTTCGTTCACATGACTGTCGGAAAAAGGCAACGGCTTGGTCACAACTTCACGGCCGCCGGAACTTGCTGTCTCTTCGACAAAGAACGGCACGCCCGCATAGGACGCGGCAACGCACTCGACAATGCCCTGGGGCGTATCAATTTGAACCTTGTGCAGGCTATTTGCGTAGGCAAATTCATGTTCCGCCATTATACACCTCCGAGAACATAGCCACGAGACCAGTCAAAATCACCCTGCGCCGGCGGAGTCACCTGGACGCCACGCGGCATGTTCGTAAAATCGACCGCAAAGCGGCTGGTGGCCGTTGTGTGGGATTCGCTTATCGTTTGAGAAATAGCAGCACCAAGATTTGACGCCGAATTTTCAGTTGTTGATTGAACGACAGAATCTTGAATACCAAAAAAACTTTTAATCTTATCAGGAAACCCGCCAAAAATCCCCTTAAAAGCGCCTTTTATTTTATCAACAAAACCAAATATCGTCGAAAGTGAAGCATTACAAAAATTAAATATAGACTGACCTATACCAAGGAAAAGATTCCCAAGCCCATGAAACAGGCCCAAGAATTTATCGGCAGCCATGGAACAAAAATCACCAACAGTCTGAGCAATCCAGTCTATAGCATCCGGAACTAAGTTCAAGTTGCTTATAACTGATTTTATAGCAATTCCCCAAGAAACAACTGCAGCAACTACCAGAAGAAGCGGGGCTAATGTTCCTGCACCTAACGCCACAGAAATAACTTTAATAGCCGTTATAAAAGACGTTACAACCGCATAAATAAACTTTACTCCAACAAATAATTTACCTATCAACGGAACTATGGTCGCTATTCCCATAACAATAGAAACTACAGCCGGAAGAATTGACAACACAACAGAGCCTATCACTAAATTTTTTGTTCCTATAGAATCTACAATGGAAAGAATTGCGTCTAAAATCTTCGGAACTTTAGGCAATAAGTCCTTTACAAAATCAGCAAAACCGACAAAAAAATCTTTTATTTTTGGTATAAGCGTACTTGAATTTTCTTTTATATAAGAACTTACCGTCTTAAACAATTCAATAAAAGTCGGAAAAACTTCTTCAGCGACCTTTATTTTCAAAGAATTAAAAGATTCAAACAATTTTTGCAACTGATCATCAAATTCTTCTGCATTTTTCGCGCCCTGATCCGAATAACCACCACCGGCGTCTTCGTACTCTTTAATAAGTTTGCGAACATTTTCACCACCTCCAGAAAGAAGATTTGCAACTTTAAAACCGCCTCTTCCAAACAACTCGCTGGTAACGAAAGCTTTTTGCTCGGCAGAATCTAATTTATTATAACCATCAGCAATAGAAGCAATTAAAGATGCCGTATCTTTAAAACTAGAAAGGCTTTTACCACCAAGAATTGAATCAAAAGCTTTAAATGCAGCCTTATCACCACCTCTCGCTTTTCCAAGATTAACATTAAATCTTCGAAAAGCATTATTCATTTCTTCAACAGTCATTCCGGATTTTTGCGCAGCAGATGCAAATGACTGATATTCCTTTACAGACAAACCAACAAGTCTAGAATTCTTGGCAATCCGGTCGCCATTCAAAGCCATTCCAGAAACAAAGTCAAACTGTTTCTTAAACAACCCAGAAATTTCAGAGCCAATAGTCTTGATTCCACCAAAAACATCTTTAAGCCCGCCAGAATACGCTCTTAAATTGACAATAGCTCTCGAAAAATTATTTTCCGCAACAAGTTTATTCAACGTCTTAGTTTCAGAGTTCAACCCCTTCATACCAAGGACGACATCTTTTACACCAGCATTAAGATCCTTAACACTTCCAAGAACTTGCGAAATATCGTTCTTTACGCTTTTAAAACCAATATCAACAGATATAGAATTTGCCATAGTACAAATTTATACTATGGCAAACAAAAATCGAGCCTTTAGTGAACATCTTTTTTATTCGGCAATCTCTTCAGCAAAAAGCAAACTCAAATCTGGCGATTTAACGGATACCCACACAGCATACGCAGCAAACACAATTGACAATATCGCCGACACAATAGAGTTTACAAGCAAAGCAAAAGAAATAAACTTAATCCCTATTACAAGAGATATAATAGATACAACCAAAAAAATCAAGAAATTGACCACATAAAATAAGCGACGATCAGCCCCATTTAAACCAATCTTGTCGCTAAAATCAAAACATTTAAAAAACACATAGCCATAAAACGGAACAAAACACAATACGATTAAAATGGTGTTTTCGGACAAAACAGGAATAACAGCTCCACAGACAAAGAGCATTAAAGCCACAAACGGGCTAAATTTCATTTTATTCCCGATTTTCATACCAAAAATATACATTTTTTTATAAAAAAAATATCACAATTTGTAAAAATAAGCAAAAACAATTATTCCAAATCGGAATAAAAAAAGCAACCTGAAACCAGGTCACTTTTTGGGATTAATCCATTTAGCATAAGTCAGCGCTGAATTCAAACTATACTCAAAGGCTTCTACATCCAAATCCATGATTTGACTATATGACCAGTGAAAAATTCCAGCTAAAGATGTAAAACCTTCATCAAAGTTTTTTGATGTCCAATTTCCATCTTCGTCATATCCAACGCCTAACCTTCCCCACCGATTAAGAAAGGGCGAGCAAGCTCGGCAATAGCCCTCACGTCGCGGGCATCCATGCCCAGCACGTTATTCTCAGTAAGGCCTGACGCAACCACAACGAGTGCAATCATAGAATCGCCGTCCCCTTTGGCATTCCCGATAGCCTTGATGTCACGGCCGGTAAAGGATTCCTTAACAGTCACGGTTTCGATTTTAGAGCCGTCAACCTTGTTAACAGGAACAATCAGTTTGTAATCCATATTTTTACTCCTTGTATGAATTGAAAAGAAAACTAATCCCATGACCCATCGACAGCTGCAAGGTTTCTCTTGTAAGGGCAACACAATGGCGTCGGGAACCTAGACCGGAGCGCCTTCCGTCCATGAGATTAGTTTAAGCCGCGCTGGGGCTTCGATCCCCACCGGAAAGCGGTTTACAATCAAGTTCGCCGCAATCCGTCCCCAAGTAGCGCGGATATGAGCCGTAGAAAAGGCATCAAACTACGGCATGAGTTCCTTGCCCGGAGGGCCAGAGAATTCGAAGCTGATTTCGCCTTCGGCTCCGGATTCGCTCGGGTCGCCACTGAAGGCGGCTCCGGTAATCACGAACACCTTGCCGTTCGGCTTTTCGAGCTTCACGGTGGCGTTTTTCAGCTGGCGGAGTTCAATCTGGTCCAGGTCGGAAGTATCGGTGATGGTGCCGGACACCTTCGCAGGCATGGTTTCGACCTTATAGCCGTGCATACGGCCATCGACACCCATAATGGGCGTGCGCTTTTCGCCGCCGATATCGATAGTCGGGTCGCCCTTGAGGTTGAACTGGACGCCGTTTACATAGAGCTTGTGGGTTCCACCCACGTCTTCAAAAGCCATCTTGAGCCTCCTTTACTTGAACTGAATCTTGGACTTGCCGATGAAGAACTGGTCAATCAAGTCGGCAGGGATAAGGAACTGGAGCGCGGTATCGTCGTCCGGATCGCGAGCCACGACAAGGTTTGCCTTGAAGGTGGCGTAATCCTGGACAAGGCCCTTCGAAATCCAGTATTCGTAGCGGCCCAAAAGTTCAGCTTCACCAAGCTTCGGAGTCATGATCACCTGACCCGGACCAAAGTCCGTACCGTCATCCGCAAGCTTTGCGTGCGGGTAGCGACCAGCGAGGTAATTGTTCCAGTCCCAGCGCAGGAACGAGAGCGTGAACACCTTTTCAAGCTGCTGGTAGCTGGTATCCTTAGCGCCAGCCGGATTCGTCTTGTAGGTGGTCACCATGCGCTTGAGGTACACGGTACCGTCGTTACCGCAGGTCAACAGGGCGCAACCGGCCTTCAGGAGCAGGTTATTGCCTTCGAGGTCTTCGCGGTCGGTTTCACGCGGGGCAACGATGCCAGCGACAGCCCAGTTAGAAAGCGGCTGAGCCGGGTCGTTCAGGGCCTTCGGGGCAACGCAGCCGAGAACGGCGGCGGCAACTTCGAAGCCAGGAGTCGGCGTTTCCGGAAGAGACGGCAAGCAAATCACTTGGGAATTCAGGTCGCCGCCACGTTCCATGAGAGCGTCAAGGCTTGCAGTACCGTAGTTAGTCGTGTCACCACCGGAAGTCACGCTGCAGCCGTTCAGGCCGAAAAACAGCACGCCAGTCTGCTGCACGGTTGCCGTCCAGCGGTCATCCAGGATGCGCTTGATTTCGGCAACGTTCGTCGCATCGTCGGAACCGGCAACGATGGCGTTGAACCAGGTGCCGCGAATGATGTTGGCGACATTGGCCGTCACGTAAGACGTGTCGGAACCGCCGCCCGTCATGGCAGTAATGGTCAGCTGAACGCCCTGCGGGAGCTCCTGGCCCTGGTAATGGTTGTAGCGGATATCGATACCCTGGCCGCAAGTACCGCCGTTCTTTGCGGTAAGCGTCACGGTAGCGCTCGAAGCCTCGGCAGTAACAGGCAGCTGCTGGTTTTCGTTGATGGCAGCAGCAATGGCAGTCGCAACTTCGGCTACAGTCTTGCCAGCGACCACGTCAGCGACAACGCTCTGGCCACCGATCATCAGGCGAATTGCGCCGGACTTCGGAGCGACAGTAGCAGAGCCTGCGAAAGACACCTCGATAGAACCTTCTGCAGCGGTCGTACCGTCGGCAACGGCCAAGGCCCAAAGTTCACTGTTACGGGTATTCTTGCGGAACGCACGGATCATGCGAGCAATTTGCGAACCCGCACCGTAAAGGGCATCGGCCTGTTCGTCGCTCGTAATAAGCTTCAATGTTCCAGTATTGGCGGAGTTTGCCGAAAGGGCCTGCCCAATGAGCAAGTTCTTCCAGGGCATTGCACCGCCCTTCGCCGCGTTCGAGTTGTCGAACTCGGTCATAAACATGGGGACAAGGTTGTCCGCCGGAATTTCACCAAAAGAAATGCTCATCGGCATCCTCCGTTTTTAAGGTCTAACATTCGTATCAAATTCAATCTTGTTACCAGAGCCACAACCCATCGAAAGCGTGTTTTCAGCCTTCAAGAAATCGTCAGCAGGACCACCAACCGTAATTGTCACGGCATACTCAATGCCAAAGACCATTCGCTGATTGCCACGGCCCGCTTCGCCTGCAGAACTCAAGTTATTTGCAATCGACTTGAGCACAAGCCTTCTTACAAGCCCCGAATAGGGGCCAACGCGGCGTTCGATAGGCTGAAGAGCTTCAGCAACGGCCTTAGCTACATCATCAAGAAAATCGTTTACATCGTATATTTCGGACTGATCATTCGAATCATCTACAGCTCCACGGCCATACACATCAACGACCAAATCACCGGTCACACAGTAAAAGCGAGGAGAGGTCCGTTTATCATCAAAATTCGTTTCGGGCGTATAGACACAAATAAAGCCAGATTCCTCCGGCCAGGCACGTTCCTGCCTGGCGGAGAAAACATTTTGGCCGATTCCAGGAATGTCCGCAGTCTTAAGCGTCTGCACAACACTTGCTCGCAAAGTCTTAATGCAATCAAGAGTTCTATTAGCCATTGACAGGCACCTTCTTTACCAGTTCAAGCTGGTAGGTTACAGTTCCGTCAGATTCGTCGGCAAAATCAACCGCTTTCAACTTGAGCGACTTCTGGAATCCGGATTTCATCTCAATTTCAAAAACATCGTCCTTGCGGGCCACCTGCCCAGGCAAATCGACCTTGCGGACAACCAGCCTAGGGCGGTGAGAAATAGCAGTCACATCTGGACCAAGAGATTCACCACTATCAAGCGCCTGCGCGTCATAAAGTCCATTCATCTGAATTCGGTCAGACCCACGGACTAAAACCACGGCATTACCGAAAGCTTCAACGTCGAAAAAAACGCCGTTCAAATCTTCATTGAGACTTTCGGAAAATGCACTCACGGTTTAGTTCCTAGAGGTTGACGACCTTGGCCCAGGCGATACCATCCGGCTGCTGAAGAACAGCAAGTGGACGACTCTTCATGATGAGCTTCTGGATTTCTTCGTCTTCGTCGTAAATCGTCTTGGCAAAACGTTCTGCACGGAACCAGCCATCCTTGACATTACCAACGCAACCGAAGTACAGCTTGGCAGCAAGACCTTCGCCGATAGCAAGCACCTTGTCCTTCGGGACAAAGCTCGTCTTGGCCTTGTTGACGGTATACGTATCGTTGTACACCCAAATGCGGCTACCATTGTGGTAACCAACAAGTTTCGCACCATTGCTGTTGACTCCGCCACCCAGGTCCATGGAATTGCCCGTCACATGGATACGGTCAAAGTCTTTCATGAACTTTTCGTTTGCACGAGCAGCCTTCCAAGCAGCAGCGCCGAAAATCTTGTCGGCAACAGCCAAGCCAGAATCTTCGCTAACAACCGTGTCGAGATCAGACAGGTCGCCAATGATGTCAGCACCATCGCCAGTCCAAATCGAATTACCGCTCTTGGTAATCTTATGGGTTGCCTTGACATCGAAAGAAATACTGTCGATTTTCTTCCCTTCTTCGTCAAGAATTTCGTAGCCGCCTTCGAAAAGAGCCTTGGAGCAAATCATTTCGATCGTGCGGTTGATGCGGTTACTCAGGTCAGCAGTATCATTGCCCAAGATGTAGGACTGACGCTGGTTTGCGTCCATCGGATCAACAAGGACCGCCGGTTCACCAGGCTGAGCCTTGAGCACGTCAAACGCATCGGTCGGACGTTCCAAAGCAATTTCATAGCAATGGAACGGGCGCTTGGTGTAGCCGGAGCGTTTCGTAACGGTGCGCTTGGCCCCTTCGCGTTTGAACGGTGCAAGAACGTGAGTTCCTTCGACAGTGTCGAGTTCGGCATTCACGGTCTTAAGCGTTTCCACCTGGAAAAAGCCGGAAAGAAAACGCTTGGGAGGCAGGTTATTGTTTACCTGCTTGGTAAGAGTCGCGACATTCATAAAATCAGGCATGTCATCCTCCTTTTATTCGTTGACAGTGCGCGGGAAGATTCCGATCTTGCGCAAAGCCTTCAAGAAATTGTTGATGGAATCGCCTTCGGCGAATTTGAGTTCGGCAACGTCTACTTCGCCCGTAAAGGCGATAGCGCCAGACTTACCCGCCTTGACATCTTCGAGCAAGACGCCGACCGGATCCTGAAGCGCAGCAGTGCCACTGTCGGAATCGACGATTTCGAAGAGTTCATCACCGACGGACTGTCCGATGGTTTCGACAGCAACCGCACCAGCTTCGACACCAGCACCGTCGCCAACCGTAACAACAATTACCATGTCATTACCGGCAAAACCAGCTTCCTTCCATTCGATAAGGAGCTTGCCTGCGGAATTGGTGGCAGCCACAATATTCTTCAAAACATTGTCAGCATTGATTGCAGCCTTGATACCGGCAACTTCATCAGCCAAGGTCGTAGAAGCAATCGTGTAGGTTACTTCGTTGCCATTGACAGACAGCTTGACAGTCTTGGTAGCAACCGGAGTTCCGGTAAAGGTTACAGACTTCTTTGCCTTCGTCGCAGAGGCAGCTACGCCACGGGAGGCAAGCACAGAACCGGCCTGAAGGTCGGCACCGTAAATGATACCGGAGCCGATATTGCGAGGCTGAGTGTCACCTGCAAAGATTTTCTTGTTTTCAAAAACAATCGGTTCAAACATTTTCACCTCCTTTTATCGAAAGTTTTTTGCACCGGCGGCGAACGCGTCAAAAGCACGCTTGTCAGCGTCAGACATCGGTTCAGCCGTTCCAGCCTGGACAGAGTTTGCAGCAGCGGCACCAGCGGCCATTCCCTGGGCAATCAAAGCCTTCTGTTCTGCAGTAAGACCGGCGGTAGCGGCAGAATCTGCAGCGGGATTAGCGGGAGTAGCCGAAGCGGACGGAGCCGCAGTTTTAGCTTCAGCAAGTTGCTTCTTGCAAGCCTCAAGACAAAACGCCTTCGCTTCGTCAACCGTCTTGCCTTCGGCAATAAACTTCTTGCAATCGCCGTCAAGGCCAAGGCCTTCGAAGGCGGAGGAAATACCCGCAATTCGGGTACGTTCGGCGGCAACAGCCTCTTGACGCACAGCATCCACATCTACAGTGGCCTGAGCTGCCGGAGTCTGAGCCGGAGTTTGATTAGTAGGCATGTTGCCTCCTATGGTTTGATGTTTAATCATTTTTTCAACAACGGAATCAAGGGAATCAATTGCATCGACCATACCGGCTTCAAGAGCCTCTTGACCGACAAAAACTTTTCCTTGTCCATAATGTTCAAGTACAGAATCAAAATCGGAATTTCGATTTTTCGCAAGAGCTTCAACAAAGACTTTAGCCATGGCGTCCAAGTTCTTTTCGACAGCGGAGCGCCCCTCTGGCGTATTCGGATCCAAGTTCTTACTCGGGCTAAGACTTGAACGTAAGTAAGTCACAGACTTGTCTTCGTCGCCACTCAAAACACCCATAACACCAATAGAACCGACTTGCGCGACACTGGACACAACAACTTTTTCGCAAGCAGACGCAATCCAGTATGCCGCCGAGCACATCGCACCAGCAGAATGAGCGACAATTCCGCATTCTTTTGTTCCACGAGCGGCAAAAATGCGATCTGCAAGGTCGGAAACGCCCTTAATCTCACCACCCGGAGAATCAATCGAAAGCACGATTCCATTTACCGATTCGTCGGCAACAAGTTCATTGAACGCATTTTCGATAGAATTGTAGGTATCAACGCCAAACAAAGCTTTCCAGATGTTGGAACGATACGTCAAAGCGCCATCGATGTGCAAAACGGCAATACCGTTCTGGATATCGACATTATTCTTGTGATTTGGCTCGTTAGATTCTTTCCAGGCCGGGTCACCAAAGTCAGAAGAACACAAGGCCTCCATGGCTTTAGGCTCAATAGCCCATTGTCCGGAAAGAATTTTCAACAATTTTTTGTTCATCGGTTCAAAAATAAGCTACAAGTTCATTAAAAAAACGCGTTTTGACACAAGTTATTTTTCGTCTTCAGTTTCATCGATAATCTGTTTAGCCTCAGAGACAGAAACAGAACGGTTGACGGCACCCGGTTCAGGAACGCCGTTTTCTTCGCGCCATTTAGCTTCTTCCGCAAGTTCCTCGACATTCCTGGAGTATTCGCCACCGTTCATTTCGAGAACCGCCTGGGAACGAGTCTTGAACTGTTCATCCACCTGCATCTTAAGCGCGGTGGTTTCCTTGAGCGGATCAAGCATCACCGGAGCGTCACCAATCCAGTCGCAATTCAGCCAAGCCATACGCTTGAGCGGATCTTCAAAACCAGGACAATCTAGCACGCCGAGCATAACGCTTTCGAAAATGAGCGCTTCGTAAATCGGCTGGCAAAAATCGGATGCCAGATTCGCGCGTTCGATATCGAACATTTTCTTGGATTCAAGAATTGCGCCGCGCACAGAGTTGTAAGATCCTTCGAAGTGCTTGAGCACCTGTTCATAGCTCATATTCAGGCGAGAAGCCATTTCCATGCAGACTTCGCGCATGTAATCGCGATAATCTGAATTAGGCCTTTTTGCATCAGCAACTTCAATGGATTCGCCCTTGCCAAGCTCGACAACATTTCCTGCGGCAAGTTCAGCAGCAGCTTTAGGACCCGCTTCAGGCGTAACACGTTCTTTACCCTGAACATTCCCGGTAAAATTATTCGGAACCGTGGATTCAGCCGACTTGATAAACACCGTGTACATCGACTGCACGATGGCATTTATCAAGGTTGCATCCTGGAACCGTTCCTGGTGCTTGATCATCGGGATAATCGGAGCAAGCCAGGGAACGCCACGACGCTGGTTCGGACGGTCAGACTTGAAAACATGCACAACATTCCGGAAACCGAAAGCGTCATAAGTCGGCACACGCACCGACTCCCAATACCTGCCCAAACCGCCGACATCGTAATCCGGATACTTGGTAAACCAATAAGCGATATGCACGGAATCCTTGTCGTTTTCCACGCCCATCGCAAGTTCCCTAGTATCGCTTTTGTCATACGGATTTCGGCAACGGTTCCCTTCCAGGAGTTTGTAGCAAAGACCGAAGGCAGAAGAATGCACATTGTGCCAACATTTCAACGCAAAGCAATCACCGCAGATTGCCTTGGTCTTCATTACAAGTTCCTGCATTTGGTAAAAATTCTTGTCGCGCTCGGCGTCACAGTCTTTCGATGCAGCCCAAAGCTCGAAAAGCCCACGCGCCTTTTTACCGAATTCCTTGATTTTCTCCTGGGAAACATCACTCAGAAATTCCGACTTCGGCGAAGGACGGCAAGACAGACCCGAACCGACAACGTTGATAACTTTCGTATCGACCGCAGCACCGGCAAAAGGAGCGTTCTGATAAAGCGCACGCGACCGATATTCAAGAACATCGCGACTTTCGGCCAAATCAGCATCGGCAGAACCGCGAGAATACAAAAACGTTTTCAGGGCATCGCCAATAAAATCGGCACCTTTCCACGGAATTGTCGGGCTATAGTTAGCCATGAATAATCACCCTCCGGCATCGGATTGTGCCAACATCGCCACCTTCGGCAGCTTTAGCCTTTGCAAGCTCGTCATTCCAGTATTTAAGGCCTTCCAAAATTTCGTTGTGGTTCACTCGGGTAAGTGTGCGGCTATTTATGGAGTAACTTTGGCCCAAAAGCACTTTTGAAAGAGCGTGCTGGTACTCGCTCACCATCTGTTGACAAAATTCTATTGGATGCAGTGCTGCCATAGTCGGGAAAGTAATTCTATTCGTTCCGGTTTTCTACAATTTTGGCACATCTTATTTTGCGGTTTCCATCGCCCTCTTGAACTGTTTTTCAAATTCCTTGGGAAGTTCCTTTTCAACAGTATCCTTCACAATCTTGTCAAAATCCCATTTTTTCTTGACATCGGCTACAGGAACACCCACGTAAAGCCATTTCATTTCGCCACGGTCAGCCTTATCGCGAACAGCAATCAACGGTTGGCCAGTCTTTTTTGAAGTCATCAAAAACGGATGCGGATTCGCGACACGCTTTTTCGTCTTTTTCGGGTGGGCGTCGGCATACTGGAGCAAAGACGCAGGCTTTTTTGACTGCTTGATTTTTCCGGAAGACGTTCTATAATCCTTCAATCCGCCATTTTTCAGCGGCACCATAAGCACCTTCGCGCGTTCAGGTTCCTTTTTCCCGCCGATGGTATTGATGTACATCCAGTCTTTCGGGAATGAAACTTCGGCCTTCAGGTTCTCTTTCGTTGCCTTTTTGACCGAAACTGCACGCGGCAAATTCGAATTTCGCACCACAAAACTATTGTTATATTCATTGATCAAGTTTTCGCGAGCCTTGAAAGCAACATTATTCAACGCTTTCATAGCGGCATATTTTGCCTGCTTAACCTCTTTTTTAATCTCTTTTTCGAGCGTCTTGCCCAAATTTTCTAAAGAACAGCGTACCGTGCTCATACACTTACACCTCCAGATATTACCCGTCGGCCACGATGCTGCACAACAGGTTCGGAAACATTCCTCAAGAATTTATATCCATTTTCAGCCATTTTGTTCAAATCGACACCAAGAACGTCAACGGCAGCACGCGCATAATCCCGCTTATCTATCGCTTCGTTACGTGGGCGTGTTTTCTTGTAACCCCACACAAGCGCCCCGCGAACATAATGCTTGACGCGCTTTTCGGCAGTCATCTGCGCAAAAAATTCGGAATCATACTCCTTATTTCGAGGAAAATGGCAATATCCAGGACAAACCTTTTCCTTTGTAAGCCAGTCAAAAAGTTGGTCCTTGGCTGTATCGACACCAACAGTAACGACCGAGGCCCCGACCGCATTTGACTTGTCCGTTTTACGTGGCCTTGACGCAATAGGCCTTCCAATACCCGCACGGCCAACGCAGGCGTAAACGTTCCGCCATTCCCTCGAAGCAGTAAAACGATACACATCGTCAGTATGGTGACCACCAGCGTCAACAAGAGCCGCCGCCACATACATCCGTTCGCCATTCGTATTTTCGTAACCAGCTTTGAGAATACAGTCAAGTGCATCCCACACAGCAGGCTGCGACGGATCACCAACAAGTACGCGGTTAGTTATTCCCCACGATTCATATCCAGCTCCCCAGCCAACCACCTCAACTTCTAATCGGTCATCCTGAGTATCAACGCCCGCAGTAAGCACCAAGGCTCCATCCGGGACTTCGGCACCGTAATCTTCACAGCGCTCCATGAGCCCGAACTGGTCGACTTGCATTCCACCATCGATACTCCACGCTTCGCCCAAGACATTGTTCACAAACGACTTCATCTTGTTAACGTCGCCCTGAGCCTCCAAAAAGTCGGTAACCGCATTTTCCCAGGAATACCACCCCAAAGGCGAATAAAGAGCACTTAAATGAAAACTAGGATAAGCCCCATTCTTGTTTTCGGCAACCCATTGTCCTTGAGCCATCAACTCAGTCTTGTAATGTTCACCATACTCTTCGCCGCAATGCGGGCATTTCATACGCACTGTATGCGGCAAGTGATTTCCTTCGGAATCACGATCCCAAACCACATTTCCCCATTCCCACTTATGCAAAGCTCCGCAATGCGGGCAAGGCACCTGGTAATGCCGCTGGTCGCCAATCCTGAACTTTTCGGTAACTCGGCATTCGCCGTCGATACCAGGAGTCGAGTTCCAGAAGCGCTTTTTTCGCGGGAAGTTAGTCGTTCTTCGCTTAATAAGCTCGCAAGGGTCGCCCTGCCCGCCGCAATCCTTGGCCCATTCCGAAATTTCGTCGCATAGAACCACGCGAATCGGAGCCGAACGTAAGTTTGAAGGCGAATTTGACCACCCCGCAATCAGGGACCCGCCCGGGAATTCCTTGTGGTACATTTCGTCACCATAGAACAGGTCTTCCATTCCCATCGCCGATATGGCCGGAATAACGCGCTGCTTCAAGAAGCGCTTGGTAGTCTGTTCGGTGGTCTGGAAAATTCCGATTGGCGACGGACAGTGCTTGATGTAGTAAAAAGCCGCATTGATCAATACTTCGGTGCCGCCGACCTGGGAACCCTTCATGAACACCACATCAGAAGAGGGACTCTGCGGGCTCAGCTCATCCATGATTTCAACCAGGTAAGGCGTGCGGGCGTTATTCCATCGGCCAGGTTCGCTCGATGCGCTTCCGGATAGAATTCGATTCTTTTCGGCCCACTGCGAAATCGTCATTTCCGGAGGCGGTCGAAGACCAGACAGAAGGTTTTCGGCCACATAATCGATATTCGCCTGCAAAGTAGGCGATATTTTTTCGTCCGATTTAACCATCCAGAATGTTCTGCTCAGTTTTTTCCGTCAGATCCTTCAACGCTGTCAAACAAGCTTTTCGAATTTTTTCACCGACATAGTGGTCAGAATCGCCTGTTGCAGCAAGAATCATATCAGAAGAAACGCCAGCTTTTGCCATTTGTTCTTTGAAATATCCAACAATCTCAGGAGCAAGCCACGAATAAATCGTCATAATCTTGTCCTGAATATTCGCGCCAAGCTGATATGCAGCAATGGCCGCCTGAGCCTTAGGAACAAGCCTGCCTTCCATTTCTTGGGTCCGCAGCTTTGCATATTGAGCTTGATAATGCTCTTTCAAGGCCTTCGATTGCGCCAGGTCGACGCGCTCTTTGAGAGCATCGCCAAGATCGAACGGCGCGTCATCATCCAACATGACTGGAGGGATATCGTCACCAGAATCAAATTCTGGACGATGCGCAACGGCTTGCGCGGTCATGTTGTCAAAGCCTGAACGCATCTGGGCCTGCGTCGGCGTCGTGACGTGCCTGCGGTCCCTGGACTTGAAAAACTGCTTGGCCGAATAAGAACGGTGAAAGCGCTCCTTGCCTTCGCTATTGTCAAACGAATCGATGCGGTTACTATCCCTCGCCTTCGAAATCGCCGGTGGAGATACACCGCAGATTCGGCTAAGCTCCTTTGCTGTAACCAAATCATCGTCTTTGTAGCTATGCTGTGTGTTTTTGTAACGCATAACCACAAAGTAACCAAGCAGTTAAAGAATTGGTTTACAAAAGACACAACAAAATGAACAACCCAAATGAAAAAATCAAACACAAGGCGGGCACGGCGATCATATCGAGTCCGACTGAGCAGACGCAGGTCATCGCC
>LXOW01260545.1_pt1 | contig 45395 bp, 22 predicted proteins | sample 1368591 | NCBI WGS metagenome assembly LXOW01 (sample SAMN04884650, study PRJNA319009) | bovine gut metagenome | isolation source: Cow rumen | host: Bos taurus | place: Italy: Legnaro (PD) | collected 2014-07-09
CAGTTCCTCTTCCCTGTCTGCCGCCGGCGTTTCCAGCCATGGAGAAAGCCCCGATAACGTACGTCCTAAAATCTCAAGCCCCTTATACTTTTCGCGATCGGGCCCGCCTACCTCCATGTTCAAATTGGCATGGAGCGTTCGGGCGGCAAACTGTTTTAAAACAGGATCCGCCAACTTTAACAGCATATCCAGCCAATACTTCCTGTCCGTGGTACTCATATGTGATTTCCTCCTAAAAAACTCTTAAGATCCGATTCGCCAGTTTACATTTACATTCCAAATAAAAATAATCGGCATAGACAGAAGCCTGATCGATAGCGCAAACCAACAAATTCTTCTTTGCATTCTGACAATAGGCAGGACCCGCCGTGTTATGTAACACCAATGGTTGACAATTTTCATACGTATCGGTCACACAAAATCGCTCTATGGCACGGATCAAACGTAAAGCATTCTTTCGATGTTCCTCTTTTCCGGTCAATTCGAATAGTTCTAATAAGCCGGAAGCGCAAACCACCGCAGCGGAAGCATCCCACGGCACAAAATCAGATTTCCCGCTTGCACGGAAATCCCACCATGGCATATCGACCACAGAAAGGTGATCCATAAAATACTCGGCTGTCTGTTCGGATTTCTTCAGAAATTCGTCATCGCCGGTGTATTTATAGGCCAACGCAAAACCATATACCGCCCATGACTGACCGCGCGACCAGCAAGAATCATCCGAAAAACCCTGCTGTGTTTTTCCGAACAGCGGTTTTCCCGTGATGTGGTCAAAATTATAGGTATGAAATGTCGAGCCATCTTCGCGCACGATCACCTTTGCCATCGTTTTTGCATGTTGATACGCAATTTCGCGATAAGAATCATTTCCTGAAATCTGTGCGGCTTGAAATAAAAGAGGAATATTCAGCAAACTGTCAACAATGACTTTTCCCTTTTTTTCTTCGATAAACGCGGGGTCCGTATCGTTTTCCCACGTATCCCACGCACGAATAAATCGACCGCGTTCGTTGTACCGCTCCACCAACACGTCCGCGGCGCGCAGTAGAATTGCTTTATCTTGCTCACGGCCGAAACAGTGATACGCAAACCCGGCGGAAGGTAAAAAAATCATTCCCACATCATGATCCAGTTTCATAAAACGGTTTTGCCGATTGACTGTCTCGGAATTCTCAATACGCAGTTTTAAAAAACCATCATATTTCTCTGCAAATTCACGGAACTCTATATCCCCGGAAAGTAAATATGCCAGATTGAAAACACCAATATAAAAGCCGTCTGTCCAACCGCCGCCGTTTCCCAGCATATATTTTCCCTCGGGAGTCATCATGGAAATCGGAATTTTCCCTTGAAAATTCTTACCGTTTTCTTTAATTTTACGAAAAACAGCCTCCATGTTTACCATACTGTTTTCCATTACGCCTGATTCTATCGTCATTGTTGTTCTCTCTTTCTGATGGTTGTTCCGATCGTTCCATATACCTCAAGTTGTGTCAATGCGGGAAACGGAGATGGATCTTCGGCTTTGATAAGATTTTGAACGCGTACCCAGGTAACCGTTTTCGGAGTAAACTGTTTTTCCTGCATACGATCTGTTTTTGTCAATGCCCACTCAAACTGACTGCCGTCTGAAAAGCAGACCGTTACTTGCGTCCACCAACTGTCATGCGGAAAGTCCGCACGGGTCAGCAACCGTATCCGGTCAGTTGTGATCGGTTGGCCGAAATCAACGGTGATTTGCGCATCGTCTTGCCGATTGATCCCCCAAGAGGAATAAGGCCATTCTCCGTGAAAATGATTGGCCAAAATTCCGTCAATCGCGTTTTGTGCGGCAAAAACAGCCTCGCCGCGCGTTTCCGTATTGGCCGAGGCATGCGGAAAGCATGGAACGTCCATGTGTTGATCGTTCGGATTCAACGCCAAATTGCGGTATCTGGTTTTTTCGTCATCCGACGCCTGTTTCACCAGTACATAATGACGGGCTCCCTCAAACGCCTTCGGCGAACGATTCCATTTTGCCGCGCCAAACGGAATGTGATAGCAGAGTTCATCTGTTAAGCAAACAAAAGAACTGCCTAAGACCTCATCAAGTTGAATGTTCAGATAGATCGGATACTCCGAAGAAGAAAGGAAAACACAATCCCCTTCCTGATAATTCCGATCGATCACCATATCGACATATTCCTCGGCAGAGTTTTGCGCGAAAATTTTGTGTTCCGCATCCTCCGCTCTGATTGTCAAAATTGCCATACAGTCGGTTCACTCCCTTTGAAACTGTCCGTATTCACATATTAAGGCTGTTTGCCGATATATGCTAAGATACCGCCGTCCACATACAGGATTTGTCCGTTGACAAAATCCGATGCAGAAGAAGCGAGGAAGACTGCCGGGCCTGTCAGATCCGAGGGATCTCCCCAACGGGCGGCCGGTGTTTTGGCAATGATGAACTGATCAAACGGATGGCGACTTCCGTCCGGTTGGATTTCCCGTAACGGCGCGGTTTGCGGTGTCGCGATATAACCGGGACCGATCCCGTTACATTGAATATTGTAAGCACCGTATTCCGAGCAAATATTCCGGGTCAGCATTTTTAAACCGCCCTTGGCAGCGGCATAGGCAGATACTGTTTCTCTTCCCAGTTCTGACATCATGGAGCAAATGTTGATGATTTTTCCGCCGCCCTTTTTGATCATAGACGGAATGACGGATTTTGCCACAATAAAGGGCGCGTTCAAATCAACGTCGATGACCTTCCGGAAGTCTTCCGCTTTCATTTCGCACATGGGGATTCGTTTTATAATTCCCGCATTGTTCACCAAAATATCCACAATGCCGATGGTCATTTCAATTTCATGAATCATCGAGGCGACGGCTTGTTCGTCCGTGACGTCACAAACAAAACCGTGAGAAGTCACTCCGATTTCACGATAAGCGGAAATCCCTTTGTCGACCAGTTCCTGGTTAATATCACAAAAGACAATAGTTGCGCCGACCTGAGAGAACGCAGTGGCAATGGCAAACCCGATTCCGTAAGAACCTCCGGTTATCAATGCAATTTTATTGTTTAAAGAAAAATCAACTGTTTTTGACATATTATTTCCTCCTCTGATTAACGCAATTCCGAATTCTTGACAGCATCCATATCATCAAAAGCCTGGTTTTCGCCGACCATACCCCAAATAAAGGTATAATTGCGGGAACCACTTCCGGCATGGATAGACCAACTCGGCGAAATCACCGCTTCTTCGTTTCGAATAACAATGTGACGCGTTTCCTGCGGTTCGCCCATGTAATGCATGACAAAAGCCTCTTCCGGCATATCGAAATAGAGATAAACTTCCATTCTTCTGTCATGCGTGTGGCAAGGCATGGTGTTCCATACGCTTCCCGGCATCAGACTGGTCATGCCCATCACCAACTGACAACTTTGCACCTGACCGGGTAAAATGTATTTGCAAATCACTCGATGATTGGATTCTTCCAAACTGCCGAGTTCCACTTTATTTTCATCTTTGATAATGACAACATCATCAGAAGGGATCCCCTCCCGTTTGATCAAAACGGTAGGATAAGCCGTATGCGCAGGCGCTGAATTGATATAAAACTTCGCGGGATTCGCCGGATCATCGCTGGCAAAAGAAATTTCTCTGCACCCCATACCGATATACATCCCGTCTTTATACGCCACCGGATAGGTACGACCGTCAATACAGACCGAACCCGCTCCCCCGATATTGATCAGACCCATTTCACGGCGCTGTAAAAAGTATTCCGCACGAAGTTCTGAGCCTGCGGTCAACATCAACGGTTTTCCCGTTGGTGTTGCGGAACCGGTTATAATTCGGTCAATATGGCTGTAAACCAGTTTGATTTCTCCCGGTACAAACACTTGCGGGATCAAGAATTCTTCCCGCAGCCGTTCTGTCGTATAGTGCTTCACATCTTTCGGAGAAGATGCTGTTCTGAGTTCCATAGTAAACTCCACCTTTCATCTTTTTCTATACGTTTTCACAGATAAACGCATACAAAACAGCAACAAAATCTTGCCGTTTTGTATACATTTATCCCCTGTGGGGGAGGACACTATGTGCCCTCCCCCAATAGGAAAAATCATTCGCTTTCAATCAGGATCTTTTTCAAGGCGACCAAATCGCAGATATTCATTTCACTGTCAATATTCACATCACAATCATATACGGGACCCGAAATTACCCCTAAAAGACATTTGCGAAGCGAAACCAGATCCGATGCATTGATCGACCTGTCAGCATTGACATCTCCCAAATCCAAAGGCGTTACGCGTTCACTGCTGCACCAAAGCGTTTTATTCCCTGCCGCATCTTCAGCCACGACCGCATAATAGTATTGGGTATTGGATGAAAGATTTCTAATGGTCGCAAACGCATTTCCGCGAACCACTTGATACGTGTTGATCAGGGCGATGTTTTCCGCCGTAATAATCTGGTTGGAGGCGTAGACAGTATATTGGATGGAGTCACCGTAAAGAACGTCGTCGGTTGCTTCATTCCAATTAAGATACAAACCGGATGATCTCGCATAAGCAGACACTTCCGATTCAAATACCATCTCTTCCGTATCGCCGTAAGCCGCCTCGGCATCCGCCAGAGTCGGGAACACACCGATTCCGTAAATGTAGAAATCCACACCGGCGTTTGAGCCTAAAGAGGCCGGGAAACGGAATCCGCTGATATCACCGAAATAATTGTGCACCGATACATCGATGAAAGCATAAGCCAACTTATAGGTTTCGCCGTTTCTGACAATACTCTTACTGCTGTACGAAGGTTTTAACGTGACAGTGCCTTGGTTCGCCACGCTGGTGCTGAATGTCGGCAGCAGGAATCCGTTTCCTTTGATATCGCGTTCGGATTGATACCAAACCGCAAGGCAAAGATCGCTATCGCTTGCATGATCGATTTTATACGATGCGTCTAAGAATGCGCAAAAATAATCATTTCCGCTGGCAGTCAGCGTCACTTTTGCGGAATCCGTATCTCCATCGTATTCTGCGGCGGCGCCACCCACTGTCAGGATCGTACCGCCTTTGATTCCTGTCGCAGAGGTCAGGAACGTGGTTTCGTTACCATACCGTGCAAAGGCTTTGGCAGTCGCATACGATGTCACAACAGTACACACATTTAGATATTCCGAAGTGTTTCCCATAGCATCCCGAACAGAAAGAGAAACATAATTGGTAGCGTTGGCCGCCAAACCGGCTAAGGAGATTTCTTCCACACCTTTGACCGTCATGTTCGGTTCGCCGGTCAATTCCGCCGCTGCTTCGTTTGAAAAATAGAATTGATAACTAAAATCGTCAGATGCGGAAACATTATCAGCCGCCGACCAGGACAACTGCCAATTCAGACCGCTTCCGGCAGCCTCAACGGTTTGCACATCCAAAACCGGTGCCGTCGAATCGGCAAAAACCGCCATCATGTCTGCAAAGCTTCCGAAGACACCCGCGGCATGAACTTCATATGTTCCGGGAACGGAAGGTGTACGAACGCCATAAACCTTTTTACCGTCGTATCCTCCGAGGGAAACATCCACTACCGCATAAGCGATCTTCATCTTCTGCCCGCCATGTATGCAAGTAATGACGTCAAAAGCAGGACGAATGTAACCGTTGTTATATACACGTCCGTCAGCAACAAGACCGTCCATAAGATATCCGTTGCCGATGAGGTTTTTGTCGCCAGCATATAAGACCGCCACATAAGCAAACTCATTTTCTGAGGCATCCAGTAAGCAGATTTCGTCAAAATTGCAAACAAACGGATTTGCCCCCGTAGCCGTTATGACGATCGCGTCCTTTTGCGAATGATAGGTCGCGCTGTCTTTTGCAAAGAAACTTCCGGAAGTTGTTTCTCCGCCATCGGTGAAAATAGGTGAGCTCTGATGAAAATCCACCATTCCAAGCGTTTTGACTTTATGATCGAGAGAAGATGTGCTATAAGTGCCGGAGGAAGCCCAAAGCGCCGTATTCCCGGCTTCGTCTTCCGCCTGGACCGCCAGATAATACGCGGTGCCCGGCGCCAGATTGCCAAGCGTGGCGACTGTGACGCCCGTCACGGTTGCCGCCAAAACAGCAGAAGAAAGATTCTGGGAAGTAATGGCCGAGGTTGCCGCGTAGATATGATACGTCATATTTGCCGCGGAAGTAAATTCATCGGTCGCCGCCGTCCACGAAACAGTCAAAGAACTGTTCGTTGCGCCGGTTGCCTGAATCGCCATTCCATTGTCGAAGACCGGTGCGTCATGGTCGGCCTGGAAATAAGCAACAGCGTCTTCTTCGCTTAAGAACGCTCCCGCTCCATAGAATGAATAGGTTTGGTTAGCCTTTGGAAGGTTGACACGCAAACCGGTGATTTTCGTTCCGGGAATCACATCGGTGTTTGTCATATCCAAAGTAGCGGTCGCCAGTAAATAGTCGTCGCCGTTCACCGTGATGGTTTGCGTCGTATAACTCGGACGACCTTGCGCCGATGTTGAAGCCCAGCCGTTACCAAGGTAGTTACTGGCATAATACCCGGCGGTAATAGCATCGCTTTGTGTTTTGTAAAGAACCGCAAAGCAATAGGAAGGAACGCTGCTCAATACCTGTGCCGTAGAATCAAAATACATCAGAACGAAGTTATTCCCGTTCGCGAGCGAAGCGCTGGCGTCGATCGACTCACTGACGCTGTTATAAATCGCCGTAGTGGAAGAACCCGTACAAACATTGCCTTCTGCATTTTGCGAGCGGTCATCCCAACTGTGAATAACGGTATCACTGTCAAACCGAACGGATGCGATTGCCGCCGTACCGGAAGTGGCAGAGGCCGAAAACACCATGCCGGATAAGACCATCATGGCAGACAGCACCACTGCCAAAGCCTTTTGAAATTTCATGATTTTTCCTCCTTGTGTTTTGAAAATGGTTGCCAAAAAAACTTGAATGATCCTTTATCACCAGCCTTTCTCGAAGCGTTTTCAGAATCGAACCGTTACCACGTCTTTGATGGTATCGGTCGGATCCTGAGGATTATAGAATCCGCAAATCGCAACCGAGCCGTTGCTTCCGCCGGATACCGTCACTTGAATGCTGACGGAATCCCCGGCTTCCAAGCCGTGATTTTGCTCATCAAAATGCGTATCTAAAACCGCATCTGTTGAAGATGTATAACTGTCGAAATCGCCGTTTTCATCTTCAAATAAATCTGAAAAGACGAATCCCTCTTGACTGGTTATAGCCGCTGTGATATCTTTTCCTTTATACCGATAAGTGACCGTAGCGCCACCTGTTTTTTGCACCGCCCGCAACCACGGATTACAGAAGGTTTCGCCGTTATTGGTCACGGTTACGGTAAAGGTTTCGCTTTTCCCGTTTCTGGTAACGGTCTGGCTTCCGGTCGGTGTTTCAGCGACAACATTGGCGCCGACGGTATTCCCTTTACTGTTGGTGATTGACAGATCCAGTTGCTGGTCGATCCCTTTTAAGTATTGGATCGCGGTCTTTACCAAATTGGCATACGAATAAGCGTCGTCTTCCGAAAGCATCGTATAGGGACCGTCCCAATAGCTTTCCAATAAATACTGACCGTGGTAGTCGCCGTGATACTGGGCGTTGAAAATGCTTTTCAGGCTGTTTTCCCAATAGAACTTATCAATCGCGTTTTTATCGGTGATGGTGTCGCCGAATTCCGAACTCCAGTCGCCAACGATTAAGGTGCTCTGCAATCCGTACGTACCGCAAATAGTATTCATGGATTCTTTGAGCACAGCTTCATTGGAATCATAAGTACCGTTCCCGAGATCCAACAAACTCCAGGGACAATCGTGTACCCAACCGATATGGACTCCGTCATTCGCGTACTTATCAAAAATCGGAATGGTCACGTCATATGCCTGATAGGAAGTCCAGTAAGATTGATTATAGTGGTTTTTCCAATAGCCGGGCAATGTCCCTCCTTCGCTTTCTCTGACCCAACCGGTCAAATTGGGACAGCCGACATGGTTGATTTTGACGCCCGGGAAATCCTGAACAAACTGGCCGTAAAAAGCGTCGTATGATTTCAAAAGATACGGAACGCCGGTAGCATAATGATTTGTCCAGTTCTTTGTTAATCCTAAATCGCCTAAAATACCGGTGACAGCACCGCTATAAAGTTCCAGATTTAAAACATCGATTTGGATACCGGTGTTTTCGATGAATCGATGGATCCGGTTAAACGCACGGGCGGCATTTGCCAATCCGTAAGCGGTTCCATCGTCGTTTGCGCCGGCAACAATATCACTTTTAGGTGATCCGTATTCCATATATACTTTTAAATCGGAATCGGCAATGATATTGCCTATTTTTTTGCCGTAAGTGGCCTGCGGAGAATTGCTGTTTAGCCAGTAAGCCTCATGGAATAAAATGCCGTCTGCGTATTTTCTGATAAAACGCCATTCTTCGGGCGAATCGGCTAATTTCAGCATATTTTGATAAGTACCGAACACGACCTCTGCCGGATGCATAACATGAGGCGTGGTAAGGCCCAAAGATGCGAACGTGACCGTATCGTCCGCCTGTTGAACGATCAGTTTTTTCAATCTGACCAAATCGCGCACATCGACTTGAGTATCACTATTGACATCTGGATACGGACCTTCCACTGTTTCTGCGCCTAACAGACCCTTTTTCAAAAGCACGATATCGGTGCTGTCCACTGTTTGATCCGTGTTGACGTCGCCTGTTTTAGCGGAGGTGTAGACACGTTCAGGATTGATCCAGACGGAACGGTTTCCCACACGGTCGATCGCTTCCCATGCCGTATAATACGGTGTTCCGTATTCCAGACATTTGATGGATTTCGAACAGTTGCCAACCGTTTTTGCCGCCGTAAAGGGCAGCGTTTGCGAAGTGAACGGTTCTTCGGATGCGTAGAGTTTGTAAATGACTGCCGAAGGCTCTGTTTGCACATCATTGGCGGCATTCCACGAAACCGTGATAGAGCCGGTATCTGCCGTAAAAGACGGCGTTCCGTTCATCGCCGGCGCCGCAGAATCCGAAATCCACTGCATTGCACTTGTGCTGTTTTTGTAAATACCGGCGGAATAGAAATAATAGTCCAGATCGTTCTTTAACGGGAACTGGATCCCGCTGACGACTGTTCCCGCAGAAACCGTTGAAACATCCGCGTAAGCCATATAACGGTTATAGCCATCGACTTTACCGATGAATTTGTAAGTCCATTTCAAACGTCCAATGTCTGTTCCCATTGTCAGAAAACTGTTGACGTCCGATTGATAGTAACTGTGGCCCTCCACATTGGAAAACGGAACAAAAGTGCCCTTGACCCCATAGAGAACAGCCACACCATACGCGTCTGCGGACGCGGTATAGGGTTCGTCAAACTGAATTCCTATTGCTTCATCAATTTGTTCCGCCTTTATATGAATTGCCGGTAAGGTATGATCAAAATCGATGGTTGTGGTATTGCCGATAACACACATGCTGCCGGCCGGAACCAGATAAGAGCCGCTTTCTTTGTAAGATCCGGTATCTTCCTTTTCAAATTTGGCGTAAGCAAACGGTTCGCAAGCCGTTTCGTTGCTGACGTCTACAAGGTTACTGCCTCTGCCGAAATACTCATACAGCGCTTTTTCGGAATCAAATATTCCCGCACCGTAAAGGGTATAGGAAGTTGCCGAACCCGACATGCTCAAACGAACCCCGGTAATAACGGTTTTGTCGGCAATAGATGAGGTGTTCATATCTAATTTTGCCACGGCAAGATAATAAGTTTTGCCGTCCATTACCAACGGTTGGGAAACAAACTCCGGTTGTTTCCCCGCTCCCATGCCGACTAAAGTACCCGTACAGTTAATGGAACAATAATACCCTCCGGTGATTCTCTCTGCACTGTTTGTGTCATAAAGGATTCCGTAATAATATGTTTGTCCTTCCCGTACCGTAACGGAGGCATCCAAATAAGCATCGACATAGGGATTGACCGCCGTGCCGTTTTGAATGGAAACGCCTGAATCAGATGAAATGTTTTCCGCACGGTAGCAAATACTGCCGGGGATCCCGTATTTGTGATTCGTGCTGGAAATCAAAACTGTATCTTTTCGATAATCTGCCACCGCAAGTGCTTTACCGGGAATAACAGAAGAAAAAGAGTACCGCATGGATTCATAACTGTTATAAAGCCCGGCGGCAACGAAATAAGCGCTTACATCATTACGCAAGAACATTTGCATACCGCTTACAGCCGTTCCCGGCGCCACGTCACACACACGGAAGTATGCGATATAATAATCTATGCCGTTGACCGAATCCAGATAATCATATCGCCATTTCAACCGCCCGAACTGACTGGAATACACGTTGAAATCCGAATGAGAAGCATAAGAATAAGTAAATCCGGCTGTATCGGAATACCTTTTAAACGCTTGATTTCCCGAAGTGATAAGCACAGCGGCATAATAGGGTTCCTGATTGGTAACATATGGTTGATCGAACTGAATGCCGGCCCATGCCGATGATGTAGAGGAAGAAAGGCAAGCCGCTTTGAAGTCGGAATCATAGGCGATCTGAGCATTTGCGTCCCCGCCGACCCAGATACTGCCTTTATTCACATGATAATTGCCGGTGGGCTTCCGCGAACCGGTATCGTCTTCGGTGAAGGCTGCAAACGCAAGCGGATCGGAAACGGTATTCACACCGCCTTCCGCGTCGTCAAAAACCTTCAGAATGACCTGGGTATATACGCGCTCAATAAAATCGTTATAATGATTGACGTTGTTTCCGGTCATGTCCCGGAACGGTTTGACCGAAAGCAAATGATCGAACACTGTCGATACATTGGCGACCGCGATTCCCTCGTAACTTTCCGCGATTTGCCAAAGCACGCTGATATAAGCATCCTGATGCGCGTAATGGCCTCGCACGTCCGGGTTTGCCAAAGGTGATTGCACAAGCACGATTTCACAGTCCGGCAAAGCCTGCTTAATGCTTGCGACCATGCTTTGCATATTCGTGCGGAAAGCCGTGATGTCCGGATCGTTTAAGCCGAATTCAATAAACACAAGATCCGGGTTGTAATCAATGATATTGCTCTGCACGTTTTCGGCGCCCCACGCCGCGAGCGTTCCGCCCACAGCGGTGTTGACCATGCTGATCTCTGCGTCGCCGTATTCTCTCTGCAACGCCTGCGTGGTCATGGTGGCCCAGTTCGGCAAATACGGTTGCGCATTGATCTTAGAAGACACGTTACAACCGGTCGTCGTACTCAGACCGTTGACAACGATCTGCAGGTTTTCACCGTTTTTCAGTTTTTGCATGGTTTTCGGCAACCGGTAGGATTGCCCGTAAGGGATATCTCCCGTCCACGTTCCGCTGTGGTGATAGGTGACAACGATCTGCCGGAAATGCCAATAGGTTCCTTCTACAAAATAGGTGTATCCGCTGCCGTCTATCAACGGTTTGTGGCCATCGCCCGCTTCCGAAAAATAATACTCATTGTAGTCGGTCACGGGAATTGCGCTGCCGCTTGGAATCACCAGTTTCCCATCAGCAAGGCTGTAATCGACCCCTTCAACATACCGGATGCTTTTTACGGCATCCATCACAGAAACGATTTCATCCATTGGATAAAGCAACGAAATCGGATCGATCGTTCCGTTCTGGTTGGTCATCACCATGACCGACTCTTCATAAATCGTATTGCCTTCCCATACGGGAGTCAATAACTGATCAATATTCTCCAGTTGTTTTTGTGAAGATTTCTGATGCGTCGCGTAAAATTCCCCGATATCGGAAAACTCGCGGAAAACACCTGCCGAATGGAAATAATACGTGGTGTTGATTTGTAATTGTATCTGCATACCGACAAAGGTCAGATCTTTTTGTGCGTCGGTGACCTGTGCATAAGCCAACGCGTAGTGTTTACCATTATCGTCGGTAAAACCGAAATCATACTGCCAGGCAAGACGCGCGGTTCCGTCAACAACCGGCAAAAAAGCATTAGACCGGTAACTGTACGCTTTGATACTGGAAAACTTCGTGTTACTATCCGTTTCATACAGGACCGCAACATAATAACTGTCGTTTTCCTTTACGTTATACGCACGATCGAAGTAAAGTGCCGCCCAAGCAGAGGAAGAAGGCAACGATACCGCGACCGCGTCGCGCTGTGTATCAAAAGAAATGGTGGAATTGGCGTCGCCGCCGACCCAACACGAGCCGCCTTTTGCATTCACAGTTCCCGTTTTGAAACCGATTTGATCGTCGGAAGTGAGATCCATAAGCGCCAACGGCGTATGCCCGGACGGTGCCCCTTGCGAACCGGGATCGACCGAAGCGTTTTCGCCGTATTTGGTTTCCATATAATCCATCACATCATCTTCTTTCGCGAAGACGCCTGCCGCATAAATGGAATACGGAACATCCTTCTTTGTCAGGTTGAAACGGATGCCGTAAATGCGCTGCCCGGACGAAATCGAGGTGCTCGCCATGTCTAATGTCGCCGTTGCAAGATAATAACTGACGCCGTTCAGAACGACGGTTTGGCTGGCATAATTCGGCCGGCCCGAAGCGGAAGGAACCACTTCCCCCGTAAGACCACTGCAATAGAACCCACCGCCGGTAATCAGGTTAGAACTTTCGGTTTGGTAAAGCAAGGCGAAATAGTATTGTTTGTTGCTTTCGACCACCAAAACCTTATCAAAATAGGTATAGACATAGTTTTGGTCATACCCGCTTCCGATGGTGTTGACCGTTACATTGATTGCCTGACCGTTCACATTGTGAACCGCCGAGTTATAATTGCCGTAACACAACCCGCCCAACACGTTATTTGCGCGGTCTGCATAACTGTTGATCGCATTGTTGTTGTTATAATGCACCGCGGCATAAGGAACTACGGTATCTGCCCCGCTGCTTATGATGACAGAAGGTATCATCATGATCACTGCCAATAGGAAAGCGATCCATGCTTTGTATCGATTGCTCATAAAATAATCCTTTCTGGAACACTGATCAAAAAGAAATGACATTTCCGCCCGGTGTATGCGGAAAAACGGGATAATATCCTCAAAATAGGCATTACCTATATCATGCAAGATCGCTGCCTTTATTTCTTTTTATCTCACCCAAAATATGCAACTGCTTTTTGATTGTAATCATATAATGCTTTCACCAGGACACATAATGCCTGTTCGTCCGGATCGGCTGAAGATTCATATTTTTTAAGCGTTGAACGAATGTAAGTGACCGGATTAAAAGGTACTGCCACCCCATCAAACAACAGTGTAATATCTTCCGTAATATCCGCGGCGGCGATATTCCCAATGGTATAGACGCAAAAAACGCCCGGGTTTTCAAGATAATGAAGTTCTGATCCGCTGGCATTGGTCACGTCGCCGACTTCACCGGTAATGTTAAAGAAAAGACGCAAAGAAAGTTTATCTTGCAACACCAGTGAACTGCCGTAATATGACAAATTGCTATTGCCGATAACGGTACTGTTATCGCCGGTTTTATACGTATATTCTACACCGCTTCCGTTTTTGGTGGGAAGGTCGTTCCAATCCAATGCGGGCGGATCGCTGTCAACGGCGAGGTTTTCGCTATCATATTGGAAATAATTCTGTGCCTTTGCGCCATAGGTGAGCATGGATGTCATCAAATTCTTCAAAGAATCAGAGGCTTCCGGATCGTTAAGATAAGCCTGCGCTAATTCAGCAACACTGGCTTTTTGCGTCGCCATGGCGGTTCCGTTCGTGCGAATCGTCGCGGTGATGAGCTGATTCATTTCTTTTGCCGAAACATTACAGGTCAACTTATAGCAGGTATTTCCGTCGACCGTCACAGTGCTGAAAGAAGACGCCGCTACCGGTCCTACCGTTTTATCTCCCCAAGTAAACGTAACCTGAGAAGAAGGCGTGAGCAAATCGGCAAGGCAGAAGAAATTGACGCCAATATCTCCCTCCAACGTCATGGTATTTCCCGTAAATGGCTGTGTCTGATAATAATTGATTGCTTCTTCTTCCGTATAGAAACAGCCCGCGGAATAAAACGAATAGGTTTTATTCGTCTGGGGAATATTCACCCGAAGACCATAGATATAACTTCCGGGGCGAACTTCACCGTCCGTCATATCCAGCGTCGTCGTCGCCAAATAATAACTTTCGCCGTTGATCGTAATGGATTGCGTAGCAAGTTGAGGACGAACATGAACGCCCGAACCGTCCTGCTTAAAGATCGCGTCGCCAAACAGCGTACTGTTGAAAAATCCTTGATTGTTGATCAACGTGCCGTCCGTTTGGTAAAGGATCGCAAAGGTATAGGGACTTTGGGCGGTAGACGCCGATATTCTTTGATCAAAATTCATGCAAACATAAGTCCCGTTCCCCTCCGAAGTGCTGACCGCTTCCACCGCGGTTCCGGCGGCGTTGACAGAAGCAGTTGTTATTTGGCCGGTAATGAAACCGCCGGCGACACACTCCGATCTGTGCGACCAGTCTTTTAAAACGCTTTGATTGTTATACCGGACAACGGCGCGCGGAGCAACCGCCAGTTTCGGAGCGGTCACAGGAGAGGCCCCGTACCACATGACGGTGTTGCCCGCGGCGTCAGCGGCTTCCACAGCAAAATAGTAATTGGTGTTGGCGATCAAGTTTCTGACCGTCGCCGTAGTCGTGCCGGTCACGGTTGCAATGACGGTTGCGGAACCAAGGGTTCCCGCCGTGATCGCCGAGGAAGCGGCAAAGACCCGATAGGTGATCGCATCAGCGTCAAAAAGGTTGTCGGTCGCCGCTTTCCAGGAAACGACGGTTGCCGTTTTATCGGAGGATCGGCTCAGACCGACGCTTTGATTCCCCGGAAAAACCGGGGAAGTTTCGTCGGTTGAGAAATAGGTCTCCGCGTCTTCCGCCGAGGAAAACACTCCTGCGCCGTAAAAATAATAGGCTTGATTGTTGGTCGCAATATTGACCCGAACGCCATGAATATAGTAGGCGGGATTAATACCGCTCGCGCTGACATCCAAGGTCGCGATGGCTAACGAATACGCCTGCCCGTTTATCGTCAGCGTCCGGGTGGTAAAATACGGACGTTTGCTGTTTTCGTTGGTAGAAACGAGACCCGCGTTTTTGTCGCTTGCATAGTATCCATAAACATTGTGGAATAAGGTACTATTGGTTTTATAAAGAATTGCAAACGTAAAAGAATCTGCGCTTGATAGCAATATGGTATGGTCAAAATTCATCACAACAAATTTGTCAGATCCGGTGCCGGTAACTTTGATGGCATTTTTGCTCTCACCGATTACAGCGGTCACACCTTCTCGGTAAATGAAATCTTTCGCTCCGGCAGACTCTTTGCTCGCATATGCCCAAATCTCGGTGTTGCTATTGCAGTCTACGATCGCCAGCGGCGTGACGCTGTCCGCCGACGCGGTCATGACTGGGATCCCCGGCAAAAGAATTGCTAATACTAAGAAAATCGAAAGTACTTTTTTAGTGGTGGTTTTCATGGTATCATCCTTTTCTGTAGCTTTATTCAAAAACAATTCATTCGAATGGTTTTATCCGGTTTTTTACCCAAAATGTGCAATTGCTTTTTGATTGTAATCGTATAACGATTGGATCAGCGTATACAACGCCTGTTCGCCGGCATCTTCCGAAGATTCATATTTCTTCAACGTGGAACGAAGGTAGGTCACCACATTAAAAGGTACTGCTTCTCCATCGAATAAAACGGTAATATCTTTCAACAGGTCCGCCGCGACAATGTTTGCAATGGTGTAGATTCGGAAACCGCCCTCATCATCCACATAAGGCAGTTCCGTTCCGTTGGCGTCCGTCACACTGCCCGCTTCCCCGTTGACATTGAAGAACAAGCGTAAAGACGTGGTGCCTTGCAAAACCACGGAATTGCCCAAATAGGCCAAATTGCTGTTGTTGATGATCGCGGCGTTATCGCCGGTTTTATACTTGTACGCCACACCGCTGCTGTTTTCAGTCGGAAGATCGTTCCAGTCAACCGCGGGCGGGTCATAATCATCGATTGCAAGGTTTTCCACGTCGTATTGGAAATACCGCTGTGCCTTCGCGCCGTAGTTGAGCATCGAGGTCATCAGGTTTTTCAGAGAATCGGAGGACCCTTCATCGTCAAGATAATACTGTGCAAATTCAGCGACAGTGGCTGTTTGCGTCGCTACGACGTTCCCGTTCGTACGAACCGTCGCGGTGATGACCTGATTCATTTCCTTTGCCGAAACATTGCAGGAGAACTTATAACAACTATTCCCGCCAACCGTCACGGTGTCGAAATCGGAAACCGCGATCGGTCCCGAAGTCTTTTCGCCCCATGTGAAGGAAACAGATGAAGACGACGACACCCAATCGGAATGGCAGAAGAAATTCACGCCGATATCCCCTTGTAACGTCAAGGTGTTCCCGACAAAGAATTGAACCGCCTCTTTAAACGCCGATTTGATGCCCGCATAAGTATCGAATAAACCGGCAGCATAAAAATAGTAATCCACTCCGCTGTTCAGGGTAACCTGTATGCCGTTCAGGCTTGTATTCGCGGCCACATCGGTGACACGGTAATAACCCATATAATAGTCGTTGCCGTTTGCGCTTCCCACGTAATCATATCTCCATTTTAACCTGCCTGCCTGAGTACTTGGCATAAATGAAGTTGACACGTTTTCTACATAACTGTGACCTGCCGTATTTGAAAATCTGTTATAAACATTTCCGCTTGTGCTGTAAAGAACCGCGGCATAATACGGCCGACCGGTCGAAACGGCAACATTGTCAAATTGAAGTCCTGCCCACACGCCGCTTCCGAGGATGTGAACGGCACACTTTTCCTCATCGAATTCAATCGTCGCCGAACTGTCGCCGCCTGCCCAGGCGCTTCCCGCTTCGACAAAATAGCTTCCTGCAGGCTTGATAGAACCGGCATCGGTCTGCGTATACCGGGCATATGCCAACGGCGCCGTAACGTTCAGTGTTTCCTCCTCATCATCAAATACCTTTAAGAGAACCTGTGCGTAAAGTCTTTCTAAAAAGTCGTTGACGTGATTGACGTTATTCCCGGTCATATCACAGTATTTTTTGATAGAGAGCATATAATCGTGTTCGGTACCGACATTGGCAACAACAATGCCTTCATAACTGTTTGCGATCTGGTTCAAAACATTAACGTAAGCGTCCTGATGTGCATAGTGACCGCTTACATCCGGGTTTGGCATGGTAGACTGTATCAGTACGATTTCACAATCCGGCAATGCGCTTTTTATTTTTGCCACCATAGCCGTCATGTTCGTGCGGAACGCATTCAGTTCCGGATCGTTAAGACCCTGCTCAATAAAGATCAGATCCGGGTGATAATCAATAATATTCGTCTGGACGTTTTCATTCGCCCACACGGCAAGCGTACCGCCTACAGCCGTGTTGACCATGGTGATATTGTCATTGTGGAATTTCTGCTTTAATCCGGCAATGGTCATATCGGCATAATTCGGTAAAAACGGTTGCGCATTTATGGAGGAGGATACGTTACAGCCGGTCGTATTGCTGTAACCGTTTACAATCACGCTAAGCGCCTCTCCGTTCCGGAGTTTTTCCATCGTTTTCGGAAGTTTTTCGGTTTTCCCGGTCGGGATATCTCCCTTCCATGTTCCGCTGTGCTCATAAGTCACCAGGATCTGTCGGAAATGCCAGTATCTTCCTTCTGCAAAGTACGTATACCGTCCGCTTCCGTCCGCCATGAGTTTACGACTTGTCAGATTGTCGTCGTTATTGTCAAAATAGTATTCGTCATAATCTGTGACAGGAATGGACGTTCCTTCGCAAATGACAAGTTTACCGTCGCTCATGGAATAATCCCTGCCGGCAACATACTGAACACTTTTCGTTGCGTCTGTAACTTTCAGGATACTGTCGATCGGATAAAGCAACGATATGGGAGCGATACTTCCGTCCTCTTCGGTGAGCACCATGACCGATTCCTCATAAACGGTATCGCCTTTCCAGTAAGGGGCTAATAATTCATCAAAGTCTTCCAGTTCCTTTTGTGAGGTTTTCTCGAAATCAAAATAATACGCCTGTATACTTTCCATATCTCTGAAAACACCCGCAGAATGCAAATAATAGTTTGTATTCTCTTTGATCGCGATCTGGAATCCGTAAATATCAACGCCCGCTTCCGCGTCGCTGATAGGAGCATAGGCAATGCTGTAAGTCTTCCCGCTACTGTCCTCAAAATCGTGAATATACGAAAAACTGAATCTCGTCGTACCGTCCACAATGGGTAGGAAGGAATTGTTCTTATAACAATACCCTTTTGTGGCGGAAGAGAATTCGCCTTGCCCGTCATCAGTCTCATATAACAAGGCAATATAGAACGTTTCATCGGACTTCGGTATATAGGCACGGTCAAGGTACGGCGCGATCCACGTACTGCTCTGCGTAGACCGCAGCTGCAAAGCGCCTTTTCCCTGATGATAGGAATAAACCGTGTTTTCTTCGGCGGTACCGCCGATCCAAACAGAGCCGCCCTTCGCCATCGTGGTAACGCCGCTCGCCTTATAACCGTTATCATCGTCAGCCGTACAATGCATCAACGCTAACGGGGTGGAAACTCCCCGGATAACCTGCGCTTGATAATAACTGATGGCGTCCTCTTCCGTATAGAAACAGCCCGCGGAATAAAACGAATAGGTTTTATTCGTCTGGGGAATATTCACCCGAAGGCCATAGATAAATGCTCCGTTGGCAATTTCGCCGTTCGTCATATCCAGCGTCGTCGTCGCCAAATAATAACTTTCGCCGTTGATCGTAATGGGTTGCGTGGTTAATTGGGGACGAACATGAACGCCCGAACCGCCTGCCTTAAACATCGCGTCGCCAACCAATGTACTGCTGAAAAATCCCTGATTGTTGATCAATGTGCCGTCCGTTTGGTAAAGGAACGCAAAGGTATAGGGACTTTGGGCGGTAAGCGCCGATATTCTTTGATCAAAATTCATGCAAACGAAATACCCGTCCGCCGACGACGTGGTGACCGCTTCCACCGCGGTTCCGGTGACATTGACAGAAGCAGTCGTTGAGTTGCCGGTAATGAGACCGCCGGCAACAGATTCCGATTTGTGCGCCCAGTCTTTTAAGACGCTTTGACCATTATAACGGACGATAGCGCGCGGAGCAACCGCCAGTTTCGGAGAGGTCACAGGAGAGTCCCCGTACCACATGACGGTGTTGCCCGCGGCGTCAGCGGCTTCCACCGCGAAATAATACCCGGTATTGGCGATCAGGTTTCTGACTGTCGCCGTCGTTATTCCGGTCACAGTCGCAATGACGGTGGCGGAACCGAGCGTTTCCGCCGTGATCGCCGCAGAAGCGGCAAAGACGCGATAGGTGATCGCATCCGCGTCAAAGAGATCGTCGGTCGCCGCTTCCCAGGAAACCACCGTTGAGGTGGTATCGCCGCTTTGGGCCAGCGTCACTTCCTGACCGTTCGGAAAAGCCGGAGAAGTCTCATCGGTTGAGAAATAGGTGATCGCGTCTTCCTCTGTTGAAAACGCCCCCGCACCATAGAAATCAAACTCCTTGTTTGCAGTAGGAATTCCCACTCGCAAACCATGGACAACGGTGCCGGATGCAATGCCGTTATTCTCAGAATCCATATCCAGCGTTGCCGTTGCCAAATAATAGTTTTCGCCGTTTACCGTAATGGTCTGCGTTGCAAAAACGGGACGCTGGTTGTCGTTTGTATAAGCATTCCCGATACGGTTGGAGGCGATAAATCCTTTTCCGGAAATCAGAATATTGCTTTCCGTGCGATACAATATTGCAAACGTATAGCTATTCCCGGACAAAACCGAAAAGGCGGGATTTGTCACGTTAAAATACAAATAAACATAATTGCCGTTACCTAAACTTGTGGCAGTCGCCGAAACCGCATTGGCGTTTTCGCTGATAGACGCCGTCATCAGTTGACCGCCGATAAAATCCCGTTCACCGTTTTCTAAGGCTTTGTGATCCCAGTCTTTAAGATTGCTGTTGCTGTTATAACGGACGATCGCACGCGGAGTGATCACGCGTTTCGGCGTGGTCAAAGGATCGCTCCCGTACCAGACGGCTGTATTGCCGGAGGGATCAGCGGCCTCCACCGCGAAATAATACGCGGTGCTGGGCGTCAGATTATTGACGGTCGCGGTAGCCGTTCCGGTCACGTTTGCAATAACGGTCGCAGAACCGAGATTTTCCGCGGTGATCGCCGCGGGCGCGGCAAAAACGCGGTAAGTAATCGTATCCATATCAAAAAGATTGTCGGTCGCCGCTTCCCAGGAAACCACCGTTGAGACCGAATCACCGATCCGGGACAAAGTCACTTCCTGATCGTCCGGAAAAACCGGGGAAGTTTCATCGGTTGAAAAATACGTAACCGCGTCTTCGGCAGAAGAGAATACCCCTATCCCATAAAACGAGTACGGTATGCTTGCTTTTGTCAAATTAAAACGCACACCGCGGATCCGCTGACCATTGTCGATCGAAGTTGCGCTCATATTTAATTCAGCAAGAGCTAAATAGAAGCTTTCCCCTTCGATCACAAGGGTTTGCGTTGCAAAATTCGGTCTGCCTTTGGCGCTGGCCACAACATTTCCGACAAGATCAGAAGCATAAAACCCGTTTCCAGTAATCAAATTCGAACTGGTCGTTTTGTATAAGATCGCTATATAAACGTCGGTCGTGCTGATCACGTCTAAAGGGTTGCCAAAAAACGTATAAACATAGTTACCGTCATATCCCGATCCTATGCTTGTGACTGTAATATCAACGGCATTTCCGTTTGCATTGTACCCGAAGGTGTTCCGATTGCCGTAAATAATACTGCTCCCCGTTAGATTGCTGGTACGATTCGCATAACTGTAAACGTTTGTGTCGCTGTTGTAATCAGCAACCGATAACGGCGTGACACCACTCGCCAAGGCAGTCATGACTGGGATTCCCGTTAGCAAAACTGCTGACACTAACAAAATCGAAAATGCTTTCTTGATGATCGTTTTCATCGGTATCATCCTTTTCTGTTTTTTATTCAAAACCGATCAGTTTAACCGGTCCTAAAAGCCCTGATGGAGAAAGGAGCAGTTGTGTGGACAAAATGTCCTTCATAGCATATGCCATTGAATTGGCAACCTCGATACAAAGGGTATTTCGGCCGTTATGTACGGCTCGTGTGAGATCAAAGAGATAGGGTTTTGCGATTCTCGAACCGATTTTTTCCCCGTTTACCCAAACATGCGCCGTTTCGCCCACTTCTCCGAGGTCTAACAGGATTTCCGGCCATTCTTCAAAATCGAAAACCGTTTCATAACGAATATATCCGCTAAAATCCGGACAACAATCCGGGGAAGTAATATCCCGTAATTTCCCTTGTCCTAAAAACTGAAAAGCCGGATATTCTTTGGGGGAGCAAAGGGAAACGTAAAATTCTTCAATGCTTGTTTCCACCGTCTTTTTCCGTGGAGGCTCCGGTGGCGGTGCATCTTTAGCACGAAACGCCAGCACACAGGATTCTGACGGCAACAAGGTCAACAAAGAACCGTTTTTTTTAAATTCAAAACGTGTTTCTTTGCCGGTCAGAATATCCAATCGCACGCCGACTCCGGTAAACGGGAAAAACAGTTTGCCGGAAAACGGCTGTGAATCTTCATTGAAACACATCACATATTCAGCGCCGTCACGTATGTAGCGGTAACAGCGCAAATGCGGGAACGGCTTTTCCAACTCAATTTCTGCCAACCCTTTTTGCCGGATCTTTTCGGGCAATTCCGGAAGCGTGCAAATCGTAATATTCGGTATCTCGATCTTTTCTCCCTGCAGTGTTTTCGGAATATCCTGAACAACAAATACCGGCAATCCCTGTGAGGCAAAACAGGAGATCTTTTGGATCACCTTTTCCAGTAAACGCGGCAAATACGGTAAAATCAGGCAGGGATAATGCTCCTTTTGTATCAGCAATTCACCGTTTTCAACATTGGCGTCGGCAAGTAATGTATCGCACGGAACAATATCGTAATCTATCTGCGCGTCATATAAGACCTTCGCGGGTTCTTTGACGTTCATGGTCGCTTCGTCGCACCAGCGCGCGTCCACATGGTAGAGCAATGCCGCTGTGCAGCGGTGAACACCGTCGCTGAACAAATGGCACATCTTCGCGGTGTAATCCATTAACGTCTTAAAATCCCGAAACTGCGCGTTATTGCCTTTGGCATAAAAATGCGGGGGGCAATCCGGATTGGGAAACCGGGTGGTAAAAGCGTGAGGGACAAAACAGTTGATCCCGCGAACCAGCATATGATCGATCAAATGTTTCATCAGGGGCGTTCCTTCCGCCCAACCGGTTGCACCGAAGATCTCACACATGGCTTTCCCGTTTGCTTGTTTGGCAATATGCGCTTTGGAAGAACCGAGTTTTCCCAAAACATATTCGTTAAATTCAGGATCCGCCAAATGGCCGCTGCCCCAAGAGGTGTGACGGTACTCGGTCAGACCCGGCACCACCTGTTGAAAAATTAGATCAATTCCGGACATATCCTGCCCGTCAAGACTGCGAAAATAATGCCCTGCGCCCATACCGAAGCCTTGCTCTTCGATCACATGCCCGATATACCGGACGCCATGTTCCCGACACCATTCACCCAGACGACGATTAAAACAATCCCGATACAGTGCGGTCACAATATCCATATAAGCATACCGCATGCGGGCGGTTTTTTCGCCGCAATCATACCATAGCGCGGGCAGTAACGGTTTCGCGTCTTCCCCCAGTTGCTCGGTCAAACGTTCCAGTAAATCTTTCCGCCACGGAAGCGCCTGATACGGCACGCCCAACCACCGTTCCCTTGGCAGGGGATTGTTGAAGGCGTCGACCGCTCCGTTTCCAAAACAAGGCTCGTCGGAAAAGAAACCGGCAAATGTCTTTCCGAATTCTTCATGATAACGGCGGTAATGCGGTTCATACACCGCTTCGATCAACACATCGACCGATTTTTCATCAATCATGTGGATATATCCGGGTGTCATACAACCTTCCCGTGTTTGATAAAGCATGAAAATGCGCCAACAGCCGTCCGGAACCTGCCAATACAGCATGCCGTCCTTTACGTATTCGGTTAAATCAAGCGTTTGACCGGTCATAACTTCTTGATAGCCTTCACGCTTGCACGCGATCACAGCAAAAAGTTGGCGTTCTTTCTTTTTGAAATTTGCTCCTGCCGCTTCTAAAATCAAAGTGCCTTTGGAAGGTCCGGTAACATCGACATGACTTTCCATCAAATGCCATTTTCGACGTTCCGGGTATTTGCTTGTCACCAGTCCGTTCGCGTATCCGGTCGGAAAGTGTTTGTCATCCAGCACCCAAACGGTCATTCCTCGCTTTTTTGCCTCCCGAAGAAGAAAATCGCAGTCATGCCACCAACCGTCGGAAGCAAACTCGTCATGGGTGCGGGATTCTAAACAGATAGAACGGATTCCTGAATGATACACCGCTTCCAATTCTTCTAAAAGATCCTCTTCAGATTCTCCTTGCATCCAAAAGAAAGGTAAAATATCGTTCCCGACAATCCCTTTTTCGATGTCCGCCAGTCGCTTTTCTGTCTGCAATTACTTCTCTCCTATTCCTTAACACCGCTGGAAGCCATGGTTTCGATAACATTACTTTGGGTGAAAATGAATACACAAATTGGCACGCTCATCATCAGTACCGAGGCCGCTGCGGCTACACCGGCTCGCGCCACCCCTGACGTGATGATCTGATGCAGTGCGTAACTCAACGGTTTCTTGGATTCCGTGTAAATATAAGTTGTCCCGCTCGCCGTCCAAAGAGATTGAACCGTAAACAGTACCACAGTCAGCCATGCTGATTTTACGCTGGGCATAACCACCGAAAAGAAAATCCGGTATTCACTGGCGCCGTCGATACGCGCCGCTTCCAAGATCGCGTCGGGAATTTGTTCAATAAACTGTTTCATCAGGTAAACCGACAACGTTCCCCCGAAAGCGGGTAAAATAATAGATGCGTAACTATCGATCAAATTCAATTTGGAAACGATCAAATAAGTCGGGATCGTCATGACCGCCGGCGAAAACATCAGTGACAGCCATACCAACCGGAAGAATAATCGGCTGCCGGGATAACGATGTTTTGCCATCGGATACGCGCACATGGAACCAATAAACACACAGCCAAGTGTTCCCACCGCTGTTGTGAATACGGTATTAAACACATAGCGCACAAAGGGGATCGTAGAATCCTCCATAATGCTGAACAAATCCCGGAAGTTCGTGAAAGTGGGGTTCATCACATAAAAACGAGGCGGAAATATCCACAATTCATTCAGCGGTTTTAAAGAATTGATGATTGAAAGGTAAAGAGGGAGTGCGGTAAACAACGCCAACAATGTCAGCAAAAAGAAAACAAACGCGTTATCCCCTACCGAACGATTCACTTTTGTACGAAAAATGCGTTTATGTCTGCGTACGGGTTTTTCTTTTTGATACATTATTTCCCCACCTTCGAAAGCATTTTTTGTACTGCGATATTGGCTCCGACCATAAAAAGAAACAGAATTGTCGCAATGGCGCAGGCATAACCCATTTCATAACGAATACTGCCGTAATCGGTCAAATGATGCATGATCGTATGCGCGGCATAGTTGGAACTGGGAAATCCGCACAGCGTCGTGATGATTGGACCGATATTAAAGGAAGAGGTGATCGCCATAACCGCGGAAAACAAAAGTTGACCCGACATGGAAGGCAACGTAATATACCAAAGTTCCTGATAGCGGTTTTTGATCCCGTCTACCGCGCCGGCTTCAAAAAGACTGCGGTCCACATTTTGCAATCCGGCGATAAACGAAAGAAAACTCACCCCTAAACTCGACCACAAAACAACGATGATCACAACGACTTTGATGGTCGAAGTATCGGTAAACCACTGAACCGGGGAATTGATCAATCCAAAATTCATCAACCAGGAATTCAAATAGCCGTATTGGTCGCCGGAGAATATCAACTGCCAAATTGCCGTGACCCCTGAAAGCGCAGGCGCATAAAACAACAGTGTCATAAATGCCCGCAACTTCGGAGGCAGATCATTGATAAACCAAGCCACGATAAAACACAAAAAGTAACTGACAGGTCCTGTTATCACCGCAAAAATCAAAGTGTTTTGAATGGCTAGACCGAAAATATCGTCCGCAAAAAAGAGACGGCGATAGTTTTCCCAGAACACGAATTTAGGCGGTTGCAGGATGTTATAATCGGTAAAACTGAAATAAATTGAGATAAAAACCGGTATGACGGTGAAAATCAAGAAAATAATGGCAAACGGAGCAGTCAAAACATAGGAGGCGCGATAACGAACGATACGTCCGCGCAAACTGTTCTTGCCCGGCTTGTGATGATTTTTCATTGTCGCCCCTCCCTTACTGCAAACCGAATTCTTTTCGTTTGGCTTTAATTTCCTCATTGATTCGCTTGTTTTGATTGTTTAAGACCTGAATCGGATCGGTTTCGGCGGTGTTCTTTAAAAGGACCTGCTTGAAACCGAAATCCACATAACGGGATGTCATATAACTGCCGGGAACCTCCGGGATTCCTTCGGTGTATTTCCACTGCTCAAGTAAAACTCTTAAATCTTTGGCGTTCCAGGGTATTTTTTCGAGCGCCTGTGTATTGGCGGTTTGATAACGCGCCGCCGTACCCATGATACTCTCGATTTCCCGTCCGAAGAATTCTTGGGTATCGGCACTCGTCCACCACTTCAAAAACTCCCATGCCTTCTGGGGGTCTTTGGCATCATTCAAAATGATACAAGCCGTTACCGCGCCTGCGATGGAACGGTTGATAGACCCGTCGGCTTGTTTGACACCGGGCACCAGTGCAAATTTCCACAAGCCGTTCAACTCGGGCGCGAAAACCGAAAGAACGTTATAAGTGCCGTAATCCGCAATTCCGATTGGTACTTCCCCGCTACGGAAACGATTCTGGAAATTGTATTCATACGGTAACGAGTATTGCGTATAAAAATCCGTCCACATTTTGAAAGCAGAAGCCGCCGCGTCTGAATCCAATAATGCCTTTTCACCGCCGGGCGTATAGAAACCGCCGCCGTTTTGGTATAAAAACATGGCGTAAGCCTTAAATCCAACGCCCGCCAAAGTCGTACTCATGGGAATCGGCAATCCGAAATTCAGATTATTCTGATTTAATATCGGAAGCATTGCAATCACGTCATCCCATGTCTGCGGAACCGGTAAATTCAACTTTTCCAAAATATCGGTACGGTAAAACATGACATAAAAACTTTGCGTTTCCGGTAAACCGTAAACCGCACCGTCAAAGGTGAGCGGTATCATGGCGCTCGGCTGAAAACGGGAAGCCACTTCCTCAAATCCTTCAAATTTTGCAAGATTCTGAACAGCGCCCCGAATAGCGTAATTGACAGGTAAACTCTGATCCAGCGTAAGTGCAACATCAGGGCCGCGTCCCGCCAGCGTCGCCGTCAGAAGCGTTCCCGCTACCACCAACTGCACATCGGCGTTGATGCCGGTTTTAGGTGTGAAATCATTGTCTACCATACTGATCAGGGTATTCGCCTGATCACGTCCGCTGGAAAGCCACACGGTCACATGGTTTTCACCTGTTGCGTTTTGAGAGGCCTCATAGTCATTGACAAACGACGCCACAAACTGTCGGATACCAAAAACAAAATCACTGAAAAAGGATGCTTTTGCTTTCGGTGTCTGCTTCTCGAACGGTATCAGAGAAAGGTAATCAATTTCCAGTGCTTGCTTGCGCGCCGTGGTAATCCATGTGCCGAGCGCACTGATACTATCGCTGAATTCGGAGAAAACAGATGCGATCTTATTCGGTTTTTGATTCATTTTTGCAGTCAAAGTCGCTAAATTCTGGAGAGATTGTGCTTGCGAACTGCCGGTTTCACAAAGCGCACGATAATCTTGATATAATTGCTCTAAAACCTTGCTTTGTTCGCCGAGTGATTTGACTTCTTCAGGCAAATATGTGGTAAACTGATAATCGCGATAAGTATCGGGCGTGGGACCGATCAACATCAAAAGGCTTAGATAGATGTCATTGAGCGCCTTCATGCTTTCTTCCACACGTTGAATGATCCCCGACATTTCTCCTAAAACGACTTCCATCTTCAACATGTAAACGCCTGGCTCAAAATACAAACAATAGTCTTCTTGATCGTTGCCGACCGTCATCATTTCCCAATGATTGCTGTACGGAAACTTGATACAGTTCAATTCCTCAAATACAGGAGGATCCACATGATTATCGCCCGAAAAGACGATACGTCGATAACTCGGCTGACCGGGAACCGCGTTTTGTTTTGCCCGCAAGCATAGTTTATAGGTGCCCGCTTGTTTGACTTCCAGTTTCCAGCAAAGCCACTGACCGAAACTGCTCCATTTGTCCGAGCCGATGGTATTGATCACCGTTTTCATCGGATTGCTCGGCTGGGTTGCGCTGGAACTGCGGTCGGTCAACTGATAAAGCATGGAATCTGACTTTAGAAAGGCGTCTTCTCCCTGAACGGTCACTGCGGCAGCATTGTCAGATTCTAAATTCTTGATCTGTTTTTGATACTCCGTATAAGAAAGAGAAGGTTGTTCCACATAGAAAACGATTTTCCCAATCAGCATCGGCTCCCGTACCGATTCCAGTTTCAGTGTGTGACTTCCTTCTTTCATTTCAAAGCGAAGCGCACCGGAATCGTAACCGTTGGGATCACGAAAATCTGCTGTCAGCCACATTTTTTTCTCCACCTGTACGGAACGGATCTGATTGCCGTTCCGATCGGTAGCGATTTCATTGCTTTCGTTGATAAAAGCACGGGAAAAAACACAACCGTTTCCGACAGGCTCCTCCGCACCGTCAAGATACAGATTCCGCACGATCGAAGCGCCTTTTCCGCCTTCTGTGTAATATGTGATCTGCAGGCTGTATGCGGCGCTTTTCGGGATTTCGACCTGCCACTCGATGCTTCCTTCTTCTTCGGTATAGACAAAATGTCCTTTTTTGTCGCCGGCTTCCTTACGCTGGGCGGCATACCCTTTGGAAGCGGTATACTTCCAAAGATCGACCGTCACCTGCCCGGCCGTCTCACTGGATTGACTGACTCCGGGAGCAGCAAAGGCTTCCAGCAGGCTTCCACAGCCGACAACTAAGACTGTCATCACCATACAAAAGAATTTTTTCAGCATGTTAGGCATTCCTCTCGCAATCAGAATTGAATCGAAACCACATCTTTGATGGTATCGGTCTGATCCTGTTTGTTATAAAATCCACAAATGGCAACCGCACCGTTTTTCCCTCCGGAAACTGTTACTTCGATCGTAACGGTTTTGCCCGGTTTTAATCCGTGATTCTGCTCATCATAATGAGTCACAATAGCCGGATCGTCCGGTTGCGTATATAAGTCGAACTGACCATTTTTATCTTCAAAAAGATCGTTAAACAAAAATCCTTCTTTGGACGTGATCGCCGCCGTGATATCTTTGCCGCGATAAGAATACGTCACTTGCGCGCCGTTTTTGTTCTCCACCGCACGCAGCCACGGATTGCAATCCACTTCCCCGTCGTTTTTGACGGTAACGGAATACGTTTGTTTCTTTGAACCGATTTTGATATTCTGCTCCTTGCTGGGCGTGGAGGCATAGATTCCCTTTCCGGTCGTTTTCCCGGCGGAGTCGGTCACGTATAAATCCAAGTCCTGCCCGATCCCTTTGAGATATTTAATGGCGGTAGCCACTAAGTTTGTATACGTATACTTTTGTGTTTCCGGCACCATCTGATAAGGACCGTCCCAATAACTTTCCAATAAATAGGCGTCGTGGTATTCACCATGATACTGAGCGTTATAAATATTCTTTAAAGAATTTTCCCAAAAATAACGGTCAGCGTCAGATTTCTTTTCATTCAATAGCGCGCCACCGGTTTCCACGGTGTTGCCGGAGCCGCCTTCCCAGGAGCCGCAAATCAAGGTACTTTTCATTCCGAAATCTTTTTGGATGATTTTCATGGATTCCAAAACCACCGCGTCTTGTGTGCCGTAAATGTTTTTATCTCCTTGGTCGAAGGAGTTCCATGAACTGTCGTGTACCCAGCCGATGTGCAAACCGTCTTTTCCGTACTTTTTGAAAATCGGAATCGTGATATCATAGGCTTGATAAGAAGTCCAATAGGGTTGATTATAGTTTTGTTGCCAATAGCGGGGCAACGTACCGCCTTCACTTTCCCGCACCCAACCGGTCAGGTTCGGGCAACCCACATGATTGATTTTCATGCCCGGAAAGTCTTTGACAAATCGCTCATAGAAAGTATCGTATGTTTTCAGAAGGAAGGGCACGCCAACGGCATCATGATTGGCCCAGGTTTTTTCCATCTCCAACTTTCCGAGAATTTCCGTGACCGCACCGCTGTAATACTCCATATTCATGACGTCGATTTGGATCCCGGTATTATCTATAAACCGTTCGATTTTACTCTTTGCGCGATCAGCGTTGTCCAACCCGTATTGTGTGCCGTCGTCTCCGACCGCGATTTCTATGTCACGTTTGGGCATTCCGTACTCCAGGTACACCGTCAGGTTTTTTGCCGTATTGATGACATCACCCAACGCTTTGCCTTCCGTTGTCTGGGGAGAACTGGCATTCAACCAATACGCCTCATGGATAAGGATCCCGTCGGCATAGGAACGGCTGAAGATCCAACTATTCGGTGAATACCCGAGTTGATCCATATTGCGATACGTTCCCAACACGATTTCGGCCGGATGAATGACATTCGGACGTTTTAATCCCAATTTGGAAAAAGAAATCGGCGTAACGTTATATGCTTTTCCCTCTTTTTCCTTAATTCCATAAGAGTATGTATAATCTAACGTGGGATAACTTTTTCCGCTGTCCGGTTTTTCGGGCGATCCGGTAACGGTATTGTTTGGCGTTTCCATCTCTTCTTCTCCCTCCGAAATGCTGACGTCTCCGTCTTTTTCATTCAAGGTGTGAGTTTTCTTTTTACTTCCTAAATCGAATACCGTAAAAATCGGTGAACAAGAGGTCAAAAAAATCATCATCGCACAAAAAACGGCGCCTAAAACCCGAAGTTTCTTTTTCATTGTAATCACCTCTTAAACCGTCGCCGCTTTTGCCTGCTTGCGACGAAGAATTGCTTTGGTTATCAGCAATCCCCCGAAGAAGCCCAGAATCATAACGGCAATCCCGGAACCGACCAACGTAAGAATAAGCCATACCGGTAGGAAAATACGAATATCGTCTTCCAACACAGTGTTCTTTTTGCTGTTTTTATTGATGATAGAAGTTACCTCTTCCACAGGTTCCGGCATCTCTTCCGGCTTAATGGCGGTCTTTTTCTGTGCGGCATAAAAATCATTCTGAGCCGATAATCCGCCATCCGTGTAACCGGTCACATACTGTAAAGAAGAACCTTCCAGATAGCCGTTGTCGTAGCCGTCGTCATAACGGTCGATCACATCAGAATTCACCTTGACCTTTAAGCCCGGCAACAGCGAAACTTCCCCTTTCACACCGTCGATCTTTAAGGTATTGGCCGCCACGATCAACTCATTGGTCAACGCATCCACCGCAACCTGACCGGCATATTCGTCGCCAATCAGTTCTTTCGCGACCCGATACACCGTTTCATACGCAGACCATGAATCCTCTGTAAAAACCGAAGAATCCATCGTCATCGCGTCTAACATTCCCAAAACGGACGAAAGAGCGGTATAATCCGGTTTGTCAGACAATGTCGCAATCGCACTGTCTAAATTTGCGGCAAAGGTTTTCACATCCGAAGAGGGAGTTTCCCAAACATTGGCATCAAATGCTCTCAATGTCTCATCAGCCTGAGCAAAAGCCGATTGGAATGCCTTCCACGTATCCGGCTGATAACGTTCTTCGGTCAATACGACCTGATAATCTTCCGGCGAAGAAAGACGGTTGGTGACCGCTGTTACAGCCGAGACCAATGAATTATAATGCAGGGTCTCAACCAGACAGTCATAGGCATGCCGTGCATTTAGACAGAGTTGTTCTAACTGTCCGAATGTGACAAGGGAAACGCCTTTTGTGCCGTTTGCGGCGGCGGTCAAAGCGGCATTGAGAGCCTCTTTTGCGCGATCCGAAGTCGCCTTCACATAATTTTTATTGGAAAAAATGGTGTAAAGCGGCTGTATTTCTGCGGTTGCCGCGGCATATGCCGCATCCCCCGCGGGAATGATGTCATCGCTTTTTTTGAGATCAGCAACGGCCAGTTCCAACCCGTAAACCGCCAAATTGATTTGTGCAACGGTAGGCTTTTTGGAATTTGCCGTCGTCTTTGCGGATTGATAAGCCTCCGTTAAAAGACTCCATGTTGTTTCGGTATACAAAGAAGAATTCATTTTATCAACTTCGGATAACATGTCTTTCAACTGTTTGAGTGTATAGTCCATGGAATCCATACGATTTTTCCTGATTTTTCGAATTGTCGTCAACAAAGAAGACGCTTGATTCTTTAAAACACTGATATCGGCGATTGACAAACGAACGGCACGATTTTCAACAATTCCGGCCGTGGTAAAAGCCAAATTATCCGCTTCCATAAACGCCACGGTGACAGCATTTACAGATTGACTCCGAGACAGTTTCGGCAGCAAATTGTTCTTTGTGCCGAAATAGAAAACATCCGCGTTTTCTTCATAGATATTACCGACTTTTAAGTAGTAGCCGTAATCCACCAGATTCACATAAGCATCCAGTTGTTCATTGGAATGGTAAAGAAAGCCGCCGGTCGATGCATTGAGAAAACGGAAGTTATCTTTTCCTTGCGAAAGACAATACCAAACCTGGGCAAGATTTCCCGATTTCTGCGCGGAGAGGCATATTTTTCCTTCGGTCGTCGGCGTCATGACCGATGAAGATTTTTCGTGCAGAATCTGTGCTAATTTACCGTTCATCAGGGATTCCGCCATTTTCAGATTGTTCTGCAGTTTTTCATAATCACTTGAATTGGCATAATGTCTCGGTAAATCCCCTAAGGCATTTTGGTATTCCTTGTAAAGAGAACTTAAAAAGCCGGTCAAGTTCAACTGTAAAAGAGAACGAGTGTTTTCCACTGCTTTTTGGGTTTCTTTTTCGGTATCCAACTGCGCGGTCGAAAGATCAACTTCTTCAAAAACGCATTTCGGCGTAGAAGCACGCGGATCTTTTAACGCAAGCGTCGGAAAAGTGAATAAACCTTGAATACCACCGCTTTGCAGGGTATCGTTGGAGTGATACATATCCACATATACCGCTCCGCTGGGCGATGTGTATTCAATTTGTAAAATGCTGTCTTCGTTTACATAAAAGCGGGCGCGAGACATATCCTGGATATCGCTTAATTTCATCAAATAAAAATACTGGTGCGGCGATTCTCCCCAACTGCCATCTTGGCGATGCCCGCAAAGATACGCGTCATACTCCACATTCCGCAGCATAAAAACGCCCTTATCTTCGTCGACCATCACTTTTTCCCACAGTTGATCTGTCGAGAAATCTGATTTTTCATAATCGTTGTTGCCGTGCCCCTTATAGGCAAGATACGCCTGTGTGGAATCTTTCAAGATACTGACGTATTTATTGTAATTATTATGCCCGCTCGGCCAACCGCTGTCCCACAAGACAGCCGCCTCGTCCGGCACATCGGCACGAATAGTGAAATATTGCTGATCCCCCGAAAGGCGTTTTGCCAAATCATAGTTTTCCTGTAAAGCCGTCCATGCTTCCGGCGTGAAATTCGATTCATCGGCCGATTCCACCGCTTTGATAATGTCTTCGAGTGTTTTGACCGACACTTCGGCACCTAAAACCGGGATAGAAGAAATTGCCGAAAGCATCAGGGTGCAAATCAATAACGAAACAATCAAAATACGCTTCATGGCAATTCCTCCTCTCCTATGGTCTTTGAAATCGGCGGTTTTATATTAGATCGCTTTTTGGCTACCGCAAAACCGATCAAGCCGAAAGCGATGAACAGGAAGACACCGGATCCGATCAAAACGTAAATGAGCCATGCCGGCAAACCGCCCGGCTGATAAAACCGTTCTGTTACCGTTGTAACAGTTTGTGTAATTTCTTGAACCGGTGCCTCAGGCTCGTCGTCTTCTTGTGACGATAATTCGTTTTTCAGGGCCGCCATCGTCTTGTCATACCCCTCACGCCATGCTTTTTCATAGCCCTCATAGGAACCCCACCGGATTCCCAGTTGATACCCTTCATCGTATCGATCACGCAGGTTTTTCTGCGATCCGGTCAAAATTGCGGGGAACATTCCTACAGAACCGTCGTTATCCTGATACGCAAGCGCATTGGCCGCCGTTACTAAAGCGTTGATGATCGTATCTACCGAGCCCTGTTGCGCGTCGGCGTTTTTCACCAATGCCACAGCCTCATTATAGGTACGTATATACGGTGCCCATGTTTGAACGGTAAAATCGCTTTGCTTGAGATTTAGATTTTTTAACATGGACAATAATGCCTCAAGCGAAGATATGGTTGCCCGTTTCTGCAAAGCACGAACATAACCGGAAAATTCCGTATTGCACTTCACGATTTCGCTGTTTGTGTATTTCTGAATGGATTTGTAAACATTTTCCGCCTCTTGGAAATATGCATAAAGCGGTTCCCAAGTTTCCGGCTGATAAATGGACACATCCCGATAGCGAACGCCTTCTAAGTTTTGGAACAAAGTTAAATAGTTTTTATTTAAAACCATTTTCTGGTTTCTGTCTTCAAGAGCGGCCACCGCTTTATCAACCGTCTGATAAGTCGCGGTTATATCTGCCAATACCTGATCGGCTGAAGTCAACTGCTTTTGTGCCGCATTGATACAGGGTTCACAATACAGTTTGGCGCCGACATCATCGGTTGCTTCCATGGTTTTTTTCAACGTATTCATGGCATTTAAAAGCCGCTGTTTATAGGAAGAAGTCGCTGTATTTGTAAGATCCTGAAGCGCAGACATGGCGGCTTTTAAAACACTCCCCGCCAAATTCTTTGTGGAGATCTTAACATGCTCGCCGTTTTCTTGAGCAGTTAAAATACTTTGGATCTCAGCAACCGCATTTTGCAGGTTTTCAACGGATCCCGCCGAATAAACCGCGCTGTTTTTCAACAAAGCCTCCGCCTGCACCTGTAACGCAGACAAGTCTTCATTGGAAAAGGTTTCCGGATCGTCAATTCGATTTTTACGAAGATCACTCAACGTCTGATAGCATTGAGCAGCAATATACATGGTCGTCTCCACGTCATCGATTTGTTCGATCCTCACTTCTTTTTCAGGACTTTGCCCGGCGTCTGTAAAGACTTTATGATCGCCGCCGGTCTCTTTAAAACGAAGCGACACTTGCGCAGCCAAAGCACTGTTATTAACTTTCGGCAAGAGATTTCCCTCGTCACTGTAAGAAAATAGGATGCGATCATTATCGTCGCCTAAAAGCGATCCCTTCGCATGTTTCACATAACAGCCGAAATCCGAAATGCCTTGGAAAGCAGGATTTTGCTCGTCAGATTGATACAAATAACTCCCGTATACCGCATTGCAGAACGAATAAAAGAGTTCTTTATCGGTGCTTCCCGCCACCGTATCACGCGACCAAAGTTGTTTCAGATTAGTGTTATCAATCAGGCTATAACGAACAAACCCGTCTTCATCCGCCCACGCGGCGTTTTTCCCGATTTGGATCCGATAGAGTTTGCTTTGGAGGGTCGCCACGGAAAGTTTCAGGGCGTTTTCCAGCGCGGCATAATCGGATTCGGAATAGTTAAGGGACGAATCGTTCTCTAAAATATCGTTATACAGATCGGATAGGTTTCCAAGCGGTGAACCGCTGACACGACGAAGAATATTGATCAAACGGGTTTTTGTTTCGGATTTTTGGTTATCCAAATTGGTGTTATCCATATTCGAAAGCCGGTAAAACAACGGTTTCGATTCAAATTTCATCGAAGACGCGCCGCGAGTATGGAAATAGTTGTCTGTTCTCGGCTGTTTTTGCGTATCCGGCACATTATCCGTTGTTTTGGTAAAATCCACCGCTTGATCGACAATGCCTTCCTGATCCACCGCGTACAGCATATCGTTTTTAACGATCCAATAAGAACGTTCCGGCGTTGCAGGCTCTGCATATGCCGCGATAATATATCCTACATTCCCAATCGGTTGCCCGATACAAAGCCACAGACCGGTAGAAAGGTTTTGAAGAGTAAAAACATCCTGCTGTCCTTCCACGTCACGCTTGATCCAAATCTGATCGCCGGAAAACGTGGCGATATCGTCCGCACTTTCTCCTTTTCCACGATAGCGCAACGTCATATAACTGTCGTAATGCCCACCGGAAGCGGTAATGTACCGTCCCTCATTGTGATGGCCGGTCTCAACGCCTGCACCGATGACATACTGACCCTGTTCAAGAACCAGTTTTTTGGCCTCACTGATGGCTTCCTGCAACTCGATCCAAGTCATTGCAGAATAGTTTTTCTCCTCCGCCTGTTGCGCCACATAAAGTGCTTCTTCCAACGTAATCGCGGTTTCCACGCTTAAAGGAGTTTCCAGTTTTTTTGTCAACAGCGATTTGATGGTTTCTGTCAATTCTGCCTTTTTCTTCTGCAGATCGATGTTTAAACTACTGATTTCTTCAAAAACACAGCGATTTCTTACCTTGATCGACGATTCCGGTCTTGCCAGCATTAAATTGGAAGGTCTTGCCGCAAGATCATCGGCATAATCATGTGTTTTGCGGGTGAAATCAATAACAAATCCGCTGAAAGACTCCTGATCGACCGGCGCGAGAATTCCGCTTCCGTTCTCATCAACATCCAGCAACAGAAAATAGGCTTCGCTGACATTACTGCTCAAAGCCCCGGTACGAATAAATTTTCCGTCGCCGTAATTAGTAGCGGAAACCCGAAGGTAGTTGCCTTCCAGATTACAAAGCGTAAAAGTCGTGTTGGTATTGTCCGTATACAAAACCTGCCAGATTTGATCGTCATCAAAATCCGGCTTCGCGTCGGCGGTATCACCGTGGCCGCGATAACGCAACACGGCCGAAGTACCTCCGCTATTCCCAGTACTTCCCACTCTTGAAAGATACCGCTCTGTATTGACATGTTCTGCAGGCACGTCCGCACGAATAGCAAAATATCCGGCGTTACGGTTCCATTCCTTTGCCGCAAGCAATGCGCTCTGTAATTGCGACCAATCTTCACTGCGAAAATCAGATTGAACCATGCTGTCTGCTAATACAATGGCGTCCCCCAACACGGAAAGGGATTCTACGCGCTCTTCAAAAGAAAGCGGTTTTATCTTTTTAAGAAGCAGCGTTTTTAAGGTATTCATTTGGGATTGCTTGGCGCTTTCCAAATCAGCGTTCAATTCGGTCAATTCTTCAAAAACACAACGATTTCTTCCCGCAACGGAAGAAAGCGGTCTGGCAAGCATGATATTCGAAGGACGGGAAGCGGCGTTATCGGCAAAATCATGCGTTTTACGGGTGAAATCCACCACATAGCCGCTAAAAGAGTTTTGATCCACGGGAGCAAGTGCGCAACTGCCGACATCATCAAGATCGTGTTTTTCAAAATAGGCGTCGCTTTTGTTCGTGGCGTTCAAAGCGCCGACGCGAATCAATTTTCCATCGCTGTAATTTGTAGAAGTGACGCGAAGATAGTTCCCTTCACGATTACGAAGAGTAAAAATTGTATGCGTATCATCTATATAGGTCACTTGCCAGATTTGGTCGTCGTCAAACGCCGATTTTTCATCCGCGGTCGTGCCGTGCCCTTTATAGCGCAAAACCGAAGAAACACCGCCGTTTTCACCGGAACTCCCGACACGGGAAAGATAACGACCGGTATTCACATGCCCGGTATTTACATCAGCGCGAACCGCAAAATATCCGGCGGAACGTTCCAGTTCCTTTGCCGCGGATATTTCTTTTTGCAACTGCGTCCAAACATCACTCGGATAATCAATCTGTTTCGCATCTGCGCCCAAAGCAATCATTTCCGCCAATGTCTGTTGAGCGTTTACAATATCCTCCCACGTCGGCTCGTCACTTTTAGCAAATCCGGAAAACGCAGGGAACAGCGCTGTCAAAAGGACAGCCAGTGAAAGAATTGACGTCAAAACTCGTTTTTTCATGAAATCACCTTTCAAAATCAACCGACGATACCGCTGGTCGCAACACTCTCTACAAAGAAGCGCTGTGCGAAAACATACAAAACAATCAGCGGAAGGATCAATAACAAATAACTGGGGTAAAACACTCTTTCAAGCATTTCCGTCTGCTTTACGACTGTTCCGAAATAATAAGCCGTATCCGATATTTTCATATTCAGCGTTGAAAACTCCGGCATCAGCATGCGGGTGTAATAGTAGTCGTTCCATTGTAAGACGAACGAGAAAAGGAAAACGGTCACGGTCATGGTCACAGCATTCGGCAACATGATCCGGAAAAAGGTTCCGTATGTATTACAACCGTCGATTGCGGCGGCTTCTTCCAAAACCACAGGAACATTTCTGAAAAACTGCCGGAACAAAAAGACATATAATCCGCTTTTAAAAGCCAAAGACGTAATTGCCAGTAACAGAATCGGCCAAGGCGTGTTGATGAGCGAAATACCGTTCAAAATACCTGAAAACTTAAAGATCTCCAACAGATTGAAACTACGAAAACGAATATAAATCGGTACCAGCATGATCTGCGGAGGAATGACCAATGTAATCATCACTAAAGCGAAAATAAGACCGTTTCCTTTAAAATTGAAACGTGCCAAACCATAGCCGACCAAAAGGCAGGAAAGCGTTTGTAAAACGGCAACCAATACTGTAAAGCCAAAGGTTTTCAAAACGGTGATCGGATAGTCGATATACCGGATCAACATTCGAAAATTGGCAATCGTTGGGGAACGGGGAATATATGTGACCGTAACATCATACATGTCGGCATATGATTTGAAAGCATTGGAAAAATAGTAAATCAGGGGCGAAAGAATGATGAAAACAAGCCCCGTCAGCAAGACAAAACGGATCATGCTCCAAATCAGACTTCTTCCCGTTTTTATCAAGGCATGAGTTTGCCTGCTTGAAAGTTGCATATTTTTCCCTCCTGTTATCGGTCTTCGTAGAATACGAACTGATTGACAATAAGCATCAGAACGCCTAAGCAAAGCAGTACAATCAACAAGTATAACACGCCCATTGCTGACCCGATGCCGAATTGAATTTCCGTCATGGTGACTTCATAAATCTCTTTAATCATGGTATTGGAAACGCCTGCCAGAGAATCGATCAATGTATATGCCGCATTGACCAAAATCAGCGGGCTGATCATGGGGAGGGTAATTTTCCAAAAGTTTTCCCATGCTGTACATCCTTCAATAGCGGAAGCCTCATACAAAGAGGGCGAAATAGATTGCAAACCCGCCAAAAAAATCAATATTTGCATTGCCGAGGAAGAAACGATACTGTAAAGTTGCGAAACGATCGTATCGAAATACTGCCAAATGGAGTCTCCGGCACTAAATCCCAACAGTTTCATGAATTCATTGATCAAAACATGGGAAGAAGAATCCGTGAGCATGCCGCTCGGCCCGGACAATCCGAAAATAGAGGGCAAAAGCGGAGCCATTCCAGCCGTACAAACAAACGGCAGAAAAAACATGGTCCGGTAAAACGTTCTTCCCCTAAATTTTTGATTGAGGATATTGGCGATAAAAAAACTGAACAACAGCACCGCGGGACAAATAACAAGCATTTTTCCTAAACTTGCGAAAGTATTTTTTAAAAATCCANNAATCGGAAAAACTCATTTTGATATATAAAATCATGGAAGATAAAAACAAGAAAACAAAACCTAACGTAAATGGCAAGGTAAAGACGTATCCTGCGATATTTCGCTTTGCCGCAAGGGAGAGTTTTCTCTTTTTTGCAATGGCGCTGTTTTTCAAATTCAATTCATCTCCTTGCCGTTGATCGTCAGCCAAGATAATGCTTCCAGAGTTTGATCGGAAATCGTGACCGGTGTTTCGTTATGATTGACGAGAATCGTATATCCGTTTGCAAATGTTGTCGCCGTGACCCCCGGTTTTTTCTGTTCATGGGAAAGGATCGTTTCGCCGTTTACCTTTTGCAAAGCCTCGTCCACCTCGCGGTAAATCTCCAACACTTCCTCGCGGACGGTTTCAAACGAGCGGCATATCTTCCGAGATTCCGCTTCACGGAGTTGCGAAATATCCGAATCGATCATTTCAATTTCCGGATAAACGCCGGATTCAATCAGTTTTAAAGCAAACCATTTTGCGGAATGATCGCCTGTGATTTTTGCGTTTAATTGCAAGGTTCCGTTATAAACCATCGAAACAAGTGGAATTTCCGAATCAAGCAAATATGCTTTTCCGCTTTCCAAAGGGAAATCCACCACTTTTTCGGCATTTTGAACAGCATACAGATTACCGCCGTCGACCGTCAGGCGGTATTCTTTGCCGAGTTTTTCGAGCAAAGAGGAGGCTTCCTTGACCGCTTGTTCGCGATCGACTAATTTGCCACGATGAAAATCGGAATAAACCTGACTGCCGATTGAGCGTACAAATAATTGCTTGACCTTGAGTGCGGAGTATTTGGTTAAAAACTTGTCGGCAATTTGTAAATAAGCGGTCGGTTTGACGAGGTAATCTCCCGTTCCTACGGCGGCTTCGCGCATGGTGCCGTATTCATAAAGTGTTTCCGTAGCAACCGCACCCTGAATATTGCGGGCGGCAAATTTGCTTTCGGAAAAACCGGACAGGCTTTTCTCAGAAACAAACGAAAAATTTGCATCAGGGATTAGGGAAATACCGTTTTCTTCTGCGTATGCCGCCAATTTTTGAAAGCCGCTTCTCCCGCCAAGCGCACGGCTGAAGGCAACGTTGCTTGCCAATCCGTTATCAAGGGTATCCTTGCTCCATCCCTCGTATAGCAAGGAGATCGAAGACACTTCTTGTCCCTGAAACCATTCCGCTATACGGCGTGCTGCGGAATAATCGGTTAACGGATAAGTCGCATAGTATTCATATCCCAGAAAACTCTTCATTCCTTTTACTGCCGCGAGCAAATCCAACGTCAACCCGTTGGAAACCGTGGACCCTTCTGAGGGTAAAACACCGGTCTTCAAAAAATACGCGCGCAACGCACTTGCCATACCGCTATAATTTCGTTGATTTTCGGGTAAAGTCAAATACCGAACAGAGAGATCGGAAGATAAAATTTCTTCTTGAAAATCAAGCGCCGCCAACGAAGCGCTTTTACTGATCAACGCGTTCGGCGTCAGCAAAAACACTGCTGAGGCATGGTTATAACTGTGATAACGGCCGCTGATATCCGCCGTGATGCTACAACTGGCGGCGCCGTCTTCAACAATTCCCACAAAACCGCGTTCTTTGGTTTGAATACCGAAGACAGGTAAAACGATATTCGTTCCGTCGCCGGTTTGCAAATCCGCATAATTGATAGCCTTATCTTCACCGTATATATGCTTTTTATAAGTACCGTACTGTGTCTTACCGTTGTTCAGGTTGATCAGCGCACCCGCACCGTCGGGAACCACGATATAACCATCTTGTTTAGCAGAGGCCGCCCCGAAATACGGCAAGAGATCCACTTCCGTGATTCGGAATTTGGTTTTATCATACTGGATAGAATCATGCGGAATACGGACGCTAAGTCCGTATTCATCCAGGACATATTCCACGGAAAGTTCGAAAATTGCTTTTTTATCTTCTGGAAATTCCAATCCGGTTTCCGCATAATCCCGTTCCATGTCTTCTTGTGTATACCCTGCACGGGAAAAGATTTCTTCCGCCTCCTGCGACGCATATTCCGGTATTTTTGTGATCCCGGCGCTACCGCGGAATAAACCGTCAATATTATAAAACTGCGAAACTTTTTCCAACGCCGGCGATTCCGCAAGATAAACTTTTCTGGATTCCTCGGTCATTTCATCAAGGTCGATTAAATAGTACAAGAACTCCAATGAAGTTTGATCTTCTTCGCTCAACTTTTCTTTAAACGCTTCCATGCGCTCTTTGGTAATACGCGGCGGATACAGGTACGTTTTAATCTTTTTGCCGAAAGTATAATTCACCCTGACGCCGTTTTCCAGTTTTTCAAAAGCAAATTGATCCAATTGGACCGAATCGGTTTCCGAATAGTATTGAAACTGTTCTCCCTTTGCGTTTTTATAAAACACGATTACTTGAGAATCCAACATGGAAACTCCATCGGCTTTCGCGCGACTGTCGTTTTTACGGTCGAGCGGATTAGATGTATAAACCGTATTTGCGGCTTTATCCAGCAAAGAAATTTCACAAGTTGAACCGTTTATCGATAAAGAGTACTCTTCATTTTCGCAGACGGGTGTAAACCCTTCGATTCCTTTGAGTTCTTCCCATGAAACACCGTTTTTGGTAGCGATTTTTCTGGTCTGAGAACCGCTCTCCCTTTCGTTTTGCACGGAGGATGCGCATCCGGACAACGCAATTAAAAGACAAAGCAGTATGCAAGGGATCCCTCGTTTCATATGTACCTCCGTATGTTTAAAATCTCAGAATGATTTCTCTCCAAATGGTGTAAAACAAATCGGCTACTTGTTGAATGATGGATAAAAAAACCATCACCAAAAAAACAATAATGCCCATTCCCGCAACGGCAATGAAGCAAGTTGCCAACGCTTTGGAAGCGGTAAATTGATGAATGGTCATAATAGCCGCAAATATCAGGAACAACGACCAAGCCATGGCAATGAATGATAAGATACTGTAAAAAGCAGCATTATCAGCCGTAACAATATTGCTGATAAGGATCATCGGTAAATGCAATAAAACCATTGGCGTAAAGGCATATCCGCTGACCGTCACAATATCTAAAAAAGTCCCTTTGCCGTCAAGCAGGGTGGTAATGCACCAGTTTGCCAGACACCAAATAAAAAAAGGAAGAAGCACCGACGTCAGTTGAATCAGCAGGCTTTTGGTTTTGGCGTTACTGAAATAATACCCTGTGAACTGCTCTTCCAAAGCAAAGACCGCGATCATCATAAAAAGAATGATGATGGATGCCCGCAAACTTCCGCGCTTTTCGTGTTTGATGTCCCAAAAGCCGTCGAACGGATGAAAGATCACATAAAANNAAATTACTCATGCTTTTCTCCTTTTCGTTTTTTCAGAAACGATAAAACAATCCAAAGTAAAACGATCACAACGATGGCAGACATGGCAAACGGAAAAGTCTTATCGATCAAGTCGTTCCGATAATACTTAAACGCTTCAATATACATATCTTTGTTTTGGCAATAACGAAAATACTTCATCGCCTCTGCATATTTCTGCTTTTGGTAAAGACAATTCGCTTTTCCCTGATAAATAACATCGGAAAACACGGACATTTCCAACAAACGATCATAGTATTCTTCCGCTGTTTGGTAATCACGATTGCTGTAAGCCGCCGACGCTTTCATTAAAGAATCGCCATATTCGGTCGGCTTAAAAAGAACGATCTGGCTTTTATTACGATCCAGGATATAAAAGGTTTCATCTAACGCCGCAATGGAAACAGGAGCGGAAAACTGTCCGAGACTTTCTCCTTTTGCTCCAAAGACGAAAAGCAAATTTCCGTCTTTATCATATGTGAAAACCCGGCCGTAACGTTGATCAAGCGCGCTGTAACAACCGGTTCCGCTGACTGCTATATCACAAAACTGAGAATTTTCCTGCTCGTCACCGTTCTGATAAAAAATAACGTCCCCAATAATTTCGTGATTGCCGTTTCTTGCTAAAACATCGTTGCCGCTGGGATTCAGTTTGCGAATGAAGATTTTCGGGTTATAACTGCCGGTAATATCCGTCAGCGCGACTGTTGTGTACACAAAACCTTCATCATCAAGAGCCATATTACTGTAGGCGACCGGCACACTTTGTTCCATGGTTGCTCTTTGCGCATCTGTCGCAAAGTATTTAAAAATATCCATGGTCGCTTTGGTCTTCAAAACGCCGTAGAAGCCGGTGAAATTTCCCTGTGCGTCGATCCCGATAATCCCTTTATTGGTGTTTGGAGAAATAGAAAAAATCCTGCCGGAATGATCCACAACCACTTTGACCGGTTCAAAACGAATGCCGTCAAGCAAAGGCGTTTGAGGCAATGTCACAATTCGCTTCAAATGATATGAAGCGTCCAATACCACGATGCGATCGTTTCCGGAATCCGCCACATACAGGGTATCGTCTGTATCGACAAAAACTCCCTTAGGAGCCGAGAATGTTTCTTTGACGCTCTCCTGTTCAAATCCGGAAAGTATCCTTTCAGTTTTTCCCTGTTCGTTGAGAATCAACAGCCGGTCATTGCCGGTATCCNNTATCCTCCGGCACGGAAAGATCAGTCGTTCCAAGACTTTTACCGTTCCAAACGCCTGTCGGCAAATAGGCCTGCGAATCCGGAACAGCGGTTTCCGTGTCGGTAGGATAAATGTAGTTTTCATAAGGGGAAAAGGCCGCCGTTGTCAAGGTGACGGATAAACTTAATAACACAAGCATCGTGAATAAAACGAAACCTTTTTTCATGGCGACTCTCCTCCCCGAGAATATGCGATACTCAATAACGAACTTGATTTAATAAGGAATTATAGGTATTCGAATACGTGTCGATCACCGTTTGATAACTGGTGGGGTTTTTAGCAATCGCATTGATTTGTTCAATCCAGCCTTTGCCCTCATTTTTATTCACGCCTTCGACCATTTGGTCAAACGAAATAACAGATTTCGAATACAAGTTTTTCAGCGTTTTCAGTGCATTAGCATCACTGCCGGCCGCCTGACGACATTCGCTTTCAAATAACTTGTCATACTCCGCAGAAGAGTAAACAGGTGAAAACAGTTCATTGATGATCGTAGCGGTCTCGCGAGAAAGCAAATCCGCTGATTTTCCGTCCTTGGCGCTGTAAACGGGAATGGAAATGGGGCAAGTATCACCGATAAACGATTTATAATCCCCGCTTGTCGTGGGCTTCGGAATATAAAGAATCGCGGTATTGTTCATAACTTCATCTGACATAATCGTCCATTTCGGAGAATGATAAGAAGGCCATCCCGCAAAGAAGACCGATTTCCCGTTGTTGTAATTGGTGATGCCGGCCTGCTGCGATTTTGCCACTGCCGGATTCATGGAACCGTCAGTCATTAAAGAAGCGTAATAATCCATTACCTTTTTGGCTTCTTTTGAGGCTGCGTTAAATTTCAGTTTGTTCTTTTCCATCACCACATAATCGGTATCATTGGACGCTAACAGGGAACGGTACCAGAATCCGTCCGCATCTTCCTGAATGGCATAAATACCTGAAGACGGATCAGAAACCTTTTTGGCAATCTTCGCAAACTCGTCCCAAGTCCATTTTCCGCTATTCTGCATTTTATAGATATCGTTAATATCAATACCCTTGGCTTTCAAAAGTGATTTATTGGCAAACAAGACAGAATGTACGCAAATCTGCATATAGCCGTAAAGTTGCGGATAAAAGGCATAATGCTTTCCGCCAATTTTGTATTTAGTGGAGAAATTGGAAAACTTCGTTGTGTCCGACAAATCAATACATTTCAAATCTTCCAACGGTTGGATCATGCCCGCTTTATACGCGTTTGTAAAATTCGAATCATAACGAACGGTCCAGATATCGATTTTCGGAGCGCCTGCAACAATAGAGGCGATCATCTCATCATATGTAACGGATTTCTTAGTCACAAGTTTGCAGTTGTATTTTTTCTCAATATCACTCTTTAACTGCGCGATCCGAAGACCTTCCGCACCGGTAAGAGACGAATCGGACTGCACCAAGCCTGAAGACATGTAAATCGTTCTTCCGCCAAGATCCGACACCTGACCGGAAAGATCATATTTTGTTTTATCTTCTTCAAAGGGGGTATAGCGATCCGGGGCTTCGATCTTGACGCCGCTTCCGGAAGAAGTTGTCTTCTCTTTGGAAGAAGAGTCTTTTGTGTTTTCGTTCTTCTCTCCGACGTTGGAAACCCATTCTTCCGTACTTTCGTCGGATAAAAGATTCGAATAATCCACTTTCCCAGAACAGCCGGTCAAAACAGAGCCCAGCATCACCAACGATAAAAACAATGAGCATACTTTTTTCTTCATCATTTGACCACCCTCAAAAATAACCAAAATATTCTAAAATACAACAAAGATTTTTTCTTTGCTTTGCAGTTTAATTATAG
>LXOW01355598.1_pt1 | contig 45282 bp, 38 predicted proteins | sample 1368591 | NCBI WGS metagenome assembly LXOW01 (sample SAMN04884650, study PRJNA319009) | bovine gut metagenome | isolation source: Cow rumen | host: Bos taurus | place: Italy: Legnaro (PD) | collected 2014-07-09
CTTTTCATGGAAAGAACCGGAATTATCGGCTTGTTTTACCCATTTATCAAACAGGGAAGTGGAAATATCATATTCTCTGCAAATGTCGCATCTGCGTTTTCCGGCGTGGTATAAATCTACCAGCTGCTGTTTAAATGCATCTGTATATTTTCTTGGCTTTCTTCTTTGTTTTTTTTCAGTCATAATAATTTACTCCTTTATCTGTTACTTTTATATTATATGACCTTAAAAAATCTGTCCAGTTTATTGTAGCCTATCCAGCTTATGCAAATTTAAAGTCTAAGATAACCGGAGAAAACTATACTCCAAAGAGAGCAGGTACTTTAAGTCCTGAGACTGAGTTTGTGTTAAAACATTTTGGGGTAAAGACACCTGGATACCTTTCTGATGTGCGTGAGCAGGTAAAAGATATGACAATCCGCGTAGTGCCAACTCTTCATAAGGAAATGTCTTTAAAGGCAGCATGGGAGGTTATGGACAACGAGACCTTATCTACCCTTCCTATTTTGGATGATGACAAACGTTTAGAGGGATTGATTTCTGTTGCAGATATTGCAAAATCCTACATGAATGTGTATGACAGTGAGATTATCTCCAAAGCAAAGACTCCTTATAAAAACATTTTGGAAGTGTTAGAGAGAGAGATGATTGTAGGAAATCCTGATGATTGTGTGGAAACCGGTAAAGTATTGATCGGTGCAGCCAATCCGGAAATGATGGAGACTTATGTAAATGAAGGCGATATTGTAATTGTTGGAGACCGTTACGAGAGTCAGCTTTGTGCCATCGAAATGCATGCAAAATTAGTAGTTGTATGTACTGGAGCTTCTGTAGCTAAGACCATTACCCGTATGGCAGAGCACAGAGGATGTGCGATCATTCAGACAAAGTATGATACATTTGTAGCATCCCGTCTTATTAATCAGAGTATGCCGATTGATTTCTTTATGAGAAAAGAAGGATTTGTTACATTTACCACAGAGGACTTTTTGGATGATATTAAAGTGGTTATGGCTGAAAAGCGTCATAGAGATTTCCCAATTTTAGATAAAGAAGGACGTTATGTAGGTATGATTTCCCGTAGAAATCTGCTGAATGTAAAGAAGAAAGATATTATTCTTGTAGACCACAATGAGGTGGATCAGGCAGTAGATGGTCTTGAGAGCGCTAACATTTTAGAGATTATCGACCATCATAAGATTGGTAGTCTTGAGACAATGGGACCTGTATATTTCCGTAATCAGCCGGTTGGTTGTACTGCAACGATCATTCGTCAGATGTATCGTGAAAATGGCATTGAGGTGGAACCGGATATGGCAGGACTTATGTGTTCTGCAATTCTTTCTGATACATTGGTGTACCGCTCACCAACTTGTACAAAGTTAGATCAGGATACTGCAGAGGAATTGGCAAAGATTGCAGGATTTGACGTACAGACTTACGCAAAAGAAATGTTTGCCGCAGGAAGTGACCTTTCTGGAAAAGCACCAGAGGAAATTTTCTATCAGGATTTCAAGAAATTTACCGCTGGAAACACTACATTTGGTGTAGGTCAGATTACTTCTATGGATGGCGATGAATTATTGAAATTAAAGGACCGTATGACTCCATACATTGAAAGTACTTTCGCAGAGCATGGCGCAGATATGTTATTCTTCATGCTTACCGATATCTTAGAAGAGTCTACAGACCTTATGATCTTTGGTGAAGGAGCAGAGGAAGCTGCAAAAGCTGCATTCCACTCTGAGGAAGAGGAAAGAATGTATCTGAAAGGTGTAGTTTCCAGAAAGAAACAGATTATTCCTCCATTGATGAACGTATTGGATTAACGTATGTATTAGTAATAGAAAAGGAGCTTTGCATAAGCAAATTTGTTTGTGTAAAGCTCTTTTTGTGCTTTATAGGAAAGTTCGTCCTATAAAGCAAAAAGGTTCTGCAAGGATGTGATGGTTGGTAATAGAGAAAAATCCAGGTCTTGTTTATATCTTGAAATATTTATTGAAGGGAAAAAAAAGAAGCGCTATAACGAATTTAAACAGAAAAAAACATATTTAAGACAAAAAAGTACATTTGAGAGAAAAGTAGGTATACTTATACTTGCAAGCGCGAGCAATACAACATGTTGAAATAAAAAAGTATAGTAAAAATGAAAAGGAGAAAATATTATGAATAGAGAAGAAATGAAGAATGTAGCAGAGGAAATTAAGGATCAGGATTTAGAGAGCCAGGAAGCAGGAGCAGGTTGGAAGACAGCAATTCAATTGACAATTGCAAAGAAGTGCGGAAAGGCATTTACAATGTCATATGAGTGTACATCAAACAACGTAAGTTGTAAGTAAAAAATAGAAGTACACTTGTTTAATGTTCTAGCAAATAAGAACCTGTGGAGTGTATAACTCAAGATGAACCTGTATGTGCAAGTGGCATATATAAGGTTATCGAAGGTGCCATTTGCACATACGGGTTCACAGGTTCTTGAAAATAGAACAAGAGGAGAAAAGTTATGAGTAAAGAAGAAATGAAAAATGTAGTAGAAGAAATTAAAGAGCAGGATTTAGAAAGCCAGGAAGCAGGAGGTAGCTGGAAAACAGCAGTCCAGTTATCATATGCAGGCAAATGTGGATATGTGTTTACAGTTTCCTATGAGTGCACAACACCACATAAGAAATGCAGTTAAAAATATAATAAAAAAGGAGAAAATATTATGAATAGAGAAGAAATGAACAATGTAGCAGAGGAAATTAAGGATCAGGATTTAGAGAGCCAGGAAGTAAATGGAGGAGTTGGACTTCCAACATGGGTTCAGTTATCAATTGCAGGCAAGTGTGGAAAGGTAATTACTATGTCATACGAGTGTACATCAAATAACAAGAAATGTAAATAATAATTGATGCGCTCTATAAGTGTTTGAATGTGGATACTCTACCAATTTATGGTGTGTGGAAATCCAAATAAATTATGGTTAAGGAAGTAAAATGTGCCTGGGTTGCCTAAGGGAACCCAGGCTATATAGGAATAAATAATTAGTTAGCATGCAGAAAAGAGGTAAGGTATGAATAGCTGTTTGGAAAACTATAGAACAAATGTGAATGAAATTGATAAGGATACAATTCTAAATTATTGGATGGAATTTTTTCCGGGAAAAAAGAAGGAAGATATTAATAATCTAATTAGAAAGATATCAAATAAAAATATGGAAGATCTTTTTGAAAAATACGAGGAAGAGAATCTAACACTTGGACAGATAGTTAGCCTTTTTTCTGATATAGAAATAAACGAAGATAGAAATGTTGTAGATAATATTTGTGAAACAATATATAAAGAAAACAGATGGGTGTATTTTTTTAAACCTATATTATANNGCAATTATTGTAGATAAACAAACTTTGTTATTGAGTGTGTTGACTGATATTACAGATAAGTTAGCTGGTCAGTGTTATCGCGTATTGACCAATGTATTGAATACTGCAGCAGAAGAAAAGCTTTTAGTAGGAGAAGATTCAAAGGCAAGAGGGAAATATTTTTGCAATGAACTATTACAGGACATGGACTATGTTAAAGGAATATACCTAAGTTATCCGGAACTTTTCAAGGCAATGGATCGTACTGCTGTTTATAATATAAATTATGTGTCAGAAATTATTGCAAATACAGAGCAAGAATTTGAGATAATTAAGAAAAAATTTGGAAAAAATGAAAAATTTGGGAAGTTATATAAAATTCGTCTTGGTACAGGAGATAGCCATAATAATGGAAGAACTGTAGCAGGTTTGGTTTTTGAAGATGAGCAGAAATTGATGTATAAACCTCGTTCTTTAAAAATGGAGGATAGTTATTGTAAACTGATTGATTGGATTAATCAAAATATTTCAATTACTACTGGATTGAGTTATTGCAGAATACATGAAGTAGAGAATGCAGGTTGGGTAGAGTTTGTGGAAAATGAACCATGTACTGCAATGCAGGAAGTACAGCAATTTTATGAAAAAATGGGCGAAATTCTTTGTGTGCTATATACGTTGAATGCAAAAGATTTTCATTGTGAAAATATTATTGCTAAGGGCAATCAGCCTATGCTAATTGATATGGAAACCTTGATTCATGTAGATGAAATAGAGAGAGTGCGAGATTGGGATTCGGTAGAGGAAAAAATAGGAGAATATATCCAACATTCTGTATATTCAACTGCCTTGTTGCCAACTGTCCTAACAAACTACAATACAGAGGATTGTATGGAAGTAGGAGGTATTGGATCTGCAAGAAAGCGTATTTCACCATTTCGAACACAGATTTTAGAAAATATAGACAGTGACAAAGTTTCTATTGGATATGAATATAAGGAAGTGCCATTGAATCAAAATTTTCCAATTTTAAACGGAGAGAAAATTGGAGCTGGTGGATATTTTACACAAGTTAAAGATGGTTTTATACGATTGTATCAATGGATTCTGGGAAATAAGGAGCAATATATAGAAAAGATAAGAGAACTGTTTCAGGATGCAGAGTGTCGTGTGATTTATAAAGGAACCAATAATTATACACAGCTTTTAAATACTAGTTATCATCCATCGTTGTTACATAACGAAGTAGATCGACAGGTATATTTTCATAGGATTGGTTTGCTATTTAATAAAGATGAAAATTTGTCAAATTTGTTTCAAGATGAAATAAAGGCAATGATAAATGGAGATGTTCCGGTATATTTTATGGATGCACAAGGAAAGAGTGTGCGGAATAATGAGGGTATAGAAGTATACACTGGTTATAAGAAATCTCCTTTGGATAAGGTTGTAGATAAAATACGGAGTATGTCCAATTTAGATTTGAAACGACAAGTAAGTATGATATATTTTAGTTTTATTGGATGTGAAATAGATACCGATAAGGAAAACGGAACTGGCGTAGAATATAAAATGGCAGGTACAAATTCTCAAAATACAAGTTTTGTAGAATTTGCTAAATGTATTGCACAAGAAATGTCCCAGCGCTCTTTTTCACAGATTATAGATGGAAAGGAACAAGTTGGTTGGTTTGGGTTTCAAGGTATGGGAGAACATGGTTATGCAATATCTCCACTTAAATGGGAAATGTATTCTGGAAACTATGGAGTTGCCATGTATTATTTCCGTATGTATGAAGTGACAAAAAATGAAGCTTATAAGACTCTGGCAAAATCAGTTTTGGCTTCAGCGGAAAGAAATATGAGAAATATCACAAACCAAGAACTTGAATTAATGGGAATTGGTGCTTTTACCGGATTTACAGGACATATTTATATGTTTTGTAAGATTGTAGAGCGTGGATGGCTTGCTAAGGAAGAACAAAAAGAATGGGAAGAAGTGATTGACAATCTAGTAACCTATTTGCATAATAATATGGAGAAGGAAGAACGTGTAGATGTGTTAACCGGAATTGCAGGTGTACTTGGAGTAATGGTATCGCTATATACGTATGTTACTGGAGAGTTACAGAATAAGACAAAAGCAGTCATGGAGAAAGCTGTCCAGATTTTAATAGATAGAGTGATTGAACTTGATGAAGACAAGGTGACTTGGTTCGATAATGGGGATATTGGATACGTACATGGTAATGCTGGAATTATGGCTCATCTTATAAGAGCAAACCGTATTTTGAAGGATGATCGGATAATAAAAGTTGTAGAGAAAGCTTTAAAATACGAGCGAGAGGATCGCTTTGATGAAGAAAAGAAGGTTTGGAGATTAAGAGAGAGTACACATTATTTTTCTTGGTGTAACGGAGTAGCAGGAATGAGCCTGGCTAAGATTATGATGCTGGAGAATGGCTATGAAGATGATCAATTAGAGAGAGAACTTGCATTGATGAAAAGGCAGATTTCAGAAACTGGATTTGGATTCGACATGAGTTTGTGCCATGGGGATATGGGTTCTCTTACAGTCTTAAAGTACATAGCACGATATTTTAAGGATATTCCAACGATAAATAATTGTAAAGAAACATGTCAGTTATTTGTGAAAAGACGTATGGAAGAGCATTCATTATTTGCTTTAGATGATTGGGGAATGATGACAGGAATTTCTGGTGTTGGTTTAGGAATGTTAGAGCAGGAAGAATCAGATTCAGAATTTTTAGCAATGGTCATGTCATTGAGATAAAATAGAAAGAGAGGCTGAATTTGACATGGAGACAATTTTGAAAGTAGAAAATGTAGAGAAGGTGTATGGTTCCGGTGAGAATCAGACCAAGGCAGTGGATGGAATTTCTTTTGAGGTGAATGAGGGCGAATTTATTGGAATTATGGGAGCGTCCGGTTCGGGAAAGTCCACGTTGCTCAATTGTATTTCTACCATTGACAATGTAACAGGTGGAGATATTTATATTGGAGAAGACAATATTACAAAGATGAAGAGAAAGAAGCTTACAAAGTTTCGTAAGGAAAAGCTGGGATTTATTTTTCAGCAGTTCAATTTGTTGGATACCCTGACTGCATATGAGAACATTGCTTTGGCACTTTCTATTATGAATGTACCGGCAAAGGAGATTGATGCAAAGATAAAAGATATTGCGAAAAAGCTGGATATTGAAAAAATATTGGAGAAGTATCCATATCAAATGTCTGGTGGACAGCAGCAGAGAGTGGCAGCAGCAAGAGCAATTGTATCAGAGCCATCACTTATATTGGCAGATGAGCCAACGGGAGCCCTTGATTCTAAGTCTGCTAAAATGCTTCTTGGTAGTTTAGATACCATGAATGAGAAAATGAAAGCTACGATTTTAATGGTGACTCACGATTCTTTTTCTGCAAGTTACTGTAAGAGAATTTTATTTATCAAAGATGGAAAAATCTTTAAAGAAATTCACAGAGGCGATAAGGATCGCAAAGAATTCTTCCAGGATATCGTGGAAGTAACTGCACAAATTGGAGGTGCAGAATAATGTATGGAAAAATTATTGTAAAGAATGTGGCTAGAAATATTAAGGACTATGGTATCTATTTTCTTACCCTGCTCATATCGGTGGCAGTATTCTATTCTTTTAATGCCATTGATTCCCAACCGGTTATAAAAGATGCCATGGAGAGCAATGGAAGTATGATGGGAACCTTAATTCCTATGGTACATATGCTTTCTAAATTTGTGGCAGTTATGTTGGCGTTTCTGATTATTTATGCAAATAACTTTTTGCTGAAAAGACGAAAAAAAGAACTGGGAATTTACATGATCCTTGGTATGTCTGAATGCAAAATGTCCTTACTTTTTGTAGGGGAGACTGTTTTGATTGGATTGTTTTCTGTAATTGCAGGAATTGGAGTGGGATGTTTACTGTCACAGGGAATCTCTATTTTTGCCATAAAAATGTTTGCCTATGACCTGTCACAATATCAATTTACTTTTTCAGTAGCTTCCCTTCAGGAAACTTTGATTTGTTTTGCAATTATTTTTTTGGTAGTTGTAGTCTTTAATGTTCGTACGATCAACAAGGTGAAACTGATCGATATGCTGACTGCATCCAGAAAGAATGAAAGTATGGCCGTGGACAAAGGAGGAATCCTTTGGGTGGCAATGTTTGGGACCTTGGTAATATATGGCGTAGTGGGATATCTTTTTTATTGTAAAGATGTTTTTGACTTTGATACGAATTTGCCATATGTTTGTCTGCTTGGCATTTGTTTGGCAACGGCAATGCTTGTTTACAGTGTATCGGGAATTGTGCTAAATGTTTTGCAGAAGAGAAAAAAATGGTATTTAAAGGGAATCAATTCTTTCTTAGTAAGACAAATTAGCAGTAAAATGCAGACCAATTTTACCACTATGACTGTTGTTAGTCTGTTACTTACAAGTACCATATGTATTGTAGCTTTGGGAATGGGAATGGCAGATTCTATGAATCAACTGTCTGATAAAGAGGCACCTTTTGATTTTGTTGTGTATGATGATAATGCCAAACGAAACGAGGATGAGAAGTCTTATCAGGAACTGAAGAAAAAAGGATTGCCGTTAGATGAGGCATTGGATACTTATGGTGTCATCAATTGTTATGGAGATAAGGAATTGACTTATTCCGATATTTTATATAATCTAGATGATTTATATGAATATGACAAGCAGCAAAACACTGCAAAGAAAGAAATCTTTATTGTGAGTGTCAGTGAATTTAATAAGGCGATTGAATTGCAGGGAGCGGAACCGATTACGTTGGAGCCGGGAACATTCCAGATTAGTAACTGTTATAAGGGAACGAAAGAGAACATACAAAAATGGTATGACAAGCAGGAGAGTCTGACTGTCTTCGGACAGACGTTACAGCCTGGCAGTTCGGAACTTTTAGAGTATGCTTATTACTTGGCACCGGCAGGAATGAATGATCCGGGAACCATTATTGTGCCGGATGAACTGCTGGAGACAAAAACTCCGTCTAGTTCCGTTTTTATGGGTGTATATAAAGAGGGATATGATGAAACACCTTTTGTGGATGCAATGGTAGGATTGATGGGAGATTTGGAATCTAAAGTTTCCTATTTTACAAAAACAATTGTAAATGAGGCAATTTATGGAACTTATGCAGTGGCAGCTTTTATATGCTGCTACATTGGAGTGATTTTGCTGATCATTTGTGTGGCTGTGTTGTCCCTTCAACAGTTGACCGAGACCAATGACAATGTCATGCGATACCAGTTGCTTGGAAAACTTGGAGTGGAAAGAAAAACACAGAATGGTACACTGCTTAGACAGATTATGGTATACTTTGGAGTACCGTTAGTGGTTGCAGTTATATATGCGGTTGCTGGTATGCCAAAAGCAGTTGAGAAAGTGGAAGCGAAATTGGGCTTGCAGTTTGGAGCTCAGGTGGCAGCCATTATTGTAATTTTAATTGTAGTGTATGGAAGTTATTTCTTGCTGACGTACTTATCCTGCAGAAGAATGATCGGGGAAGAAAGAGCACGAATGGAAGATTAACTAAGTTATGGATATTTTTACACTTAAAACACAAAACTATAATTTTAAGACAAATAAATTTTAATATGTCTATTATATAGTAAAATATATTTGATAGCTCGAAACCGACAGATGAGCATTACAAAGAGATGGGGCTGTTGCACAAATTGCATACAGTCTCATTTGATTCTTGGAATTTGCTTGGTAAAGAATGTATATGATTGNNTCAAATGGGAAAAAATTGATATACGAGAGCGGAAATATGAAATTTGAAAAAGCATTTCAAAAATATTTGTCATGGTTTAACCAAAATATCAATAGAAATAATAAGCAATATATAAAGAATATATTAAGTTATGATACCTGTGCTTTCATGGAGCATGTTGAACATGAGAATGTAGAGGATCCTGAGTTGGAGAAAGAATACTATGCCAGATATGGAAGTTTATGCTCTATTGTTGGATCTTTGCATGGTATCAGTTTCATAGAAAAGCAGATAAGAAGAAAAAGGCAATATCCGGTGATTGAAAATATATCAGAATTGTTGAAACGAGGCGTGAAGTTTGTTATTCCGTTAGATGAGAGACAAATGGAAAAAAAGATAAACAAAGAAACAATGACATCGGAGCAAAGAGACATTTTTATGGAAGCATATGGGAAGTGCAGAGCATTTATTGAGGAAAATGCTGCAGACATTAAAATACTGATTAGTTTATGTTTTATGGAGGGAAAAGTAGCATGTTAAACGTTTATATTTGTGAAGATAATGTAGAACAAAGAAATCGTGTGGAAGGGTACGTAAATGAGATTATTGAAGCAGAGAATTTGGATATGGAATGTGTTTGTGCTACCGAAGATCCACAGGTAATATTAGATTGTGTGAATAAAGAAGAACAGGAAGGAATTTTCTTTTTAGATATTGATTTGCAGACCGAGATGAATGGAATTCAGCTTGCAGATGAAATACGAAAAATACAGCCGAGATGCTATATTGTATTTATTACTTCTCATTCTGAGATGTCATATATGACCTTTTCTTATAAAGTAGAGGCAATGGATTTTATTATTAAAGATAATGTAAGAGAGGTAAAAAATAGGTTGCACCAATGTCTTCTTAATTGTGAACAATTAAGTAAACAATCTATAGAAGCGAAAGAAAAGAATTTTATGGTGAAATTGGGAGACTATGTAAAGGCTGTACCGTTTCAGGATATTTTATATTTTGAGGTGTCTTCTAATTATCGAAAAGTAATCCTGCATGGAAAGAATGCAAAGGTAGAGTTTAATGGAAAAATTAAAGAATTAGAAAATAGGTTAGACAATCGATTCTATCGTTGTCATCGTTCCATATTAGTGAATCGGGATAACATTGAACAGATAAAACCGGAAGAAGGAATGCTTATTTTAAAAGGAGGTGTAACTTGTCCTATGTCAGTCCGCTTAGGAAAGGGACTGACAGTATAGATAGGTTACAAGTTCCTTCAACCTATAAGAGATTTTATGAGTTTAGCGGAAGCAAAACAAATATCTCCATTGCTCATGGTGATAGTGCGGTCTTTTAAGTTGATTTCTTTGATATGATTTTTGTTTACCAGATAAGAACGATGACAGCGTGTAAAACGACTATCTAGGGATGGTTCAATATCCTTTAATTTTTCTTGGAATTCAATCAGTGTGTGAACTCCGTGTAAGATTAGTTTGTGAGGAGTTTGTGAAGTTTCAAAGTAAATGATATCGTCATACGGAATACACAACTCCTTGTCCATAGTCTGTACAGTAAAATTTCGATTGTACTGATTACAGCTAGAGGAATATTTTGAATACGCACTGTTGATACACTGATGGATTCGATTTTGTAATTCTTTAGGGTTGTCCTTAATGATAAAATCCATTGCCTCTACTTTATAAGAAAAAGTCATATATGACATTTCAGAATGTGTGGTGACAAAGACAATAAATCCTCTTGGATCATATTTTCGAATCTCCTGTGCAAGAACCAATCCGGTCATGTCGCAGTTTAAGTCAATATCCAAAAAATAGAGTCCGACTTGAGGTTGATTTTTTACCATATGTAAAATATCGTGTGGATTGTCTGTAGAACATTGAAAAGAAAGGTCATAGTCTTCAATTAGAACAATTTTTTCAATAAAATCCTTCATGAGGTTACGCTGTGTCTCATTGTCTTCACATAAATAAATATTAAGCATAATAAAGTCTCCTAAACTAGTGATGATAAGTCTAAAGTTATACCTTTATATCTAACCCTATAACAGGGTAAATATATAAATTAATTGTATCATTATAACATGAAAATAAAGGAAATTCAATGATAGAGAGGATGGAAGAAAATGGATTTACAACATAAACTGGCAGAACAAATAGCGGTATGGATGGATCCTGATAAAGAAGAGGAAAATCAGGAGGAGCATATTCTCTTAGTGTATGGAATAGAATTGTTTTTGAACGAATTTTTAAAAATTATGCTAATATTTATAATAGGTCTTCTCATGGGAGAAAGCAAATTGGCGATATTTTTTATGGCTTATGTTATGATTGCTAGAAAATTTTCAGGAGGAAAACACTTTAAGAGTAATCTTATGTGCACTATATTTACAACCTTTACCTGCTATATAGAGACAGTGCTGTGTACACAGCTTAGGCTGCCGTTAGTATTGCAAATCGCAGTGGGAATTTTGGAAATCCTTTGCATTTTTGCTTGGATTCCATATGAAAAGGAGGAGCAGGCATTTACACAGGAGCTAAGAAAAAAACGAAAACTCCAATCTTTGCATTGTTTCCTGGTTGGGATCTTTGGGGCTTGGTTGCTTGGTGGAGTAGCTTTTGTGAATGGACTACTTTTGTGTGAAGGAATTGTGCTTATATCTACAATACAGAAGAAATAAGAATTGGACGGAAGCTTCTAAAAAGGACAGGTACGAAAATGTATCTGTTCTTTTTTGATGCTTGGCCAGCATGGGCGTAATTTAATCGGTCAAAGGCCGTAAAGTGCCTTGATAGTGGAAATTTACAGCCAATGAGAAGGGAGTTGGATGTAAAACCTTTGGTCTGGCGAACATAAATCACATTAGGCTATAGCTGAGGATAAGGCTGTTCCACAAGTTAAATTCAAAAATGCTTAAGGTGTTGTGATTTGAACTTTGAAAGTCAAAAGAACTTGCTTGTAGTAAAAAAGGGTACTAGCGTATGGTAAAGGTCTTAAAACAAATTTCTTAAATAAAATAATAGTCAAGCCAGGATATACATCCTTACTTGACTATTATCTAGTAGTCCATGAAAACTAAGGAACCACCGTATACGAAACCGTACGCACGTGGTCTGGGGAAGGAGGTAAATAAAATTAGTTATCTATCTCCTGTTTTTTTATTCTATTTTGTATCGCTTTTAGTTCTGGGGTAAGTGAAACCTCGTGGAAAAAAATTGCTGATCCCATGTCAGGTGTTGAAGATTTTTTTAGTTGATTAGAACTGAAATTAATCAATTGATTTTTTAATACATGGTTTGAATAAGTAAATCTTTTTTTCATTTTTGCTTCTCCTTCTTTTTGCAAGTTTTTCTTGCAAACTCTCATTTTTTTTACAAATATATAATACAACATGCTGCAATTTATTACAAAAAAAGTAGTAAAAGATGAAAAAAGTGTGGTAAGCGTAAAAAAAACGAAAAACTATTGTTCTTTTTTGAATATCAAGATATAATTACAAAGAATATTAAATAGAAAAAATGGAAAAGGAGAGATATGACTAAATAATTGGAATTGTTCAGTTTTATATTTTACTATTAATGAAAATAAATTTAACAGAACAAAGAGTCATATTATATTTGATTATGGAAATAGCAACCGTAATAAGTTTATCTATATCATGTTTTTGGATTCCCATATTTATAAACATTGTGATACGAGGTACCTATGGTATAAAACGAGGAATTTGTACACTTTTGATAATTCTATTTTATATAATAACTGGGGTAAGTGATGGGACTGAAGTGATATTTGGATTTGTAATTTTTTTGTGCATGTTTACAGTATACTTGACAATGGGACATTCTCTATGGAAATCGTTGAGTATACCAGCAGGATATATGGTTGGTGTGTTATGTAACTATAGTGTAGAGGTTGTGTGGAATAGTGTATGTAATATAGATTTAAACGATGGGAATAATGCAGGATATATAGCATTGGAAGAAATAATCATAACCTTCATGGTTGTAATTGTTTCTTTTATAGTCCGGTTGTTAGTAAAAAGCGTTTCAAATAGAATACAAGAAGGCATTATAAATGATATGAAAGTGGTAATTATCGGAAATGTAGTATTATATACCCTTGTGTTTTTAATTAATGGATATGCCATTCGGCAAATGGGCTATCCGGAAAATATGATGAATTTGACGTATTTGTTGTTTTTAATCTACGGTCTTCTGACAATTGGTGTGACAGTTCTTTCTTTTCGAGGGCTTCAGAACAAAGAAAAACGAAGGAAAGAGGAAGAAGTAAAGAAAAATTTATTAGAGTATACTACACAGGTTGAGAGTATGTACGAGGGATTACGAAGTTTCAAACATGATTATGTGAATATTCTTGCTGCTATGTCCGGATATTTGGAAAATGAGGACATGGAGGGACTAAAAAAATATTTTAATGAAAATATTTTGCCTACTAACGAGGCAATCAACCGAGAAAATTATCATCTGCAAAAATTATCTAAAATCCAGGATCCGGCTATGAAAGGATTGATTTCTTCTAAATTGATTTATGCTCATAGTATGGGGGCAGATGTGTTTGTAGATATTGTGGATGAGGTGAAGCCGATTGCTATGCGGGATGTGGATGCTACCCGTGTTCTTGGTATTTATCTGGACAATGCCATTGAGGCGGCTCTTGAGACCACACAGAAAGAAATTAAGTTTAATATTGTGTGTGATGTTCATTCTACGACCATTGTTCTTATGAACTCTTTTCTTGATAAGGGATTGGCTGTTGAGAAGATGGACCAGAAGGGGGCAACTACAAAGGGAGAGGGACATGGAATAGGACTTTCCAACGTTAATGAAGTCCTTAGAAAGTATAAAAATATTTGCAAGATGACGGAGATTAAGGATGGATATTTTGTTCAGACTTTGATTGTAGAAGAAAAATAGAACATAGTTTTACAGAAGGGATTGCAATCGGTTGTAACATGAAAGGAGGCTGTATATATGTATAGCCTCCTTTCATGTTACAATATTTATACTGCAACTGGTGCATTTTGGCATTCATACAATTTATGATAAATACCATTGGGATTACTGAGTAATTCTTCATGTGTGCCGCATTCCTTGATGCAACCGTCATCTAGAACGATGATCTTATCTGCATCTACGATGGTAGATAAGCGATGAGCGATTACAATGCGTGTGCAATTGGCTTCTTTCAAATAATTAGATACTTTATGTTCGTTGACATAATCTAATGCACTGGTTGCCTCATCCAAGATAAGGATTTTAGGATTGCTGACGAGTGCTCTTGCCAGTGCAATACGTTGTCTTTGTCCACCAGATAGATTCATACCCATATCAGATACCAGGGTGTCGTATTGCATAGGCATTGCCTCAATTTCGTTATCTAACTGTGCGACTTGTGCAGCGTGTTTCACATCTTCCAAAGAAATATCGGATTTGTTTACTGCAATATTATCGAAGATTGTTTTGTTAAACAAGGTCATATCCTGAGGAACAACACCAATTTGTCGACGGATATTATGTTTATTTAGTTGTGACAGATCAATTTGGTCAAAAAGTATGTTTCCTTTATTGGCTTCATAAAGTCCTAACAATAATTTGGAAAGAGTGCTTTTTCCAGAGCCGGATGTTCCGACAATTGCTATCTTTTGACCCGGATTAATTTGCATAGAAATATCTTTTAAGATCATATCGGTATGTTTATTGTATGAAAAAGATAAATGCTCAATATTAATATTTCCGGATACAGATAATGGCATGGCATCTTTTGGCTCGTTTTCTTCCTCTGCTTCCATGATATCAGATACACGTTCCAAATAGGAAGAAGCCAGTGTAAAGTCTGTCCAAATAGAAAAAAGTTGGGATGCGGATGAAAATAGTGTTCCTGACAAACTGTACACTGCGATGATTTCACCTACAGAGATAGAGGTATGTCGAAAACAATAGATTCCTGCAATTAATAATACAACTGGGCCAGCTAATTGAAGCAAGCCGATGACGGTATCATTGATGTTTTGTAACACACATTTTTTCTTGTGCATTTTTAAACTTTCTTCATATTTTTCGTCCCAGTTTTTTAGAATTTCTTGTTCCATTCCTGCGATTTTTACACCGAACATAGAATAAACAGTTTCTACTTGGATACTTTGCATGGAAGTATTTGCCCGAAGGGCATATTGATTGACTTCAGCCAGTTTCGCTTTCATTTTGGTAATAAAAAATATATTTGCACATAAGAACAAAAGTGATATACTGGTTAATAGCACAGACTTATTTAGCATATAAAATAGTATAATACCGACCATTCCGATTTGAATAATGCCTTGTAAAATTTGTTCTGAAATTAAATCACGGATGGAAGTTAAACAGTTCATACGAAATAGTAAATCTCCGTTAGAACGGCTTTCGAAAAATTTGTAAGGCAAATGTAACAGTTTATGAAAGACTCCTTTTGTTAGATAATTATCAATATCTACTTCCATAGACAGCGTTTTCTGACCGCGATAAAAATTAAAAAGGCCAAAAAACAAGCTGGATACCAAAACAAGTGGGAAATAAGTTCCATATAGACGAGCGAAAGAGGTGCTTTCTGCAGAGTCTATAATATTTTCAATAAGTAATGGAATTGCCAGCTGAAAGAGGTAACCTATAATAGAAGAAATAAAAATTCCCAAAGCAATTCGTTTATTAATTTTAAGGTTCCGAAAACTGTCAATCCATAAATGAGATGTTTTTTTATGAGGAACAAATTTTTCTGTTGGGGTAGAAACCATAATAATATTAGAAAAATGTTCATCAAATTTTTCCTTCTTTAATTTTAGTCTTCCAAAGGCAGGGTCTACCACGTAATATGTATTTTTTTCTATTTTTTCCAATACAACAAAATGTTCTTTGTTCCAGAAAAGAATAGCTGGAAGTTGGAAGTTGGATAAAAGGTGGGAAGGGCACTTAAAAATTTTAGTGTCCATTCCTCTGCTTTTTAAGTATTGTGAAAGTACGGAAAGCTTTAAACCATCACGTCCAACATCCAAATCTTTTCTAATATTTTTAATTCCATCATAGCTTTTATAATATTGCAAGATCATTGCAACGCAACACAGACCACATTCTGTCTGTCTCATTTGTTCTATGTATGGAACATGTTTTAAATGATTCAGACGCATTACTAATAACCTCCTGTTATTTTCCGTGTAATTTATTTAATAGTGACTGCATCTGACGGTTGCGCCCAAAGTCATAAGCCTGAACTTGCTCAGGCATAAGAGCACTTACACCACTGGCAATAATTGTGTCAGCTTCGCATGGGGTTAATTCAACAATGTGATTTAAATTGTGTTCTCTTTTCTTTTCTCTTTTTAAAAACATAATGATTCTCCTTTTTTAACTTGAAAATAATAAACTGCATAAATAGTCCGAAAGGGTATATTTAACTAAGCGGGTATGCTGCTTCTGCTTTTATAGAGTTCAGCATATATACCGTTTTGTTTCATTAGTTCTTCGTGTGTTCCAATTTCGGCTTTCTTTCCTTTGTCTAGCACAAGGATAGTGTCAGCATCAATTATAGTTGACATACGGTGTGCAATAATTACCTGAGTACTGCCACATTCTTTAAAATATTTTGAAACCTTTGCTTCATTTACGTTGTCCAGTGAACTAGTAGCTTCATCCATTATCATGAGATGTGGTTTGTTCTTAATGGCTCTGGCTAGGATAATGCGCTGGCGCTGTCCTCCAGATAAATTACCTCCCATATCAGATATAATGGTTCTGTAATTCATAGGCATGCTCATAATTTCGTCATGAATTTGAGCAATTTTTGCGGTTTCCATAACTTCATCAAGGTTATAATCTTCCTCATTTAATGCAATATTTTCACCGATAGATCGGTTAAACAAGGTCATATCTTGAGGAACAATTCCAATTTGTTTTCGTAATTCTGTTTTATCTAACGCATCAATGTTGATTCCTTCATAATAGATCGCTCCGCTTGTAGGCTTATATAAACCAAGTAATAACTTGGTTATTGTGCTTTTTCCAGAACCAGATGGACCAACAATGGCAAATTTACTGCCCTTCGGAATAGAGAAGCTTAGATTGTCAATTACTGGATTTGACTTTTTACTGTAAGCAAAGCTTACATTTCGAAACTCAATATTGCCGTTTATGGCAAGTGGAATTGGATTCTCTGGATTCTCTTCGCTAGGTTCCGTTGTGATATCTACAATACGATCTAAGTATGTGGATGCCATCATAAAGTCATTCCAAAGGTTGAACAGGGAAAGACTTGTTCCTATGAAGGAAGCGGCAAGCGAATAGCAGGCAACGCTTTCTCCGATTGTAATTTTATTCATCAAGCTTTGTTGAATACCAAATAGTAATACAATCAAAGGTCCGACTAGTTGTAGCAAAGAAATGATAGTGGAATATATATTTAGTATAGTTCCTTTTTCCTTGTATGCTTTTAGACTTCTTACATAGCGGTCATTCCAATTGTTCCAGATATCTTTTTCAATTCCAGATGTTTTGATTCCGAATATAGAGTAAATAGTTTCTGTTTGAACGGATTCTAGTTTGGTATTTTCTACTACTTGAATTTGGTTTGCTTCCATAATACGTTCTCTCATAAATAGAATAAAAATTCCATTAACGAGGAAAATGGATGTGGTTATCCCGGCAAGTAACAATGATTTGTTACAGAGATATATTAGAATAGCAAGGCTATATCCTGCTTGGATGACTCCTGAAATAATATGATCAGATAGCAGAGTTCTAATAATATCTAAGCTACTTAATCGAAATAGCAAATCGCCGTTGGAACGATTTTCAAAGTATGAATATGGTAAGCTGACAAGTTTATGAAAAGTGTCCTTTGTCAGGCTTTTGTCAATCTCAATTTGAAAGTTTGTCAAACTTAGTTGTTGCATAAAGGAAGTCATACCGTATAGTATAAAGATTCCCATAGCCAACATGATACACATATCTAAATTAACAGAAGCTTGATTTGACATGAGTCCGTCAATAATTACCTGAATAAGCAACGGTGCAACCATTTGCACACCATATGCCAATAAAGAGATAACAAAGGTTCGAATCAATAATTTCTTTTTGCTTTTTAGACATTGAAGCACATGACTCCAAGGATTCACTTTCTTGGAATAAGGTTGAAAGTTCTCTGTTGGCTCAGCTGTCATCATAATTCCAGAATAGCTTTCGTTAAACTCTTCTATGGATAAACGCAATCGTCCATATGCAGGATCGATGATTATCGCTTGTTTGGTGTTAATACTCTCTACAATGACAAAATGCTTTTTGTCCCAATACGCTACAGCTGGTAATGGTAAGCTGCTGATTTGATTTGAGGTGACTCTGTAAATATGAGTATCAAAATTTCTATTATTAAGATATGTTTGCAAGTCGGATAAACGAAGTCCGTCCCTGCCTACTGTTAATTCATTTCTGATAAGACTTAATGTTTCATTGCTCTTATAGTATCGCAATAACATTGCGATACAGCAAAGACCACATTCGGTCTGCTGCATCTGTTCAATGTATGGTACTTTTCTTAGATGGAGCATATATAATCCTCCTCCTTATTTTTGTTTACGTTTTACAATTGAATAAATCAAAAATAAAGCAATAATGACTCCTAGAAAACCAAAGAATGGGAGCCAGGTATCAGTAATGCTTTGTAACACTGCATCATAATTCATAGTAAAGTCCTCCTTTTATTGCGAATTGTTTTTCTTACACGAATATCATATCANNGTTTAGTATAGTGATTATAATGCAGTATATTCCACGAAGGAACCGCTGAGCTAAAAGAAGATTTGTTCCCTTGGATTTTTCTTCATCTATGGAAGACTTTGCAAGTTTTTTATTTTTTTGTAGCTTTTTGAGCTCCTAAATTGTATTGATTATGAATAGAAAAATTGATTAGTAGAAAGGAGGCTCTACTATGACCAAAACATATTCTATTAAAAAAGGTCAACCACTTACTCAAGAGCAAATCAGAGAAATTGATGAGGCTAAGAAAAAACCTATAGTTTTTGATGAGGATTGCGAAGAATTGTCTCCTGCAATGATGAAAGCTTTTAAAAGTGCAGTGGTTCATCGAAACCGTAGAAAAAAGCTTAAGAAAAAATATAACTCTCAATGTTAATTTTTTTTCCGAGATAAGCAAAATCAGCAAGAAATAGTCTCAAATATTTGAGGCTATTTCTTATGATGAATACTACTAAGTATAAAATCTAAAAATCTGAAAGTCACCGAGGTGTTTCTACCTCATTTTCCTACAGTAAATTTACGCAATCCTTTTAAAGTAAAGACTTGAAAAAATGGGCAAAATGAGTTATAACGGAATAGTGAGAATTTTTAGTTTAGTCAGAGGAAACGAAGACGTAACATATAAATGAGTCACCGTTCAGTAATTGAATGGTTAGAAAATAGAACATATAGATAGAAAGGTGAAAATCATGTTAGACATTAATTTATTAAGAAATGATTTTGAGGGTGTTGAAAAAGCATTATCAACAAGAAATGAGGAGTTTGATTTAAGTCAGTTTAAGGGACTTGATGAGAAGAGAAGAGCTTTATTGGGAGAAGTAGAAGCATTAAAGAGTGAGAAGAACAAGGCTTCTAAGCAGGTTCCAATTATGAAAAAAGAAGGAAAGGATACTACTGCTTTATTTGAAGAGATGAAGGTTCTTTCTGATAAAATCAAGACATTGGATGATCAGGTTAGAGATATTGATGCACAGTTAGATGCATGGATGCTTACAATTCCAAACATTCCACATCCTTCTGTACCAGCTGGTAAGAGCGATGAAGAAAATGTTGAAATCCGTAAGTTTGGAGAGCCTACAAAGTTTGATTTCGAAGCAAAAGCTCACTGGGATATCGGAAAAGATTTGGATATTTTAGATCCAGAGATGGCTGCAAAGACAACAGGTGCACGTTTTACATTCTACAAGGGAATGGGAGCAAAGCTTGAGCGTGCTATTATGAACTTCTTCTTAGATGTACATGAGAAGCAGGGATATGAAGAAGTATTCCCACCATTTATGGTAAGCCGTGAGAGTATGACAGGAACAGGTCAGCTTCCTAAATTCGAGGAAGATGCTTATAAAGTAACAGGAGATGGAAAGGAATATTTCTTAGTTCCTACAGCAGAAGTTCCTGTTACAAATATGTACCGTGAGACAATTTTAGACGGAACACAGTTGCCAATCAAGCATTGCGCATACACAGCTTGTTTCCGTGCTGAGGCTGGTTCTGCAGGACGTGATACAAGAGGTCTTATCCGTCAGCATCAGTTCAACAAGGTTGAGTTAGTTGAATTTGCAAAACCAGAAGATTCTTATGCAGAATTAGAGAAATTAACAAATGATGCAGAAGAAGTATTGCAGATTTTAGGATTACCATATCGTGTAGTTAAGATTTGTATGGGTGACTTAGGATTTACCGCTGCTATGAAGTATGATATTGAAGTTTGGATGCCTTCTTACGGAAGATACGTTGAAATTTCAAGTTGTTCAAACTTTGAAGCATTCCAGGCTCGTCGTGCAAATATTAAATACAAAGACAGTGCAAAAGACAAAGCACAGTTTGTTCATACATTAAATGGTTCAGGTGTTGCTATTGGTAGAACAACAGCAGCTATTTTGGAAAACTTCCAGCAGGCAGACGGAAGCGTTGTAATTCCAGAAGCACTTCGTAAGTACATGAACGGAAAAGAAGTTATTACAGGAAGAAAATAATAATAAAACTTAATTTGGTCGGAGTTCAGACTACGATTAAGTTAAACGCTCCGCGAGGATGCGCATGAAATAAAAGATTAAGAAAGAAGTTGTGTTCTAAAAGGATGCAGCTTCTTTTTGTGTCTTTGGAAAATCACATTGCATTTTCTGTGACACAAAAACGCTCAGTGGGGAGCCGCAGACCGCGGAGATGGAGTTAATTGCTGCGCAATACCACGGTCGCGCTAGAGTTTTGCAAGCAAAACTCTTTGTTCNNGTTAGAAAAGACTAACTTGAGGGTTACATTAAAAATATTTTTATAATATGTATATAGTGTAAAAATATGTTAAAAAAGCATAAAATACACAATAAATGATTAAAAAAATAAAAAAAATTGTGGAATATATACAAAATAATTGTTATAATTGAAATAGAGGTTTGCAAAAAACGATATGTGCTTCGAGGGTATGTAGGAATATTCAAAGAGTACATTTGAAATGTTCTCTCGAAAATCTTGTACGAAGGGCTCTGAGAGAATATTTGGAACAAAAGGAGGTAAAGCGATGAACAAAAACAAGAAGTGGCTAAAAAAGGGAATAGCATTGGCTATGGCATCACTTATGTGTGTTTCGGTAATGCCGGGAGAGACTCTGATTATGGCTAATGATAACACTGGTGATGCAAAGACCGCAGATTCTTCAAATGGTGTTTATCAGGTTGAAGTAGATGCCAATGGAAATATTGTGGCGGATAATGCAACAAGTCTGGAAAATCAGTCTTTTACATGGGACAATGCCAATGTGTATTTTGTTTTGACGGACCGTTTTAAAAATTCAGATAAAAGCAATGACCATTCTTATGGAAGAGGATTGCAGGCAGATGGAAAGACCGCTGTAGAGGGATTAGATACCTATACGAATCCCGGAACTTTCCATGGTGGAGATTTGAATGGATTGACGGAAAAAGTTGAGGATGGCTATTTTACGGATTTGGGAGTAAATGCAATTTGGATTACTGCTCCTTACGAGCAGATTCATGGATATACTTCGGGAAATGTGCAAAGTAACAATGCAAAAGAATATCCGGATGAAAAAAAGGGTGGATTTCCGTACTATTCATATCATGGATATTGGACATTAGATTATTCAAATATTGATGCAAATATGGGAACGGAACAGGATTTTGCCAACTTTGTGGATAGTTGCCATAAGAAGGGCATCCGTGTTGTTATGGACGTGGTAATGAATCATGTGGGATACACAACGATGCAGGATGCGCAGGATTATGGATTTGACGGTGTTTTAAAGAATTGTGATATGGCAAAATGGAAAGATTACTATTACGGAAATTCCACATATTTGATGGGTGGAGATCCGGAAGCAGTGAATTTCTGGGATGCAGAATCAGCCATTTGGAAAGATAAATGGTGGGGACCGGCATTCGTAAGAGCTAGTTATCCGGGATATACTAAGGCTGGTGGCGATGATACACATATGAGCCTTTGTGGTTTGCCTGATGTTATTACAGAATCTACGGCAACAGAGGGAAGTACACCACCAATTCTTTTGACTAAATGGAAAAAGGAAGGACGCTTAGAGAAAGAGCAAAAAGAGCTGGATGATTTCTTTAGCACTACCGGTTATAAAAAGCAGGCGAGATATTATATTATCAAGTGGCTTACGGATTATGTCAGAGAATACGGTGTAGACGGCTTCCGTTGTGATACTGCAAAGCATGTAGATTTGGATGCCTGGAAAGATTTGAAAACGGAATCTGTAAAAGCATTAAAAGAGTGGAGACAAAATAATCCGACAAAAGCAGGTGCAAAATGGACCGACGATTTCTGGATGACAGGAGAAGCATGGGGACATGGCGTTGGAAAAAGTGCATATTATACAAGTGGCGGATTTGATTCCATGATTAATTTTACCTTCCCGAAAGACGGAAATCTGGCTAGTTTGGAGGGAACTTATTCAACTTATGCAGAAATGATAAATACGGATCCTGAGTTTAATGCACTAAGTTATGTAGCATCCCATGATGATTCTGCGGGTGTAGGAGTATTTGAAGCAAGTGCAGCAAAGAGCAAAAATCTTGGAACCAGTCTTTTGTTAGCACCGGGAGCTGTTCAGACGTATTATGGTAATGAAGTAAACCGTCAGATTGGATGGAAGAATTTCTTTACCGGTAGTGATTATCTGGATCAAAGATACAGAACAGATATGGATTGGGATGCCATTTCATCAAATAGCGAGACAAAAGATGTGTTGGCACATTGGCAGAAAGTTGGAACATTTAGAAATAAACATGCTTCCGTTGGTGCAGGACAGCATACAAAGCTTGCGGACGCACCTTACACATTCAGTAGAACTTATAACTTAGAAGAGGAAAATGAGGATAAGGTTGTTTGTGCACTTCCTGGAGCTGCAGGAACCTATGATGTAGTCGTTGGTGACGTATTTGAAGATGGAGAAACCGTAACTGATTATTATTCAGGAGAAAAATATCAGGTAAGCGGCGGAAGTGTATCTGTAAAATGTGATGCAGCCGGTGTAATCCTTTTAGAGGGCTCTGGAATAGTAAAACCAAGCGTAAGCATAAAGAGTACCATTAAGACGGAAAAATACAGTGTAGAGAGCTTTAACGTAACTTTAAAGGCAAATAAAGTGAAAGATCCAGTATACCAGATTAACGATGGAAGTAAAATCGCATTTACTTCAGGAGACACCATTACAATTGGTGGAACGGCTTACGGCGAAGCAACGAAGATTACGGTATCAGGTGTTTCTGAGGAAGATGGAACGGAACTTACAAAGACGGTAACTTACACAAAAATTGATGAACCTGAGGTAAATGATTTAGCTTTGTGTGTTAAGGTGAAGAAGTCAGATGCGCCAAATGCACCAAATATTTGGTTATATACCTCTGATAAAGAGGAAAAATCTCTTGTAAAGGCAGCTTGGCCGGGAGATAAGATGGTTCAGGATGATGATGCGGATTACTGGAGTTATTCGGTGGATGATTATGAGGGTGAAGCAAAAGTAATTCTTATTATTGACGGAAAGTCAAATAAAGGCACCGGTGCACCGGGAGATGTAGTTCAGGGAACGGTTGTTTATGACAAAGCTACCGGAACGTATACAAAGGAAGCTGCCGGAGAAGCAGGTAAAGTTACCATCAATTATGTGGATTCGGATGGAGAAGTATTAAAGAGCATTTACCGTGTTGGTGTGCTTGGAAAGAAATATACAACTTCAGCTGCTATTATTGATGGATATACCCTTGATAAGACACCGGAAAATGCCACAGGAGTCATTGAAAAGGATACGGTTGTTACTTATGTATATACAAAGTCTTCTGGAGTAACAAAGACGAAGAAACCGACAGAAACAACTGCACCTGCCACAACGGATACTGTAAGTACAACAAAACCACAGACGACGGAAACAGTAACGCAAAGTACTACTGCTCCAAATGATTCTGCAAAAGAGGCAAAAATAGCGTTAAGTGTAAGTAAATCATCACCTCAAACCGTTGGAACAACAATTACGATTTCGGCAAATATGGAGAATACCACGGATAATTATCAATATATTTTCAGTGTAACGAATAATAAGACGAAAAAAGTTACGGAAATTCAGAATTTTTATTCATCGAATTCGAAAGTGACATGGAAACCAACGGTGGCAGGAAATTATACAATTACAGCATGTGCAAAGAGTGAAAACGGAAAGAATGTGATAATTGAAACAAAGGCATTTAAGGTTTCAGCTGCTAAATTTACGTTGAATACATTTACTGTTACAAGTAAGTCAAAAACAATTAAAATTAAGGCTAATATCACACCGTCAAGTGGTACTGCAAAATATAAATTTGTAGTAACAAAAGGAAAGAAGAAAATAAAAACTTTGGCATATACCACAAAAGGAAACAGAACACTTAAGGTGAAGAAGGCAGGTACTTACAAAGTAACAATGTATGCAAAAGATAAGACCACGACCATTTATGTTACGAAAACGGTGAAAGTGAAGTAATAGTAAAGATAATTAGATATCAAAGTAAAAGAAACAGTTGCCTTAGGGTGACTGTTTCTTTTTTATGTAATAGGAAATTGCGATGCAATTTCGTATTACATAAAAAACGCTCCGCGAGGATGCGCAGACCGCGGAGATGGAGTTAATTGATGCGCAATACCGCGGTCGCGCTAGAGTTTTGCAAGCAAAACTCTTTGTTATGAGGTGATTATAGTTTGTAATGAAGTGGCGCGCAATGCAGGTAATTTTTCTAATTTAAGCAAATAATTGTGAATCTTTTACTGTACGGAAAAGGAGAAATATGGTATTATTAATCTAGGTAATTAGTACTAGTTTGCCGAAAGATAGATAATAGAAATATGTTAATGATTATATTGTATATTTATTTTTCGGCGTTTTGGTATGTTGTTCTCTCGAAATGCTTGTATAAAAAGACTTCGGGTGAACATAGTGTATGAAAGGGGAGGTGAATGAAATGCATAGTTATCTTCGTGCAATCGGATTTAGTAATGTGAAGAATCGTTCAGATTTTGAAAAAATACTAGGAATCGTGATGAATCAGCCAACAGAGAAAACTACCAGAGAGTTGGGAAATAAGATAAAGCTGGCAGAATTAAAAAAAGATTTTATGAAAGATATCGGTATTGGCATTGTTGGTGAGTATGATGAAAAAGGTTTTTTCTATTTGGGGCATTATTTTCCTTATTGCAGAGGAAACTTTGTAAGCGCCACCGATGATGTATGCATTAATAAGAGGGTAGATACGGATGCATATACCGGAATGTATGATGATATGCGTTTTGGGGTGTCCATGATTTTTTATTTACAAAATATAGCCGGTTTCATTCAGAATGGAAAGATGATTGAGGGAGTGGCAAAGGATGTTCATGTATCTATGTCGGCACTTTCCGTGGATGGAAAAATTATTTTAGGTTTGGAACAAAGTGAGCGTCAATTAAGACACAGTAGAGCAGACAGTGCACAGAGAAAGAGGTTAATCGCTGAGGCAAAACAAGGGAATCAGGAAGCGATAGACAGTTTAACCATAGAGGATATTGATATTTATGCTATGGTTTCCAGACGTGTACATAATGAAGACTTATATTCCATTGTTGAGAATACATTTATTCCATATGGCTCTGAGTCGGACAATTATTCGATTTTAGCTACCATAAAGGAGTACAGCGAAGTGGTCAATCCTATGACGCAGGAAGAGCTTTATGTCATGACTTTGGAGTGCAATGACATGATATTTAACCTTTGTATGAATAAGAAGGATTTGCTTGGTGTTCCAATGGTAGGAGCCAGATTTAAAGGAAGTATATGGATGCAGGGATTTGTGAGAGAAAAAATTACATAAAAAGAAGCCTATATTGACATAATCTCATTGATTATCTGTCAATATGGGCTTTTTGTTTTTGAAACGAAGTTTCTTGAGTTTCGAATTGAGCAATGTTCTTTATTCAAGAATGAAAATGTTTAAATTCAATCATCTGTTTTATTTTTGGTTTCGTTTTTTGATTTCTCATTTTTCTTTTTCAGAGTATCTTTTTCTTCCAACTGAGAGGGATTGTAGTTGCTATCAAAATAACAAATTACTGGTGTTCCTGATTCTATGTTCTCAAAAATGGTTCTTGCTGATGAAAATGGAAGATTGATACAACCATGTGAACCAGCCGTCTGATAAATATTTCCGCCAAATTTACTGCGCCATGTTGCGTCATGCATACCGATACCGGCATTGAAAGGCATCCAGTAAGAAACCGGAGTACGGTAAGACTGTTTTGAGCGTTCGCCTAAAATTGCGTCACGTTCGCGGAAAATTACGTAATATACACCGGAAGGTGTTGCATTTCCGCGTCTTACATTTCCGGATACAAAATCTGAGTCGATGACAAGTTTACCTTTCTTATAAAACCACAGATGTTGTGCGGTTAAATTAATCTCAACGTAAGTCTTTCCCCAGTCATATGATCCAAAGGAACTTGCTTTTTTGGTAAAGGCAGGTGTTTTATCTTTTATGACACCTTTTTTGATGCATTTTATGATTTGTTTTGTTTCTTTTTCTTGGTCTATGAGCCAGCCATATGTTCCACCACTGACAGATACTTTATTACCGGTAGTGGCTTTAAATGTCCTTTTTTTACCGTAGGTGTTGTAGTTGGCGGCAAGTTTTTTTACATATTCTTCAACTTTCGATTTTTTTACTGTAATAGTGCCTTTTTTAGGCGAAATCTTAAGCCAATCATGAAAAACAGAAACATCTAATACTTCCACATTGTCGCCGAAGGTGTAAGTTAAGGAAGCAGATGAATATTTGGAAAGCTTTTCATATAGATTTGTAAGTATCGGTGCATCGCTGATGATGTCAGGGGCAAGATAGCACTCGTTAGCTTCTAAATCTACATCTTCCTGAAGATTATCTACACAAGAGGTGATGGTAGATAAAACATTGGAAGTAATAGGTTTTGAACCATAGTCTTCAGAAACAATCTGGAAACCACTGTTTTCTAAATATGCTATCGTTGCATTTTTCGGTTTTGAAATGTTTTCTTTTTGGAAAAATGCAAGGGATTTACATTTGCTTTTTAAGGATGAAGCGTCGTAAGATACACAAGATGAAGTATCATTAATCGTTTTCTTAAAAGCACTGGAAATCCAAGAAAAAGCCGATTGAGCTTTCATGTAATTTGAAATATCATCATTCCGTGTATATGTTAAATTAATGTCTCTGGCGTAAATTGTATCAGTTATATCTTTTCTACCATTTATGGTGAGCTTGTAAGTCGCAACTTCCTCGGATAACAGCTTTTCAGCGTCACTCACTGTTTTGCAGGATACATCAATACCATTTATGTGTGTGTGAAACAAAAAGTGATTGGAAAAGAATATTACAAATCCAAGATAAAGTAGAAGTACGAATCCAACCGTACCTGAAAGTAAGCCAATTAGTAGCTTTTGTCTGAAAAATCGATAAATCATAAGAAAATCCCCCGTTATACGCTCTAACATAAAAATAAAACTTCCCCAAGTCTTGTGTTTGGTGTTACAATTTAACACCCCCAGCGGGAATCGAACCTGCAACTAACCCTTAGGAGGGGTTTATTATATCCATTTAACTATGAGGGCACACATCTATAATTATAAAAATTTTAATGAAAAAAGTCAATTGTGAATGACATTAAAATATGGAGATTTTAAGAGTTTGTATAAAGTAAGTGGATGGGGTATACTAGATTAAAAAGTGTTGTCAGTAGATTTTTTAGAAAGGAATTAATGATGGCGGAGAAATTGTATGAAAAATTGCTTCAATTAGGAAATAGTGATTTATATCCGTTTCATATGCCGGGGCACAAAAGAAATGTGGAGAAGATGCCGGATTGGAATATGTTTGCCATGGATATTACGGAGATTGATGGTTTTGATAATCTTCATGATGCCGAGAATCTATTAAAAGAAACTATGGATGAGATTGCAGCATTTCGAGGAGCAGCAGAGTCTCATCTTTTGATAAATGGAAGTACAAGCGGTTTGCTTTCTGCCATTTGCGGATGCACGAACCGTGGGGATGAAATACTAGTTGCAAGGAATTGTCACAAATCAGTTTATCATGCTATGTATTTGAATGAATTGTGTGCACATTATATTTATCCACATTTCTCCCACATTTTGGGGATAAATGGTGGTATTTGGGCGCGTGAAATCGAAAAAATGTTGATAACTTTTCCAAATGTTAGGACTTTAGTCTTAACATCTCCAACATATGAGGGAATTTTGTCTGATATTTCAGAAATTGTGAAGGTGGCTCATAAGAGAAATGTTCCCGTCATTGTAGATCAGGCACACGGGGCGCATTTAGGAATGGGAGAACATTTTCCACAGTCGGCAATCTCACATGGGGCTGATATTGTTATCGAAAGTGTCCATAAAACCTTGCCATCACTGACACAGAGCGCATTGTTACATATACAGGGGGATTTGGTAAATGTTCAGAAAATTCAGAAATTTTTAAGTATCTACCAGACTTCCAGCCCGTCATATCCTATGATGGCGGGAATTGCGTGGTGCATGGATTATTGTAGAAAAGAGGATAAAAAAGAATTTGTAAATTATGAACATCGTTTACTGAAATATAGGGAGATGATTTCGAAATTACCGATGATTGAGTTGTTTGACGGAACATCACAAGGAAATCCCATGGGGGCTGATTATGACTTTGGTAAATTGGTCATCGGCGTAAAAAATCAAAGAATCAGTGGTTCGAAACTCTATGATATACTGCGAGAAAAGTACCATTTGCAGATGGAAATGGCGTCATTAAGATATGTGATTGCCATGACAAGTGTGATGGATACAGAAGAGGGATTTGAGCGTTTCTATCAGGCTTTGAAAGAGATAAATGATACGCTTTTAAAGGAGGAACAAGGAGCTGAGGAAAGCATCCTTCCTGTAAAAATGCCGTCGGTGAATGAGGAAACATTAAGTATTTTTAAGGCGGAAGAAAAGGCAAAGGAATGGTGTCTGCTGGATGAGTGTATTGGAAAGATTGCCGGGGAATATTTGTATCTTTATCCGCCGGGAATTCCGCTTGTGGTGCCTGGAGAAGTGATTAGTCGGGAGTTGATAGGTTATGTCAGGGAATGTGAGAAGAGTGGATTACAGGTAAAAGGACTTAGAAATGGGCAGTTTTGTGTGATTTGTGAAGAGAAAGGAACGTACAAATGAGTAGGATATTTGTAATTATGGGAAAAAGCGCAACAGGAAAAGATACGCTTTATAAGGAGCTTTTAAAGAGTAGTAATGTAAAGGTTAAGCCTATTGTTTTATATACCACAAGACCTATAAGGGAAAATGAATCCGAAGGGGTGGAGTATCATTTTGTGAGTGCAACTCAGTACGAGAAATTTAAGGAAGATGGGCTGGTGATTGAATCAAGGGATTATAAAACGGTTCATGGAATTTGGAGTTATTTTACCATGAATGATGCCCAGTTTGATGGAGATGAGGATGTATTACTTATCAATACGTTAGAAGGGTATGAGCAGATAGTGGCTTTCTTTGGGCAGGAAAAGGTGGTGCCTCTTTATGTTGAGGTGGAGGATGGTATTCGACTGTCTCGTGCCCTTTCCAGAGAACGGGAGCAAAAGGAGCCTAAGTATCAGGAGCTTTGCAGGCGTTTTCTTGCGGACTGTGAGGATTTTTCAGAAGAAAAAATTGCAAAAGCCGGTATTCAAAAAAGATTTGAGAATCTGGATATGGAACAATGCCTGAAAGAGATGGAACAGGAAATGGTTTTTTGTTGATTTTATGGTTGTTTTGAGCTAAAATGGAAGTAATCTTTACTTTGAAAGTATTGTTGTTAACTTGCTATTTGCAAGCTATGGGGGAACCTTAAAAAATGAACGGGGTATGAAATATGGAGTTAAAGATAAATCAATTACAACAGATTAATACGGAGATGGCAAAAGGTCCGGCAGAGGCGGCAGATGGCACGTTTAAGTTTACATTGGCAAGCCAGATGGAGGAGTCGGAACTTCAGGCGAGACTTACCCTTATGATGGAGGATATTGTCCAGTCGGGAAAAAGTCTTGGAAAGCGGATGGATATCAGGGAAATGAAGCATTATCGTGCATTGATTCAGGAGTTTTTGAATGAAGTTGTCATCAGATCCCATAAGTTTAGCCGTGAGAATTTTCTGGACCGGAAGGGGCGTCACAGAGTGTACGGCATCATTAAACTGGTAAATCAGAATTTGGATGAGTTAGCAAGTGAGCTTATTAAGGATGAGAAGGATTCCATTGCCATATTGAGTAAGATTGATGAAATACGTGGATTATTGTTGGATATTCTTACGTAATATTTAAAGGGGTGGTTTTATGAGAAATTTTAATCAGGTCATCGGTCATAGAGATGTTATTGATCATTTGCAGAAGGGTATTTTAGAAAATAAAGTTTCTCATGCGTATATTCTTGCCGGTGAAAAGGGAGCCGGAAAGCGGATGATCGCTGATATATTTGCCACTACTTTGCAGTGTGAAGAAGGTGGAACAAATCCTTGTGGAAAGTGCAGATCATGCATGCAGGCAGAGGGAAGTAATCAGCCGGATATTATTACGGTCACTCACGAGAAAGTAAGTCTTGGTGTAGAAGATATACGTAGTCAGGTAAACAGCGATGTGGCGATTAAGCCATACAGCAGTGCAAGAAAAGTTTATATTATTCCGGATGGGGAGAAGATGACGGAGCAGGCACAGAATGCACTCTTAAAAACTATTGAGGAACCACCGGAATATGCGGTATTTCTTTTGTTGACGGAAAATATGAATGCATTTTTACCAACGATTTTATCCCGTTGTGTGACACTTCAGTTAAAGCCTGTGAATTTGCAGCTTATTAAGCAGTATCTGATGGATCAGTATCAGGTGCCGGATTATTTGGCTGAAGTGAGTGCAAAGTTTAGTCAGGGTAATGTAGGAAAAGCTATTCGCTACGCATCCAGCGAGGAATTTATTGAGATAAAAGCAGAGACAATCCATGTGTTGACTCATGTGGAAGAGATGAAAAATTATGAGATTATGCAGTTTGTAAAAAAGATGGCAGAGAAGAAAAATGGCGATATTTCAGACTATTTGGATTTGATGCTTTTGTGGTACCGTGATGTGCTTATGTTTAAGGTGACACAGGATATCAATGGTCTTTTGTTTTCGGATCAGGTTTCAGCAATCCGAAAGCAGGCAAATAGCAAGGAATATGAGGGAATTGAGGCTATTATTCAGTCCATCGAAAAGGCAAAAGTGCGTTTGAAAGCAAATGTTAATTTTGATACTGCCATGGAGCTTATGATTTTTGTGATGAAGGAAAACTAGGAGGATATTGTGGTTACAATTATAGGAGTTAGATTTCGTAAGGCAGGTAAGGTTTATTATTTCAGCCCTGCCGACTATGAGGTGAAGAAGGGCCAGCATGTCATTGTGGAAACAGCAAGAGGCGTGGAGTTTGGTCAGGTTGTTATGAATCCTAAACAGGTGACAGACGATGAAATCGTACAGCCTTTAAAAGCTGTGATTCGTGTGGCAACACCGGAGGATTACAAAACAGAAGAGAAAAATAGAGAAAAAGAAAAAGAGGCTTTTCAGATTTGTCTTGAAAAGATTCATAAGCATCAGTTGCAGATGAAATTGGTGGATACGGAATATACTTTTGATAACAATAAGATTTTGTTTTATTTTACGGCAGACGGAAGAATCGATTTCCGTGAGCTTGTAAAGGATTTAGCGTCAGTATTTAAGACAAGAATCGAACTTCGACAGATTGGAGTCCGAGATGAGACGAAGTTGTTAGGTGGAATTGGAATTTGTGGACGTCCACTTTGTTGTAGTACATTTTTGACGGAGTTTGCGCCGGTATCCATTAAGATGGCAAAGGAGCAGAACTTGAGTCTCAATCCTACGAAGATTTCCGGAGTTTGCGGACGATTGATGTGTTGTCTGAAAAATGAGGAAGAAGCCTACGAAGAGTTAAACAGCAAGCTTCCAAATGTTGGTGACGCTGTAGAGACTTCCGATGGATTAAAGGGTGAGGTTCAGAGTATCAGTGTATTGAAGCAGATGGTACGTGTGGTTGTTACTTTGGACAATGACGAAAGGGAAGTGAAGGATTATCCGGTGTCAGAACTTAAGTTTAAACCTCGTAGAAGAAGAGACAGACAGGCTTCGGAAAAGGAAATGAAAGAACTTCGTGAACTTGAGAAGCTTGAAAAGCAAGATGAAAAGAAATCAAAATTAGATTAACAGGATGGCTTTCCCGCAGATGTGGGAAAGCCTTTTCAAAGTAGGAGAATGTTATGGAATTAAAAGATGGAGAACGCATCGATGACTTGCAGTGCAAGGGGTATCGAATCATTCAAAATGAGAGCAAATTTTGCTTCGGTATGGATGCGGTTTTGCTTTCCGGATTTGCAAAGGTAAAACCGGGAGAGCGGGTGATTGACTTAGGTACCGGCACAGGGATTATTCCTATTTTACTGGAAGCAAAGACCAAGGGAGCGCATTTTACAGGTTTGGAGATACAGGAAGAAAGTGCTGAAATGGCGGGAAGAAGTGTGGAACTAAATCACCTTTCCGGAAAAGTTGACATTGTAACCGGTGACATTAAAGAGGCATCGAAGATTTTTTCTAATGGAAGTTTTGAGGTGGTTACGACAAATCCACCGTATATGAATGACCAGCATGGACTTAAGAATCCTGAACTTCCAAAAGCCATTGCCAGACATGAGATTCTTTGTAGTCTGGAAGATGTAGTTCGGGAAGGGGCTAAGGTTTTAAAGGAAAACGGCAGAATGTATATGGTACATCGCCCTTTCCGGCTGGTGGAGATTTTCGATATGATGCGAAAGTATAAATTAGAACCGAAACGAATGCGTTTGGTTCATCCCTACGCGGATAAAGAGCCAAATATGGTGTTAATTGAGGCTTTGAAAGGTGGAAAGCCAATGTTGAAGGTGGAGCCGCCGTTGATTGTCTATAGGGACGTGAATGTGTATCACCCGGAGATTTATGAGATTTATGGATATGAAGGGGATAAGTAGAGGTGTTTAAATTTTTATGTAATAGGAAATTGCGATGCGAGGATGCGCAGACCGCGGAGATGGAGTTGAAGGAAATAGGGATTGGTTGGAGTAGATTTTTGATGGAATCTTGAAGTTTGGAAGTTTTGTTGGATAATGAAAATACATATGTTTTCATGAGAACATGATAGAGAAAAGGAAGAATATTATGGCTGGAACGTTATATTTATGTGCCACACCGATTGGAAATCTTGAGGATATTACCTTTCGTGTGGTAAATACATTAAAGAGTGTGGATCTGATTGCTGCGGAAGATACAAGAAACAGTATTAAATTGCTCAATCATTTTGATATTAAGGTACCTATGACAAGTTATCATGAGTTTAATAAATATGACAAGGCAAAGGTATTGGTTCAGAAAATGCTGGAAGGGACCAATGTTGCGGTGATTACGGATGCAGGAACTCCGGGAATTTCTGATCCCGGAGAAGAGTTAGTAAGACAAGCCCATGAGGCAGGAATCAAGGTAACATCCCTTCCGGGACCGGTTGCCTGTGTTACTGCCCTTACGATGTCAGGACTTCCTACCAGAAGATTTTGTTTTGAGGCATTTTTGCCAACGGACAAGAAGGAGAGAGCTCTTGTTTTAGAGGAAATGAATCGGGAGACGAGAACGGTGATTATGTATGAGGCACCTCACCGACTTAGAAAAACATTGGAAGAGTTATTGGAGAAACTGGGGAATCGTAAAATTACCATCTGCAAGGAACTTACCAAAAAGCATGAAAAAACTTTTTTGACTACCATTTCTGAGGCGATTGCCTTTTATGAGGAGACAGATCCAAGAGGAGAATACGTGTTGGTGATTGAAGGTAGAACTCATCAGGATATCAAGGAAGAAGAACAGCAAAAGTGGGAAGAAATCAGTATTGAAGAACATATGGATATCTATCTTGGTAAGGGAATGTCGAAAAAAGATGCCATGAAAGCGGTGGCGAAGGATCGGGGCATTTCTAAAAGAGATGTGTACCAGCAGTTGTTGTAGGGAAATGATTTAAGTAGCGTTTGAAAGAAAAAAACATTATAGCAAAAGAATAAAGACGCCTTTTGACAGAAAAATCTGACGAAAGACGTCTTTGTGTGTTTATAGGAAACTTTGTTCTTAATGTAACCCAGCTTTTGTAAGTGCAGAGCGTATTTCAGAACCTAAGATAAGTGCAAAAATCATCTTTGCAAGGTCCCCTGGAATATAAGGTACAACGCCAATCATAAGTGCTGCCTGAAAGCCAAGGTGAAGCTGCACAGCAAGCCAAACTGTTCCGAACAAATAGCAAACAAGGGTACCAAGAATCATACCGGTCATATGAAGTGCAATACGTTTTGGTTGCTTAACAATTGGTGTTTTTAATGGGAATTTATCAATAAAGATTCCCGCTATAATTGCCATAAAAATAAAACCGATAAGATATCCTCCGGTAGGTCCGGCTAATTTGGCAGGTCCGCCTGTATATCCCGAGAATATCGGAAGTCCGGCAAGTCCGAGTAATAAATATATGAAATAACTGACAGTTGCATATTTGGTTCCTAAAACATATACTGCTAAAAAGATTGCGATAGATGTGAGTGAAATAGGAACTGGGCTTACAGGTATGGCGAAGGAATTTGGCGCCAGAATACAGGTAAGTGCTGTAAGAACGGAAATCATAGCCATTATTTTGATAGAGTCTGATAGTGATTTACTTTTTGTCATAATACATTTCTCCTTCTTAGGTCTTAAGTCTCATTTGTAAAGTGTAAATGATATGTGGATTTTACTCCTGTTTTCAAACTACGTCATTATAATAAATGAAAAATAATTGATTGTCAACTGTGAAAATAAAAAGGTTTACAATGGCAAAAGATTAAATGGAATAATATCCCTTAGATGTCGATGAGTACTGGTGTAAATGAAATGCTTTAAAGATATGTGTAGAGGGAAGTTAATGGGAATCTTTCGGATTAGGATGAATTGGATATGCTATTTAAGATTATCACCAGAAGTTTTAATTAGTATTAAGAAATAATGATACTTAAAAAACAAAAATATGACAAAAAAAAGACATAAATGTTGCTAAAAACTGTAAATATTAAAAAAAATTTAATAAAAATCACGATATGTGGAGTTTTGAGATTGGGCAATAATAGGAAAAGTTCTTGATTATTTTAATGTGATTATCAAAAAAATGGGTTGTTTTGGAAAAAAATTGTGTAATTCTTACAAGGAGAAATGGAAAAATAGATAAATTCTATTTTTTTAATACAAAATAACAAGGGAGACTATGGCATTCTAAGAGGTCTTTTGGTTATTTTTCCTTTTTTTTCTTTTTAAATCCAAAAATTTGAAATTGATTAAAAAAATGCTATACATAACTAATATTTCAAGTTGCATAACTTTGATTTTTGTGATATTGTATAAGTACAAAGTCGATAAGACGATTGTATAGAGTTTTGGATGTGGCAAAAGCCATAAAACAAAGGAGAGACATTATTATGAAAACAACAGGTATCGTAAGAAAATTAGACGAGTTAGGACGTATTACACTTCCAATTGAGTTAAGAAGAACACTTGGTGTTTCTGATAAAGATGCATTGGAAATTTCAGTTGAAGATGACAAGATCATCTTAAACAAATACGAGCCAGCTTGCATCTTCACTGGTGAAAAAGATGACTTAGTGGAATTTTATGGAAAGAAGATTTCAAAGAAATCTGTTATTGAGTTAGCTAAGACAGTAGGATTAACAGCATCTGATTTATAAGATGTTCCGCATTTCTTAAGAAGGAGATGCATCTGTTATTTCCTTCTTTTGAAAATGCGCTAGTGAGGATTTAATTAGCCAATTTCCTTATAAATATCATACTCCCATGATATTTATAAATTTTTGTTATACTCCCTCTCATTTAGGCAGGTAAGCACCTCCCCTCAGCTTACCTGCCGTTTTTTTTTCGAATGAGCACCCTCTGAAGAGAAAGAAAAACGCTCCGCGAGGATGCGCAGACCGCGGTATTATTCTTTAAGGGCTTTTCGTCGCTTTACGAAAAATACGATGAAATATATAATAAGGCAGACAACGAAAATACTACAAGTTGCAATAAATGTCAGGAAACATATCATAAATTCTTTGAAACCATAAAGTCCTGAACTTTCATCATTAAAATAATAAGCACCTAATAAAGACAAAAGAGCTAATATTCCATCAATAATCATAAATATTCTTAATCGTTTCATATACGTTCATCCCCCCATATTATGTTAAATAATCTATCGAAAATATTATATAAAAAGATTTATTTAGGTACAATTCGCTTTATACGCAATGTATTACAAAGTAATACATTAAGGTAGAAAGGATGGGGAATTGTGATTTTAGAAATTGAAAAAGTGTAGGGCAGGGAATACTTGATTCAAGAGGAAATCCTACAGTGTAGGCAGAGGTTATTTTAGTAGATGGAACGAAGGACACAACCATTGCGGATCTGGCAGTTGCATTAAATTGTGGACAGATTAGGTTGTCTGGTAGGTAGGTTTCTTTGCAAGCAAGCTTGCAGAAACAATACCTACTGACAACGCTTTTAATAGACTACTGTCCAAGACAATGCTTTTTTAATGCATTAAATGTTTCTTCGCAAATGTCGTGTTCAATTCTACATGCATCTTCAGAAGCAAGAGCTTCCGGAACTCCTAATTGTACAAGCCATTCCGTCAAAAGTGTGTGACGTTCCAGTATGATTTCAGCTTTCTTTTGTCCTTCCGGAGTTAATGTGATGTATCCGGTATCTGCCATGGTAATCAGTTCTTTTGTACGAAGGCTTTTCATGGCAACGCTGACACTTGCTTTTGTATAGCCTAGTTCACTGGCAATATCAACAGAGCGAACTTTTCCGTTTTTGTTGTATAGCTGAAGAATGGTTTCTAAATAATCTTCCATTGATTCGTCAGATTTATGTTTTATATAGCTCATTGTTTCACCTCATATTTGTTATTTATGAATTATTACTATCATAACATTTATAATTATAGATGACAAGTTTGTGTCAATAGAAAAAGGAGCAATAATATTAAAAATAGAAAATTTAGGGAAAATAATAGATGGTGTAGAAATTTTAAGTGATATCAATTAAGAAAATGGTGAATGCCTACATTGAGGCAAAGCATTTATTGATGAAAAAATATGGAATAGAATGATAGAAGATTGTATTCATAAACCATAGGATGGAGCAAAAGTTTAGTTATATGCAGTTATTATGTGGTGTTTGTGATATAATAATCTAAGATTATTAAAAAAAATAAAAAAAATAAAAAAAACACTTGCATTTTGTTTTCTCATTGTATATAATACATATTGTTGACGCGGGGAAGCGACAACAGAGAAAACAAAATATGCGCGACTAGCTCAGTTGGTAGAGCACCTGACTCTTAATCAGGGTGTCCAGGGTTCGAACCCCTGGTCGCGCACTTAAGGTCCTAGTTTGACAGACGTAGAGCTGTTGGGTTGGGGCTTTTTGTTTTATGTAAGATAGGATGTTTCTTTATAAATCTTATAAAATAATGTAAAATAGAAATGAGAGAATTTTTTGCGAAAAGGGGTTGAAAAGGTGTTATCAAAAATTAGCGTAAAGAAGCCATACACCGTGTTGGTAGGTGTTGTAATTGTTTTGGTTTTGGNNCTCGTCGGCAGCGTCAGATGTGTATAAGAGACAGGCCATACACCGTGTTGGTAGGTGTTGTAATTGTTTTGGTTTTGGGTTTTATGTCATTTCGAAATATGAGTGCGGATCTGCTTCCGAGTATGGATATGCCATATGCCATTGTAATTACTACCTATACAGGCGCCAGTCCGGAAGAGGTGGAAACAGCCGTCAGCCGACCGGTGGAACAGTCTATGGCGAGTATAACCAATGTGAAGAAGGTATCTTCCATTTCCAATAGCAATTATTCTGTGGTTGTTATGGAATTTAATGATGGAACGGATATGAATGGTGCCACCATTGATATGAGAGAAAAACTGGATACGGTGGCTGCTATGTGGGACAATGACTCTATTGGAAATCCAACCATTATGAAGATAAATCCCGATATGTTACCAATTATGGTTGCTGCCATGGATGTGGATGGAAAGTCGGCAACGGAACTTACACAGCTTTTAGAGACGGAGATTAAGCCGGATATCGAAAGTGTAGAGGGTGTTGCGTCGGTATCGGCATCAGGAGAGATTTCAGATAAGATTGAGGTCATTGTACAGCCGGATAAGTTAAAAGAAGTAAATCAAAAGGTGAAAGATGCGGTGGAGGGAAAATTCTCCGACGCAGAAAAGGAAATTTCCAAGAACCAAAAGAAAATGGACAGTGGAAAGAAAAAGATGGAAAATGGGCAAAAGGACGCGGCGCAGAAGCTGGCAGACGGAGCTCATGAGATTGATCAGAATGCAAAGAAAATTTCTGATGGTCTGGATACGGTAAATGCTACGTTAAAAGAGCTTACGGAAAAAGAGACGACTCTCAAGGCAAATTTAAAAGAAATAAAAACAGGATTGGTTCAAATTGCAACCGCAAAGGTGACACTAAAAACAACCATTTCACAACTTACAGAGGCAAAATCAGGCTTGGAACAGCTTCAGGCAGGTATTGCACAGTTAACCCAGCAAAAAGAGAATATTGAGGCGATGATTGCTGCCGGAGGAGATGCGGCTAGTTTGCAGGTGCAGTTGGATGCTATAAATACTCAGTTATCCGTGGTGGAACAGCAATTAACAGCTCAGGGAATGACGAAAGATGATATTTCTGTGAAACTGGATGAAGTTACAGAGGGGTTAAAGAAAGCGAAAAAAAGCCAAAAGGAAGTTTTGAAACAGGAAAAAGAGCTTAAGAGCGGACAAAAACAGATTGTTGCAGGTTTGAAGCAGATTGGGACAGCGAAAGAAAAATTAAATGCCACGAAAACGAAACTTGAAAAAGGGCAGATTTCTTTGGCAGAAGCGAAGAAAGAATTAAACAAACAGACGATTCTTGCAGCGGTAGAGCTAAGTGTTGCAAAAGTTCAGTTAAATGATGGTGAGACGAAGCTTAATGATGCTTCAAATACATTGAAAGATACAAAGAAAACGGCAGTGACCGGCGCAGATTTAGAAAAAATCCTTACCAATGATATGGTGGAAGGTATTTTGAAGGCTCAGAATTTTGAAATGCCGGCAGGTTACATTACCGAGGATAATGTTTCGTATCTGGTGAAGGTAGGAAATAAGATTGATTCTCGGGAAGATATTGAAAATCTTATGCTGTTGGATATGGGAATTGACGGATTAGAACCGATTTATTTGAAAGATGTGGCAGATGTAATACTTAATAATAACGAGGATGATGTATACACTGTCGTAAATGGAAATCCAGCGGTTGCCCTTACGGTAGAAAAAGCAACCGGTTATTCTACAAGCGATGTGACAAAACGTTTAAATAAGAAATTTGAAGAATTGGAAAAAGAAGTGGAAGGACTTCATGTTTCCAAATTGATGGACCAGGGAATATATATCGGCATGGTAGTAGATTCGGTTATTCAGAATTTACTTGTGGGAGGATTGCTTGCGATTTTTATTTTGTTATTCTTCTTAAAGGATATCAGACCGACTTTGATCGTGGCATGTTCTATTCCACTGAGTGTGGTTTCGGCTGTAGTACTTATGTATTTCAGTGGTGTTACGTTGAATGTAATTTCTCTGTCGGGGCTTGCCCTTGGTGTTGGAATGCTGGTAGACAATTCGGTCGTAGTAATCGAAAATATCTTCCGTATGAGAAATGAAGAGGGAGCCACCGTAAGACGGGCTGCCATAGAAGGAGCAAGACAGGTGACAGGAGCCATTATTGCATCCACATTGACTACGGTGTGTGTGTTTGCACCAATCGTGTTTACAACAGGTATTACAAAGCAGATATTTGTGGATTTGGCGCTTACATTGGCGTATTCCCTGCTTGCAAGTCTTATCGTGAGTTTGACTTTGGTTCCTGCTATGGCTCAGGGACTTCTTCGAAGAGATAAAGTAAGAAAAGAAGGATTGTTCCATAAGATTCAAAATGCGTATGGGGCTGTTCTTGGAAAGTTGTTGCATTTAAAAGCCGTAGTATTACTTGGTAGTTTTGGAATGCTGATTTTGTTTATTTTAATGGCGTTTTCAAGAGGTACTACATTTATGCCTGCCATGGCAAGTACCCAGATGACTGCAACCATCAGTAAAACAAAAGATTCTAAAATGACGGATAAGGAGCTTCAGGAAGTTGCAAATGAGGCGATTTCAAGAATGCTTAAAGTAGATACGGTGGAAACGGTTGGTGCCATGTCAGGGGCTACAGGAACCATGTCCATGATGTCGAGCTCGAATACAGCTGGAATTTCTCTATATTTATTGTTGGATGAAAATGCAAAAATAGATAATGCTAAAGTGAAGAAAGAGATTGAAGAGAAATGTTCTGATTTGGATGTTGACATGCAGATTCAAGAATCGGCAATGGATATGTCAAGTCTTATGGGTTCAGGTCTTTCTTTACAGATTAAAGGAAAGAATTTGGACAAGTTACAAAAGATTTCAGAAGATTTTATGAATGTAATACAGAAGGTAAAAGGAATTGATACAGTTACCAATGGCTTGGAAGACAGCGGAGAAGAACTACGTATTACAGTAGATAAAGAAAAAGCTATGGAGCATTCTTTGACGGTTGCACAGGTGTTCCAGCAAACTTACGCTAAAATTGCGGAGAGTAAATCTGCAACTACCATTTCGACGGATACAGATGATTATGGAGTATATGTAAGCAATGCCAAAGATACGGATATGACAAGAAATGAATTGGAAAATATCAAATTGACTTACACTGATACGGAAACTCAGAAAACAAAAACAGTGAAGTTAAAGAAAATCGCATCCATTTCCATGGCAGCTTCGCCAAACAGCATCAATCGTGAGAATCAGAGCCGTTGTATTACAGTGTCTGCTACGATTAAAGATGGGTATAATGCAAGTCTGGTTGGTGAAGAAGTTGATAAAGCCATTAAAAAATATCAAATGCCGGCTGGATATTCTTATACTTCAACCGGAGAGGATGAAACTACGGCAGAAGCTATGGGACAGGTTTATTTGCTGATGTTTGTTGGTGTATTACTTATGTATTTAATCATGGTTGCCCAGTTCCAGTCGCTGCTATCACCATTTATTATCCTGTTTACCATTCCTCTTGCATTTACGGGAGGTTTTATGGGACTGTTCTTTAGTGGCAGTGAGGTTAGCGTAGTTTCTATGATTGGTTTTGTAATGCTTTCGGGTATTATCGTAAACAACGGTATTGTACTTGTAGATTATATCAATCAGCTTCGATATGCCGGTGTTGAGAAATATGAGGCTATTGTGGAGGCGGGAAGAATACGTCTTCGCCCGATTTTAATGACTGCTATCACTACGGTGTTAGGTTTGATACCAATGCTTGTGACAAACGAGAGTGGTTCGGATATGGTTAAGCCAATGGCGATTGTAACGGTTGGTGGACTTNNTGTTTGTGGTACCATGTATTTATGCAATTTTGAATCGTAAAAAAGATGCGAGAATGGTGGAAGCACAATTGGATGAGTAGTGTGTATACCATTGGATATAACTGAGAATAACAAAAAGAGGGCATGTAATACTTTGTAATACATACCCTCTTTTTTAGCCTGTAGACTATTTTTCAGTACCCCCCACTTTCTATTATTTTCTATTATGGTGGAGTCAATTGTTTAAAATATGGACTTAGTTATCTATCCATTCTTTCATATGTTCTTTTAGTGAAGAGAAAGGAGCTTCGCCAACATCCAACACATAAGTGTGGAATTTCAAAGGCGTATAGTCTTTTCCAAGGATTTCTTTTGCCTGTTTTCTTAGTTCGATAAATTCGATATAGCCGATGACATATTGCAGATAGTTTGCAGGATCGTCGGTAACGATATTGAAAATCTTATCTACGGTATCTTCATCTTCAATACCAAATCCTTTTAAATATTTTGCTAAGTCATTTTTTGACCAGCAGTCATAATTAACCCCAATATCAATCTGGGCATATAAGCAAAGATCAAATATGGTGTAAAACTCTGCAAATTTTCCTAAATCTTTGGAAAGACCGGCAATGTTGTAAGAATAGTTTTCGCAGTAGGTTGCCCATCCTTCCGAGTAGCCTCCAAAGTTTAGTATACTACGAATAGGATCGGAATTATGTTGCTTATCGTATACTGTTTGCAATAAATGTCCCGGATATCCTTCGTGGGCTAGTGTAGGAAAAATCTTTGACATGTCTGTGTTACTTGCCCCGTTGATATAAATGGAATTGTTTTTATAATTATCAAGCTGAGGGCTTAAGTAAAACGCTGGACTCACATGGTTTTCCAAGGATTTGTCCACGTATTTAACTGTGTAGTTTACTTTCTCCAATGCAGGAAAATCATCTTTTACGGCTTCTGTAAGGTAATCCAAAATTTCATTAGGATCTGTGAGCGAGAATTTTAAATTGTAAAATTCATCACTGAGATTTGAATTAGCAGCGGATAACTTGGAAACTTCCGAAATAGCAATATTCATGGTGGATGCAAGTGCCTGCTTCATTTCTTTAATGGATTTGTCAGAACCGGTAGTGTTCTTTGCAAGTTTTTCGTAGTAGGTCTTTCCGTTTGGAAGATTTCCGATGCCACCCTCGTATGTTCCGGTTCCTTTTAAACGTTTCAATGTGTCGATTAAGCCTTGATATGCCGGAATGACAGATGTTAGAACCTCCTCTTTGTTCTTCTTTTCGTATTTCTTCTTTTCTGCATCTGTCAGCCAGTCATATTCTTTGATTTTAGATGAGAATATGGTAATGAGCAGATTTTCCTCCGGATTTTCTATGAAATCTTCACATTGTGATACAATTCCATCTACGTTGTTGTCCGGCATAAATAATCCGGCATCAGATTTCTGCTGCTCAAATTTTTCTATCTGGGAGAAATAATCTTCAACACATAGAAGCAGGTCCAGATAATTATCTAAATCCGTCTTATCATCAATATTGTATTCGGAAAAAAGGATAGGTAATTCCGCCTGAATTCCTGTAGTACTTCCTAATACTTCTGCGTATAAAATGTAGTCTTCATCATCATCTGCAACTTGGTAGCAACTACGTAGTGCATCGTACGTGATTTGTTGCTCCTTGGTTAATGCTGAGTATACAAAGTTGTCTAATTTCTTGTTTACATTTTCAGCAAAAGCCATTTTTTCTTTTGTGGCGTCTACACCAAAATCTCCAAGGGATTGTTTATAGTCTGTAATGCCGTAATTTTCAGGGTGATTTAATGTGTAGTTATACGTAATACCATCGGATTGAACTTCAGTTTTAAAGAGCTCTTTCGTGAATTCCTTGAAGGCAGCCTGTTCCTCTTCGGGAACGGCATTTTTTTCCCGTTCTTTTTGTTCCTGGATTGCTTTCTTTTCCTGAATCGTTTTTTGGATGCTATCGCAACCGGTGAATTGAATAGTTAAAACAATGGCACAGCCAAGTGCAATATATTTTTTCATGTAATACTCCTTTCGTGAAATTCCTAACTAGCATAATTACTGCTACATATCAATAAAGTAATACGGTGTATTACGCAATGGCGCATGCTGTTTGGTAACATGGTATGGTGATACGTTTACGTTATTGTATAGCATATGTTATGTAAAACAATTTATGCTTTCACACTTTTAATGATGCAAAGTGTATTTTAACACAAAATAAGAAAAAAAAATAGGAGATTTGTCGAAACTCGCTGTAACAGAAAATTAATATCTTTTTTGTGGAATTATTTTGCAAAAGTTGGAAAATGTGATATAATTATACTATAAAAGTGAAAAAGTGTATAAGACTACACAAAACACGAAACAATAACTTTAGGGGGATGAATCGAACGGCATCAAGCGGACTATTCATGACACCAGGAGGATGTTCTCTAAGAGTCTCCTTTACAAAATAATTTCGGCCATATTTCCCTTGGATTATCTCCATTTCCTTGAGCAGGCTTCTGTTGCTTTAGCAACTTGGAAACTGCCATGCGAAAATGTCCCACGAACGTAGTGAGTGGATGACGTTGACCGCCAAATGATGTAATAGGAATGTCGTTATCCAAGAAAAATCTATCTCGAAATTCTTGTATAAAAAGCCTCTGAGAGAACATTAGACTAAATAGGAGGGTTACTTATGGTTGAAAAAACATTAGCACTTGTAAAACCAAACGGCGTGGAAGAGAATCACGTAGGGGAAATCCTGGATTTTTATGAACAAGCAGGATTGAAGATTAAGGCACTCAAGATGATTAAAGTCAATAAGGAATTTGCACGCCAGCATTATATTGATCTTAAAGAAAAACCGTTTTATCAGGAATTGGTTGATTTCATTTCAAGAAGTCCGTTGGTTGCTATGATTCTTGAGGGAGAAGACGCAGTGGACACTGTACGTAGAGTAAATGGTGCAACTAATCCGGCAGAAGCAGAAGCGGGAACAATCCGTCATAAATACGGCGGTGGAAAAACAGACAATACTGTTCATGGCTCAGATTCGGTTGAACATGCGAAAAGAGAGATTTCTATGTGGTTTCCAGAATTTTTGGATTCATACTTAGATGATTAAATATCCTTTAAAGGGCTGTGATACTGTCACAGCCCTGTTTATTTTGCAATAGGAAATTGCGATGCGAGGATGCGCAGATCGCGGAGATGGAGTTAATTGCTGCGCAATA
>LXOW01350846.1_pt2 | contig 45121 bp, 32 predicted proteins | sample 1368591 | NCBI WGS metagenome assembly LXOW01 (sample SAMN04884650, study PRJNA319009) | bovine gut metagenome | isolation source: Cow rumen | host: Bos taurus | place: Italy: Legnaro (PD) | collected 2014-07-09
GTCAACCCCAAAACCATCAATGTGAACAGCCTCGCTCTTGACGCACTCAACCTGATGAAACAAAAGAATATCACCAATCTGTTCGTGGTGAACGATGCCAACGAATATCTGGGTGTTATCCATATCCACGATTTAATTCGGGAGGGAATTTTTTAAAACCGACTATCAAACACACTATGAAAAGCACCAAATTAGCAAGCCGATATGCCAAAGCGCTGTTCGATCTCTCCTTAGAACGGGGAGAACTTGAGACTGTAAATCAGGATCTGGCTTTGGTAAAATCCGTCATCAAAGAAAATCGGGATTTCAGGGGAGTCATCGAAAGCCCTATCATTTTCCCCGACAAGAAGAACGGTGTCTTCAAAGGGGTCTTCAACGGCAAGCTCAGTGACACCTCTTTCGGTTTCCTTTCACTGATTATCAAGAAGAAAAGAGAACCCGCTCTCGGCACCATTTGCGACGAATTCCTGGCATTGTACAATAAACACCACAATATCAGGATTGCTCATGTCCTCACCGCTGTGCCCATCAAGCCTGAATTGACGGAAATCCTGCGGCATTTGCTGGAAGAAGACTTACATTCCACCATCCAGATTACTACCACCGTGGATGAGAGAATTATCGGTGGCCTCATGGTTGAGATTGACGGCTATCTGTATGACGCGAGCCTCCTGGCAAGAATCAACAGACTCAGGGCGGAATTCTCGCACAATGTTTACAGAGCTGCATTCTAAGCAATTGATAATTGATAGTTGACAGTTGACAATTAAGAATTAAGAACTAAGAACTAATACTCTACTAATACTACAAGACCTTACCTGACTTTTACGACCTTAAAGACCTTACGACTTTAAAACAAAACACAATATTATGGCAGAAATTAAACCATCAGAAGTAACCGCGATTTTGCGGGAACAACTTCAAAACTTCGAGGTCAAAGCCCAATTGGAGGAAATCGGCACCGTATTGGTAGTAGGCGACGGGATTGCGCGTGTTTACGGGCTCTTCAATGCCTGCTCTGGCGAGCTGGTGACCTTTATAACCCAGGAGGGACAGTCCATCACCGGCATTGTGCAGAACCTGGAAGAGGACAATGTGGGTGTTGTGCTCCTCGGCGACTCCAAAAAGCTTAACGAAGGTGACGTTTGCAAACGTACTGGCAAAATCGCCTCTATCAATGTGGGCGAAGGTCTGCTGGGCCGTGTCATCAACACCTTGGGCGAGCCTATCGACGGCAAGGGCAATATTGAAGGCAAACTGTACGAGATGCCCATCGACCGCAAGGCTCCCGGCGTTATCTTCCGCCAGCCTGTGAAGGAACCGCTCCAGACCGGTATCAAGGCTATCGACGCCATGATTCCCATCGGCCGTGGACAGCGTGAGCTGATTATCGGTGACCGTCAGACGGGTAAAACCGCCATCGCCATCGACACTATCCTCAACCAAAAGGAATTTTACGACAAAGGCGAACCTATCTATTGTATCTATGTGGCCGTTGGCCAGAAGGGTTCATCAGTAGCCGCCATCGTGAAAACGCTGACGGAGAGAGGCGCCATGCCTTACACGGTGGTGGTTACCGCTACCGCCTCCGACCCCGCCGCTATGCAGTTCTACGCTCCGTTTGCCGGAGCCGCTATCGGCGAGTACTTCAGAGACACCGGACGTCCCGCCCTCATCATCTACGACGACTTGTCCAAGCAGGCCGTAGCTTACCGTGAAGTTTCCTTGCTGCTCCGTCGTCCGCCTGGACGTGAAGCTTACCCCGGCGACGTATTCTACCTGCACTCAAGATTGCTGGAGAGAGCCGCCAAGATCATCGAGTCGGACGAGATTGCCGCCAAGATGAACGACCTTCCCGAAAGCATCAAACCCATCGTCAAGGGTGGTGGTTCCCTGACCGCTCTGCCCATCATCGAGACCCAGGCTGGTGACGTGTCGGCTTACATCCCGACCAACGTTATCTCCATCACCGATGGTCAGATCTTCTTGGAGACCGGCTTGTTCAACTCCGGTGTGCGCCCCGCTATCAACGTGGGTGTGTCCGTGTCACGTGTCGGTGGTAACGCCCAAATCAAGTCCATGAAGAAAGTTGCCGGTACGCTGAAACTCGACCAGGCCCAGTTCCGCGAATTGGAGTCCTTCTCAAAATTCGGCTCCGATGTGGACCAGGCTACACAGAATGTGCTGGACAAGGGTGCCCGCAACGTCGAGATTCTGAAACAGCCCCAGTACTCACCCCTCACAGTGGAAGAGCAGATTGCCATCATCTTCTGCGGTGTCAAGGGACTGCTGCAGAAAGTGCCCATCAACCGTATCAGAAACTTCGAAACCGAATATCTGCAAACCATGCGCGAAAGTCATCAGGATGTCTTGAACACCCTGAAAAGCGGCAAGATTGACGACAGCATCATGAAAACGCTGGAGGAAGTCTGCAAAGAAGTATGCAGAAAATACGAGAAATAATCTATGGGAAATCTAAAAGAAATACGAACCCGCATCTCCTCTATCGAGTCCACCGAGAAGATCACCAGTGCCATGAAGTTGGTGTCGGCAGCCAAGTTCCGCCGCTCGCAACAGGCTATCATCGCCTTGCGCCCATACTCCAACAAACTGAGTGAGATCATGCGGAGTATCAGCGATGCCGCCGACAGCGTTGAGGATATGCCCCTGTTCGCCCAACGTGACCCCGAGAAAGTGGTGATCATCGCCATCACCTCCAACAAGGGATTGTGCGGCAGCTTCAACTCCTCCATCGTCAAGGAGACTAACCGCCTGATACAAGACCGGTATGCCAAACAGGTGCAAGAAGGACAGGTACAACTCATATGTCTGGGCAAGAAAGGCAGAGATACGCTCGGCAAAAGCTATCCGATGATGCATTCGAACGAGACGCTGCTCGACAAACCTGAATTTGCCGAAGTCACCGCCATCGCCGAAGATCTGATGGACAAGTTCGCCAAAAAGGAAATCGACCGGGTGGAAGTAGTTTATAACCAGTTTGTTAATGCAGCTACCCAAAGGGTTACGGTAGAGCAGTTTCTGCCGGTAGCTCCGCAACAGAAAGCCGAAGGGCAAAGCCGCATGAAAAACGACTTCATCTTTGAACCCTCGAAAGAAGAGCTGTTCAAAACCCTGACCCCCAGAATCCTGAAACTCCAATTGTTCAAAATGCTCATCGACTCCATCGCTTCAGAGCATGGCGCCCGTATGACCTCCATGTCGAAGGCTACCGACAACGCCAACGAGATGCTGAAAGAACTGCGCCTGAAGTACAACAACGCCCGTCAATCGTCCATTACCAACGAATTGATTGAGATTGTGAGTGGTGCCGACGCATTGAACAACTAAAGCAACAAGTACGATATGCCATAAGTCGGGACAACCTCCCGGCTTATTTTATATATACAAATAACATATCAAGCTCAACGGGCTTGGTTCAAATCAAAAAAATTCTTCATCAGCAAATAGTAACACTAAAAAAATTCCATCAAAGAACATGGCATTCATTTCTACAAAAAATCTGAAAGGAGACATTTTCGGAGGTATCACGGCGGGTATTGTAGCCCTGCCTTTGGCCTTGGCATTCGGTATTCAGGCATTTGGCGGTGTTGACGACCCCGCGGCCAGCTCCATGGGAGCCATCGCTGGTCTGGTTGGCGCTACCCTGCTAGGCTTTTTCGCCTCACTGTTCGGCGGCACCCACTCACAAATCAGCGGTCCCACCGGACCCATGACGGTAATCACCGCCGCCTTGATCAGCGGTGTATGGGCCTCACAACAGTCCATGAGCGCGGTGCTCATCAGCATGTCACTGGCAGGACTCTTCTGCGGTCTCTTCCAGATTGTTTTCGGCATCATCAAGTTAGGAAAATATGTACGCTACATCCCCTACCCTGTCCTTTCGGGCTTCATGAGCGGTATCGGTGTCATCATCATCCTGCAGCAGATTTATCCGCTGATAGGTCTGAAATCACCTGTGTTAGTAGTGGATATGATTACTCAGTTACCCGAACGAATTACCAGCGGCATCTCCCTCACCGCCTTGTTCTTAGGTTTGGGCACCATTGCCATCATTTATATTTTCCCATTGATAACCAAGAAGATACCCTCAACTTTGGTAGCTTTGGTGGTGATGACGATTATCGCCCTGTTTTGCAATATGGAGGAGAAACTGCTCATCGGCAGCATTCCGTCAGGTTTCCCCATGCCCTTCTTCGCCAAGGAAGGCATCTCGCTGAGCGGCCTCAATTGGGCAGAGATTCTCAAAGCCTCCGTTATTCCAGGCCTCACATTAGCGGGTTTGGGTTCCATTGACACCCTGCTCACTTCGGTAGTGGCTGACAATATTACCAAAACACAACACAACAGCAATCGCGAATTGATTGGCCAAGGCATCGGCAACATGATCAGCGGTTTGTTCTGCGGCATCGCCGGCGCCGGCGCCACCATGCGTACCGTCGTCAACGTAAAAAGCGGTGGCCGTAGCCAAATCAGCGGTATGGTACACTCTTTGTTCCTGCTTGCCGTGCTGTTGGGCTTGGGAAGTCTTGTAAAATACGTTCCCCTTTCCGTTTTGGCAGGCATTCTGATCAGCGTGGGCTGGGGCATCATCGACTTCAAGGGCTTCAAAGACTTGCTCAAAATCCCAAGAGCCGACGCAGTGGTACTTATCATCGTGTTCCTACTCACTGTTTTCGTTGACCTGCTCACCGCTGTCGGCATCGGCATGGTAATAGCCTGCGTGCTCTTCATGAAACGCGCCAGCGACCTGGTAGAAGGCGGTTACAGTTCCAGCGAGATGACCAATTTCGACAAGGAAAGCCCATGGAGTGATGAAGGCGGTATTCCCGACGAGATGCGCCATAAAATCTATATCCAGCGTTTGAATGGTCCTATCTTCTTTGGCACCATCACCAAGTTCCAGAACGTGATGAATGATGTGCCAGAAGATGCCAAAATCGTGATTATCCGTATGCGTTTGGTCAGCTTTATGGATCAGTCTGGTCTGTATGCCATGGAGACCGCCATCAAGGACATTCAGGACCGCGGGGCCATGGTGCTGATGACCATCATCCAGCCCCAGCCCATGTATATGCTGAAGACCATGAACCTGATTCCTGACCTTGTTCCCGAAGAGCATACGTTCAAAACTTTCGAGGATTGCACAGAGTTCCTGAAGGGGCTATAGGACTGGAATGTCATTAAGACATCTTAAACAATATTTCCTTTTTCTCCACGTTTAATATGGGTTAAAAACATAATTATCATGAAAAAATTACGTTATAATGCTTTTATTAAGGTTGCCATTATCGGAGTTCTGATTCTTTTGCTTTTAATTCCTGCAATGCTTATTGAGAATTTGGTGGATGAACGTCAGTATCATAGGGATTGTGCCATCGAGGAGGTGTCAGATAAATGGTCAGGACACCAAAGTTTGACTGGCCCCTTCCTTTCCATCCCATATCACGAATATAACGATAAGAAAAAAAGTGTGGAGACGCATTATCTGCATGTGATGCCTGAAAATCTGAAGGTGACAGGCAATCTCGCCACTCAGAAACTGCACCGGGGTATCTATGATGTGGTGGTGTATAATTCCGATATACAAATCAGCGGAAATTTTGGAAATATGGATTTCGCTGGTGTGCCGAAAGATGCAATTCGTTTCGACCGTGCGGTTGTATGCATGGGAATCACCGATTTGCGGGGTATAGAAGAGCAATTGAGCATACATTTTGGTGACAATGACTATGAATTTGAAGCGGGGCTTCCGAATTCGCAAGTGAAAATGACAGGGGTTCAAACGGTGGTAAATCTGACGGATTCGCTAATAGCAAACGCCCCATTTACACTAACACTGAAATTGAAAGGCGCAGGTGGCATTGAGTTCTCTCCAGTAGGTTCAAGTACCGAAGTCCAACTTTCCTCAGACTGGAACAATCCCAGCTTCACAGGCGGTTTCCTCCCATCCGAACGGACAGTCAATGAGCAAGGATTCTCAGCAGAATGGAAAACGATGCATCTCAACCGCAATTTCCCGAAATCATGGATTGACGATTCATACTACGTAGGCGGTGATTCGGATTTCGGGGTAACACTTCTTCTTCCGGTTGACGGTTATCAGAAAACCGAACGCTGCGTAAAATATTCCATACTATTCACCACCATCACTTTTCTCATTTTCTTCTTTGTGGAAATTTCACGCAAGAAGTTGCTCCACCCGCTGCACTATCTGCTGGTAGGTGCGGCTCTCATTGTGTTTTATACGTTGCTGCTTTCTATCTCCGAATATGTATCGTTCAATCTCGCCTATCTGATAGCTTCGCTGGCTACTATCACCCTCATCACACTGTATGCAAAGGCTGTGCTCAAATCATGGTCGTTAGGCATGTTTGTGGGTGGGGTTTTGGTCATCCTTTACGGATATATGTTCACCATTCTGCAACTTCAGGATTATGCTCTGCTCGCCGGCAGCATCTTCATTTTCGTGGTGCTCTGCCTGGTGATGTATTTCTCCCGTAAAGTCGATTGGTACAACCTAAACAATTCAGAAGAACAAAGTAAGTCAGAGCAGAAAACAATAACAGTGAAACAAAACACGTCACACGATGAGACTTTCGAACCACATCATCAGGTTTCTGACTCTTTGGATACTGATTTTCAGTAATACCGTGCAAAGTTCAGCCCAAGTTTATGACTTGACATGCGACGGCTTGCATAATCCTCTCGGAATTGAAAGCCTTGTACCTCATTTCAGCTGGAAAAACACGCTGACGCATAATGGTCAATTACAAGTGGCATACGAATTAGAGGTGGCCTCCGACAGCTTGGCACTGATGGAAGGAAATGCTGACCTATGGCGCAGTGGACGCATCAATTCTGATGAACAACTAATGATTCCGTATGGCGGAAAACAGCTGAGCGAAAAACAGTTGTGTTTCTGGCGAGTACGCACTTGGAACGAACGTGACAGCTGTTCGGCATGGAGTACACCCAAGCGTTTCGCCATCGGTCCCCTGACAGGTATAAAAGGAGATTATATTGGCCACATGCTAACAGATGGGAAGCCTGCCGAAACACCCATGCTGCGCAAAATCATTCAACTTTCGCGCTCAAACCTTAGTTCATCAGCAAAAAAGAAAGCATCAGCATCTACCCGCACTAATCCCGTTTTTGCCCATATTAACTCGCTGGGATACCATGAACTATACGTTAATGGGCAACGGGTTGGCGACGAAGTGCTTCAGCCGGCCGTGTCACAATTAAACAAACATTCGCTGATTGTAACTTACAACATCACCCCTTATCTGCACAAAGGAAAAAATGAGATTATGATATGGCTTGGACAAGGATGGTTCCGCAAGAACATTTTTGATATTCAAACCAAGACAAAACAGGGTGAACCCTTCAACGGTCCGTTGGTCAAAGCCGAAATCTGTGAACTTACTGACGGTCAATGGCATACCCTTGCGCAAAGCGACAGCAGCTGGGAAGCGTCCATCAGCGGCTACAGCTACACCGGTAGCTGGCTTCCCCTGCAATTTGGCGGTGAACGTTTCGATGCCAATGTCAAAGCGGAATGGAGTCCTGTCAGTATTATCACTGTTGATGGAATGAAGACTACCCCCCAACAGTTTGAAGGCAATCATATTATCGACACACGTTCACCAGACATCACAAGATTAGATGACGGATCCACACTTCTTGATTTCTCAAAGGTGATCACTGGCTGGTTGCAGGTTGATTTTGATCCAATGAGCCAAGGTCAGGAAGTAATGATGGAATACAGCGACTATATCGCCCGTGACGACACCTTCCAGAGTCAAGGAGAAAGCGACATTTACATCGCCAACGGCAATGGGAAAGAGCAATTCTGCAATAAGTTTCACCACCACGCATTCCGTTATGTTCGTGTCAAGGGTGCTGAAGTATTAGATGCCAAAGCACTCCAGATCAGTGCATTAAACCCCAAGCAATCCTCCAAATTTTCCTGTTTTGATTTCATACGATTGGGAGCCATCCACGATATGATTCATTACACCATGCAATGCCTGACCTTCAGCGGCTATATGGTGGATTGTCCCCATCTGGAACGCATGGGCTATGGTGGCGACGGAAACTCCTCAACAATGACTTTGCAAACCATGTACGATGTGCTGCCCACCTATCATAACTGGTTGACAGCATGGGGCGAATCCATGGGAGAAGATGGTTCTTTGGCATACGTGGCACCCTCTTTCCACACTGGAGGGGGGCCTTACTGGAGCGGATTCATCATCAAGGCCCCATGGCGAACCTACCTTAACTACGGGGACAAAAGGATGATAGAACACCTCTACGAACCCATGAAAAAATGGCTCGGCTACGTCAAACAATACTGCGACACGGACGGTTTGCTACAACCTTGGCCTGACACCAAAGAAAGGATGTGGTTCCTTGGCGACTGGCTCGCCCCTAATGGGGTAGATGTTAAGGGAGAATCAGTTATTCATGTCAGCAACTGTTTCCTCAGCGAATGCTTGTCTGACATGGCTAAAATGGCGCGATTGCTTGGTAACAATGAGGATTCCGAGCAATTCACCGCACAGCGGAAACAACTCAACAAAGTCATCCACGAGCACTTTTACCACCCGGAAAAACACAGCTACGCCAACGGCACCCCCCTCGACCAAGCGTATGCCTTATTGATAGGTCTCGCCCCTGACAGTGCCATCGAAAATGCTGTCACCCAACAATTGCTCAAGGACAGCTACGACAAATACAACGGACATATTGCTGCTGGGCTCATGGGCATCCCCATTTTCACAGAATGGGCCATCCAAAACCGGCAGTTCCAACTGATGACCGACATCCTACGCCAATGGGACTATCCCGGCTATATGGATATGATAAGGAAGGGAGCCACCACCACTTGGGAGTCATGGGACGGCAAACGCAGTCATGTGCACAACTGTTACAATGGCATAGGTATATGGTTTTATCAAGCTGTGGCCGGCATCCGTCCCGACGAGGACGCCCCCGGATACCGCCACTTTTTCATTGATCCACAACCTATTGATATTGGATATTTTCAAGCGACAAAAAACACACCATTTGGAAAGATCAATGTGGAGATTTATGACACACTACTGTATCTGACCATTCCCGCTGGCACCACCGCCACGCTTTTCCCAAACACCCCCCAAGAACAGATACTTCCTGCAGGCTGGTGGAAAATTGAGCAAGGCAAAACAGCTGTGGAAGACACCATGCACAATTTTTCAACCATCATCAACGGACAAAAGGTAACCATACCTCTCGAAAACCGTTATTATAATGATTGCAATTACGAAATCAAGGAAGCCTTCACAGAAAATGACACCCTATTTCTCTTACGACATTTCTTTTTATGGGATATGAAAGATAGTATTGACACCTGTATCTTAAACTATTATGTCATCACCCATGAGCAGGACAATTTTAGGAAAAACATAGGAAAAATGCGGTTTGACTACTCCTATCTTCCTTCAGAGAATGAAAACGATATGTATTGCTGTGATTATGTGGATTACCCGAATTTTCGAGAAAGACACCCTGTTTTAACACGGAACAATATGCACAACATGCCTCGCTTATGGTATCCCGTTCATATTTACCATGGAAATTATTACGTAACTGTTGATTATCGCTACTTTGAACATTTTACAGACTCCATGAGCATCTATCATGGAATGGAAACGACATTCCAAGCAATCAGTAATGTTCAAAAAAAAGGAAAAAAAACATGGACCTACAACACTCTTGACGAAATCGGCAACACAATGTGGACGGTCGAACTCAAACCATCAAAGAAAATAAGGGGACTATACATTGAGACCCGATATAATCCGGAAGGGAAATGTATGGGAAAGAGACTGGTAGCACCTCATGAAAATTTAAAATACTTTCCCGTCATCGACAGTGACCGAAAATGCAGTTTATGGTATTTGGACTATGATGGACCAGATTATCAATGGCTAGAATCCCAAAAGAAAAGCAAGGGCAAAGGAAGATAAAACACCTTCATATTCCACAAAAATTTGTTTGACGATGTTCATGTCAAGAATTATATGTAATTTTGCATATTTAAATTTTAAGAATGAAGATCGAAGGACAAATTGTAGATATCATCGGACGGGAGATTTTTCCTGGTTCTGTTGAGTTCGAAAACGGCGTCATCACCGCTATCAACCGGCACGAAACTGTCTCGCAGCAATATATCATGCCTGGCTTCGTGGATGCACACAACCACATCGAGAGTTCAATGCTGCCACCATACGAATATGGCCGCACGGCTCTGCGTCACGGCACTATCGCCACCATATCCGACCCCCACGAGATTGCCAATGTTTGCGGTACTGAAGGTTTTCAATTCATGCTGGAAGAGGGTGATACTTGTCCCATGAAGGAATTTTTTGCTGTCCCCTCCTGTGTCCCCGCCACACCATTGTGCACAGCAGGAGCCGTCCTTGACGCCCCCATTGTAACAAAGTTGCTGGAAGACCCCCGCACGATCGCCTTGGCAGAGGTAATGAACGTTCCTGGAGTGATTTCCCGCGATGCCGACTGCATGGCCAAGATTGAGGCCGCCCACCGTTTGGGCAAGCCTGTGGACGGTCACGCCCCTGTCGTCACCGGAGAGGACCTGAAAAAATACGTGTCTGCCGGCATTTCCACCGACCACGAAGTCAGCAGTATCGAAGAAGCCGAAGAAAAAATATCGTTAGGCCTGAAAGTGCTCATCCGCGAAGGCAGCACCGCCCGCAACTTCAATGCCCTGCATCCGCTCATCAGCCGCCACAAGGACATGCTGATGTTCTGTACCGACGACCTCAAAGCTGTTGACCTGTTAGATGGACATATCAACAAGCTATTGCGCAAATGCTTGTATTTAGGCTACGATCTCTTCGATGTGCTGCAGATTGCCTCCCTGAACCCCGTGAAACATTACCACATTCCCATGGGACTATTACAACCGGGAGACCCTGCTGATTTCATCATCTGCAACGACTTAAAGAACTTCTCTCCTTCCGCCACGTTTGTGGACGGCAAACTAATTGATCATATTCCCTACCGTCCGGCAACAAAGTTACTCAACAACTTCAAGGCCGAACCTATCAGCACCAGCGACATTGCCGACAGTTTGGAAGGCAAGGACAGTTTCGACGTCATTCAAGTAATTGACGGAGACTTGTTCACCCCTCATGTAGTCCTGTCCAAGGAGAACATGGGACAGGCGCAAAAGATTGTGGTCATCAACCGCTACGAACCCAAAGCACACATCGGCATAGGCTATATCAAAGGCTTCGATATACACAATGGCGCACTGGCACAAAGCATTGCGCACGATAGCCATCATATTATCGCCACCGGCAGCAGCGACGAACTCATTGTGAAAGCGGTAAACGAGCTGATTCGCATGCAAGGAGGTATTGTGGTTACCGATCCCCAAAAGACTAGCTCTCTGGCCCTGCCCATTGCAGGACTCATGTCCAACGATCCCATTGACGAGGTGGCTACCGCCCAGCAGCAACTCACCACGCATCTCCGCATGTTGCACTGCCCTCTTCAATCTCCCATTGTTGCCCTCAGTTTCATGCAACTCACCGTCATCCCCGAACTGAAAATTACCGACCAAGGGCTGTTTGACGTGGCGAAATCCAAATACATATAAGTCTTATCAGCATTTATACAAACAATAAAATCATCGATTTCAAGTTTAAAAAATAATCAAAATATCATCTCATGAAAAAAATCGCATTATCATTGTTTGCCATCATCATTTCCACATGTATGATGGCCCAAAATGTAAGTTTGTCCAAGCCTTTTTCCAACACATGGATCAGAAGACCATTTGTACACAGTATTCCTATCGGGCAAGACGAAACTAACGCTTATTTGTATCAATACATTCGCACATCAGATCCCGGACAACCCAAAAACTATACGGAACATTTCTACATTATTGACAAATCATCTTTACAATCCACCGACATACCTGTCACAATTCCCAAAACTCACGTTATGATGGGTGGATTCGCCAATGACAACAACATCATAGCCGTATATAGACATGCCAGCAAAAAAGGTGACTACATTAACTTCACCATAGCCAATATTGACAAAAATAACAATACTATTACATTTAATGATGCCAGCACTATATCAACGACGACCAATAAACATTATTGGCCTGAATTTAAGACTGCCAAGTCACCTGACGGCAAGATGATGGCAATTCTCACCATGGTTACAGGAAAAAACAACCAGTTAGAGAATCTTTTTGCCACAGTAGTGAACAATCAAGGAGAATTTGTATGGAGCGGAACAGTTTCACCCCAGTTCAACGGCAAAACCTTTGCCATTGGACAACCTCTCGTGGACAATGAAGGTACCATATACTTGCCCGCATACACTTGCCAGTTACGTGGCGAAAGCGTTTCGAATGTGGAATTCATGATGAACATTTGTAAAGAAGATGGAACTGTATCTGTCACCGAATCAGGCAACTTCGGAGCTTTGCAGAACTTCACAGCCAAAATCCTCTCCGATGGCAACATCATTGTAGCAGGTTATTATACAGACAGTTATACCAACACCGCCACCCATTCAAGCGGCTACTATTACTATAAATTTGATCCCCAGACTGAATCTATCAGCGATATACATAACTATAGCTTCAGCAACAATTATGTTGAAAAGAACGCATGGGCACGATTCGCCAATGTCTTGGGCAACCAACAATACTCCATCACCGCCGACAACATCTATGAACTTGAGAACGGCAATATCGTATTTTGCGGTGAACATCGTTTCACAAAAGCCATTTACGACAACATGACCAACAGCTACAGCTACCAGTTCCTTACCAAAAACATCCTTGTCGCCACCTTCTTGGATGACGGCACTTCCTTGTTCTCCATGATTGAGAAACAACAACTCGCAGGATTGGCTGTCAACATTTACGGCAGCTGGTCATCTCTTAACATCTCCTATTCAGCTTTTGCATACCATAACGATATGTACTTCGTTTTCAACGATGACAACAAAAACATCCCCTACCCTGGCAAAGATGCCGTGTGCACAGTTGGTGGATTAACATTCCCGAAGAACATAGAGACAGTCTTAATGCGTCTTACTGCTGAACAAGAACTCACACAGAAAGTACTACGTGATCCCAACCAACATTTCTACGCTATCGAATTCACCGATGATAACACTTTCTATACCACCGGTGTAGGAAAAAGCGATCTGTACTTCAACAAATATACTGTCGAAGAATAGATAATTTGACATATATACGTTNNGTGCCGATTTCGACACACCCTCTTTTTTTTACTTCAAATGAGTATCAAACCAATCGATGAAGTTGCGGTGCCAGAGAAGACTGTTCTGCGGTTTCAGCACCCAGTGGGTTTCATCGGGGAAGTAGAGGTAACGGCTCGGAATGTGACGCATTTGGGCGGCATTGTAAGCAGCCATACCTTCAGATGCCACAATACGGAAGTCAAACTCACTGTGGATTACACAGATAGGTGCATTCCACTTGTCCACAAACAAATGCGGTGAGTTGGCATAGCTCTTCTTCACCTGAGGATTGTTCCAATCCCAGTAAGGACCGCCTATATCCCAATTGTCAAACCACATTTCCTCGGTTTCGAGATATTGCTGCTCGAAATTGAACATGCCGTTGTGAGCCAGCAAAGCTTTGAATCTTCTTCCGTCATTATAACCTTTCACATCGTAATTGTGACCGGCTAACCAATAAACGCTGTAACCGCCGAAGCTGGCACCACAAGCGCCCAAACGTTCTTTGTCAATTTGTTTCACATTATCGGTAAAATAGTCAGCAGCGGTCATGTAGTCCTGCATACACAGTCCGCCATAGTCGCCGCTGATTTCCTCTGTCCATGCCTGGCCAAAGCCCACGGTACCACGACGGTTGGGAGCAATGATGAAATATTCAGCACCACTCATCACCATGAAATTCCAACGGGTGCTCCAGAACTGTCCCACCTCTGATTGTGGACCGCCTTCGCAGTACAACAATGCGGGATAGGTCTTGGTGCTGTCATAATTATAAGGATAAATCAGCCAAGTAAGCATTTCCTGGCCGTCCACCGTCTTGATCCAGTGCTCTTCTACCTTACCCATACGCACTTGAGAGAGAACATCATCATTGATAGCGGAAAGTTTCTTACCCTCGCCCTTGTCATCCGTCAGATTATACACGTAAATCTCGGAAGGATACTGCATGGACACCTGGTCGGCATAGAGTTTGCCATCCACCAACTCAAAGCTATGCACATCGTGATAGCCGTATGAAATCTGGCGGAACTCCTTGGTTTCGCGGTTGCAAGCGAAAATCTGGTCGGTACCACGATAATAGACAACGCCCAGAATCTCTTTGTCGTCGTCGGTCCAGCTGATACCCGTGAAATAGTAGTCAAAGTTCTCCGACATGTTGGTGCGCTCACCCGTAGTGAGGTCCATCACCATCAGACGAATCAGGTCGCTTTCGTAACCGTCGCGTTCCATACTCTCCCATGCGATATATTTTCCATCGTGGCTGAACACAGGATTCTGGTCATAGCCCATAATACCCTCACTGATATTCTTAGTGGTCTTACTGTCAATATCATACAGATAAATATCGCTGTTGGTAGAATGTGCATAATCGTAGCCGGTTTTCTTGCGGCAAGTGTAAGCGATGGTTTTGCTGTCGGGGCTGTAGTTGTACTGCTCCACCCCGCCCCATGGACGCATCGGGCACTCGAAAGTACTGTCAATCAAAGCGGTGGAATGCTCAATATCGATTTTCGAACCATCAAAAGAAGCCAGGAAAATCTGCGGAATCTCATCCACCCAATTGTCCCAATGGCGGTACATCAAGTCCTCGTTGATACGGCCGGTGGTTTTATCCAGTCCTTCATACAATTTTTGCAGATGTTCCGGACGTTTTACAGGAATAACAGAGATATACACGATGGATTTGCCGTCGGGAGCCAGTTTGAAGCCTTCCAAACCACTTGCTATGGAAACAATGGTATTTTCTTTCTTACTTTTTACATCCATCGAATGAATTTCATTGTACAGGCAGAACAACAGCGTATTGTCATCCTGCCACACCAAATTGTACTCACTACCGTCGGTACAAGTCAGGCGTTCTGCCTCGCCGCCCTCTGTGGGAAGCAGGTATATTTCCGCATTCCCTTTGTTCTTCTCCATACTGTAGTAAGTCACCGTGTAAGCGATTTGTTTCCCATCCGGAGAAACGGCATATTCGCCCATTTTGCCCAGCGACCACATCACCTCGGGCGTGAAACGGCCGTCCTGGACCTGGATTTCCGGTTTTCCGATGACCTTCTCATCGGAAGTCTCTTGTTTCTTTGTGCAGCTGGCCAACAACGCCAACGCTGCGAATGCAATAAATATTTTCTTCATAGATATAAAAATTGATTTCCAATAATTTGAGGATGCAAATTTACGTGAAATTTTTGAATCTATTGCAAACCGCTAAACAAATTTCGATTAGCTAACGCGTGTTTTTTTTCATCGGCTATGATGAGTCCGTTCCGCGGTGAGATAGTTTAGTGCTTCGGGGCACACAACACCCACACCGCAACAAACACACGGGGCATCCTCATCATCGGGGTTGCGATATCTTTGACACAGCAGCAAATTGCCAGCCGCGAAGCGGAATTGCATATTTCAGAAGGTTCATAATTCATATAGNNATTCATATAACATTTATTTGTATTTTTGCAACCTTATTTTAGGTTAATATTTACATTAATTATAAATAACAATTATTATGAATACAATCGGAAACAATATCAACTTGTTGACAGATTTCGGTTTCAAGCGAATGTTTGGCACTGAACCTTACAAGAAAAACCTCATCAGTTTTCTCAATGCGTTTATCAAACCTTATTTTGGCTCTGTCACCGACATTAGTTACCGTCCCACCGAACAGCTTGGTCTCCTGCCAAACGAAAAAAGGCTTGTTTTCGACGTTTACTGCGAAACCCAAGAAGATGACAAGGTACTTGTTGAAATGCAGAAAGCGAGCCAGGAATTTCTAAAAGACAGACTCATCGCTTATTCCGCCCGAACCATCAGCAACTCGTTAGTCAAGGGTGACCGGAGGTACAACTTTCCTCCTGTCATCTCCATCATTCTTGTCGATTTTGAAATTCCGGAATTGAAAGGCAAGGACGATTTCATGATGCATGTCACCCTAAAAGATGATGAAAACAAAATTTTTTCAGAAAAAGTAACCTTTATCTTGGTAGATTTAACTAAATTTGCAGCGAAAATGAATTTCGGGCAGCTCACTGACGAGAGAAGGAAATGGTGCTATGCCATCAAGAACATGTGGAGGATGACAGATACGGACATTCCAACCGAGGACAAGATTTTCCATGAGCTGTACGAGGATTGCAAAATATCAAAATTGAGCGACATGGAAAAAAAAGAATATGAAAAAAGTATTTTGGAATACGACGATGTGAAGGACGCCTTGGACTACCATCGCAGACTAGCAAAAGCGGAAGGAAGAGCAGAAGGGAAAGCAGAGGGAACTGCCGAGGCCAAACTCCAGATAGCTGTTAAAATGCAGAAAGCCGGCATTGATATGGCAACCATCACCCTAACCACAGGTCTGAGTGAAGAAGAGATTATTAAGTAATTTCAATCCCTGCTTGCGCTCTTGCGTGCACAAGCCTTATTCTTGACGAGACGAACAGAGTGCCCGTAGCACCGTCTGTAGTTGTTCACGTACACTCCGTACAAATCGAAGCCTAAGTTCCACGCATCCACCAAATCGCTGGGTGTAGATGACCAATAGTAACCGTAGGAGCCCACGCCGTACACATCTCCATCGCAGTAGCGGCAGCCTGTAGCGGCCAGATAAATGGATTGTCCATTGGGGCCAACTACCTTGTAACCACTACCCGTCCATGTCCATTGACATTTGGTGACCAATTCTTCAAACTGTTCTTTTGTGGGCAAACGCTTTCCAAACTTATTGACAGCTTGCATGTAAGTATAGAATTCCCCTTTCTCATTTTTATCCTTCCACAAGGTTCCACTTGGAAGACCCAAGTCCACCCATTGCGCATTTACAGATAATGCCATCAGGCATACCAAACTAAAAAAGAGTATCTTTTTCATAAGTGCAAAAATAGTAAAATTCTCAAATCGTAGCAACTTCTAAAATCTTTTTCACACGGCTGCCGCATTTTTTTTCGCATCGGCTATGACGAGTCCGTTCCGCGGTGGTCATGCTCTGTGCTTCGGGGATAGTGTGTAGCGCACCGCAGCGGTAAGGCACCAGTTCCGCTTCCACCCCAGACTGCCGTCTGGGGTTATTGAGATGCGGCATCTACGATGCCGTCATATTGCGGACAATGTACTTCCGTGCGTAGGCCATGCCGACATGCGATGCGGAAACGGTGTGAATGAACGGCCTCGTACAGCGGCGTGCGAAAGCGCATTAGCGTCCAGTTTACTTTCGCTGCCGCTGTCAGAGGGTGGACAGAGCGGGTGGCATTCATGTCTGCAAAGATCCTTGCATACTTTCCATCTTTGGAAAGTATGGAGAAAAAAAATGTATCTTTGCAAAAAGAAATACGGAAATCCAACTCATTCTTTTTCAGATGAAGAACAAGGAACGGACATACATCGCCATCGACTTGAAGTCGTTTTACGCCTCGGTGGAGTGCGTGGAGCGGGGCTTGGACCCACTCACCACGAACCTGGTGGTGGCCGATGCCAGCCGTACCGAGAAGACCATCTGTCTGGCCGTCTCCCCCTCACTGAAAGCCTACGGCATCGGCGGACGCGCACGTCTATTCGAGGTAGTGCAACGTGTCCGGGAAGTCAACAACGAGCGACGACAGCAGAGCCCGCAGAAGCGTCTGACTGGCAAGTCCAGCTCCGACCTTGAACTCAAAGCCCACCCCGACTGGGCCGTGGACTACATTGCCGCTCCTCCCCGCATGGCACACTATATCGCCTGCAGCGCAAAGATTTATGAGATTTACCTGAAATACATCTCCCCTGATGACATACACGTGTATTCCATCGACGAGGTGTTCATGGATGTGACCGACTACCTGAAAAGCTACAAGAAAACCGCCCATGAGCTGGCCATGACCATCATCAAAGATGTGCTGAAGCAGACAGGCATCACCGCCACGGCGGGCATCGGCACCAACATGTACCTGTGCAAAATCGCCATGGACATCATGGCCAAAAAAAGTCCCGCCGACCAAGACGGAGTGCGCATTGCCGAGCTGGACGAGATGTCGTACCGCCGACAATTGTGGAATCACCGTCCCCTCACTTCTTTCTGGCGGGTGGGACGAGGCATTGCCCAACGCTTGGCTGCCCACGGCATCGACACCATGGGCAAAATCGCCCGCTGCTCCATAGAGAATGAGGAATTGCTATACAAGCTCTTCGGTATCAATGCCGAGCTGCTGATAGACCATGCCTGGGGCTGGGAGCCCTGCACCATCGACTATGTGAAAGCCTACCGCCCGGAGAGCAACTCCTTCAGCAACGGACAGGTACTGACTTGTGCCTATACTGTCAAGAAAGCTCGTGTGGTGATTCAGGAGATGGCGGAAGCGATGGCCCTGCGATTGGTTGCGCACCAACTGGTCACCGACCAGCTGGTCATTTACGTTGGCTACGACGTGGAGAGTCTTACAAAACCCTCTGTCAAAAGCAAATACAAAGGAGAGGTGTCCATGGACTATTACGGTCGTCCCGTGCCCAAACCCGCCCATGGTTCCGTCAACCTCAAAACACCCAGCTCCTCCACCAAGCTCATCATTGAGGCGGTCACTGAGCTCTTCGACCGCATCGTCAATCCCGACTTGCTTATCCGCCGGATGAACATCAGCGCCAACCATGTAATCAGCGAGGAGGAGCTCAAAAACAAAGCCACAGCGGAGCAACTTGACCTTTTTGCCGACTATGAGGCCATCGAGAAAGAAAAACAGGAAGAGGCTGCCGCCCGACAGAAGGAGCGAAAGATTCAGGAAGTGCAATTAGCCATCAAGAAACGCTTTGGCAAGAACGCGATTCTGCGAGGCCTCAACTTTGAGGAAGGCGCCACCGCCAAGCAGCGTAACGAGCAGATAGGAGGACACAAAGCATGAAACCAACAGATTTAAACGACAATTACGACGATATCATCAACCTGCCTCACCATGTGTCGAAACACCACCCTCCCATGTCGATGATGAACCGGGCGGCTCAGTTCGCCCCCTTTGCCGCTGTCAGCGGCCACCACGCCGCCCTTGACGAGACGGCGAAACAGGTGGAGGAAAAGTGGGAACAGGGGACAATTCAATTGACAGTTAACAGTTAAGAGTTCAAAATTCAGAATTCAAAGTTCATAATTCAATCGGACGTACGCAGTGCGTCCCCACTAATACCTAACACCGGACACCTAACACTTAATACCTAATACAAAAAAAAGGAGTCTTGCGACTCCTTTTTTTTTAATGTCTGTATGAATCAACCTTAGCTTTCAGCTCTTCGGGAACCGGCAGCATAAGTTTCAGTTTGATCTGCTGCAACATTTCATTATTATATCTATCATTAGGATTGAGCTGGTACACTTTCTCTGACCATGTGTGAGCATTTTCCAGAATAGGTTTCTGGGCATCTTTTAATGCATTCACTTTCTCTGCACGCTCCATATAACTACCTTCCTTTGACTTCATAATCTGCTCCTGCATCTTATCGTTAGCCACCGCTTCAAAGAAGTAGCGTGAAGCCATCTGGAAATTCAATTCAGCGATATCCTCAGGTCTCTGGGCAACTGCCAGACCTTTGTTAATCACCGCCTCAGCCTTCTCATACTGTGCGTTGTTCACCAAATGGTTAGCGATCAGAGCCATCACAGCTGCAGATTTCTCATATTTGGCAGCCATCTCGTCGCAAGTGGCGTTCAACTTGTCAATCTGTCCAGTCATTGCGAAATAATCCAATTCAGCAGCCTCGATATCAGCACGTTTGTCTTCCGGCACATTCTTGATAGCGGTTTTCAGAATCTTTCCGCAATTCACGGTATCTTTCTCTTCTTTGTATAAATCATACAAATCCAGATAAGCTTCTGAACCGGGGTATTTCAATTTCACCACTTCGTTCAACATAGCCTTAAAATTAGCTTTGTCACCTTTCTGCTTATACAATTGAGCTACAGCGTAATAGGTGATACCGGCATTTACATTGGACTTTGCAGCTTTGAAATCTCTGGCGGCCAAATTAAAATACTTGATAGCATTTTCCATGTCACCATTTTCCGCAGCCTGCTGAGCCATGGTATATACTGGGTCAGCGCATAAAGCCTGTCCTTCGATGGGACCCAGCATACCCGTTTTGGGAGTAACATCCTTATCCAAGGAAATAGCCTGATAGAAGGCCTCGTTGGCAATGATAATAGCGTCAGGAGTTCTGCTCACGTAGGAGGCATCCTTCGCTTTTCTTTCCTGATCCTGCTGATAAACACGCAGATAAGTATTGCCCTTCATCAGCCAAGCCTGAGCGTCTTGTTCGTTGCCCACCATCACAGCGTCCATCACCTTACGGGCTTTCCCCACCTGGTTGTTACGTAAGTTCATCCACACATCCTCCAAACTCTGTGAGTATGCGCTTCCGATTGCCATTATAGCCATTACAGCTAAAACAAATAACTTTTTCATCTCTTTTTGTTTTTAGGGTTATTATTTTTCTAATTCATTGATTTTCTTGACTATCTCATCATATTTAGGAGATTTTTTCCTGGCGTAAATCTGCTTCAACGCTGTCAGCACGTTCAGGTCATTGGCATCATAACTCTTTGCCTCCTCGAAAAAGCGCTCCGCCTCATCCAGATAATTGTTGGCCTTGGCCTGATGTACCGCCGCCTCACTGTTGGCTCCCGCCACCTTCAGCTCATTCGCTTTCATATCATTCTCATTAAAGAGGTAATAGGTGCAAACACCTAAATTAAAGACTACCACATAACTGTTGGGGTTTAAGCGATAGGCTTTTCTCAACAGTTTTTCCGCCTCGGTATAATTTTTCTCCTTGATATAGAAATTGGCGATATTGACTGTAGCATCAGCATTATTATAAACCGAAGCCGGCAGGTTCTGCAGCAGCTGACGGGCCTTTACAGAATCATTAATCCAATAGTAATAGTCCACTTGTGCCACCAACACATTGGCATCATCAGGATTCTTGGCCAGAGCCTGGTCCAACATGGATTTCACCCTGGCTTTGTCATCTTTCTGTTTGTATTGCTCTATCAATCTGACCAATACATTCGGATTGGTAGAACCGTCCTTCACCGCCTTTTCATAATAGGCAACCGCCTGATCAGGCTGATTCAGATTCTCCAAAGCGACGGCATAATAGTAGTACAACTCACCATTCAAAGGATATTCTGGAGGAGTCTTCATCTCATAGCTGGCGATACCCTTTTCCAAAGTGGCCTTTCCCGCTGCGAAGTCATTGGCTATCAGCTGGTCAACACCACGCACAAGCAGCAACGAGTACAACTTTGGCAAAGCATCATCGGGTGACAGCATTTCAAAGCCTTCTATGTTCTTATTCAGCTCTTTAGCCTTCACAAAAGCGTCGTAAGCTTCGATGGGAGCATCGGGGAACTTAATCACCGCATTGTTGTCATTCTGCTTGGCCATGTATTCCTGATTCGCCAAATAGAAATAGATATTGCCCTTGTACAACCATGTCTGTGCCTTTGCAGACAATTTCTCGTTCTGCACACACAAATCAATGGCCTCTTTCGCTTTCACATATTCTTTTTCATAGAAATGATTATAAGCATTGGTCAACGAAGCCTTCTGCGCATTGAGTAAAAGCACCGAACAGAGCAGCAGCAAGGTCAAAAAAGATTTTGTTTTCATAATTATTCGTTGGTATTGGTTTCTTCAGTTTCTTCGACTTGATTTTCGGTCTCGGGATTAATCACTTCACCCTCGGCACCCTCAACAGGACTTCCCTCGGTGGGAGTACCCTCTGCAGCTTCTTCCTCTTCATCATCGGCACGAGGCACACGGGAAACAGCAGCAATGGCATCCTTGGAACCCAGATTGATCAGGCGCACACCCTGGGTGGCACGACCCAACACTCGGATGGTGTCAACGTGCAGACGGATAGCAATACCCGATTTGTTGATAATCATCAAGTCGTCCTCATCGGTCACCTTCTTGATGGCAATCAAGCCACCGGTCTTTTCCGTGATATTGATGGTCTTCACACCCTTACCGCCACGGTTGGTGATACGGTAATCATCTACCACAGAGCGTTTTCCATAACCATTCTCGGAAACCACCATCACATTGCATTCGGGCTCATCCAAGCAGATGATACCGACCACGCGGTCGTCTTCGTTAGCCAGAGTAGCACCCTTCACACCCGAAGCATTACGACCCATAGGACGTACGGTCTGCTCATTGAAACGAACAGCCTTGCCAGATTTCAGTGCCAGCATCACCTCGTTGCTGCCATTGGTCAAGCAGGCATCCAACAAATGGTCGCCCTCGCGCACCGAAATAGCGATGATACCATTGGCTCTCGGACGGGAATAAGCCTCCAGAGACGTTTTCTTGATGATACCTTTTTCAGAGCAAAGGATGATATAATTATTGTTGATATAGTTCTCATCCGTCAGATCCTTCACATTGATGACAGCCTTGATTTTATCGTCGCCATCAATATTAATCAGGTTCTGGATAGCACGGCCCTTGGAGGTCTTGGTGCCTTCCGGAATCTCGAACACTCTCAACCAGAAGCACTTACCCTTCTCCGTAAAGAAGAGCATGTAATTATGGTTGGTCGCGATATACAACTTCTCGATGAAGTCCTCCTCGCGGGAGCTGCTGCCCTTGGAGCCACGTCCACCACGATTCTGGGCACGGTATTCGCTCAACAAGGTACGTTTGATATAGCCCAAATGGGAAATGGTAATCACCACTTCTGAATCGGCGAAGTTATCTTCGATTTTGAAGTCGGAAGATGCGGAATACTCAATTCTGGACAGACGCTCGTCGCCATATTTGGCTTTCATTTCCAGCACTTCTTCCTTCACCACCTGCATACGCATGTGCTCGTCGGCGATCAAAGCGCGCAGATACTCAATACGTTTCATCAGTTCGTCATACTCGTTCTGCAGTTTGTCTCGTTCGAGTCCGGTGAGCTGACGGAGACGCATCTCGACGATAGCGGCGGCCTGGATTTCGGAGAAATCATACTGGGTCATCAAGCCCGTCTTGGCTTCATCCACAGACTTGGAGGCACGGATCAGGGCGATAATCTCGTCGATAATGTCCAGCGCTTTCAGCAAGCCTTCCAAGATATGGGCGCGGGCCTCGGCTTTCTTCAGGTCGAACTGGGCACGGCGCAACACCACGGAGTGACGGTGTTTCACATATTCAGCAATCAATTCCTTAAGGTTCAAGGTCATAGGACGACCATTGACCAGTGCCACATTGTTCACGCTGAACGAAGCTTGCAGGGAAGTATATTGGTAAAGTTTGTTCAGCACCACATTGGCCACGGCCTCACGTTTCAGGTCATAGACAATACGGGTACCGTTACGTTTGTTGGTCAGGTTTTCAATATTGGTGATGCCTTCAATCTTGCCCTCTTTCACCAGCTCAGCGGTACGTTTGATCATCTCGGAGGGATTGGTCATATATGGCAGGGAAGTCACCACAATCTTGCTTTTGCCGTCATGGTCCTCAATTTCCGCATCGCCACGCATCACGATACGGCCACGGCCGGTCTCAAAAGCCTCGCGCACACCGTCATAACCATAAATCGTACAGCCACTTGGAAAATCAGGAGCTTTGATATACTGCATCAATTCTGAAACAGTGATTTCAGGATTGTCGATATAGGCAGCGATACCGTCGCACACTTCGGAGAGGTTGTGAGGCGGCATGTTGGTCGCCATACCCACGGCGATACCGGAAGAGCCGTTCACCAGCAGAGCGGGGATTTTGGAGGGCAATACCGTCGGTTCCTCAAGAGAGTCGTCGAAGTTAAGGCTCATATCGACGGTATCCTTTTCGATATCCGCGAGCATCTCCTCGGCCATCTTGCGGAGGCGAGCCTCGGTGTAACGCATAGCGGCGGGGCTGTCACCATCAACGGAACCGAAGTTACCCTGGCCATCCACAAAGGGGTAGCGCAGTGACCATGGCTGGGCCATACGCACCATGGCGTCATAGACGGCGGTGTCACCGTGCGGGTGGTACTTACCCAGCACCTCACCCACGATTCTCGCTGATTTCTTGTAGGGCTTGCCAGCGACAATACCCATATCCCACATTGCGTATAATATTCTTCTATGGACCGGTTTCATACCATCCCTTGCATCCGGTAAAGCACGCGCCACAATGACTGACATTGAGTAGTCAATATAGGCGGTTTTCATCTGGTTTTCGATGTTTACCCGGACAATTTTTTCTCCTTCTGCCATTTTTTTCTTTTTTTTTGATTTTTATGCTTCTTTAAATATTTTATTATCAATTAGTTAGATTAAAATCTAAGAAAAGATAAAAATACAAAAAAATTCGATACAAATAACAGGAAAAGGGATTTTTAGAGAAGATTTTTAATGTGCTAATTGAATTAGCAAATTAGTTAATTAGCAAATGTGCAAATGTGCTAATTGTTTTTAGGGGTTGGAAAGTTAACTCCATTTCGCAGCGGGTTTATACAGTTCTTCGGTGCACACTACACTTGCGCTGCGAAGAGACACACCGCATTTTCACACCCCACACTGCGGCCTACGGCCTTATGTGGGGTTACAGAGAGGATGTCTCTTCGAGACATATACCCACAAGGCAGCCTGATACTCTTCATTGCAAAACCCTGCTCTGGTTCCGGCCTCGGAGAGGCCGCCTCTCTGTAACCCCATACGAAGCACAGCGAGTATGGGGTATAAAAAACTATCAGTTCTCAAATTTCAACTGGCATCGCTCCGGAGTAATGGTAAGGATGGCGGTGCAGCCCAGGCGCAGGGCCACATTCTGTCCGGCATGACCTGCGGGGAAATTAAAGCACACCGGATAATCATACTTTCCGCAGACACCCAATATCACGTCTTCAGTGGTTGTATCATAATAATAATCATCCACTCTGATTTTCTCCATCGAGCCCACAATCAGCCCCTTCAGATTCTTCAATTTTCCCGCACGGTCAAGGGCCACCAGCATGCGTTCAATATGGTAGATATTTTCACCAACATCCTCAATAAACAAGATTTTCCCATCGGTATTGATAGAGGACACCGACTCTAACATCGAATACAAGAGTGACAGGTTCCCCCCAACCAAAACGCCCTCAGCCTTTCCTGGACGATTAGCGGGATGTGGTTCGAAATCATAGTGCAAAGGTTCTCCGCGCAAGGCCTTTATCAGGGAACGATTATACTCATTATCCATATCGTCCGCTTTCATGGTGATGGGCATCACGCTGTGCAAGGTAGGATAGCCCAGTGTATGCAAATGCGAATGGAAAGCGGTTATATCGCTAAAGCCGCAAATCCACTTGGGATGCTCTTTGAATGCCGTAAAATCCAGTTCATCCAGCAGGCTCACCGCCCCATAGCCTCCTCTGGCACATAGGATTGCCTTCACCCCCGGTCGGTCCAGCAATGCCTGCATCTCAGCAACACGATGGGCAACCGTGCCCGCAAAGCCAGAATAGTCCGCGTAAATTCCGTCAGGCACAATGACCTGAAAGCCGTGCTTCGTCAGATACTCCACCGCAGGCATCACTTGTTCCGCCTCTGTCTTGCCGGAAGGAGTCGCAATGGCAATCGTATCGCCCCTATGCAGGCGGGGCATTTGTTGTGCATTCAATATTGCGACAGCGGACATTGTCAACAAAAGCAGCAATAATTTTCTCATAATTCAGCAGTCATGATTAAAAAAAACACAGCACCTTGTCTTTCAAAAATCCATCCACCTCTAATCACGGACACAACGGACGGAGATGCCGTCATTAGCATAACTAAAATATACGGCAAAGTCGGTTTGATCGTGATATAAATTACGAATAAGTATAACATCCTCCCAGCGGTTGCTCGAACTTGAGAAACGCGCCTCCCTCCCAAATTGGGAGAAAGATCCAGCCTGGAAGAAACCTGCCGGGAGAGCCGAAAAGCCCGTGGCATTATTGGTGGCCAAAGTATTTCCGACACAACAAGGTTCTTCAAATGACTCCCACAATTCAGCGGCCGCAAGTGATTTACCCACATTCAAATTGGTATCACCGCATACGAACGCACTCTGTTGTTTCACATACAAGCCCAATTCATCCCACTCATAAAAGCCCGGCACATGCCAACCCTCCGGGCAAACGCCCTGCACTCCACTGGGATTGGCATAGCTGCCGTTTTCGCCGTTCATCACTGCATACCAATTATACAACCAACCATATATGCTCACATTATTCGTGTCCCCATTGGGTGCGTAACGGTATGGGGGATTGACACAATACAATCCCACACTTATTTGAGGATTACTGTCTACAGGGATAAAAGTACCGTCGGCATAATGGGTAGTCCGAAGGTTTTCCCTCATCCAACACTGGTTGCCAATTTTAACCGTATTATAGACATTTCCATCGTAATCGGTCACCGTGGAAGTTCCCGGACAAGGCTGACCATCCTCGACACCCATCGCGACATTGAAAAGAAGCACCAAGGTTTGTGAGGAATCCTGAGCCTGCTCTATGCTATAACTGGCCACCTCTTCATTATTGATAGTAGCATAGCCCACATACATCATCTGATCCCCCATGACAAAAGGATTATTTGTGACACTTTTGGGTGATTTTTGCGTTTTATTGGTTTCGGACGCAATGAATTGCGTCCCTACATTGCCGACAATATCAATATGATTCGCGCCACCTTTGCCATGGTTCACCATTTTGACGGAAGCCACTTGTCCATTCTGTCGAGCGGTCAGGAAATACACACCCGATGTGGAAAGGGTAATACGTAACTGGTGGATTCCTTTTTGTAGAGAGGTAATATTATGCGTCTCCACAATGCGACCGGCGACATCTGTTATTTCTACCGACACATCGCCACTTTTTGCCAAGATTAGTGTTGTGTATGTGGTGCCATCAAATGGATTTGGCGTATTTTGCAACAATTGCAGGGGTAAATGATTACTTTCCCTTACAACATCATCCAAACCGGTAGCAAGCGTCATCGTCAGTATTGTATCGGGCCAGTATAACGTCTCTTGCCAGCCTTGTGTGAGATTATCTATCACCACACGATCTAGCCGAACATACCGATTGTTGGTATCGCATGCTGTAAAGGTCAAATTCACCGTTTGTGCATACGATAACATGCCCAACATCGTAAGTAACACGCAACAGAACAATATCCGTTTCATAAACGCAACCTAGTTAAACTTCGTTTTGAGGGCAAACTCAGCCTCGTTATTCAGCATACCTGAGACGGACAGTTTATGGGCAGGAGCATCCTGGAAAAGGCGGATTTCGATTTCGTTAGGACTCTGAGACAAGATTACACCGCCCTGCAATTCCCAATTCGAGTGTTTCACTTCCGAAGAGGTCACATGATAGGACCCGAGCCCCTTCTTCTTCAGTTTCACATCATAAACCAAATCTTCATACAAGAATGTTGTCATCTTTTCCTGAATGAAATAATACACCTCGTTCAACTTCCTATCTTCCCCCTTCCACGGAGCATGATCCATGTCCTCCAAGGGATAGAATTTGTGATGTACATTTTTCCCTTTCAGCACCTCATGAATCTCGTTAGAGCCATACATCTCATCAAAATACCAACTGCTGAGTTTCCCCTTTCCGTTTTTTCCGTTCAGCTGGACAAAAGGATAGCCCTTATAGCAAGGCACAACCTTATCGGCGGTACCATGAAACGACACGATTGATATCGGGTGCGCTATCACATCATCAATTTCGTACAAGGCGCCCCACATGTTGACCAAGCCCCTGATTTTCACCTTGTCCATATAACTATTTCCAGAACTGTTCAACGAGCCGAATTTTCCCGCAAAATGCTTCTTCAACGTGGATTTCGGGCGACTTTCATCTGTCATGTACACCATACTCATAGCTGTGATGGAGCCCGCACTGGAGCCGCCGATATACATCCATTCCTTGTCAATCCTATATTTCTCCGCAAAATGACTCAGGAAACGCATGGCCGCATGGGCATCCTGAATGGATTTGAACGCACAGCGCTGGATAGAAGCTTTCGACATCTCGAACCCCATGCGATAATTGAGGGACACCGCCACATAACCCAACGAAGCCAGATGAGAGCATTGGGCAATCATCTCACTCTCACGCTTGTCGCCAAAGAAGAAAGCTCCGCCATGAATCAACACCACCAAGGGACGTTTCGTCAAGCTGTCCCCACGAGGAGTGTAAATATCCATAGTTAGGTCCAGATCTTTTTGATTGGAAGCTTTGAAAACATACGGCAGCAACGTCTGGGCATAGCTTTTGTCATCCGGAATAGACAGTGAAGTCCACGGGCCTACGGCGTGACCATACACCACATCTTTTTCACAGTCCACCTCAAACAAAGGTTTCCTGTAGCGATATGACGACAACGTATCTTTTGTCTCTTCGCAATATTTCCGGAAAGAGAAATACGTCAAGTTTTCCTTATCCAAATTGACTTTGATACAGCGATTGGCCTGAAGCGCACCATTCACCTCATACGAATTATACTGGTATTTCATGTCAAAGAACAGCTCCTTTCCTCCACCGGCGGACCAACGGTAATTTGAGCCATCGGTAATCACCGAAATTGTAAACGGCTTTGCCTGCATGTACAAATTGTTGGTATCCACCACATAATACGTTCCCGACAGCTTCTCTTTGGAGCTAAAGCCCACTTTGACGACGCACTGGGTTTGTCCGATATTGCCAATGTAGAGGTCTCCGGTTTTCAGCACACACAAATGGGCGGGTTCGTCAGGATTTACCACATTTACGGAATCACCTCCCGACAGTTCCTCCAACTGGATTTGTTTGTCAACTTTCTTTTTCCGATCACAAGAATTTGCGAGCGTTAAAAAAGCTAAAAACAGAATAAGAAATAGACGTCTATTTAACATTTTTTAATTGGCTGATGATTTCTTTAGGATTTTCTTTGGAAAAGATAGCGCTACCTGCCACCAGCACATCGGCACCGGCATCCACCAATGCCTGNNCACCAATGCCTGGGCATTAGACATATCCACACCACCATCCACCTCAATCAGACACTCGGATTTGTTGCGTTTGATCATCGCCTTCAGCTCGGCCACGCGATGCAGGCTGCGCTCAATGAAACGCTGTCCACCGAAGCCAGGGTTCACTGACATAATCAGCACCATATCCACATCATTGATGACATCTTCCAAGCCTGCTACCGGTGTATGGGGATTCAGCGCAACTCCTGCCAGCATATCGGCATTCTTAATCTGATAGATTGTACGATGAAGATGCGCACATGCCTCCCAATGCACGGTCAGTATGTCGGCGCCCATCTCCTTAAAACGCTCCACATAGCGCTCAGGCTGCACAATCATCAGATGCACATCAAGAGGTTTCTCCGCCTGAGAGCGGATGGCCTTCACCAGCGGCATACCGTAGGAGATGTTGGGGACAAACACGCCGTCCATGATATCCAAGTGGAACCAGTCGGCAGCCGACTCATTCACCATCTGTATATCTTTAGCCAGATGGCAGAAATCAGCGGAAAGCATTGAAGGAGAGATTAAAGGATTCATATTTAGGTTTTAGGGGTTAGGTTTTAGGTTTTAGGGATTAAGGGTTAATTTTAAGCACGTAAAGCACTAATCACTAAACCCTAATCACTAATCACTACTTCGTGGTCATTTCACCGCACATGGTGTGTTGCAGCCAGTATTTGATCTCATCGTCGGGCAATCCGGTGCCAAAGAGGTACATCATCTTGGTGATAGCCGCCTCGGTGGTCATATCGCCACCGCTGATCACGCCACTCTTGTCCAAGCCTACGCTGGTCTCGTACAAGCCCATCTTCACGCCGCCGCCATCCTTGCACTGGCTCACATTCAGGATGATAATACCCCGGTCGCTGGCTTCTTTGATCAGATTCAGGAACTCGGCATCAGACGGGGCGTTACCCGCGCCAAAAGTCTCCATCACCACTCCACGCAAGCCAGGGATAGACAAGACCGAGCGTACCATATTCTGAGAGATACCCGGGAAGAGTTTCAGCAAAGCGATATTGTCATTCAACTCTTTATGTACCCGCAACGGTTTCTTTTCCGACTGGTGGATGAAGAAATCGTTATAATGAATAGTGACACCTACTGTAGCCAGACGGTGATAATTCGGAGAAGCGAAAGCACTAAACTCCTCAGCATTAGCCTTATAGGTTCTATTTCCACGGAAAAGTGAATTGTCAAAATAAATGCACACTTCCTGAATACGAGGTTCACCGGCACATTCATCGGCGGCAATTTCCACGGCGGTCACAATATTGTCGCGGCCATCGGTACGCACCGCACCCAATGGCAACTGCGAGCCCGTGAGAATCACCGGCTTAGCCAGATTTTCCAGCATAAAACTCAGGGCTGAGGCAGTATAGGACATAGTATCAGTTCCATGCAGGATGACGAAACCGTCGTACGCTTTGTAGTTTTCCCCGATCATCGTCGCCAAACGGACCCAAAAAGCAGGATTAGTGTCAGACGAGTCAATCAGCGGCAGCAATGTCTTGAATTCGATATCCGCGTTCAGCAGTTTCAGCATTGGCAGATGGCTGTAAATATCATTGAATTCGAAAGGTTCGAGGGCTCCATTATCGGGGTTATGCATCATGCCGATGGTGCCGCCGGTATATATCAATAATATCTTTTTCTTCATATTTATTAATGTTGGAATCAAGCTGCAAAAATACGATTTTTTTCAATGTGCAAATTGCAAATTCAAAATTCAAAATTCAAAATTCAAAATTCAGAATTCGGGGAGACGTATAAAAAAAAACGGGCAGAGGTTTGCACTTCCGCCCGTTTCATATAATGTTATGAGAGAGCTTATTCTTTCACGATTTTCTTCACAACAAGACCATCTTCAGTCTGCATATTCAGCATATAAACACCTGATGACAGGTCGCTGACATTGACAGTGCTGCCAACGGTGGTGAAAGTCTTCACCAGTTTACCGTTCACATCATACACATCAATCTGGCTGATTGCCTTGTCATAGTTGATGGTCAGCACATCCTTCACGGGGTTCGGGAAGATAGCGAGGCTACTTCCATCAACATCTTCGATACCCACAGGGCTGTCCAAGATTTCGATATTATCAACAAAGACATTGTTGCCATAATTAGAAGTAAAGACAAATTTGATAATCACGCTTGACTGATTAGCATATTCGGTCAAGTTAAACCAAGCAGTCTGATACTGGGAAGCAGTAGCGTTGAATTCGCCAGAGCCGCTTGTCACTGTGGCCAGTGATGCGCCAGACTTTTCCCAAACGGTGTTCCAAGTTGCGCCACAGTCGCTTGACACCATCACCTGAAGTTTATCATTAGAAGATGAATAGCGACGGTGAGCGTAGTTAAATTTCAAAGAAGGTGTTGAAACGTTGGAGAAATTCATCATCGGAGCGTAGCATTCGCCAGTAGTGCCACTGGAAGCGTACCAGGCACGTAAACGCAAAGCGCCACTGTAGATGCCAAAGTTGCCACCTGTATTATCCACTATTGACCAATCGTTCAAATTACTACTACTTGAGAAATTCTGAGTAGCAGTGCTGATATTTGAACTCACCTGTGCGCTGAAAGTTTCAGTATGGCTATTATAGGAAGAACCTTCATCTGTTTGTCCGTTTACATCAACAATCTCAACCGTCAAGGTATGTTGACCATTGTCTGAACCTGTAATCGCAGGCAACGTCACCAATTCCTTTTCAAACTGAGCCAAGTTACCAGTCCAGTTCATGGTTTGAATATCGTTACCATGAGTCACACGCAAAGTAGCAGAGGTCAAATTAGCCGAGCCCATATTTTGCAACTCAATTTGAGGCTGTACATTAAGGTCGCAATAATACACATTATTAGTGATTCTGCCAATACCCAAAGCGGCATCATTAGTATGGTTCCAAGCAGGGCATTTAGTGTTGATATATCCATGATAAGTAGCGGATTCGTCACCACCGTTACGATCCAGTTCAAAAATCATTCTGTTGGGACAGATCATATAAATCGTCGGGAAATAATGGATATCATATCCTGTATGGAAAGTATAGTAATTGCAACTGGCATCACCTGACACAAAATTAGGAGATATGTACAAAGGAATAACCGGATAAGGCACCAACTCTGTGGTACTTCCATAACTGTGAGTACAATCCCAATAACTGCTTCCTGCGCTACCGTTAATAGCGGCCCAGCTGCTGCCCGTTTGAGCACCTTCAACGAAAAGAACTCGGGAGTCGTTCACGGTACTGTTGGGGCCATAATTATTGTAAATGCTCTCCAATGTTCCCGTTTGGTGGAAACTATAGCAGGGGTTGCATGTAGTGGCAGACACATCGATATAAACGGTCTTGTAATCGTTCAGCATACTATAAAGATTGATTGTTTGACTAGTGATCATCTGTCCACTTGTCTTATCAATCTCATAGAGACTGAAATCCGGAGCGGTTGAGCCATCAGACAACTGGGCATACGAGAATGCCATCATTGCCATTGCTGCGAAAAGGGTAAAGATTTTTTTCATAATAATTTTTTTTGGTGAATAATCATTTTTTTCAAACTGCAAAGATACATAATTTTTATTGAAAATTCAATGGAAAAAAATATTATTTTTGCAACTTCAAAAAAAAGTTGAGTTATGTTTGTCTTAATGATTGTTATCTTCCTGATTGGCTATACGTTGATAGCGCTGGAGCACCCCTTGAAAATTAACAAAACCGCAACGGCCCTGATGCTGGGAGTCCTTTTATGGGTATGTGCCATCATCGGCGGGGAAGGCATGTTGGTGGACACAGCCCCAATGATGGACTATATTGAAGACCATCCAGGAGAGGGGTTCATAGAATGGATAACCCATTTCGAGTTAATCCACGTATTGGGAGAAGTATCCGAAATTCTGTTCTTCCTCTTGGGTGCCATGACCATTGTGGAAATCATCGATACCAACGGAGGTTTCTCATTAATCACAGACCATATCAAGAGCAAAAAGAAAGTCCGTCTGTTGTGGATTCTCTCCCTTCTGACATTCTTCATGTCTGCCGTCTTGGACAACCTCACCACCTCTATCGTCATGGTGGCCTTGCTGCGCAAGCTCATCGACGACCAGCACGACCGTTGGTTTTATGGCGGCATGGTGATTGTGGCGGCCAATGCCGGTGGTGCCTGGTCACCCATCGGTGATGTCACCACCATCATGTTGTGGATTGCCGGCAAAGTATCCACCGTCAACATCATCACCGCCACGCTGTTGCCGAGTGCCATTTCACTCCTTATTCCGCTTACTATTCTTTCTTTCATCATGAAAGGAGAAATTCAAAATCCCAAGAGCACTACTGCGGAAGACACTGAGAAACCTCTGGAATGGCAGCGCAAACTGTTCCTCATTTTGGGTGTTTCATGCTTGGTAGGTGTTCCCGTTTTCAAGACCCTCACGCATCTGCCACCTTACATCGGCATGATGGGAGGTCTGAGCATTTTGTGGGTAACTTCTGAAATTATCCACCGCAGCACCCGCGAAAGCTTCAACGAGAAATATGCCATTACCAATGTTATCACCCGCGTGGATGTACCCAGCATCCTGTTCTTCTTAGGTATCTTACTGGCTGTAAACGCCTTAGGAACCGTAGGACACCTCAGTTTGTTTGCTAACGGCCTTGACAGCATTTCGTTGGGAGAACCCCACAAATACTACTCTATCGGTACCATTATCGGTATCATGTCCTCCATTGTGGATAACGTTCCTTTGGTGGCCGCCACGATGGGCATGTATGATTTCCCGCTTGACCACTATTTCTGGAGCTTTATCGCCTACTGCGCAGGTACGGGCGGTAGCTTGCTCATCATCGGTTCTGCCGCTGGCGTAGCCGTCATGGGTATGGAAAAAATCGACTTTATCTGGTATCTGAAACACATCAGCTGGATTGCCATAGTGGGTTACCTGGCAGGTGTGCTGGCGTTTATCGCGCAGCATGCGATAATGGGATTAAATATGTAAATTAGTGAATTAGTTAATGTGCTAATTAACAATGTGCTAATGTGCCAATGAATTCTTTCGTGGAGACGTAGAGACATAGAGGTGTAGAAGAGTGGAGGCATTAAGACGTAAAATTTCGTCTTCACGAATGCACGCAGTGCATGTCTATACGCCTTAACGTCTTAACATGTCAACAAATCAACAATCCTAATTCTATTAAAAACGATCAACAACTTTGGTGACGAGTTGGTTCATCAGGTCGTGGTAATCGTTTAAGAATTCACCGGTCACGCGGTTGGCGATGAGGATGCAGCAGGTAAGCGCATTATGTCCTAACACACGGCTCAAGCCATAGAGCGCGGCACATTCCATTTCCATATTGGTACAACGAAGTCCTTGATAATCGAAGGACTCGATTTTGGCATTCATATCGGGGAATTTCAGCGGAGCGCGCACTGCCCTGCCCTGCGGGGCAAAGAAACCCGGAGCGGTCAGCGTCACACCCTTTTCCATATCAAAGGCAATACGTTGCAACAAGTCATCGGAAGCTTTGACACAGTAAGGATAAGGCAATTTCTCGCCCCAACTGGTATGCTCTACAAACGCCTTGACAACATCCTCATGGTCAACTCCATGATGATTATAAAAATGCAACACACCATCCAGACCTAAACCGTATTGGGAAGCAATAACAGTTCCCGGGGCGAAACGTTCGTCCAAGGCACCTGAAGTACCGACACGCACCAGATTCAGACTGCGGTGTTCCGGCTTCACCGACATTGTCTCCAAATCGATATTGGCCAAGGCATCCAGCTCATTCATCACAATCTCCACATTGTCTGTACCCATGCCAGTGGAAATAGCAGTGATTCGTTTGCCGTTTTTGGTTCCCGTATGCGTATATAACTCGCGGTTGCTCTTTTTCACCTCGATGGTGTCAAAATGTTCGGAAATCATGTTCACACGGCCAGGGTCTCCCACCAATATAATATTGTCGGCGATATCTTCGGGGAAAAGATTCAGGTGATAGATGGCCCCGGAGGCTTGTTTGGGTAGTTCGGATGCTAGAATTCTCATAATTGATAATTGATAATTGACAATTGATAATTATTAACTGGTAATTGACAAGTGATAATTGATAATTGTGAGCTGTCAATTGTCAACTATCAACTGTCAACTGCATGCTCTTATTCTTTAGTTTTTTGAGTGCGGAGGGCCAGGACGGTGAGGTAGAGGAGGCAGGCGAGGGTGACGAAGAAGGCGTAACGCGGGTTGAAATTGGCAGCAAAGCCCGTCAGCAGCGGCACAATAGCGGCACCCACGATAGCTGTGGTCATCAGGCCTGAGATTTCATTGGTCTTCTCAGGAATACGATCCACACAAATCGAGAAAATCAAGGGGAAAATATTGGCAAAGCCCACACCAATCAGGATGAAACTCAGCCAGGTAGTGACGGCATTATACGGCAGGAACAACAGCACATTGCCAATAATGGAGACCATCACCGTCAGCATCAGGAAAACAGTCGGTTTGATATAGCGCAAGCAGACACCGCCCATGAAACGGCCCACAAACAGCGCCACAATCAGCACGATGTTGCCCAATGCCGGTGAAATAGCCGGATTATTTTCAATCAAAATGGAAGGAATTCTGTTGAACATGGAAGCCTCGGCACCGCAATAGAAGAAAATGCCGAGGAACATCATCAGGATAAAAGGATTTCCCAAGGCGGCCAGACATTTACCCAAGGTAGTCGGGGTGGTGGTATCTTTTTCCGTCTCGTTCGGCACGAAAAACAGCACCATCAGCAGGGTAATCAGCAGCACCAGCGCAAAAATCGGGAAGAGAATGCGGAAACCTGTGTTGACCGGTTCGGTAGCTCCTTCGGGAGTGAAGGAGAACCAGCCATATTTCATCAGTGAAGTGCCTATCAGCACCAAAATAAGCGAAGTGGACAAGGTTCCGATGGCCTTCAGCGACTGGGCAAAGGACAACATGCTGGAGTACTTGCCTTCGGGGGACACATCACGAATAAGAGGATTGCCAGACACTTGCAGGATAGTGGCACCCGCACCCATTAACAACACGGCCAAAAGGATAACGGGGAAATTGAAGGCCAGAATCGGCAATACAGCTCCTAACAAAAAGAGTATCAGACCGATAGTCAACATTTTCTTCTTTCCGATGCGGGATTGTGTAACGCCCATCGGCACAGACAATACACCAAACATGATCATACCCGAGAACGACACCAAAGAGGCTGTCAGCGGCGTGATATTGAATGCAGTTTCCACGATAGACACCAATTGGCCAGCGGCATCGCCGAAGCCCATGGCGAGGAAAACAAAGAAAACGGAAATCAGAGACAGTTGTTTTTTCATATTTTCAATATTGATGATTAATCTGCAAAGATACAAAAAATAATTAGCAAATTAGCAAATGTGAAAATTAGCAAATTAGTTAATGTGTCAATGTGCTAATGAATTAATCCTATAATCCCGTAATCCTATAATCCATAATCTTTAACCCCATTCCCATAACTACAATTATTGTCAATTATCAATTGTCAATTATCAATTGTCAACTGATTATCACCATGCCCAAATCAGCAGACCACCGCAGATAATCACGCCTGTGACTACCAAATCGATGATACAGAAGCCCATAATATCTTTAGCATTGAGTTTGGCAATGGCCAAAGCAGGGATGGCCCAGAACGGCTGAATCAGGTTGGTCCATGCGTCACCCCAAGCGATGGCGATACCTGTCAAGCCGGGATCCACGCCCAAATCGGCACCTGCGGCAAACATGATAGGTGCCTGAATGGCCCAGTGTCCGCCACCGGAGGGCACAAACATGTTGAGCACCGCCGCACAGAGGAAAGTCAGCAAGGGATAGGTATGTGGTGTGGAAATGGAGATGCACGCATCGCTGATGACCGTGCCGAAGCAGATTCCAGACGCTCCGACACCCGTGATGATGCCCATAATACCTGCATAGAACGGGAATTGCAGGATGATGCCCGCCGCACCTGTGGCCGCTTTGGTGAACGCTCGCACATAGGCCAACGGCGTGCCATGCAAAATCACACCTGTAAATAAAAATAACATGATAACGGAGTTCAAGTCCAAGGAACCGCCTTTAAAACCCAGATGTATCACCAAATAGGAGAAGCCCAACAAAGCCACTATCCAGCTCAGCAGACGGCTGTTTTCCATTTTTTCGGCAGGCGTGTCAGCGGTTAATTTTGCGGGAGTTTCCGTCTCTTCCAACAACGAAGGGTCAACAGTAATCACATGCTCCTTTTTGGGATGCATCAGCGCATTCACCGCCACCAACGCGATGATAACCAACAATACCATAACAATATTATGCGGGTCAAGTATGGTTCGAGTGATTTGCACAGGCTCGGTCAATATACCATTGGTAGCCTTGGTCAGCGCATCACCGGGAGTAGCCATGGTGAGCGGAATAGAGCCCGACAGACCAGCATGCCACACCACAAAGCCGCTATAGGCAGAGGCAATCAGCAGGCGGTAATCCACCCCCTGCAGTTTGCGGGCAATTTCCTTGGCGAAAATCACCCCGACAATCAAGCCGAAACCCCAGTTAATCCAGCAGGCCACGGCGGAAACGCCCGTTACCAGCGCAATAGCTGCAGCTGGAGTCTTCGGCAGGGCCGCCAAGCGACCAATACCTTTCTTCACCACAGGAGCGGCCGCCAAGGTGGAACCGCAGACCAGCACCAAGGCCATCTGCATGGCAAAAGCCAACAAGCCCCACACGCCATTGCCCCAATGTTCAATCACCTCAATCGGACTTTGACGGCATATCGGCATGGCCAGCAAAGCCGCCACCAGGGTCAGTATAATCGCGAAAATAAACGGTTCGGGCAGGTAACGCTGCACCACTCTTACACAAGCACGGATAACTTTCTGAAACATTTTTATTAGTTGATAATTGACAGTTGAAAATTGATAGTTATTTTAACTTGAAACCTACTCTCTTCTCCTCTCCTCCCAAAAATCGGCATTTTCAATATCCAGTTCCTTCGGATCGAAAACGGGATCTTTGCCTTCTTTCTGCTGTTTTTCGTAACTTTTGAGCGCCTTGAGCGCCTTTCTGGAGAGTAACAGTATCGCCACCACATTGATCCAAGCCATGGTACCCACACCGATATCGCCAAAATCCCAAGCGGTCTTGGCGGAGTTCAGCGAACCATAGAAGACAGCCACCACAATCACAATGCGAAGGATCCGCACAACCAGTTGTTCACGGCGACCCTTGCCGAACAAATACACGATGCTGGTTTCGGCGTAATAGTAGTAGGCCATAATCGTGGTGAAAGCGAAAAATGCCAAGGCCACCGCCACGGAAACATTGCCCACCGTCTGACCAAAGACCGTACTGATAGCGGTGGAAGTATAGGAAACATCGGGCGCACCCAATGCGTATGACGAAGTGTACAGATACTGTCCCGTAGCGGCATCCACAAAATTATAGGTCTTGGAGGCCAGAATCATCACAGCCGTAGCCGTACACACCAACAAAGTATCGATATAGACGGAGAAGCCCTGCACCATGCCCTGTTTCACTGGATGCGACACCTTGGCGGCACCCGCCACAATAGCACCTGTACCCTGCCCCGCCTCATTGGAATAGATGCCGCGTTTCACGCCCCAGGCGATGGTACTGCCGAGTATTCCACCAGTGATTTCGTTCAGTCCAAAGGCCCCCGACAGCATCTCTTTCAACACCGAAGGAATGGCGGTATAATGGGCACACAGCACCACCACCGACATCACCACATAGACNNACATAGACCATAGCCATAAACGGAGCCACAATCTGCGCCACCTGAGCAATGCGTTTCACACCGCCAATAATCACCAAACCAAGCAATAAGGCCACTATCGCGCCCACATAAACCGGTTTTATCTGGAAAGAATTGGCAAAGGCGATAGCGATACCGTTACTCTGCACCGGTGGCATGAAAACACCGCAGGCTATCACTGAACAAACGGCAAAAACCACGGCCAACCACTTGCATTTCAGACCTTTTTCAATATAATAGGAAGGACCGCCACGGAACTGTCCATTGTGGTTTTCCTTGAAGATTTGCGCCAAGGTAGCTTCCACAAATGCTGAGCCTGCACCGAAGAAAGCGATAATCCACATCCAGACGATAGCTCCGGGACCTCCGTAACCGATGGCGGTAGCCACCCCCACAATATTGCCCGTCCCCACTCGACCGGAAAGGGCCATGGAAAAGGCTTGGAAAGAAGAAATGCCGGTCTTCTGTTTCTTATCATTGGTGAACAGAAGACGCACCATTTCTCCGAAATGGCGAACCTGCACGAAGCGGGTGCGGAAAGAGAAGTACAATCCTGCCAGCAGGCACAGAGCCACCAATGGTGGGCTCCATATCCAAGCCGCCAGCTGGGCCACTCCTTTTTCCACTATATCCTGAAATTCTGCAAAATCCATATTATCACAATAAAAATGCAAAATTACAAAATTTTTCAATTAACAATGTGCTAATGTGCCAATGTGCTAATGTTATTAGTAATTTGTCAGTATCATCTATCCGTTTTACGTATTTTCGGACAAAAATTCACAAAAAACGCATCCTATCTTCTAGGGTTCTTATCTATAAGACACAAAATAAATCTATCAAATAGCTAAATATCAACAATTTACACAATTTAAAAAATTTTTCAACAACCCATTGTCAGATTAAAAATTTTTCATATTTTTGCATCGCAATTTTGCAAGGGAGCTTAGCTCAGTTGGTTTAGAGCATCTGCCTTACAAGCAGAGGGTCACTAGTTCGAATCTAGTAGTTCCCACAAAGAAAGACACTCGATGAGTGTCTTTCTTTATTTTACCGAAGATGATCACATTCTCTCGGGCACCTCTATCCCTAAAAGAGCCATTCCGCGTTTCAAAACCGTAGCCACCATTTGCGAAAGTCGCAAACGCAATATACGTAAAGCATTGTTTTCTTCTTTGAATATCGGTGAGGATTGGTAGAACGCATTGAAATCCTTGGCCAAATCAAACATATAGTTAGCAATAAGAGCCGGGCTGTAACTATCTCCAGCAGCCTCCACTACCTGCGGATAGGAAAACAGTGCTTTCAGCAAACCCTTCTCGCTTTCACCCAACAACGAAGCGTCTGCCACTTCTCCCAATACTATACCATTTTCTTCCGCTTTTCGCAATAACGACTTAATACGGGCATGAGTGTATTGGATAAATGGTGCTGTATTACCATTAAAATCAATAGATTCTTCCGGATTAAACAACATATTCTTTTTGGGATCCACTTTCAATATGAAGTACTTAAGGGCACCCATTCCTATCATCTCATATAGGTTGTGCGCTTCCTCCGGCGTAAAATCATGTTTTCCCAGTGCCTCGGTACTATCTTTAGCTTGTAAGAACATCTCATCCATCAGGTCATCGGCATCCACCACTGTACCCTCACGTGATTTCATCTTGCCATTGGGCAGTTCCACCATTCCGTATGATAGATGGAAAATATTATTCCCAAACTCTTTACCCAGTTTTTTACCCAAAACCAACTTCAAAACATCAAAATGATAATTCTGCTCATTACCAACCACATAAATCATCCTCTGTGGATGAAACTCCTCATAGCGAAGTTGGGCGGTACCCAGATCCTGTGTCATATATACAGAAGTGCCGTCACCTCTCAGCAACAGTTTCTCATCCAAATTCTCGGCAGTCAAATCCACCCAAACCGAGTTGTCTTCTTTCCTGTAAAAAACACCCTTTTGCAAACCCTCGTCCACCATACGCTTACCCAAAAGATAAGTATTGGATTCATAGTAGGTCTTGTCAAAAGCAATACCCATTCTCCTATATGTTTGGTCAAAGCCCGCATATACCCAGCTATTCATCTTGTTCCATAAATTTCTCACCTCTTCGTCGCCCTGTTCCCATTTACGCAACATTTCCTGTGCCTCTATCATCAGCGGTGCCTTTTTTGCGGATTCCTCTTCACTCATACCCTGTTGCTGCAGTTGGCGCATTTCCTCTTTATAATGCTTGTCAAATTCCACATAATACTTACCCACCAGATGATCGCCTTTCATTCCTGAAGATTCCGGAGTTTCACCTTGACCGAATTTCAGCCATGCAAGCATTGATTTACAGATATGTATTCCTCTATCATTAACCAGATTCACCTTGATAGGATGCTTACCACATGCCTCTAGTATCAGAGCCACGGAATTACCCAAAAGATTGTTGCGGATATGACCCAGATGCAAAGGTTTGTTTGTATTTGGTGAAGAAAACTCTATCAGACTAGGCAGCTCATCAACAACCGTCTTCTTTCCAAAATTATTATTACAAATATTTTTTGAGAGAAAATCCAACCAAAATTCATTACCCACAGACAGGTTCAGAAAGCCCTTCACCACATTGAAGGCGGTTACAGACCCATGCACACCATCAGCGGTGACAAAATCAGCAAGTTTTTCTTGCAGTTTAGCGCCAATTTCCGCCGCAACAGCATCAGGAGCCTTACGTGCTGCTTTCACGTAGGGGAAAACCACTATGGTAAAATCACCCTCGAATTCTTTTTTTGTTTTCTGTACAAGATTTTTATTAGCCTCAATATCAAGATTGTATAATTCTTTCAAGGCATCCTTTAAAGCATTGGCAAACAATAGTTCCAGCATAATCGAAAAATTTTGGCAAAAATACGAAATATGTTGATACGTTTTTTGTATCTTTGCCGCCCAATTTTATTAACCACAAAATTAAACACAATGATTCAAAGAATTCAATCTGTTTTTTTGCTTGTAGCAGCCATTGTAACCATTATTCTACTCTTTATTCCCATTGGTGACATTTATACCGCAGAGGCTCAATATACCTTCACCTGCTTTAACGTACACCTGCCTGATGGACACGTGGTGATGAGCACCATATACATCGCATTAATTCTGATAGCATCAGCATGTCTTACCCTGTACGCTATTTTCAAATACAAAGACAGAATGAAACAAACCCGTATTGTTTCGCTCAATATGCTAGTTTTTCTGGTTGCTGTCATGCTGATGATATGGGTTTATCCAGATTTTCTTTTCCAGAAAAAATTTGAAATGGCAGGATTCCGTTTCAACTACTGGATTATGATATTTGTTCTTCCTCCAGTATGTATGTTTCTGGCCAACCGCTTCATCAGAAAAGACGAACGTCTGGTTCGTTCCGCGGACAGACTCAGATAATATAACATGACATCTGCTATTTTATCGGTTGCCCAAGTAAGGGAAAGCGAAGCACTCACTATGCGTGAAGAGCCTATCAGCTCGCTAGAACTGATGGAGCGTGCCGGCACCCGTTTTACTGAATACCTTTTACAGCACTGCCCCATCGACCAATTCGCAGAAATTATCGTTGTCTGCGGACCAGGTAATAACGGAGGCGATGGACTGGTAATTGCACGGCTGTTAAAAATGCATCAGCGACCGATAAATGTTGTACTCGCACAAACAGAAAACAGTCGGACCACCCCTGAATTCAACACCAATTTGGAGCGTTGGTATGCTCTGTTTCCCGACAACCAAACACTTCATACCCGTATTTGGCATGAAGGTGAAGAACTCGTGTCAGTTCACCCAACTCTGATTATCGACGCCATTTTTGGCATAGGTTTGTCCAAACCCTTACGCAACTATCATGTACAACTGGTAACGGCCATTAACCAATCCAACGCCTATATTATCGCAGTGGACGCACCTTCTGGAATGAAGTTGGATGAGACTACCAGCCCTCAAGCTCTTAGTGTCAAAGCTCACGAAACCTATACGTTTCAGTTTTACAAATTAGCCTATCTTCTCTCCGAAACCCACTTTCGTTGCGGGAAAGTCAGCATTATCGATATCGGCTTGCGTCTGCCCGCCCAAGAGTACATGCAGCAGCTCATCGAGCAAGAGACCATCAAGTATTTGATACACCGTCCCCATAAATTTGACCATAAAGGCAGCATGGGACACGGTCTGCTTATAGCCGGCAGTGCCGATATGCCCGGGGCAGCCATCTTGGCCGCCACCGCGGCTCTACGAGGAGGCATTGGCAAAGTGACAGTTCACAGTCCTTCAAAAGTCTGCGACATTTTGCCCACTATCATTCCCGAAGTCATACTCAGTCGTGATGCCAACAGTGAAAGTTTTAGCCGTATCGACTTCGAGAGCCATCCGGGCATCAACGCCATTGCTATCGGTTGCGGTTTGGGAAAGAGTAAAGCTTCCACCATAGGCTTGAAAAACGTGCTGGATGAAGTGAACGAACCGCTCATTCTGGATGCTGACGCATTGAATATCTTGGCGGAAAACAAAACCTGGTTAGGCTTTTTACCTGCCAAATCAATACTCACACCCCACATTAGAGAATTCGAACGAATGGCAGGCACCGCTGACAACGACTTCGACCGCATCACAAAGCTTCGTCAATTTGCCATAAAATATGAAGTGATTGTAATTTTAAAAGGAGCCCACACTGCTATAGCAATGCCTGACGGACGTATCTTCTTCAACACCACCGGCAACCCCGGTATGGCCACTGCCGGTAGCGGCGACACACTCACTGGATTACTATTGGCTTTCCGCAGTCAGGGATATACTCCAGAAGCCGCCGCACTTGTGGCTGTTTATATTCACGGCAAAGCTGGAGACCTTGCTACTGAAGCACTTGGCCACCCCTCCGCTCTTATTGCCTCTGATATTCCGAAACTTTTCGGACAGGCCATCCGTCAAACCCTAGGAGACTGAAATTCTGCCCTTTTATGTTTTCCCCAGAATCTATTTGCGACTGATACGGAACATACGATGCTCTATGTCCCGTTCGCTTAATATCGCATTCACACGCACTTCGTCAGTATCCGTAATGAACACTTGCCCAAAATGATCCTTACCCACCAAATCCAACAACTGGGATGTTCTCCTTTTGTCCAATTTGTCAAAAATATCATCCAATAGCAGTATAGGCTTTATTCCCTTCCGTTCATAAATATAGTCAAACTGTGAGAGTTTCAACGCCAACGCATACGATTTTTGCTGCCCCTGCGACCCATAACGCTTAACAGAACGCCCATCTATCAAAAACAGGAAATCGTCTTTATGGATGCCGAAATTAGTGTAACCAGATTTCCGGTCAGATAACTCATGCTTGCTCAAACCATCCGCAAAAGACAAGTTCTCAAGTCCCGATTCATAAACAATACTCACGTTTTCCAATCCCTGCGACAAATACTGGTAATGCTGGTTAAACACCGGCAATATACTTTCAATAAATTCTCTTCTTTTCTGATAAATATAGTCTCCCAATGGAATCAGCTGAGTATTGAACACTTCTAACAAAGAGGCATCAAAATTGCCTTTTTCTATAAAACTCTTCAACAATGTGTTTCGCTGCAATATCAGCTTCTGATAGGAAATCAATTGCTGAAGGTACTCCTTGTCAAACTGCGAGATGATCATATCAAAGAAGCGCCGTCTGGTTTCACTGCCCTCATTGATAATATCGTTATCGTATGGAGAAACCATCACCAAAGGGTATAAGCCAATATGATCGCTAAAGCGTGTATATTCCTTTTTATTGGCCTTCATCGATTTATGCTTTCCCATCTTGTAAGTACAACTGATGTGGGTAGTGTTTTGCTGCATACGGTTGACAAAATCACCGTGTATTGAGAAGAAATCCGTGTCGAAACGCACCGAAAACTGGTCTTGAGAAGAAAAAAAACTTTTGCAGAAACAGAGATAATAAATGGCATCAAGAAGATTGGTCTTTCCACAACCATTCTCCCCCAC
>LXOW01147925.1_pt1 | contig 45019 bp, 32 predicted proteins | sample 1368591 | NCBI WGS metagenome assembly LXOW01 (sample SAMN04884650, study PRJNA319009) | bovine gut metagenome | isolation source: Cow rumen | host: Bos taurus | place: Italy: Legnaro (PD) | collected 2014-07-09
CCTGAGTTGAAGATTAAGGGGCAGGAGAATGCTTATAAAGCCGTGGTGCAAGGTGCCATAGGTGGTGCTGCTGGCGTGGTTCACGCATCAGACTCAGCCCATACTGATTGCGAACCCAATACCAATGTGGAAGCATTGCGTATGGTGCTTGATGCCGCTCAGGTTGAAGCCCGTCCGCTTTGGAAACCGATGCATAAGCAGCCAGTTTATAAGAACGCCCCAGCTTACGTGAATGGCGTATCAGAATCGCTGTTCAAGGTGGGCATGTGCGTACCCTCTGGGCCATGTGTGACGGAAGAAAACGTGAGATACATCGTTGAGGCCATCAAGGGCGCAATTTTATAAAGTTTAGAGTTTATAGTTTAGAGTTTATAGTCAGTTCGCTCATCAGGCTCGCGGGCCATAGCAGGGAAGTTTAGAGTTATCAAGAATTAGAGAATTAGAGAATGAGATTTTTGAAAGGTGTTTGGGAGTTTTGCTCATTCCTTTTCTGGCCGAGGTGGAAGTGATATCATGAAACGTTCCTTACAAGAAATTCAACCCGTACCATCCTCTCACAAAGTCGGCATGAAGCGAGTGTTGCTTACAGCAGAGGAAAGCGGCTGTGCGATAACGCAGATTGCCGTTACTGACTTGAAGGCAGGGGAGGTGGCAGAGGCGCATGTGCATGAGGATATGATGGAGGGGTTTTATGTGATGAGCGGGGAGTTGGATATGGTGCTGGATGGCGAGGTGGAGCATTGCAAGGAGGGGGATTTTGTGTGGGTGAGGTGCGGGGTGAGGCATGAGCTGAGGGCGGTGACGGATGTAAGGATTATGACGATTGGGTGCGCTTTATAAAGTTTAGAGTTTAGAGTTGAGAGTCAGTTGAAAGTGGAGAGTTTAAGAGATTCCGCATCAAGTGCGGAATGAGGGTTTTAAGTCGCAAGTAAACAATAATAATTTAATATAGAACAATAATGAAAAGAGCATTGATCACTGGTGTGACCGGTCAAGACGGGTCATACCTTTCGGAGTTTTTATTAGAAAAAGGTTACGACGTGCATGGCATCATCCGTCGTAGTTCGGTCGATTTCCGTGAGCGCATCGCCCACCTCGAAGGCAAGCCTCACTTCCACCTGCATTATGCCGACCTGGGCGACTCGATGTCGATTGTGAAGGTGGTGGATATGGTGAAGCCCGATGAGATTTACAACCTGGCGGCACAGAGCCACGTGCAGGTGTCGTTCGACAGCCCCGAGTTCACTGCCGACGTGGATGCCACGGGTGTGCTGCGTGTGCTGGAGGCCGTGCGAGCCTGCCACCTCGAAAACAGCTGCCGCGTGTATCAGGCTTCCACCTCGGAGCTTTACGGCAAGGTGGAGGAGGTGCCGCAGAACGAGAACACCCCGTTCCACCCGTATTCACCGTATGCAGTGGCTAAACTCTACGGCTTCTGGATTGTGAAGGAATACCGCGAGGCTTACAATATGTTCTGCTGTTCGGGCATCCTCTTCAACCACGAATCGGAGCGTCGTGGCGAGACCTTCGTCACCCGCAAAATCACGCTGGCCGCCGCCCGCATCAGCCAAGGTTTGCAGGACTGTTTGTATCTCGGCAATTTGGATTCGTTGCGCGACTGGGGCTATGCCAAGGATTATGTGGAGTGCATGTGGCTTATTCTCCAGAACAAGGAGCCGGAAGATTTCGTTATCGCCACGGGTGTGCAGCACAGTGTGCGAGAGTTCACCGACCTGGCCTTCCGCCATGCGGGCATCGAGCTAAAGTTTGAGGGCGAGGGCATCAACGAGAAGGGTATCTGCGTGAAAGGCCCTGAGAAACTCATCGGCAAGACATTGGTTGCCGTTTCGAAAGACTTCTACCGCCCGACAGACGTGGTGAACCTCTGGGGCGACCCCACCAAGGCCAAGGCCAAACTGGGCTGGAATCCTGCTAAGACCTCGTTTGAGCAGTTAGTGAAGCTGATGGTGGAACATGATGTGGCCAAGGTGGCCGCTGAGGGCGCCGCAGCGAAGGTGCGCACTAACTTGGCTGAGTACCTCGAAAAAGGCGTGGTGAAGTAGCGCACAGAGGATATTTTAAGGTCACACAGATATCACAGATATCACAGATAATGCTCGCCGTTGGCGAGCTGGGCTGCCGCAGGCAAAAATCTGTGTAATCTGTGTAATCTGTGTGACAAACTTAATTCAGTGAGAAATGAATAAGGAATCAAAGATTTATGTAGCTGGCCATAATGGCCTTGTGGGTTCTGCCATTTGGAACAACCTGAAAAGCCGTGGCTACAACAACCTGGTGGGCCGCAGCCATAAGGAGCTGGACTTGACCGACCAGTATGCGGTGAAGAAGTTCTTCGATGAGGAGCAGCCCGATGCAGTGGTGCTGGCTGCCGCCTTTGTGGGTGGCATCATGGCCAACATGCTCTATCGTGCCGACTTCATCATGATGAACATGAAGATCCAGTGCAACGTGATCAGCGAGGCCTACGCCCATGGTGTGAAGAAACTGCTCTTCCTGGGTTCGACCTGCATCTACCCGAAGAACGCTCCGCAGCCCATGAAGGAGGACTGCCTGTTGACTTCGCCATTGGAATACACCAACGAGGAATATGCCATCGCCAAGATTGCCGGCCTGAAGATGTGCGAAAGCTACAACCTGCAGTACGGCACCAACTACATTGCCGTGATGCCCACCAACCTCTACGGCCCCAACGACAACTTCCACTTGGAGAACAGCCACGTGATGCCCGCCATGATGCGCAAGGTGTATCTGGCCAAGCTGATTCATGATGGTGCATGGGACAAGATTCGTCGCGATTTGGAGATTCGTCCCGTGGGAGCCAACATCAAGGAGAATGGCGAGCAGGTGCGCTATGTGATTGACGGCAAGAGTGATGAGGCACTGATACGCAAAATTTTGGCCTGGTACGGTATTGAAGACAACAAGGTTACCCTGTGGGGAACTGGCACTCCACTTCGCGAGTTCCTGTGGAGCGAGGATATGGCCGATGCCTCGGTTCATGTTTTGCTGAACGTGAACTTCAGTGATATTATCGGTGTGGAGAAGTACTCCTCGGTACACTATGGTGTGGCTGCCGACGGAGTGGTTGACCGCAACCATTCCACTGGACGTGGTGGTTACATCCCAAGTCTGGGTGAGATTCGCAACTGCCATATCAACGTGGGTACGGGTAAGGAGCTGACCATCCGTGAGCTTTCAGAACTTGTGGTTAAGGCTGTCGGTTTTGAAGGCACGGTTGAGTTTGATGCCTCCAAGCCCGATGGCACCATGCGAAAACTAATTGATGTCAGCAAACTTCACTCACTTGGTTGGACGCACAAAGTGGAGATAGAAGACGGAGTGCAGAAGCTGTTCGACTGGTACAAGGAGAGTTTGAGTTAATTTTTTAGTGTCTTTCGTGTTTTTCGATGTTAGAAAAAAAGAAGGTTTTCGTTAGTGGTTGCTACGATTTGCTGCACAGCGGTCATGTGGAGTTTTTCCGTCAGGCCGCTGTGTTTGGCGATTTGTATGTAGGTATTGGCTCTGATCAAACCATCCTGCACTACAAGGGGCATAGGACGCTCTGGAATGAGCAGGATAGGCTTTTCATGGTGAAAGCCATCCGCTATGTGAAGGATGCCTACATCAACGCTGGCAGCGGCATTATGGACTTCGTTCCTACGGTGGATATGCTGAAACCAGACATCTTGGTGGTGAACGAAGATGGTGCCTCAGAAGAAAAGCGAAAGTTCTGTGAGGAACGAGGCATGGAATACATCGTGCTGAAACGCAACCCACATGAGGGCTTGGAAGCACATTCGAGTACCGCCATCAAAGAGCAACTCTGCCGCATTCCAACGAGACTTGACTTGGCTGGGACATGGATTGACCAGCCGTATGTGAGCTGTTATGCCCCTGGTTGGGCCATCACCATTAGTTTGAAGCCGACTTTTGAGGTGCGTGAGCGTTGCGGCCTTTCCACTTCGACCCGCAATATGATCAAGAAGATTTGGCCCATGCGCCTGCCCGACATGGAGCCCGAAACCTTAGCCCGCCTCGTGTTCTGTTACGAAAACAATCCTGAACGTGCAGATGGCATCATCAGTGGCGCACAAGACAGCATTGGCATCTGTATTCCCGGTCTGTGTAGGCACTATTACGATAACCAATACTGGCCATCGAAGATAGAGACCTGCAACGACGAGAGTATTCTATCATGGCTGGAAAGTCATTTGGTGATGATTCCCATGGAACCCCGCAAGCCAGGCTGCTCCGTAGTGGATGGCAAAGACATCACCGAAACAAAGGTTAAAGCCCTCGCCCAAGCTGCCGATGGTTGCTGGGAGGCAATCATGAACAAGGACTTGGAAGCGTTTGCCAAAGCCTATAAAGCTTCTTTTGAAGCACAGGTGGCTATGTTTCCTGCTATGATACAAGGCACGGTTCCATCCTACATCGAAAAATACGAAAAACTCGTAATGGCCTATAAGATGCCAGGTGCCGGTGGCGGTGGTTATCTCGCTTGTGTAGTGGAGGATGCAGAGGCATTCTGCAAGGCACACGGAGAGGCTTTTGCGCTGACTATCCGTCGCGCTGGTTGACAAATAAATACTTGAAATTATGAACATCAGTGTTTCAAATAGAGGAGCGGAGCTACAAAGTATAGTCGCCAACGGACGTGAGTATCTCTGGCAGGGCGATCCTGCTTTTTGGGGCCGTCGTGCACCGATATTGTTCCCGATTGTTGGAAAGCTGGCTGACGATAAGTTGCGCATCAATGGCCATGAATATACGATGAAGCAACACGGCTTTGCCCGTGATACTGAGTTTGTGGAGCAGGATGGGTGGTACGTCATTGCGAGGAGGAACGACGAAGCAATCCAGTATCCTTACGACTTCGACCTGCGTGTGCGCTATACGGTTGACGGCAACACGCTGACCTGCAACTGGCAGGTAACGAACCGTGGCGATGATACCATGTACTTCCAAATAGGTGCACATCCCGCTTTCCTGTTGCCAGAATATGATGCTAAAGACGCAATTCATGGCTATATCATGTGCTATGATGCTAATGACAACGTTGTTTCACCAATGTTGTTTAGTACCCTTGTAAACGGTTTGAGAGCCCATTATAGTCAACCCAAGACGCTATTGAATAATAAAGGCATACTTGCTTTGACCGACACTACATTTGCCGACGATGCCATATTGCTTGAGGCACAGCAGGTGGCCAAAGTGGCATTATTCGACAAGCAAGGCAAGAGAGTGTTGACAGTCAGTTGTCAGCAGGCTGATGCGTTTGGATTGTGGGCGCCAAATAAGCCAGGCTGTCCGTTTGTGTGTATTGAACCTTGGTGTGGTATTGCCGATAATGCCGGATTCAAAGGCGATATTTCCGAGCGCGAGTGCATCCATAGCCTTGAACCAGGCGATAGTTTTGATTTCAGTTATTCTTTAACCCTTAACCTCTAACCTTTAACCTTTACAATAATGAACAATCATGTCGTTATAATGGCTGGTGGTGTAGGAAGCCGTTTTTGGCCCTTAAGCACCCCTGAATTTCCGAAACAATTCATTGATATTTTGGGTTGCGGTCGCACGCTGATACAATTGACCGTTGACCGTTTCAAAGGCATCGCCCCGATGAGCAACTTCTGGGTGGTGACCAATGCCGCCTACGTTGACATTGTGAAGCAGCAGATTCCCGATATGCCTGAGAGTCATATCCTGGCAGAGCCTGCCGCAAGAAATACAGCCCCCTGCATTGCATGGGCTTGCTGGAGCATCAAAAAAGAAGACCCTAACGCCAACGTGGTAGTTACCCCAGCCGATGCCGTGGTGATGAATCCCGAGGAATTCCGCAGGGTCATCAAGAACGCTTTGGCCTTCACAGAGAAGAATAATGCCATTGTGACCATTGGCATTAAGCCTTCGAGACCCGAAACCGGATATGGCTACGTGGAAATAGTTGAGAGTTTAGAGTGTAGCGTTGAAGGTCAGTTGAAAGTTGAGAGTAGCGAGATAAGAAAAGTGCGCGAGTTTAAGGAAAAACCTGACCTTGCAACAGCTGAAAAGTATCTGAAAGCTGGCAACTACTTATGGAATGCCGGTATCTTCGTATGGAACATCGACACCATTACCGAAAGCATCCTGAAATACAAGCCTAACATTGCTGCTGATATGGACAAGATTGCTGCAACTGGTGATGTGGCTGGCATATTCCCCAATTGCGAAAAAATCTCCATCGACTTCGCTGTAATGGAACCCGCAGCCGCTGACGGCAAAGTATATACCCATCCTGCCGACTTCGGTTGGAGCGACCTCGGTAATTGGGCATCGCTGCACGACAAGCTGAATAAGGATGCCAATAACAACGGTGCTGTGGGCAATATTAAGCTATACGAATGCATGAATTGCGTGGTCCATGCCGAAGATGCCAAGAAGGTAGTACTGCAAGGTCTAGATGGTTACATCGTGAGCGAAAAGAACGGACAGATTCTCGTTTGCAAACGGAGCGAGGAACAGCGAATCAGGGAGTTTTCGGCTGAATAAAGCTGTTTGATAGTTTATATCAGTTGGAAAGTTTAGAGTTGAGAGTTTAGAGTTGAGAGTCAGTTGAGAAGTTGAGAGTTTAGTGTTTAGAGTCAGTTGGGAAGTTTAGAGTTATCAAGAATTAGAGAATGAGATTTTTGAAATGTGTTTTGGAGTTTTGCAGTTTCCTCTTTTGGCCGCAGAGAAGGTCTAAAATGTTTGAAGGATGATTTCTGCTATTATTAAACTTGGCAAGTCAACACCATTTTCTTATAACTCCACTGATGCAAAGAAGAGAATAATTCCGAATGCCATATAAATAAGTTTTGGTTGAATGAGAATTCCTGAAGACATAGTAACCCGTTTGAACGAACTGCCCATTGAGTCAGTGGCAGAAAAACTGGGTATTGATGTGAGAAGACATAAGGCTCAATGCTTTATGCACGATGACCATGACCCCAGTTTGAAGTTCAGCACATCAAAGAATATGTTCTTCTGCTTTGTCTGTGACAAAGGTGGGGGTCCCATCCAGCTGGTGATGGAACACGAGGGGTGGTCGTTTTTGGATGCCTGCTTATGGTTGGCGAAGGAGTTTGATATTGACATTCCTGGTAATGAAGAGTATTATCATCCAGTCAAAAAGGCAATCCCAAAGAGATATTTGTCAAAGAGAGTTGAGACAACAAGCACTTTTGACGAGGAAGTATTTGAATGGTTGATTGAGAATGCAAAGCTTTCGGAATCTGCACAGAGATTTCTGTTTGATGAGCGTCACTTGAAAAAAGAAGTTATTCGAGAATTGAATATAAAATCGGTAACTGATTCAAAAAAAGTAGTCAATTCATTGGTTTCTTCTTTCGGTGAAGAAAGGTGTATCGGTTCTGGATTAATAAGGAGAGGAGAGTATGGTAATTACTTCTATTTCTATACTCCTTGTTTGCTATTTCCTTACTATGAACAAGATAACAGGTTGGTTGCTGTTCAATCAAGATATTTAGGAGAGAAGAAAGATGCACCTCGGTTTCAATTCTTTGCCACGCAAAAGACGAGACTTTATAATTTACCTATCCTCAATAAACTGCAATTAGGGGATAGGCTATTTATTAGCGAAGGTATAACAGACTGTTTGGCTATGTTGTCAGCCGGTTTGAATGCTGTCGCAATACCCAGTGCTACTATTCTTCCTTTGGAGGATTTGATATTGCTAAAAAATTATGATTTGCACATGTATCCTGATCAAGATGATGCAGGTCAGAGGGCTTTTGTGGAACTGAGGCGTTTCTTCGTGAACAATTATTCAATGCTGAGGGCGGAAAAACTTCCTGAGGGGATAAAAGATTTTTGCGATTACTATATCTCACAATCATCAGATGGAGAATAAAGAGATTATACAGAAGGCAGCCATAACAGAAAAGTTTTCTTTTGAAATGCTGCTAAATGACATACAAGAGTGTGTACTTGGTAGTGAAGTGGCTGCACGGCTTGGCGATAAAGCAGAGCGTGAGCGGCAATCAAAGCTGATTGTCTTGCAAATGCTGATAATGATGGCTCACGAATATAATGATGATATTCACCATGAAGACGAGAAGCTGAGAAACGCCATTGATGTCAAGATAAACGGTGATGCGAATTTGGCGGGCTACATCTTCTTTGTCTCACAAAATCCACAGTTCGACTATTCGTGGAACTATTTGAGAAAGCGTGAGAGCAGTTATAAAGAGTTTCTTGTAGAAGGAATCCGTTTCCTGGATAATGCTCTTGCAGACATCAATATGATGTCAGGGAAGCCGCAGATTGGGAAAGATATTCATGTAGTGATGAATGACATCCTGGATGTTTCATTCGTGGGACATGACCCTTTTGTGAAATGTAGCGTTCTGTGGGAGAACTTTCATCGTCTGGCAAAAGTGAAAAGAGATTATAATTTCACGGTGAAAACCAAAGACTGTATATTAACATCGGGGAAGCGAAAATCGGCTTCTGATGCTGAGAATCTTTTCAATACGGCACTTGCTATACTCAATAATATAGATGGCAGTACAAAATGAACAAGAAGCCTAAACTGATTGAAAAAATACTGGATGAGCGGAATATCTTCAATTCGATATTCTGTTTGGAATCGTATGTGTTTGAAAAGGGTTTGTTGGACACAGAGATGCCAGTAGTTTCATTTGATGACGAACCCATAGCGGCCAATGATCTGGAGTTGTTTAATGCACTTGCAGACAAGCACAATGTTGAACTGATAGAGAGCGTTATCAAGTCCTGTCAACAGAAAATGAAATGGCTTTTTGCAGAAAAGGAACATCTATTTGACGCTACGGTCTATTTCAAGCTCAAGAATTATGATGATGGAAAGCTGAAGTTCCGTCCAATGCATACAGCGAGGCTTATAGACTTGATTTGTATGGTCAGTATCATGAACTGCCTGATGTTTGATGATGACCTTGAAACAGGTGAAAGGAAGCTTTCTGATCTGTCAAAACTTCTGCCCCATAATTTTTATGGTAATATTCCCAGCACTGATGTCCAGTTCTTGTTTCACAAGTGGCAGTCAAAATATAAGGAATACACAGAAGAGGTAATAGAGCACTGCCGGACATATCAGCAGAATCACAGTTATCTGACAGAAGTGAGTTTGGATATCAAGAATTTTTTCCCGTCCATTTCACCCAAGATGCTGTATGACTATATTATCAGCAAACTGTCTAAGACATACGAAGACGATAAGGAAGATTTGAGTAAAGTCGTGGCAAAGCTCTTGTTTTTCAATTTAAGGAAAGAAAACATTGAGCCGTGGAAGGATTACTACTATCCAGAAGATGCAGACTTGACGGGAGCTGAGTTCTATATGAACTGCGGAATCCCACAAGGCTTGCCTCAGTCATACTTCTTTGGTAATCTGTGCATGATAGAAGTGAAGCGGCTTTTGATGAAGAAAGAACTTTTCAATGGAGATGCATACTTCTATGTGGACGACTCGGTGATATACATCCAAACTAAATTGAACGATGATACGTTCAAGAAGAAGATAGGCCAGTTGAATAAAAGCCTGTATGAATGGTGTGGGGATGCGGAAAACAATCAGACCAATCTTAGCGAACATTTAGGGGCCGACTACATTGAATTTCAAAAGAAACTGAGTTATAAAATACAGTTTCATGAGGATGGCAAGAGCGTCTTTACGCATATAGACGATGCTGACAATCAGTATGGTCCAATATCCAATATCACACGGGAGACTTCGATGCATTCGAAGTTGGCGTACAATCTGGATGAGGTAGATGACCACGTGTCGTTGAAAAAACTGAAAGCTCTTGATGAGGTTATTTCACGTGAGATTAACGAGCTTACCCAAAAACAAAAGAATGAGGCGGGTGGCGGCTCAAATGGCGATGCGCTTGCTTCAAGACTAAAGCTTCTACGCAGGTTTAAAAAGTTTTTCCTGTATCGTAATCGATTGTTGAGAATCAGAGAAGAAGGTGGCCCCAGCGAAGAGATGTTGAATGATTTCCGAAAACGATTCCTGGAAAAAGCGACTAAAGTGGAAGATTTCTTTGAGCAGTTTGATGAAGATATTTTTCAGTCAGAGTATCGGTTGATTATTCAAAAGTTGCCAAAGAAAGAAGCAAAAGATATTGTGAAAGAGATTGCTGACTTTGAGAAGCAGATACTGGGGTCTTGTGTGGTTGATACTGGAGAGAGAATACCGTATCTATTCTACACAAAGGATGTGAGCGCGTCATTTAGGATGAAATCCCTGACCAAGGACATCTATGCCTCTTTGGTCCGCTGGTCTAAAGAAAATTTCAGTGGTTTGAAAAGCATGGATCCAGATAAACAGATGTCGAAGTTCAGAGACTTTCTGGAACCGGTGAAAGACAAGGAGACACTAAACCTTCATAGCATTTACGGTATGCAAAAAGGAGGGTTTGAGGGTAAGAAATTTACGTTTTTTGTGATAAATGCCTCTGCTGAATACCAGCGAAGAATCTTGAATGTGTATTTTTCAGAGATAATGGATGTGGTTCCTTCTGATGCTCTTGCATTTACTAAGATGAATGCAAGACGACTTCGATATTCGGAACTAAGGATTCTGGCTTATCTTAGGAACCAAAGATTTGTTTTGGAAGACTTTGAAGAATTTATCGAACATATTAAGGAGAAGGACATTTCCAACCAGATGGGAATTGATATGGGCGTTCTGGAAGTGCTCAATATTTTCATTAGAAATGTGAGAAAGCCCGAATGGGTGGATTCACTGATAGTCACCCACAGACTCACGAAAGGTTTGTGGTACAATGGTTCGAAGTTCCTTAATTCATATACCTTGCACAACGAGGAACACGCTGTTACTCTCATCACGAAATCGCTGGAGCTTACCAACCGTATTGACTACTTCGAACTAAAAGACATTGACTTCTATATTCTTTTTTTGGCCTGCTATCTGCACGACATTAGTATGGTGATTCATCCTGATATGGGTAGGCTGAGTTCGGAAAACGGAAAGAATTTAGTCTTGATTTCTGACCTTATGGCCCAAATGCAAGATGAGGTGAAGGAGTTCGGTAATATTGATTTTAACGACAAGAAGAATTCAAGATATAAGAATGCCGGAAGATTCCTTGTTGACGTTTTCAATCAGGTTTATGGATTCTTTGAAGAATTGGTCAGGGATAATCACGCAAAAGATAGTGCAAAGTTTATTCGTGACCGTTCCAATTCACTTCTGAACTATCTGGAACCAACCTTACTTTCTTTTGTTGCCAAGGTGTCTGAAAGTCATGGCTATGATGTGCTGGATGTGTATGGCATAAAATCCAGAGCTAAGGATGATACCATTAGTCTGAAATACTTAATGATACTGATTAGAATGGCAGACCTGCTAGATGTGGCAAATGATCGAGTAAACTATCATCTTTTGAGACAGAATTTGAAGAATTTGTCTCCAACATCCAAGTTCCATTGGATTTCGCATCTGGTAACGGACAAAATTGAACTTGATACGGATTACATCACAGATGAAAAATTGGGAATGGGAGATAAACCCATTACGGAAATCATCAACCTCAAACTTTATCTGAATTTCAAACAATTGACGGTAGCAAGAAAGAACATGAAGTGTCAAGGATGTCAGATGGTGAAAGGAGTTGACTGCCTGACTATCAAGGTCAATGGGGGTAATGACCGTACACTTGTGTGCTCTGAAAAACAATGTATGGTATTGTGCTGCTGGATGATGAAAAAGCATGATTGGTTGGTAAAAGAGTTGGGTGCATTAAACGACTATCTCTTTTCTGTGAATAATTCTTTGTTCAAAACCGAAATTAATTTCATTATCTGCTATCGTGACGAGATGAGATTAGACGCAGACATGTTTGATAGCGTTCAGGAGTATATGGATACGTAAAAATGAAAAGAGTATTGAGCCACATAGAGCCAGTGCCCTCTTCCCACAAAGTCGGCCTAAAACGAGTGCTACTGGCGGCTGAGGAAAGCGGTTGTGCGATAACGCAGATTGCTGTTACTGACTTGAAAGCTGGGGAAGTGGCAGAGGCGCATGTGCATGAGGATATGATGGAAGGGTTTTATGTGATGAGCGGGGAGTTGGATATGGTGCTGGATGGTGAGGTGGAGCATTGCACGGAGGGGGATTTTGTGTGGGTAGAAAGTGGTACGAGCCATGAACTGAATGCGAAAACGGATGTGCGGATGATGACCATTGGATGCGTGGTGAAGGTTTAAAAGTTTAAGGGTTTAAGAAGTTTAAGAGATTCCGCATCATGTGCGGAATGAGGGGCTAAAAAGAATAATAAACGAAAACACAATAATAACAATGAAGAACATTCTTGTGACTGGTGGTGCCGGGTTTATCGGCAGCAACCTGATAAAGCGACTCTTTACTGACTTAAAAGGCGCAACGATTGTGAACATCGACAATATGAACGCTTATTACGATGTTTCGCTTAAGGATTACAGGCTGGCGCAGTTGAAAGTTGAAAGTGAAAAGCTGAAAGTTGACTATCACTTTGTGAAAGGCTCGATTGCCGACAAGGCACTTGTTGACAAGCTTTTTGAGGAGTATAAGTTCGACGTGGTGGTGAACCTTGCTGCACAAGCAGGTGTTCGCTACAGCATTGAGAATCCTGATGCCTATATTGAGAGTAATATCATTGGCTTCTACAACATATTAGAGGCGTGCCGCCACAATCCCGTGGAACACTTGGTGTACGCTTCTTCCAGTTCAGTCTATGGCGGCAACAAGAAGGTGCCGTTTGCGGTGGAGGACAGGGTGGACAACCCCGTTTCGCTCTATGCCGCCACCAAGAAGAGCAACGAGCTGTTTGCACATTGCTACTCGAAGCTCTACAACATCCCCAGCACTGGCCTGCGGTTCTTCACGGTGTATGGCCCTGCCGGTCGGCCCGATATGGCCTACTTTGGCTTCACCAACAAGCTGCTGCGTGGCGAGACCATCCAGATCTACAACTACGGCAACTGCCGCCGCGACTTCACCTACGTGGACGACATCGTGGAAGGCATCGTCCGCGTGATGGCCAAAGCCCCCGAGAAGCGCAATGGCGAAGATGGCCTGCCGCTGGCTCCCTACGCTGTTTACAACATCGGTGGCGGCCAGCCGGAGAACCTGCTGGACTTTGTGCAGACCTTGCAAGAGGAGCTGCTCCGTGCCGGTGTGCTGCCACAAGACTATGACTTCGAGGCGCATAAGCAATTGGTGCCCATGCAGCCGGGAGATGTGCCGACAACATACGCTGACGCTACGGCACTGGAGAGGGATTTCGGGTTTACACCGAAGATAACGTTGAGAGAGGGGTTGAGGAAGTTTGCGGAGTGGTATAAAGGCTACTATAAGTAGCTTACGGCTTAGAAGCTTACAGCTTACCGCTTACCGCTTAAAATTCATGATTAAGGATAACCCAAGACGAATTGTGGCTAAGGTGTTCTGATAAAGTGATTTCAACAAAATGACAAAGAGGAAAATAATCATTCCATACATTATAGCTTTTTTATGTGCTGGTTTTGCCTGTACACAAAAAGTCTTTGTGTTTGTGGTTGATTGGTTTAGTAGGCTCTCAATGAAATTGGACTATGGCTGGTTCACTGTCACTATTGTCATACTCTTTATTGCATGGTGCGGCTACCAACTCATTGCTAACTGGAAAAAGTATAAATATAATGATGCGTTGATTGCAACATTGGTTTTCTTCACGATAACAACGTTGTATTATCGATTTGTAAACGATGGTTATGATTATGTCCCATTAGTACGGAAAGTAGCCTATGTGGATGTGCTATGGGTAATGGCAGTGGCATTTGTTGTGGAATCCTTAGTTAATAAGAAAGCAACCCCGGATTCTCCATCAGAGAGTGAAAGTGCAATTTTGTTAGATTCGCCTGTTGAGTCACCCAAAGAAGACAAGTTTGATTATTATTCAGAAGCGCATCATATAGCAACCACTATCTCGCAATTACCAGAAAGCAGGGCTATAAGTGTTGCAGTGTTGTCACCATGGGGCAATGGAAAAACATCATTTGTCAATCTTATCAAATATGCAATCAAACAAGGGAATGATGGCGAGTCTATGTTTGATCATATTATCATCGAGTTCAATCCAAGGCAGAGTAAGAACATATCATCAATTCAAGAGGATTTCTTCAAGGCTCTGACAGAGTCTTTCCCTGATGGATCCAAAATACGAAACAAGATAAGCGACTATATAGAGAACATAGGTATTCAAGACCTTCATCCCGTTGCTAAGTTATTTGCTGGTATTTTAAAGGAGAGCAAAAAAGATGCTACAGACGATGTTAACGAAGCATTGGACTACCTTGGTAAAAGATTGATAGTCTTTATTGATGATTTCGACAGGCTGACAGATGTTGAGATTATTGAGGTTTTAAAACTGATTGATAATAACGCGGCTTTCCGTCACACGATATTCATTACGGCTTACGATGAAACGGCAGTGGCTAACGCTTTGAAAAAATATGAAAGTGCTAATGGCATAGCATATATCGATAAGTTCTTTACTCTGAGATTCCACTTGCCTCTGCGGACAGATTTGAGTATTGTCAATGAACTATATCAACTGCTTATGAAAAAGATTGACGATGACATTGACTTACTTCCAATCTTTAATAAGCGGTACAGAATAATAGCTGAATGCGTAAGAAACTTGAGAGAAGTGAAGAACTTCTGCAATATGTTCCAAATAGACTATGCGTTCAACTCGAAACATGAAATAAGCTTTGAGGAATATTTCCTACTGGAGTTAATGAAGTTCCGGTATTATGATGATTATTTCAAGCTGTTCAAGAGGGAATATATTGAAAACGCAAGTTTGTTCCAAGTTCACAATGCCGACGCCACATATACCCTGAAGGAGAAATATAGCAGAGACAAACAAGGTAATGAGCCAAAGGAGGAACAACCAAGGTCGATTGATATTTTGAGATGTCTGTTTAGTGATCACAGGCAATATGGTGATTATAGTAGCACGATAAAGCCGTCGTTCCGTTCGGTTCAATATGTTAGGTATTTTGATATGTATTTTACCAACCGAAACTATGGCCACGTGCAGGCAGAACAGCTTGAATCGCTTTATACCATACAAAATAATGAGGATATAGCGAATCTCTACAAGCAATCCATACGGCAGAATGCTAATAGCGATATTGTTGACTATTTGCGCTATCAAGACTGGCAAGACATCGCTCCCAAAGGCACGTTGACAAAGGAAGAAACATTTAAGCAATTTGTTAGGTTGGTATTCCTATACTCGGCCATTTCAAACAATAATGACACATACATGCATTCTTTGCAAATGCAACTCCTATACAAGCCCAATTTTGATGATAAGGGCTATAATGGTATGACAGAGCAGTCATATCATGATTTCCTCTTGGAAGTTATCTACAATCACCACAACCCAGAGTTTATCCCATTGGCATTTTTGATGACAATAACCAATACGCTAACTGCCACTGATGACGAGGGGACAAAAGAAGCTGATAATTTTTTGCTTAAGCAGGATGAGGTTAAGAAGAATAATTTTGATCTTTTCAAGAGTTATATAGAGTCTCATCAACAATACTCGCCAACTGTTTCTTCGGTTTACAGATTGTGTTTGGATCGTATTGAAAACAGCCGCCTGGTTATCACAAAAGAAGCCAATGAAATTATGCGAGAGTTCTTGTATAACGATAAAAGCAATGAGTACTTGAAAGGTTTCTTGATTTTCAATAAGGAGAGTGACCGTCATATAACCATTACATTTAAAGATCCGTTCTTTAAGCAGATATTCCCTATAGAAGGAAAAGAAGATTTGTTTGAGAAATATGTGAAAGAAACATTGCCTGAATCAGACAATAACAGAATTGAAATATTGGCCTATCTAATAAAATACAGGAATGCAGGTTCAGACCACACTGGCTATTATTTTGTAAAGAAAGACAACCCCAATCCCAGCAATATGGAGATAATAGAAGGTTTGGAGTTTTGAGGATGATAAGGGACTGGTGTGTGATTGGATCCCTTTTGGAGAAATTCTGACAACTGAATAAAAACATGAGTGAATTATATTTCTTGCCAGCACAATATGGTGACGCTTTCTTCATCCATTGCAATAAAGGGGATGAAGAGGGCTGGATTGTGGTGGACGGAGGGCCTTTAATAAACAAAAACAAGAGTATTTTTCTTAAGGAAATTGAGAACTTGCCGCAAATTGACTTAATGGTGCTTACACATCATGATAGAGACCATATTTGCGGCATTCTTGCCTATGTGAATGAGCATAAGGAAGATAATAATTTCCCAATAAACAAATTGTGGGTGAATTGTGCGAGGCAAATCGATACAGCTCAAGGAGGTAATCTATCAGCCCAACAAGCCAGCGACCTTGCTGATGCTTTGGCTGAAATACAGAAAACCAATCCAATAATTTGGAAGGATAAGATAGTTGAAGGAATGGATACCAGCGATATTATGTTTGCTGACATTGACGTTCTTTCACCTGATGGTGATTTGCTTGAGGCGTTTATTAAAAGATATGAGAAGAAAGCAAGCGAGAAAAAACAAGGACTATCCATAAAAGCGGAGATTGAAGATGGCGATTTGGATGTTGACTTGGATATACTCGCTACAAGAGAAAAAGAAAAGCTCAATGAGAGCAATTATCAAGTAATGGCTAATATGGCTTCAATAGCTTTCATTGTCCAATGTGACGGCCTTAGTGCATTGATGCTTGGAGACAGTTTCCCTAAACAAATAGAGGCTGCTTTGGTGGCAAGGGAATACTCAAAAGATAATAAGCTGAAGGTTGATTTTGTAAAGGTGGCACACCATGGCAGTCGTCATAATACCAGCAACGATTTGTTGGATATGATTGATTGCAATAATTTCTTGATATCCACCGATGGAGGTCAAGGCGATACCAATCATCCAACCCGTGAAGCTCTTGCAAACATTATCTGCCATCCCAAACGAGACTATAGCAAAACGCTTCACTTGCATTTCAACTACATGCTCAGTTCAATAGCCTTTAAAAACGGTTTCAAACTCTTCAATGAAGGAGAAGAGGAAAAATATAATTTCAGGATACATGAGCCAGATGATAGCACTGAAGGATGCCACTATAGGGCAACCGGATATTGATGACCTTAAATTTCTTTCTGTAAAGATTAGTAAGAAGAAGGGTGAATCCGACTCCAAATTATTGGGCACGGGTACCATTGTGTGCGATGGTGTAGATTTCTATGTGCTGTCGGCTGCTCATTGTTTTAGAGATAAGAACGGGAAACAAAACTGTCAGAAAGAAGACATCGCCCTCTCCATTTTTGATGATAATTTCAAGCAAACATTTCTTTACGCAAAGGGATTGGAACTGTCGGATGAAGACAAAGATACGGCAATCATACCAATTAAGAATCCCAATTTGGGGTATGAATATTTTGACCGTCTAAAGTTGATTGGTCAAGAAATAGACGGACACACAGTTTACGTTTTCGGATATACGGAGAAAAGGCCTACTGGAAGGTTGTTTAAATATATTCGAGTAAACACCCATGTTCTCTCGAATCAAGATAATATCCAAGAGAAAGGTCAGGACTTCTATAAAACAGTGAAAGGATCTTCAGGTGGGGGTGTGTTTATCGGTATCAATGACAAGATTTATTGCATGGGCTTTTTGAAAAGCACTTTCGATGAGGTGTCGTCATTGAGCGATGTTGTTGTTCAGTCGGTCAACGCCTACAAAAATGATTGGGGCACAGTATATTATGGGACAATAGATGAGGCTTTAGGGAAACCATATACAGAAAGTACCGACAACCCCCTTCAGAGAGATTGCATCAAGAAATGGCGAGATGTGTACGACTTGATTTCAAAAGGGGATAATTTGGACGCAATTTTGTCACAAATAAACCAAATTCATCTTGCTTTTTGCACCCCAAAGAGTATCAACCTTCAAGACGGGGTGATGTCGTTGCTTTTCAGGCGAAAGGATACTTGGCCAGAAAGTTATCAAGACGTTTTTTTGATGGCCTTGGAGGATAAGGGCATGTGGCTCTCTATCTATGGGAATGATTTCCCAGCTAATGCAGGTAACATAGCAGATAGGCCTTTGGCAAAAAAGTTAGAAACGAGGGGAGTTACTTTAACAAAAGCACCTTATATGGGCGAGCCATTGTTGGAAACTTCAGAACGTGATTTGTATTATGAACAAATACTCAGATATGCCTTTGCTCTTGATTTCACAAATTTAAAAAAATATGTAGGGAAATGGGATGCCAAAGATTTTTGGATTGCCAGAAAAGCCATTTTCGCCAATCTGTTTGAAAAAAACGAAGATTATCTTGCAACATTGGATGAGTATTTGAAGGATTCAAACGACATTAATATAAATGAAAAGTTTATTGCGACAGTAGTCTATAATGTTATCAGAGGGGATTTCTTTGATCGCAAGCCATACGATGTTTATACAAAGAAAGGACTTGAAGGTATCTCTAATACTTTGGCTTATATCGCAGACCAAATAGAAAAACGTCAAGAAAAAGTTGCGGTTTTTGGTGTTCACCAGAGGTATATATTTGGAGGGGAGGATAATAATTCTGCACCTGAGGCATTACGATTGGTAAGAACAATCATTGATGCAGGTGTGCTAACTTGTTTCAGGTTTACCTACTTCGTTTCGCCTGCAAACTGGTTGAAAGTGGTGAAACAATTGTTCACGTTTATGCCTTACCCTGTTCTTTTCTATACCTTGATGTATAGTGATGAGAAGTTGTTGAAGCGGGTTGGTCAGGAATATGCCTATTCGGAAGATAAGGATGTGATGCGGGTTTTGCCCGATATTCAGTTAAGATTACTGAAAGCGATAGGAAATCAAGATACACCAAGGATTTTTATTGGATTGTATTTGGTTTCATCAGAGTTATATATTGCATTACGTGATAAAATTTGGTATGAGGCTTTTAAAGACAATGTACTGAACTTCTTCTGTAGTGAGGATGTTCTGAAAAATGTTTCTTATCGCGACCCAATATTTATAAATGTAAAAGATGCTGTCGAGAATATAAGGGAAACGAAATGGCGTATTGAAATTATTAAGATACTCACAGACGCTTTATCTTACAATTCCTTTATTGTGAATGCCTTGATTCGTGACCATTTCTTTGTTGATGATGATTTGATGCACAATAAGGAATTCCTTGATTTGCTAATAACAGTCATTAAGATACATCCGTTAAAGGAAACATATATGATAGCCAGTTCTTTTGGAAGTTATGAAAATGCGGATGAAGAACTACTTGATTTGATTGATGAGGTGGCAAAAGCTGACAGTTTTGATTTTGGCGACGAAACGTGTAAAGCTCTATGTATGCTAAGTGAGGTTGTTAGGGATTCGGAAACCAAGGTGAGAATAAGAGAACGGCTTCTGAAAGAAGATATGTGGAATTGTGGTATTACCGAGGTTCATTTCACTGACCCACGACCTGTGGGTTTGGAATGTGTTTCCATGGATATAGGTTGGACTGTTAATGATTGGGAAAGGATTAAAGCAAACATGCTTGTAAACATTTCGCTAATGAGCGAAAAGCGTCCCCAACGGTCTGAGGTTATTGACCACTTCGGCAAGGAATATATAGGCCTTCTTTCGGCTATGAGGTATTTTACAAGAAATATTCAAAAGGTTGATGGTTGCGAGATTGAAGATGTGATGGAGCAGATAGATGGTTTGTTGGCAGAATTGAGGGGTTACAGTAAAGTTATGGAAGCTTTTTCATCCAACGAACATGACACTGTGGTTGATGGTATATGGTATTTAAGAGATTTGTTCAAAGAAGAAGGTGTTAAGACATGTAAAAACGAAATAAACTTGCTCATCAATAGAATTTTGCTGCAAGTTCCGACCGCATTAGAGTCATGTGCTTCACTTCTTGCTGCTTTTGTGGAACATGAGCCTTTAGAAATGAAAGAAGAATTTGGCACTCAACTATTGGAGATACTAAGTCGTTACAAAAAAGAGTTTGATTATGAAACCTTGTTCGTAAGTGTTCCGTCAATATACAAATCGTTAAGGCGCATTGCCGTTGTTATGAAGGAATCGGATAAAGAAGAAGAGTCGGTTAAATATTGGTTGGAAGACGAGATGGTGAATCGGTTTAATTATTGGGATTAGATGAGACTCAAATCAAAAAATGTGTACCAGGTTAATAAAAAGGCTTTTTAATAGGAAAATGGTTAAATCAGATAAAGAAATAGCTCAGGCGAAAGCCGGTGCTTATGCAGAACTTCAAAGTCTTTATGCCAGCATAATGAGATTGGCAGAAGATACAGTGCCACTTTACGACAAGATAGAGGGCTATTTCTTTCAGGATATTGACTATCGTTTTTTCAAAGGTGCGACTTCAGTCTGGATGGCAGATGCCGGCCGTTCGGCAGAAAGCAGTTGGGATAGGGTGCTTTACGACAAGGTGAGGCAGGTATATAATGACCCTATATCAAATAGGGTGCTTCATTGGTATGATGTGCAGAACATTGTTGCTGCCTTTCAAGACAGGGTAACGGCTGTCGAAAAATATCTTCGCGAGATATTTGCAGTTATTCCTGCCTATTGCCTCTATGGTGACAACGATTATTCTAATGCCGTGCGTGATATGAGCGAGAGGTCCGACAAGGTGCATGCAAGCATCAACAATGTGTTTGTGTCACTGTCATCCGCTTTCGACTTGTTCACAAAAATCGTGTATGAATGCTCAAAATACGACCCCAACGGCTTCGACAACTATAAGAAACTAAAGAGCAGAGCAGATAGTATTCTATATGCCAAGAAGAATTTTGGTTTTGATGAACTGAAAGAGCCTGATTTGCTGTATGATGAACCGAGTTGTATCAGAATGATATGCAGTTTCAGAGACGAGTTTATCCACTGTGGCTCATGGGATTATCGCTGCCCTGTTTATTATCCGAACATTAATGGTGAGCCTGTTGAGCCATTTATTCCCATGCCTGACACAGAACCCTCTGGTGTGTTAGTGAGTTCGGGATCGCGCAACAAGTTCTATGCTTCGGGAGCCAAGATTAACACTGATTTGCCAGTGCTTGTTGGTGAGGTGATAGAAGTGCTGTCGAAAACGCAGGAAAAGCTCAAAGAAGTGCTTGATTCCAAAACTACCCCGTTGTCGCAAATAGAAAGGAAAGAGAACGCAAAAAAGTATATGGGAGTGTTGGCAGAGAATGCGAAGAAACTTAAAGATGTAATGATAGTGGAATAGGTAAGTCAAGAGGTTTGGCTTTCTTACTGATTGAAAAAAAATTAAGATTTGCAATAATTTTGACGAAAAAACGTTATTTTTGCAGGAGAAATATTGAGTTATGTTTTTGAAATCGATATCACTGACAAACTATAGGAATTTCGAGCATTATTCCTTGGAGCTTGGGAAGCGGACAACGATGTTGATTGGTCGCAATGGCATGGGTAAAACCAACCTTATTAACAGCATGGTGCAGGCTATTAGCTTTATCTTCTCCAAGCAACGCAATATGCCACAAACCGACTTTATTCGCAGTTCGGACCAGGGCGTGAAACGTTTCTCGGCCACGGATGCCCGTTTCACTACCGACTACCAATACCCAATTTATGTGAGGGCCACGGCTGAAATAAACGGAGGTACCCAACTTGCATGGGGCTTGGAACAGGAAGGAAGAAAAAGCGGATTGCGCGATTCGCAGTTCCGCGACGCTTACTTGAAGTTTTGGGATTTCTATAACCAAATAGGCGAGAAACCTGTGTTTGCTTTCTTCTCTGATGGTTTCCCTCACAAGAATACACGCCTCAGCTCGGCCATGAAAGACCGCCTGAAGTCGGGGTTCGACCTGCCCGCCAATACAGGCTATTACCAGTGGGACCAAGACCAAAGCTGTGTTGAGATATGGAAACGCTACTACACACAGCAGTGGCTTAACAACAAGCTTTCGCCCAACGGCGAAAAACAAGCCTATGTGGAGGCCATAAGAAACACCCTTTGCGCCTTTTCGCAGCCCATGAACACCGAGTTGGAAAACGGCGAGATGGTGGTGGAGGATTTGTTTGCCGAAATAAGAGACGATGAAAGCGTACTCATGATCAAGCTTGCCGGCAAGGAAAACGCAGTGCCTTTCAACAGTCTTCCGCAGGGATATAACAGGATGTTTTCGATGGTGCTTGATTTGGCAAGCCGCAGTTTCCTGCTGAACGGCAACTGCAACCCTGACGGTATAGCCTTTGTTGACGAAATAGAATTGCACTTGCATCCTTCGGTGGCCATCACCGTGCTGCAGCGTTTGCAACGTACGTTTGGCAGGATGCAGTTTATCGTATCGACCCACTCGCCGTTGGTGATCACCAATTTCAACCAACAGGGCGAAGAGGACGACTGCCGTCTATATCAACTTATAAGTGAGGACGGAGAGTATGGCAAAAGGAGGATTTACGATGTGTTCGGTCTTGACTACAATGAAGGCCTGACAAAAGTGATGATGACCGAAGACCGTAACAGGAACATGGGCGAACTAAGGGATTTGTATCTGTTTTGGAAGAAACGCGACCCGAAGAAAGCCGACATTGTTGCGCAAAGGATACGCAACGAGTATGCCCATAACATTGGTTTCATAAAAGAACTTGGTCTGTAAGCGCTTATGAAGACAATAGTTAAAGACCATGACGCTGAGGCCAATGCCATCATCGACCCATATCTTGCGTGGGCGCAAACCCAGCGTTGGTATGGTGAGGACTGTGGCAGAAAACTTTATGAGCGGCTTCGCTTGTGTGTGGCGACGGGCGACAACAACCGACGGAAAATTGTAGAAGACGTTTTGCTGCCCGAACAGCAACACCGCTGTTGCTATTGTATGAGGCGCATCGACGACCACACCGACAGTGCCTCTGTTGAACACATTGTGCCGGAAAGCACCGACACCAACATAAAGTTACGCCATTATTTCTCTCCGAGAAGTGCAGGCCTGAATGCCGCAAGCGTTTGCCTGACCCCCGATTATGTGAGGAACGGCAGTGTGGCACCTCCTTATCCGCACCATGTGGCTTATCATAACTTTGCCGTGGCCTGTGTGGAATGCAACAGCCGCAGATACCATTATGAGATTGAGCCCATTTTCCTCTTTGAGGGAATAGAGAACGAGGTGACATACGACAACCATACAGGCGAAATGGATTGGCCTAATGACCCCGCCTACACCAATTCCATGCCCGAGCTGCCCACTGTGGAGAAGGTGGGATTGAACCGTCCATTGCTGAAGGCCATTAGGGCAGTGTGGTTCTATGCCAAGTCGAGGGGTATTGACCCGGCAACAGCCAACCGCGATGAGTTGGTGTACGAAACCATTGGAGAGAGTCTTTCCTCCCAGCCCTTGATGGACGATGCCGATTTCGACGCCTATCTGAGCCTCTTAAAAGACGAGATATGGAATCTGCTGTTGAAATATGATTATTTTGGAATATAAACGATGTCACCAAAACGACGGGAAGATATAAAGGAACAATTAAAGGATTACTATCTTTCATTCCAGAAGGATGGTGAACCTATACCTGTAAATTTCCGTGCGTTGGCTCCTGAGTTGGGCAAAGCAGAGCGTTACACGCACCTGATACATTCTTATCCGGCTAAACTGTTAGCCAATATACCTTTTTTTTTCCTGTCGTCAGATGAACTTTGCCCAAAGAAAGGACTGGTCCTTGACCCATTTTGCGGCACAGGTACCGTGTTGCTGGAGGCTGCATTGAGTGGACGCAACTCTTACGGAGCGGATGCCAATCCGTTGGCTGAACTGATAACAAATGTCAAGACAGGCTACATTCCCCAACAAGATTTATTTCAAACGCTGGATTCCATAATGGAGCAGGCAAGGCGCTTTCGCAAAATTGCCACAATACCCGATGCAGTGGCAGTTTGGTATTCCCCATGCAGTTTATCCCAGTTGTTAAACCTTCAGTGTGCTATTGGTCAGATTGATGATGAGAAGCAGAAGGCTTTCTTTGAGTTGTGCTTTTCAAGTGTGGCACGAAAAGTAAGCTATGCCGATCCATCCATTTCAGTGCCGGTACATTGGAATCCGGAGCGGTTCAGTGCCAATCCTAAACGCATGGCTGAGGTTAAAGGCAAGCTTGAAGCATTACATACGGTGAATGTTTATGACAAGTTTGAGATTGTGTGCCGTGCCAACATCGCAAGGGTGGCTTCGCTTGAAGGAATGATTGCTGACGATGTTGAGGCACGAGTGGTTTCTGACGATGCCCGTCACCTGCCGTTGGCCGATGAAAGTGTTGACCTTATTCTCACTTCGCCGCCATACGCCGGTGCACAGAAATACATACGTGCTTCGTGGCTAAATCTCTTTTGGCTCAATCGCACATCACCAGAGGATATACGAGAATTGAAAACCCACAATATCGGGCGTGAGGACTATCGCAAGGCTGAGGTTTTTGAGAGCTATACAGGCATTGAGCCTGCCGATGAGGTGCTTCGTAAGCTGTATGGCGACGGGATGACACAACGCGCCTTCATAGTGGCTAACTATTTGAATGAAATGAAGGTGGCTTTGGATGAATCAATAAGGGTGCTAAAGCCAGAAGCATATATGGTGATTGTGATAGGCAACAACACGGTGTGCAAACGCTCGTTCGACACACAGCACTACCTTACCCAATATCTTCTTGGTAAAGGCATAAGGCTGCAATACAAACTTATTGACGACATCAAATCGTATGGCTTGATGACCAAAAGGAATAAAACAGCCAATACAATCACAAGAGAATGGATATTGGTGTTTAAAAAGTAAACTAGAATGGAATGGGTAGATTACGATAAAATAATTGAGATTCTGAATTCCACATTATGGGAGTCTCGTGCGTTACGACCTCGAGTTGATGAGTGGTTAAGTAATTTCGAGACCGAACAAGAGAAAGAATATGCCTTGTATATGCTTTCTCGACTGATGTTTTTTAATTCATCAAACATTCGTCATTTGTTGAAATCTCTTTATCGCGACCTCTTCAGGTATCCCATTATCGAAGAGATTAGAAGAGCTAACGGGAATACTTTAAATGAACGAATAATTGAGGATTCGTATCGAAAAGAACTAAACAACACAAGGTTTTTGGGCGTAGGCAACCCTTCTGAAAGTGGGGTTCATCTTCTATATTACTTCCGTCAAGAAAACAAGATTCCAAAGAATCTTTTTGTGAATACAGATGACATAGTCATTTATGAGAAGGATACAGACGGCAATATTCAACCTAAATTGAGGGAGAAGTATATAAATGTAAAACGTTTTGTTTTTATTGACGATTTGTGCGGGTCAGGCGACCAGGCAACAAATGATTCCTCAAATGTAAAACGTTGTGTGAATAACCTTCGTGTTTTTGCAAAGGATGCCAAGATTTCGTATCTTATGTTGTTTGGAATGACTAATGGAATAGAAGTAGTGAGAAAAAGTGGCCTTTATCACGACGCACGGGCAGTAGTCGAACTTGACGAAAGCTACAAATGCTTTGGTGATCAATCAAGGTACTTTAATGATGGCGTTCATGATAAGGATATCGCCAGAGACATAGCTTATCGATACGGCTATCAAATCTGGGATAAATATTTATCACTCTTGGGCTGTGACGAATATATTCGCAAAAATACTGCGAGTGAACATGCTTTGGGTTATAAGAAAAGCCAACTATTAATCAGTATGCATCATAATACGCCAGACAACACATTGCCAATTATATGGTTTGATGAGGATGAAAGTGTTTGGAAGCCAATTTTTAAGCGCTATAATAAAGTCTATTCGTTATGATAAAGAATCCATTTGATGTTACCAAAGCGGTAGATTATACCGATGATGACATATACAAATACTGGGTTGACCTTGATAAGGAAGATAATGGTTTTGAAGGTCTAATTGAGCCCCAATCGCTAATGCCCAAAATTATTGTTGGAAGTAAAGGTAGCGGGAAAACACATGTGATGAAATACTTCTCATATGAGTTGCAGAAAATACGCTGCAAGGCTGAGGCAAAATCTATGCAAGAGGGTTTGGCAAATGAAAAATTTATTGGGGTTTATATCCGTTGCAGTGGCTTTAATTCCGATAAGTTTAGTGGCAAGGGCGTTCCTGATGAAGTATGGGCTACATTATACTCTTATTTTTGGGAATTATGGATTGGTGAACGTTTGTTAGATATCTTAATAGATTTGCGAGAGAATGGGACGTTGGGAGAAGTTGACGAACCTGGTATAGTTACAGATATTCTCAAGCTGTTTTTAAAATACGAGAATGGAATACACACTTTTGAAGAACTTAACGATTATTTCCTTAGACTCCAAAAGAATGTTGATTATGAGGTTCAAAACTTCATGTTTGCGGATCAAGATAAACCCCATGTGGAAATATTACTTACCCATTGCCGATTAACATACGGTATTCCAGAGTTGCTAAGGTCAAAAGTGAAATTCTTTAACGACAAGTACATCTTGTATTTAGTGGATGAACTTGAGAATTTTTCTATTACTCAACAGCAACTGATTCAAACATTGATTCGCGAAAAGCCAGTCGCTTGTACTTTTAGAGTCGGCACTCGTCCATATGGCATCAGAACCTTAAAAACACTTAAAGGAGTAGAGGAAAATCGTGACGGGGCTGAATTTAAGGGCGTTGTTCTTGATGAATTCTTGCGCAATTATCCAAGATATAATGAATATGTTACAAGCATTCTTGAAAACCGATTGCGTAATAGTGGCATATCTCTCGCAAGAGAATATAGGTTGTCAGATCTTTTTGACGAACAGACAAATGACGATATACTACGTGCTGTTGCTGGGAAAAAGAATAAACAAAGCCGTTCCGCTCTGGCTTCGCTTGAAACCAACCTAAAGAAATTAAACATTGGAGACGAAGCTGTTGGCAAAATCATGGCAAACATAACCTATGACGCAGACATTCTATTGGAGAGAACTAGTATAATGTTGATGTATAGGGTAATTAAGGACAGAAAACGAGATCGGTCTAATGTGTATTTAGTAAAAGCATCTGAAGAAATTGCCAACTCTTTGAGGCGATACATTGAGACGAAAGATAAGGATACACAACATGCGATAGTTCTCGAAAAATACAAAAAAGATATTATCGATAACTTGGCACGAGAAGGAAGAGTGGATATTCCTTACAATGGTTTGGAAAAAATGATAGAGTTGTCGTGTGGAACCCCACGAACTATATTATGCATGCTCAAGTCTGCATTTAATAATCAGTTTTATAACACAGGTAAAGTTCCTTTTGAAGATGGGCGAAAGCTGACTGTTCGCTCTCAACGTGTAGGAATAGAGAGTACATATGATTGGTTTTTTGAGGAAAACAGAATTCCTTCAAAAAATAAACTACGTGCTACCGATGCTATTATGAGAATTGGTGATTATTTACGAAAAGTCAGATTTTCAGATGTGCCACCACAATGTAGTATTAATATTTTCTCGCTGAATGTTAGTGAATTGTCAGAAGAAGCCCGCAGTGTATTTGAATCCCTGCAAAGTTATTCTTACATTGTGCAGACTGATGAACGAAGACTGATTAATTCGGACAATAAAGCTCATGTGTATCGATTAAATACCATTTTGTACCCGAAATATGAATTGGCATTTGGGAAAAGAGGTCTTGTTACCCTTACATCTTCAGATGCTGAATTGTTCTTTAATCTATCAAAAAAAGAGCAGTATGATGAGTATGTGTCAAATAGGCTAAAAGGCTACAATTTCCCATTTAATATTAAAGAAGATCAACCTGCATTGGCGTTTGATGTTTGACAAATGAATTATTCTTACTTTTACAAACAATGTATTAAGAATGTGGCAGGACTTGAATCTCTGCCAAGATATGATATCTTTATCACAAGTTATGTGAATTCGCAACGAGTGACAGAACCCGCTGAACACATCTCAGCAAATAGAAAGGTTTGGTTGACATGTGAGGAAGATGATGCCAATTTATTCCTGGACGGAAAGGAATGTGTCGTCTTAAGGTCTAATGAGGATTATATATTACTTCTGCGGACTCTGAAAAGCTATGAATTGACCACAAAACGTATTTGTATTGATGCCACAGGTTTTAAGATACCATACCTCATGTACTTAATGCGTTGCATGGCAGAACTTAAGATAAAAAGCTTTGATATTATTTATACAGAGCCGTCTCGGTATAAAAATGCTGAAAACACACAATTTTCAGATATGCTAAGTGAGGTGAAACTCATTGATGGTATGAGAGGTCTTAACACCTCCCGTAATGATAATGATCTACTTATCATTGCTGCAGGATATGATCATAGTCGCATTGCAGATGTGGCTAATAATCGTAAGGACTGCAAAAAGAAAGTGTTGCTTTTTGGGTTTCCAGCAATTAGTCCGGGTATGTTTCAGGAGAATATTCTACGAGCATATAAGGCAGAAGAGGCTATTGCTACAGAGTGTTTTAAAGATATGGATTCAAATATATATGCACCAGCATACGACCCATTTGTTACTGCCCAAGAGATAAATGAATACATTCAAAAACAGCAAAAAAGCAACCACAAAGATTTCACAAGTATCTATTTGGCACCCCTTTCAACAAAGCCTCATGCCATAGGAATGGCACTTTATTTCCTTTGGGAGAAAGGTTGGGAAAAAAGTATTAATCTCATTTATCCATTTTGTCAGCAGTACATTGGGGATAATTCTGATGGAATTGCAAGAGTGTGGCGATATGAAATAGAATTACCAATGTGAACTTTCCTTTTGTTTCTCAAGATATGGATTAAGGATAATCTGAACATAATCTAATTGAAATAATACATAATAACAATGAAGAGAGCTTTAATTACAGGTGTTACGGGTCAAGATGGCTCGTAAGACAAAGGCATAAAACTTATCGACAACTATAAAGGTAAAGACAATCAAGCCAACCACACGATGCTTGTGGTGAGCAATCATTTGAAAAAAGAAATAAAGCTTAATCAAATACAAGAGGATTGGTTGGATGCGTAATCAATTCTTTAAGTATATTCAAGGTATTAAAACCCGATGCGAAAAATTGATGCCAATAAACTGTTTCAGATGAACGAGGCTTTGGCTTCGCTGCTGCAGGAAGGGAAGCTGGACGAGGCCGACAAACTGGATGAGGAAATGATGCAGTATGTCGGCACCAATGGCCGTGTTGTCATCAATCAAGTAGTAGCTCCACCACGGTTGATGTATATGTATGCCTTCAACAGGGCAATGCTTCAGATGAATCACTCATGGGTTCAAGAAGCGGTGCTGAGCATGATAGATGTGATGGAAACCCTTTACTTTGGAGGGGTGCAAGAAGAGATTTATTTTGTGTTTGACATGTTGGCAGAGTTGCGAGGGAAGCGAAATCGCCATTATCAGCCATTCGAGCTGGCTTGCGACTCTTTGCTGATGGCAACCCTCTGCACGCGGCGTTTTCCATCCATTGCGCTCTCTTTCTTTTGGAAGGCCAGGACCTTGTTTAAGGAAACGGGTTTGGTCGATCTGAAAGAATTCACAGACACGTTTATCAGAACTCAGTATGAGCTGCTTTCCATTCAATATGGCAAATTAGACCCGGAGGGGGCGGCAATGTTCAAGGAGGCGGCTTCAAACATCACAACTGTATGTAAAATCCCTGCCCGTGAAACGGTTCACCGACCTAACCTTGTGCCAATTGAGAGAACACACTTTGGCCAATTGAAAAAAGAAGAAGAACTGCAAAAGGAGTCGGCGTTTAAGGATTGCGATTACCATGTAATCACCTATGAAGAGGTTGAGCATATTGCCAAGTTGTATCCTGAGTTTGACAGCAAGCAGTCGTTGGTGACAAAACTGTTGGGGGGATTGGATGAGAGTTATCCTGAGAAACTGCCCAATATTCTTGAAGTGCTGGAAGTGGTGTGCTATGACGAAGAACGGTATGGTGTGTTGTATGACAGAAAGTCTCCTTTTGCCAAATTGGGTACTGGTGCCCACGATGAGGACGGCAAGATTAAAACTGTTGTCAACCCCGATGGGAAGTACGTATATTTGGCACAAGGTCTTGTGAAGAACCTTTTCTATAGAGGCCAGACCATAAAGTACAATCCATGTTACCCTTCGCTGTATCGCAATTTGAGCAGGAAACAGCAGTTTGTTGAACTGCTCAAACTGTGTGAGTTTTCCATACTGCTGCATAAGCACCCATCGTCGGCCTTGTTCGACATTGGCTTGTCAAACCATTTGGGAAACGGAAAGGACGAACACCATAGCCTTCATATTGATGATGAGGCTTTGGCCCAACACTATGGAATCAAGACACCTTATCTTGATGTGACCGCTGACAAATGGGTGGCCGCGTTCTTTGCCTGCTGTGACTATAAAAGTAACCCCGTAGGAGAACGTGATATTTACGAGAAGCACACAAAGGAAGATGTGGGCGTTTTTTATGTTTATCAGTCCAATCCAGATTTTGCCCCAGATGGTGCCTTTCGCCCGATAGGGATGCAGCCCCAATCGCGCCCTGTGAGGCAAGCGGGATATGTGAAGAGACTAGATGAGAAAGAGGACTTCAACACCATTGCAACAGCGATACCGTTTAGGTATCATTCAGGGTGTACAAGTATCCTCTACTGGCTGTTCGACCAATCGGGGCAAATTCAGCCATCTGAGGTGATTGAACTTAAAGCCAAGCGCATTGTTGCGGAAGAACATTGCTTTTCGGAGGCAGCATACCAGTTGGTTCACCACAAATACTTCAGTGAGCTGAGTGACGAGGAGTTTGAGGAGATGGTGGATGATTACCAACTAAAGAAACAAGCAGATCCGATTGTGGATTTCACTCAAAAAGAGCTGCAACAGTGTGAGGAAGAGAGAAAAATGATAGAACCTTATTTGCGATTCAATACTAGGACGGAGCAAATTATTATTATGCAGTATGATGCCTGATGGCGGACTGGTAGCAATGATTCAACTTACAATTTTATGGGTCGATAGCCTTCGGGTGTTCGGCCTTTTTTATTTGGTGTGAGCTGGATTTGGGATTTTGTGTATCGATGCATCCGAAGTCATTAACTCACAATGCGGATCCAATTTCGATCGGGTTCGCTTTTTTTTGTGCTTTGGACGGCCTCAACAGCTATAGATCCCATGCCTTTGCCCGCATGCCTGCGCAGGGATGACATACCTGTTGAGGCCTGCCAGACATAGCCTTCCATGTCAAAGCCGCGCTGCACATGTCATTCCTGCAGAGGCATGTGCGAGAGATTGGAATCTATGGGCAGCGTGATGCAAAGATGAATCTATAAGAGGCGGTTAAAAGTAGTGCCAAATGAAAACTTACTGGGTATATATGATGCAAAGTGCGAATGGCAGGGCCTTATACACTGGCGTCACCAATGATCTTGATAGGCGTGTTAGAGAGCACAAGGAAGGTGGCGGGTCTGTTTTTACGGCAAAGTATAAGTGCCATAAGTTGGTATATTATGAAACTTTTGGGTTGATAGATCAGGCCATTGAGAGAGAAAAGTTGATAAAGAGTCTATCTAGAGCAGAAAAAGAAAGATTAATAGATGCTATCAATCCTGAAAGAAGGGATTTGTTTGAATGATTTTATTTGACGGCTTCAGAAAGCATAGATCCCATGCCACCGCACGTCCAGCGTAGGGATGACATACTTTCTGAAGCCTGCTTTAATCATGTAAAAACTAGCCTTCCATGTCAAAGCCGCGCTGCACATGTCATTCCTGCAGAGGCATGTGCGAGAGATTGGAATCTATGGGCAGCGTGATGCAAAGATGAATCTATGGGAGGCGGTCCAAAGAAGCAAAACCTTTATGGACGGCCTCAACAGCTATAGATCCCATGCCTTTGCCCACTTGCCTGCGCAGGGATGACATACCTGTTGAGGCCTGCTAAAACCTAGCTGTACAAGTCATACCAATCATCCTAGACCGTCATTGCGGGCGCAGACCCGCAATCTCATGAGTACAAGGGTGTTCCTATTGTTTAGGAGATCGCGGATCAAGTCCGCGATGACACCTGGGGTTCAGTGGTGCTACTAGGGCAGGGTTTTCTGGATCGCTTCGTACTTCGACAGGCTCACCAACCGTCCGCGATGACGTCCAGGGGCGTTGGGGTATGGTCAGGTATTGGGAACGCCTATCCTTCATTGGGTTGGGCGCGCTGGCCATGGCCGACATGGGGGAGGGGCGTGGTTCGACAGGCTCACCAACCGTCCGCGATGACGATAAAGGGCGTGGGTTAGTCTTGAAAGAGGTTTTTTTGTTTTTCTGAACTACCATATCAAATTACTTTCCTAAATTTGCAGTCAACAACACAGCAATCAAATCAACTTAAAAACAAAATCCATGGACCATAGCTTCACCATAGGCGGCCAGATCGTCGACCTCGTTAATTCCAGGATTTTCTCGGGGGTCATTGTTGTCGAAGACGGCAAAATCACCAAGATTGAGGAACAGCCTGTCGGCAACACGCAGTACATCATGCCGGGCTTCGTCGATGCACATGTCCACATCGAAAGCTCCATGCTGGTGCCGTCCGAGTTTGCCCGCTTGGCGACTTGTCACGGCACGGTGGCCACTGTCAGCGACCCGCACGAAATCGCCAATGTGCTCGGCAAGAATGGCATCAAATACATGATCGAAAACGGCAAGAAGGTGCCGTTTAAGTTCTTCTTTGGCGCACCGAGTTGTGTGCCTTCCACCGCCTCCGAGACGGCAGGGGCCCGCCTGGATGCCGACGATATTGAGGAGCTGATGGCCCACGACGACATCTATTACCTCTCGGAGGTGATGAATTACCCTGGCGTCGTCAACGAGGACCCCGAGCTGATGCGGAAAATCGCCGCCGCCAAGCGGTACAGGAAGCCTATCGACGGCCATGCGCCGGCGGTGACGGGCGACGACTTGCAGAAATATGTGGGTGCGGGCATCACCACCGACCACGAGTGTTTCCGTCTGGCGGGTGCCTTGGAGAAAATCAGCCTCGGCATGAAGATCCTCATCCGTGAGGGCAGCGCCGCCCGTAACTTCGAGGCCTTGATACCGTTGATGGCCACCCATCCCGACAGGCTGATGTTCTGCTCCGACGACAAACACCCCGATGAGCTGGACGACGTCCATATCGACGTTCTGGTGCGTAAGGCCATCGCCTTGGGCTATGAGGTGATGGATGTGCTGAAGGCGGCCTCGCTCAACGCTGTCAAGCATTACAAACTCAACGTGGGTTTGTTGCAATTGGGCGACGATGCCGACTTCATCGTGGTCGACGACCTACGCCATCCTGTCGCCAAGCAGACCTATATCAGGGGGGTGCTGGTGGCGGAAAATGGCGTGTCGAACATCCATTACAAGGAAACGCTATGCCCCAACATCTTCAAAGCCGAGTTCATCCATGCTGACGACATCTTCCTGCCTGATGTGGGCAAAAAGATCAAGGTCATCCAATGCCAGGACGGACAGCTGATCACCAAGAGTTTCGTCGCTGAGCCCAAGGTGGAGGACGGTGGCATCGTGAGCGACGTGGAGCGTGACATCCTGAAAATCGTGGTCGTCAACCGTTACCAACCCGCCAAGCCCGCGGTGGCTTTCATCAGGGGCTTTGGGTTGAAGCGGGGTGCCTTGGCTTCGAGTGTGGCGCACGACAGCCACAACATCGTGGCGGTGGGCGTCACCGACAAGGACATCCTCCATGCCGTCAACCTGCTCATCGAGCATAAGGGCGGCGTGACGGCCTATTGCGGCACGGAGATGGTGGCGGTGCCGCTGCCTGTGGCGGGACTGATGAGCAACGAAGACGGCTACGAGGTGGCGCAAGCCTACCAGAATGCCGACGCGCTTGCCAAACGCTTAGGCTCGACGCTATATGCGCCGTTTATGACCTTGGCGTTTATGGCGTTGCTGGTGATTCCTGAGCTGAAGATTGGGGATCGGGGGCTGTTTGATGTTGGGAGGTTTGAGATTACTTCGGTATATGAATGAGGTTGATAGCAGCCCATGGGATTCCCTGACGGGAATGGAATTCGTTCGTTTTTTTCTTCATATGGCGGCCAGTGGGGTTTACGAATAGTCAACTTGTTTATGCCGCCGTTTAACAACTATGATTTAACTCCATTCCCGTTAGGGAATCTATTTATTTAAAGCACATTCAATCTATTGGCATCCTGTTTTACGAAGATGGCTAACATCATCGTGAAAGCGAGCATGCTTGAGCCGCCGTAACTTAGGAAGGGCAGGGGGATGCCGATGACGGGCACCAAGCCTATCGTCATGCCGATGTTGATGGCGAAATGGACGAAGAAGATGCCTGCGATGCAATAACCGTACACGCGGCTGAAGGTGGATCGTTGCCGTTCAGCTAGGATGATGATCCGTACAAGTAAGGCCACATAGAGCAGCACCACCGCACAGGTGCCCAAGAAGCCGCCTTCTTCGCCTATGGTGCAGAAGATGAAGTCGGTGTGCTGCTCGGGGACGAAGTCGTATTTGGTCTGTGTGCCTTGGAGGAAGCCTTTGCCCGCAAAGCCGCCCGAGCCGATGGCAATCTTGGACTGGTGGACGTTGTAGCCCACATCCTTGGTGTCGTTGAGCATGCCGAGCATGACGAGGATACGGTTGCGTTGGTGGGTCTGCAGCACATGGTTGAAGGCGTAGTCGACCGAGAACACGAACATGAAAGCGATGGCAAACACGCCCAACATCTTGACGATGCTTCTTTTTTTGGTAATGATGTAATAAGTCAACGTGAGGACGAGCAGGCTGCCGAGGATGATATACATCACCTTTTGTGACCATATCAAAGTGAAGATGAACAAGACTACGGCGACCACACCCGCCACCATCACCCATCCCGCTCCTGGGAAGCCTTCACGGTAGAGCATCAGAATGAAGGAGACAAAGACGATGGCCGAGCCGGTGTCGTTTTGCAGCAACACCAAGGCCATGGGAATCAGGATGAGGGCTGCCGTGACAATCTGGTCCTTTCGTTTTTGCAGGTCGACATCCAGGCGGTCAAGGTAACCCGCCACCGCCAAGGCTGTTGCCATCTTGGCGAACTCCGAAGGCTGGAACTTGATGCCTGCGCCCAGGTCAATCCATGAGGTGGCGCCTTTGGTGGCCTTGCCATATACCAGCACCATGAACAAGGTGGCGAGTATGGCGATATAGATCCATAGCGAGAAGGCGTTGAAAAACTTCGCGTCGATGAGGAGGACGATGAAGCCCACCATCAAGGCACCCCCAATCCAAAGCAGCTGTTTGCCATACACTTGCGACAGGTCGAAGATGCTGGGATGCGCTTCGTTGTAGCGGGCCGAGAAGATGCTGAACCAGCCTATCAGGACCAAAGCCAGATAGATGAGCACCGTCACCCAGTCGATTCTTCCTATGATGCTGTTCCTTTCGTTCATCGTTCGTTCTTATATGAGATTCTGCCTTCCATCATGCGTTTTTCCAGGTCTTCGCGTTTCGTGTAGCCACGGATGTATTTCTCTATCATCAGGCTGGCGATGGGGGCGGCCCAAGTGGCGCCATAGCCACCGTTCTCGATGATGACGGCGAGGGCGATTTTCGGGTTGTCGGCCGGGGCGAAGGCGATAAAGTTGGAGTGGTAGTTGCCGTGTGGGTTCTGGGCCGTGCCGGTCTTGCCGCATTGGGCGATGTCGCTCATCTCGTAGCGTCGGGCCGTGCCTGCCGGACCGCTGAACACGGTGCGCAGCCCCGCTTTCATCACCCTGACGTACTTGGGGTTAATGCCTGGGTCGACCTTGGTTGTCATCACCTCGGGGATGGCGGTGGAGTCGCCAAAGCATTTGATGAGGTGCGGGGGATAGTAATAGCCTTCGTTGGCAATGAAGGCGGCGATGTTGCAAAGCTGCAAGGGGGTCACCAACACCTCGCCTTGGCCGATGCCCAAGGAGCGGATGGTCACCGAGTTCCATTGTCCGTTGTACATGCGGTCGTAGTATTCGCGTGAGGGGATGTTGCCCGAGCGTTCGTAGGGGATGTCGGTGTTGAACTTATGTCCGAGGCCCATGTTGTAGGTCATGTCCTTCCAATACTGGTAGCCGTTCTTGATGTTGCCGAACTTGGGGTTGTTGATGGTGGCCTTGAACGACTCGTAGAAGTAAGGGTTGCATGAGTTCATGATGGCGTTGGCGAAGTCGGGGCTGCTGCCGTGGCTGTGGGTGCACTTGATGGGCAGCGAGCCTTGTCCGGAGCAGTGGAAGCAGGTGGCGGGGGTGATGCTGCCGCTTTGCATGGCGATGAGGCCCACCACGGTCTTGAAGGTGGAGCCGGGCGGGTAGGTGCCGCTGATGGCCCTGTTGATAAGGGGCTTCATCGGGTCGTCCTGCAGCTCTTGGTAGTGTTTGCCCCGCTCGCGGCCCACGAGGAGGTTGGGGTCGTAGGTGGGGCTGGTGACGAAGGCCAAGATCTGTCCCGTGGAGGGCTCTACGGCCACGATGGAGCCTATCTTGCCCACCATCAGCTGCTCGCCATAGGCTTGCAGCTCGGCATCCAAGCCGAGGTAGATATCCTTACCGGCCACGGGTTCCACGTCGAGTTCGCCTTCGCCATAGCTGCCCATGACGCGGTTGTGCACGTCCACCATCATCACTTTCAGGCCTTTCACGCCGCGCAGCTCCTTCTCGTATGACTTCTCGATGCCCGACTTGCCGATATAGTCACCTTGTTTATAATAGTTTTCTTCGTCTTTGTCTAACTCGGCCTGGCTGATTTCGCCAATGTCGCCCAGGGTATGGGCGGCGATGGACTGGGGGTAATGACGCACCGTGCGGGTCTGGAAATAAAAGCCCGGATAGCGCCAAAGCACCTCGGCAATGTGGGCGTAGTTCTCTTTGGAGACCTGCGTCATAAAGGGCGAGGGCTTGAGGTAGGATTCCTTCTTGGCTTTGTTCATCCGCTCAATGAAAGAAGTCTTGTCGATGTCTAAAAGGTGACAAAAGGTGGCGGTGTCGAAAGGGTCGAGGGAATCGCGCTTCATGGCTTGACGGGGGATGACCATGAGGTCGTAGACGGCTTCGTTGAACACCAAAAGCTGGCCGTTGCGGTCGAACACCTTGCCTCGGGCGGGATACTGCGTCACGAAGCGGAGGGCGTTGTTGTCGGCCATGGTCTTGTACTTGTCGTCGACGACCTGGAGAAAAAACAACTTCATGATATAGACCACCCCCACGGCAATGAAGATGCCCATAATCAGTAACCTTCTGGAAGACAAGTTGTTGTTTTTGGTTCTCATGGTGAAATCGCAATGAGCAAAAGTATAGGTTTTTCTTGATTCCTAGGGTATAAAAAAGCGAAAAAATTTGCGGTACTTTTCTTTATCATATCGTTTTTTCGTATATTTGCACGATTTTTCAGGTGAACCGAATGAAAAAGATTGTTTTGGTAGTCAGTTGTTTATTGTGTCTTCTCGGCTGTGCGCGACAGGAGGAAAACAAGGTCGTGTTGCACCGTGAGTTCTATGAGACACTATGGGAACGCTTTGACTATGTGCAGGATAACATCGAGGTGAAGGCGGAGACCACCTACGATTTGAGTCTCAAAATCGCTTTCACCGACGACTATCCCTACCAGGATTTCTCGATGGTCTTCACGGTGTTTTCCAGCGATGGTGAGCCTTACCGCTCCAAAACGTACAAGTTCAATCTGAAAGACGACGAGGGCAATTGGAATGTGAAGCAGGTCGACGGGGACCATACCTTTGTCCTGCCCATCAACAAGAGCCTGCGCATCTCGGAGACGGGGACCTATACCTTCCAAATCGAGAACCGTATGCCCATCACGCCCTTGGTGGGGGTGAAGGAACTGACTTTATTGAACCATTGAGAAATAAATTGATAGCGTTATGAAAAATATGAGCAAAATCACGAAATTGGGACTGGCGGCGTTGCTGATGGCGATGCTCTTTGCCTCCTGTGTGCCCCAAAAGAAAATGCTTTACCTGAAAGAAGCCCAAATGTTGGCGGAGAACCAATCCATCAACTATGTCAACGACCGCTCCATTAATTACAAGTTGCAGCCGGGTGACAACCTGTACATCCGCTTTGTCAACACCATTGACGAGCGTAGTACTTTGTTGTTGAATGGTGAGACTTCAAGAACTATTTCATCCGAGGCTTCCATATACCTGTATTCTTATACTATAGATGAAGAGGGTTTCATCGAAATGCCTTTGGTGGGGAAAATTGAACTGCAAAACCTGACGGTGGATGAAGCCAAGGACAGGTTGCAAGCGGAACTCAACCAATATATCAACCAGACCACCATCATTGTCAAATTGTCGAATTTCAACCTGACAATTTTGGGAGAGGTCAATCAGCCTGGCATGTATAAGGTTTATCAGGCCCAAATCAACTTGTTTGAGGCGATTTCCTTAGCGGGCAACATGACCAACTTTGCCAAAAACGAAGAGGTGAAGATTATCCGACAAACTGACAATGGTTCAGAGATTATTACGGTTGACATGGGCTCGGCAGACATCCTGGCCTCGCCTTACTATTATCTGAAACCGAACGACATCATTTATGTGGAGCCGCTCAAAATCAAGCAATGGGGCTTCACTACCTTCCCTTATTCCATCGTGCTTTCCATCATTACCTTGGTTATTACTTTGTATAGTTTGTTTAGAAAAGGATAATTTAAAATAAGGACAATATGCAAAACGAAACAATCAATACTCCTCAGCAAAACAACGAGACGCAATCTGTTGATATCAAGCAACTGATTTTCATTTTTCTGAGCCATTGGTACCTATTCCTTGGGGGAGCGGTGTTGGCATTGGCCATTGGATTTGTGATTAACCGATATACGCCTAGGGTATATCAGACTGCAGGTACGGTGCTCATTAAGGATGCCGCTTCGGGCTATGATGCGACGGCCATTATGACCAATAGCGCCTTTGGTGGCTATCAAAAGGTGGACAATGAAATTGCCATTTTAAAATCCTATACCCTTACTGAAAGAGTTGTCAAAAAAATGGATTTGGAGGTGACTTATATGGAGAAAGGGCGTGTTTCTAAAGTTGAATTGTATAAAACCTCCCCTTTTACAGTCGAGTTCGATCGGACTGTGCCACAAGCCGTGGGATTGGTGTATGAAGTGGTCAATATAAGTGAGGGCAAAATGATGCTCCATGGAACCGCAAAAGGCTTGAGTGTTTACGATTATGCTTTGAATCAAGTCGTGTATAGTGCTCCAGGGAAAGAAATTGATGTGAGCACAGAATGCCAATTGGGTGAAATGATGGATAACGGTTACAATCGTTTCCGTATTGTGATGAACGACAACTATAATCCTAAAGTGGACAACAATAGAAAAATCTCCTTCTGGTTGAACAGCTATTCCAGTTTGGTGAGACAGATGGGTGGTTTCACGGCGAATGCGATCAGCAAGCAGGCTTCTATAGTTTCCATAGTGGCGCAGGGTCACAACAAGCAGAAGATTGTGGATTTCGTCAACACCTTGATGGATGAATATGTCTCAAGAGGCTTGGAAAAGAAAAACCATGTTTCGGAAAGCACCATCGCCTTCATTGACAATGAGTTGGAAGGCATTCAGGAGACCTTGAGCTCTGCTGAGATTGAATTGAAGGATTTCCGTGAGCAGAATGATGTGATTAATATTGACATGCAAGCTTCACAAATCTACACCAACTTGCGTGCCTTGGAAAAACAAAGGTCTGAGATGTCTGTTAATTTGAAAATTTACAAACGTTTGCAGGAATACATCCAAGCGCAAATTGACGACCCGGAGAATTTGGCCGCCCCCAGCACCATGGGCATTGTCGATCCACTGTTGAACAGTTTGGCTACTGACCTGGTTACCTTGGCACAAGCCAAATCCGCGCAATTGCTTACCCAAACTGAACAACACCCGCAGGTTGTAAAACTGAATGAGCAAATTGTCACCACGAAGAAGGCCTTGCTGGAGAATGTCAATAACCTGGTCGAAAATGCCAGGATGGGCCTTGCTGAGATTGAGCGTCAAATCGCCGTGTTTGAAAACGAATCCAGTCGTTTGCCCAAAAAACAGCAAGAGCTGATCAATTACCAGCGTAACTTCCACTTTAGCGAGGACACTTATAAGTATTTGATGCAACGTCGCGCCGAAGCCCAAATCCTGAAGGCTTCCAATACGCCTGACAACGAAGTGCTTGATCATGCACGTATAGAGAGAACATATCTGATTTCACCGCGCACGTCGATAAATTACCTCATCGCTTTGATCATAGGTTTGCTCATCCCCGCTCTATACCTCTTCCTCAAGGATTACTTCAATATGACCATAGGCGATCGCAAGGATGTGGAGAAACTGACCTCTTTACCCATTATCGGTCAAGTGTCGCAAATCAGCGACAAGGATCCTTTGGTGGTCATCAATTCGCCCAAATCGCCTGTCGCCGAATCCTTCCGTGCGATTCGTACCAATATTGAGTTCATGACCCAAGGCAAGTCACAGAGTACCATCCTCGTTACAGGTGACATGCAGAGCGTGGGTAAGACTTTCAACAGTATCAACATCGCCTCCATCTATGCCTTATATGGCAAGAAGACGGTACTCTTGGGCTTCGACTTACGTAAACCTAAGCTCTTCCAGGAGTTTGGTTTGAGCAATAGTGTGGGTATCACCTCTTTCCTTTCCAATAAAGAGCCTTTTGAGAAAGTCATCCAAACCACGAATAAAGTGTCGAACCTCGACATCATCACCAGCGGTCCTATCCCGCCCAACCCGGCTGAATTGATTGCTTCTGAGAAGTGCGACGAGTTCTTCAAGCTGCTGAAGGAGAGATATGATTACATCATCATCGATACGCCGCCTTTGGGCTTGGTGACCGATGCCTTCCTGCTGATGCGCTTTGCCGATGCCAAGGTGTTCATCGTCCGTCAGGGGGTGACCAACAAGAACATCTTCAGCACCGTCATCAAGGATTTGGAAAACCGCAAATTGGATATGTCCATCGTCATCAATGGTATTGAAATGCATAAGGGCTATTATGGCAAGCGCTATGGCTACGGCAGCTACAGATATGGCTATGGTTATGGTTATTCCTACGGCTATGGCTATTATGGCAGATATGGCGACCACTCGGGCTATTATGGATCCGATTATTATGGCGAGGACAACCCGGGCGAAAATGAAAAGGACAGAAAGCATAGACACAAGAGACATAAAGATAAAGATGAATCAACTCAAACTTCTTGAACGGCATTGGCATGCGCTGTATGTCAGGTCAAGGTCGGAGAAAAAGGTGTTGTCGCAGCTCGAAGAGATGGGCATAGAGGCATACCTTCCCCTGGTGACCAAAATCAAGAAGTGGAGCGATAGGCGCAAGAAGATTGAAGAGCCGCTGTTCAAGTCGTATGTGTTTGTGCATTCCAATGCCAAGGAGTATCTCCCTATCTTGAACGTGTATGGCGTGATGCGTTTCGTGACGTTTGAAGGCGTGGCCGTTGTGGTGCCCGACAACCAGATTGCAGCCATCAAGAAGTTTGTGGAGGACTATGAGCATGGTGAAGAATACAAGATGCAGAACCAAGAGGAGCTAAAGGTGGGGCAGAAAGTGAGAATCATCAACGGTCCGATGAAGGATTTGGTGGGCAGGCTCGAAACCATCTGCAACAGGCGGCATCTGATCGTCTACATCGAAGTGGTGGGGCAATACATCCCCGTGCATCTGTCGAGGGCAAAAGTGGAGCCCGTCATCGAAAGTGGAATCTAAAATAAATACCAAAAGATATGGATTCAGAGAACAAGAAACAATCGAAACTGCCCATTTGGCTGTATGCCATCATTGGCCTATTGGCGATAGCTTTGGTCTTGCTGTTGGTGCGTAATGGCTCGATGAAAAGCGACCTGCAACAACTTGAGGCCGAGAAAGAGCTGCAACGTGCCGATTTCCAAGCCGAGGTGGATAGCCTGATGAAGGTCCACAACGAGCTGAAGGAGAGCTATGGCGAGTTGAGCCTCGAGCTGGCCGAGAAAGACAGCATCATCCAGGCCGATGCCGTCGAGATTAAGAAGCTCCTTGATTCACAGTGGGATTACAACCGCATCAAGAAGAAACTTGCCTCATTGCAGGCTATTTCGCAGAAGTATGTCCGCCAGATGGACTCGCTGTATACCGTCAACCGTGAGTTGGTGGCCGAGAACGAGCGTATTCGTGAGCAAGTGCTAGCCGAGCGCCGCGAGAACTCCAACCTCAGCCGCCAGAAAGAAGAGCTGACCAACAAGGTCAACCAGGCGGCAGTGTTGAAGCTCTACAATTATTCGGCCCAGGCCGTGCGCTTTAAGAGCGGTAGCAAGGAAGGCGACACCGACCGCGCCAACCGTGCCGAACGTATCAGAATTGACTTCACCGTGGCTGCCAACGACCTGATACAGCCAGGTTCAAAGGTTTTCTATGTCCGCATTGCCGACCCGAGGAAAGCCATCATCTGCAAGGGCACGGGCGACGAATATGCCTTCCAATCTAATGGCGAAACCTTACAATACACTGAGAAAATCAGGGTGAACTACGAGGGCAAGGAAACGCCTGTGAGGGCTTACTACACCAAGCCTAGCGATCGGGAGTTCATGCCTGGCACGTATTTCATTGATGTTTATGAACAAGGTGGCAAGCTGATTGGACAGACTGCTATTGATTTGAAGTAAACGTCATTGCGAGGAGGAACGACGAAGCAATCCAGAGTAAGGGCTTATTTCCCTGGATTGACTTCGTCGAAATGCTCTGCATTCAGCGTAGCTAATCTTCGATTTGCTTCGCTACGCTCGCAATGACGCGAAGCGCGTCTTTATTCCAACACCGTCTTTAGCACTTCATGCGAGTGGAAGTCCCGCATCACGGGGGCATGCAGCCGCATGAAAATAATTAAGCCGTCGAGCAATTCGCGACGCTGACTCAAGCGGAGCGGCCGACGGCTTGCTTCGTCTATGCCCACGTTGAGCAGGCTTGCCAGCAAGGCCGAAGCCTCGGCATCGAGATAATAAGGATGCAGGGGATAGTCATGCGCGAAGGCTCCTTCCATCATGTCGAAACAAAAGCCTTCCTGATGATTGGCTTTGGGATAGAATCCCAGGTATCTGGTGAGTTCAAGGGTGAAAAACAGAGGGAAGATGGCATAGTCTTCTTCCTTTAGGTCGAGCCATTGCAAGGAGTTGACGATGAAGTTGTACAAGGCCTCGTTCTGCTCTTGTTCCGTGATGGTTTTCGAGAGCAGCTCGCTGACATACATCATGATGGCGCTTTTGTTCATCACAAAAGGCAGGCTGTGATACGCCATGGCGATTTGCGCGTCTTTCAGGTAGTTCAGGTTGTGGCTTTTGGGGGCGTTCACCTCGACGTAGCTGATGACATTCAGGTTCTGGAACAAGGCCGCACGGTTTTTCGAGCTATGGTTGAAAGCGCCTTTCAGCATGTAGGATTTCATGCCATGCTGTCGGGTGTACACCTTCACGATGAGGCTGGTGTCGCCGTAGCGCAGTGATTGCAGGACGATGCCTTCTGTCTTGTCGTCCATCAATTCTGTAAGAGGATCTTGGTGGCGAACTTGTTCTGGCCATCCTTGGTGCTGACGTAGATAAGGTAGACGCCAGGAGTCACCTTTTCGCCGTTGATGGTGGTGCAGTCCCAAACGGCTTGTCCACCTTCCGATATCAGCTGGGTGACGAAGGCACCATCTACGGTGGTGATGCGTACCAACGAATTGGCCACCAAGCCTTTGATGCCTACAAATCCCGTGTAGCCAGGTCTGACGGGATTGGGGTAGACCACCACATCGTTGATTTCAGGCTCGGGCGTGGCCGACTCACCACGATAGGAGATGACACCATTGCTGGTGCCGAAAAACACCTCACCGTTCTTGTCGACGGCCATAGCGGTGATGGCATTGTCGAGCAGCGGGCTGTTGTCGACATTGAAGCAATGGATTTCCTTGGGTTTTTGCTCGAAGTCCATCAGGTAGGCACCGGACTCGAGGCCGAACCAGATTTGGTCAGTGCCAGGGAGGGTGGCCATGGAGAGCACATTGGAGCCGGCAAAGAGGTAGTCAAACTGTTGTGTGCCGTCGTCACGGGGCACCTCTTTTTGGATGGCGTCATAGTTGCCGCCATTGAAGATGTTGCGGGGGTTGGTGAATAGGCAAGGGCCGTTGTCGGTGCCAGCCCACACGTTACCGCTTTGGTCGACAGCGAGGCAGTTGACGGCACCGATAAGGTGGCCGCTGCCTTGTGCTGTGTTCAAGGTGGCGCTGCGGTCGTCGGCTGTGATGTCCAAGGTGCCGTTGTCGTTGAAGACGATGACCTCTCCGCCACGGCGGATGATCCATTTGTAATCGTTGTCGTCGATAATCATCGTGCTGATGTCGATGCCGCTCAGGCTACCACCGAGGTTGTAGGAGCGCCACGTGCCGTTGCGTTCCATCACCGACAGGAGTTTGGTGGCACCGGTGTTGGCTACCCAGAGGTTGCCCTTGCTGTCAAAGGCAAGGCCGCTGATGTTGATGAGGCTTGGGTCTTGTACCCAAGGCTCCAGCGTGCTGTTGCTGGCGTTATATACCTCTACCAATTCGTTGCCGTCGAATTTCAAAACACCTTTACCCCAGGTGCCGACATAGGTCACGGAAGGGTTATTGGGGTCGGTGGCGGTGCAGATGAAGTCGGAATAGCTGGTGAAATCGGGGAGCGTGCTGCTGTTGAGGATGGTCCAGAAGCCGTCGAAGCGCGCCACGCCTTCTTTCATGTAGCGTTTGCCCCAGTTGGAAGCATGGCCTCCCGTGGCAATCCACACCTGGTCGCCACAGGCTTTGAGTTCAAACACGTTTTTAGAGGCGGGACCATTAGGCTTCACGTCCATGTTGTTCCAGCCGTCAGAGGTCTTGATG
>LXOW01125778.1_pt1 | contig 44947 bp, 28 predicted proteins | sample 1368591 | NCBI WGS metagenome assembly LXOW01 (sample SAMN04884650, study PRJNA319009) | bovine gut metagenome | isolation source: Cow rumen | host: Bos taurus | place: Italy: Legnaro (PD) | collected 2014-07-09
AGATGGAGTTAATTGCTGCGCAATACCGCGGTCGCGCTAGAGTTTTGCAAGCAAAACTCTTTTTATATAAAAGTGTTGTCAGAAGACTGATATGTGGGTTTACTTGGAAAGAAGCACCATCTCTCGACTTTTTTCTTGTTTTGTTTTACAAAAATTGGTATAATATAATTAATTGAAGAATTATGGACGGAAATAGACATTGTCTAGGGGTGAACAGTGCTATTTGGAATAGATCATGTAGCAATGCAACATGGGGGTATCGTGAGGTATTGCAAAATCGACACAGATTAGAGGGGATTCTATGAGTGATAGGGGAAAATCATTAATAATTCAAATTATACCGATTGTACTAGTGCTGAGTATTGCAATTGTTGCCAGTTTTGTTTTTATAAAAACAAACAAGACAAAGGTGCAAAAGAACAACGAAAGCTATCTTCAGGAGGTAGTGCGTCAAAAAAGAGAGTTATTATACTCTAAATTTAACGACAGTCTTGACAGTATGAAATCCTATGCGTTTTTGTATGGAAACAACTTAGAAAGTCCGGAAGTTGATGTAGAGTTGTTAAAAGAAATTGAAAATTACTCGATTTTTGATTTTTTGTATTTTGCAGATTTGAATGGAGATAATTATGCTACCAATGGTACGGTAAGAAAGTGTTCGGACCGAGATTACTACTTAAAAGGAATCGTAGGAGAAAGTGGTATGACGGCGATTGTAAATTCCCGTATCACCGGTCAGACTATTATTGGTTGTTATTCTACTGTGCGTTATCAGGGAGAAGTGATTGGTGTTCTGGTCGGATTCTTTAATGAAGACACCATGATGGAAAAAATGACGAGTTATTTCTATGAATATAAGGGTTGTACGTCTATTGTTGATGCGGATCGAAATGTTGTTGCGTCATCTGATAGCGAGAACCTTGGACATAATATTTACAGTCTTTATTCCGAAGAAGTGGTAAATGACTTTATGGAAAATGATGCAAAAGTTTTAAAGAATTTGCAGGATAAAGAAATTGTAAGGGTAAATTCTGATGAAAAAGATAGTGATGATGATAGTATATATATTTGCTATTTGAATGAGGAGGGATGGAGTCTGGTACAAACCTTCCCTGCTAAAGTTAATAGTATGATTGCACAGCAATACAATAAAAATGGTATTCGACTGATCGTAATCGTAGGTATTGCTTTTGGTATTTATGCTATGTGGCTGGTAGTTTATGCGGCTATTACATGGAAACGTTCAGAAACAAAACTGCTCAATGAGAATGAGCGTTATCTGGAAATGGTTAATGTGCTTAGTGAAAACTACGCGGAAGTATATTGTTACAACAAAGCTACCGGCGAAATATTAAAGCAGCGTGCAAAAGAAGAAGTGCAGGAAGCTATTGATAAATTGAAAGAAACTCAAAAAGATTTCAATGAAATATTTGATTTCTTCATAGATAAGTACGTGTATGAAAATGATAAAGAAAAGTTGCGTAAAGCAGTTCGACTTGAAAATATAATGGAACAGTTGGGAAAATATGCTTCCTTTATTGTAAATTTCCGTACACATGTAAACGAGGAATTTCATCATTTCTATTTAAAATTTGCCCGAATGGGTGAAAAAGATGATTATGAACATATCATTGTCGGTTTGGCAAACAATGATAAGGAAGTTCGAGAGGAAACAGAGCAGAAGCAGTTGCTTGAGGATGCTTTGGCAAGAGCTGAGAGAGCAAATCAGGCAAAGACGATTTTCCTTTCAAATATGTCCCACGATATCCGTACACCGATGAATGCTATTATTGGATTTTCAAATGTGGCAGTAAATCATTTGGATGATGGGGAAATGGTGAAAGACAGTCTGCAAAAGATTTTGTCATCAGGAAATCATTTGTTGGGATTGATCAATGATATTTTGGATATGAGCCGTATCGAAAGTGGAAAGGTTGTTTTGGAAGAAGAAGAAAACAACTTATCAGAATTGATACATAGTGCTGTTAATATTATCCAGCCACAGATTAGATCAAAGAATATTGATTTTTCAGTGGATATTTTCAATGTAACAGACGAGTACATTTACGTGGATGCTCTGAAGTTAAACCGTGTATTTATCAACTTACTTGGTAACTCTTCAAAATTTACACCGGCTGGAAAGAGCATCAGCTTTATGATTTATCAGAATCCATGCGATATCAGCGGATATGGCGATTACACATTTGTTGTAAAAGATACCGGTATTGGTATGGAACAGGAATTTGTGGAAAAAATCTTTGAACCATTTTCAAGAGAAGTTGATTCTACCACAAGTAAGTTGGAGGGAACCGGACTTGGAATGGCGATTACGAAAAATATCGTAGACATGATGAACGGTTCTATTTCTGTAAAGAGTAAAAAAGGAGAAGGTTCTGAGTTTACGATACATTTACAGTTAAAGATATCCGAGTCAAAAGAAAATCAATTAAACGAAAGCATATTAAAAGGAAAACGTATGCTTGTTGTGGATAATGATATGGATACGGTAGATGGTATTACCACTATTGCAGAACAGCTTGGTATGGAATTTGAATGGACCACTTCTGCAAGAGATTCATTAATGCGTGCCGGAACAGAAAATGATGATAAGGCAAGATACGATTTATTTATTTTAGGTATGATTTTAGAACGACAGCAGCAGATTGACTTTATTCATAAACTTCGCCAGAAGGTTGGTGAAAAGGTACCAATCATTCTTTTAAGTTCGTTCCAATGGGATGAGATTAAAGAACAGGCAGTTAAGGCGGGGGCAACGAAATTCTTCCTGAAACCAATGTTTAAGACAGACTTGGTAAGACTTATGGATTCTGTACTTGACGAAGAGGAGAAAGAGGAGGAAACTGCTTCTGAGGAAGTTGAAAATGTAAGATTAGACGGAAGACGTATTCTGTTGGTAGAAGATATCTTCCTAAATCAGCAGTTGGCAACTTTTGTATTAAAGGAAAAAGGAGCTACGGTGGAACTTGCTAATAACGGTTCTGAGGCAGTAGAAAAGATGAAGTCGGTTGAGGAAGGCTATTTTGATCTTATTTTCATGGATATCATGATGCCGATTATGAACGGTTATGAAGCAACGAAGGCAATACGAGCCCTTGAAAGGGAAGATGTGAAGACAATTCCTATTATTGCCATGACGGCAAATGCTTTCGAGGAAGACAAAAACAATGCTTTTGCAAGTGGTATGAATGCTCATGTTTCAAAGCCGTTTACAATGGATGCATTAAATGCTGCGTTGAAGAAGTATTTACCATAATTTCAATTAAGATGAAGAACGATTGCATGTTATGTGATCGTTCTTTTTTGTTGAGTGGAAAAACGTGGGATTTAGGGAGAGAAACGTGGATTTGGCAGTTTCCTTCTATAATGTGGTTAGTGTTTGTAAGAGAATATAATTTGAAGCTTTGGAGACAATGTATTATATATATCGAATTGTACCCAAATTAATACAAATAAAAATAGGAATGATTATTGATTTTGTTTCTGGGTTATGATATGATAAGAGTGTAAAGAAAAGGGTGGTTTAAATAATAAGGAGGGTTTTATATGAAGCAGTTAGAAGGTGTAAACTTACGAAAGGCAGCAGTAATTGGATGTGGGTTTGTAGGATCTGCATCAGCATTCAGTTTGATGAACAGCGGGTTATTTTCAGAAATCGTTTTAATTGACGCAGACAAGGATAAGGCAGAAGGAGAGGCAATGGATATCAGCCATGGAGTTCCTTTCTCAAGACAGATGAAGATATATGCCGGAAGTTATGATGACGTAGAAGATGCAGCAATCATTATCATTACTGCAGGTGCTAATCAAAAACCGGATGAAACAAGAATTGACCTGGTTCATAAAAATGTACAGATTTTCAAATCTATCATTCCTGAGATTGCAAAGAGAGACTTCAAGGGTATTTTACTTATCGTAGCAAATCCGGTAGATATACTGACTTATGTTTCATTAAAACTTTCAGGATATGAGGAACACAGAGTAATCGGTTCCGGTACGGTGTTAGATACCGCCAGATTGAAAACAAGACTTGGAGAGCATTTGCAGGTTGACAGTAAGAGCGTACACGCATTCATTATTGGAGAGCATGGTGACAGCGAAATCGCAGCATGGAGTAGTGCAAATGTTTCCGGAATACCTCTTGACTCATTCTGCGAGATGAGAGGACATTTTAAGCACAAAGAGGCAACAAGAGAAATCGCTGAAAAAGTGAAAAACAGTGCCTATGAGATCATCCAGAAAAAGAGAGCTACTTATTACGGAATTGCCATGGCAGTGAAGCGTATCTGCGAAGTAATCATTAGAGATGAAAAATCCATTTTACCAGTATCATCTATGATGCATGGTGAGTATGGTATTGAAGATGTAGTGCTTAGTATGCCGGCAATCGTTGGTAAAAACGGACTTGAGACAAAAGTACCTCTGAAATTAAATGACGAGGAACAAAAGGCACTAGAAAATTCTGCAAATACATTGAAAAAAATCTTGCAGGATTTGGATATCTGATAAAATGATTTGAAATAGTCCTGAATGACCGGATGTAATAATGGAGCAAGTTTTGTAAGCAAAACTCTTGTTATGGAATTTGTTTCAGTCAATTGAAAATTGATATGGCTTGGTTGCATGATTATAAACNNCTGATAAAATGATTATAAACCCGGTTACAAAAATTGCTATTTTTCATTAAGATTTATCATCGACAAATATACAAGTAATTACAAAGATTACTAAAGTATAAATTGTATTTAAAATAAAACATGCACAAAATCTTAATGAGAATTTTTGTCAATAAGCCCATTGTATACAATCTGAAAAGATGATATATTTAGCTTATTAAAAGGCATAATAGCTTTTTATAACGGAGAATGGTTTTATTTTTCCGGTTATGAACACAAAACACACAGATATGCTTGTGTTTGTGAAAAGGAGTAGGATTAGCCTACTAGATGAAACAATTCTGGGCTATTTAAAATATAGTCTTTATGCATTCCGCTGATTCTGAGGAATTTTTCCTGATAAGTGCCGCTCCCAGGCATGACAAATCTAGTGCGGATGCGAGGCAATTGTAACTAAAAACCCTATTTACAAAAAGGAGGAATTTGTACAATGTTAGAGAACAAAGAATGGGAAGGTTTTGCAGGTAGAAAGTGGAAACAGCAAATCGACGTAAGAGACTTTATTCAGAACAACTACACACCTTTCGATGGTGATGAAAGTTTCTTGGCTGGCCCTACAGAAGCAACAGATAAGTTATGGGGTGCTTTACAGAAATTACAGAAAGAAGAGCGTGCTAAAGGCGGAGTTTTAGATATGGATACAGAAATCGTATCTTCTATCGTTTCTCATAAGCCAGGATATATTGATGAGTCTTTAAAAGATTTAGAGCAGGTTGTAGGTTTGCAGACAGATAAGCCACTTAAGCGTGCATTCATGCCTTTCGGTGGTATCAGAATGGCAGAGCAGTCATGTGAAATGTATGGATATACACCAAACCCAGAATTGCACAAAATCTTTACAGAATATCACAAGACACACAGCGATGCTGTATTTGATATCTACACACCAGAGATCAGATTATGCCGTCGTAATAAGATCTTAACAGGTCTTCCTGATACATACGGACGTGGACGTATCGTAGGAGACTACAGAAGAGTTGCATTGTACGGTATGGATTTCTTGATCCAGGAGAAGCAGAAAGATTTAGCTAACACTGGTTGTGGTGTTATGACTGATGATGTTATCCGTTTAAGAGAAGAGATCGCTGAGCAGATTAAGCAGTTAAAGAAGATGAAGTTAATGGCTGAAAGCTATGGTTTCGATATTTCTAAGCCAGCTAAAGATGCTAAGGAAGCATTCCAGTGGTTATACTTCGGATATTTAGCAGCAATCAAGACTCAGAACGGAGCTGCTATGTCAGTAGGTCGTGTTTCTACATTCTTAGATATCTATGTAGAAAGAGATTTGAAGAACGGCGTAATTACAGAGTCTCAGGCTCAGGAATTAGTTGACCATTTCGTAATGAAATTAAGAATGGTTAAGTTCGCTCGTATCGAGTCTTACAACCAGTTATTCTCAGGAGACCCAGTTTGGGCTACACTTGATGTTGCAGGTATCGGTTCTGATGGACGTTCTATGGTTACAAAGAACGACTTCCGTTTCTTGCATACATTAGAGAACATGGGACCAGCTCCAGAGCCAAACTTAACAGTATTCTATTCATCAAAATTGCCAGAAGCATTCAAGAAGTATGCTGCTAAGATTTCTATCACAACATCTTCTATCCAGTATGAGAACGATGACGCTATGAAGCCAGTTTGGGGAGATGACTACGCAATTTGTTGTTGTGTATCTGCTACTCAGACAGGTAAGGAAATGCAGTTCTTCGGAGCTAGAGCAAACCTTGCTAAGTGTTTATTATACGCTATCAACGGTGGTGTTGATGAGAAGTCTGGAGATCAGGTAGGACCTAACTACGCACCAATCACAGCTGAGTACTTAGATTACGATGAAGTAATGGCTAAGTATGACAAGATGCTTGAGTGGTTAGTAGGAATTTACGTAAATACATTGAACGCTATTCAGTATATGCATGATAAATATTACTATGAGTCAGCAGAGTTAGCTTTAATGGATACAAACTTAAAGAGAACTTTTGCTACAGGTATCGCTGGATTCTCACATGTAATCGACTCATTATCAGCTATTAAGTACGCTAAGGTTAAAGTTATCCGTGATGAAAACGGAATCGCTAAAGATTTCGAAATCGAAGGTGACTTCCCTCGTTACGGTAACGATGATGACAGAGCTGATGAAATCGGTGTATGGTTATTAAGAGAGTTCATGGATAAGTTAGAGAAACATCACACATACAGAGATTCAGAGCCTACAACTTCAATCCTTACAATTACTTCTAACGTAGTATATGGTAAGGCTACAGGAGCACTTCCTGATGGAAGACCTGCAGGTGAGCCACTTTCACCAGGAGCTAACCCAGCTTACGGTGCAGAGCAGAACGGATTGGTTGCATCTTTGAACTCATTAACAAAACTTCCATACGAGTGGGCATTGGATGGTATTTCAAATACTCAGACAATCAACCCTGCAGCTTTAGGTAACAACGAAGCTGATCAGATCAACAACTTAGTTAACGTAATGGATGGATACTTCGATCAGGGAGCTCATCACTTGAACGTTAACGTATTCGGTACAGAGAAGTTGATCGATGCTATGGAGCATCCAGAGAAAGAAGAGTACGCTAACTTTACAATTCGTGTATCTGGATACGCTGTTAAGTTCATCGACTTAACAAAAGAGCAGCAGATGGACGTTATCAAGAGAACTTGCCACAAGTCACTTTAATTAGTGCCTAAGGTTAGGAACTTGGTTCGTTAATCCGTAGTTGTACGAATATCGGTTTGTGAAATCGGTTTAAATAGGACAAAAGGTGTTGCCTCAAGGGTGGCACCTTTTGTTATATAAGCGGTCAACGTCCAATTTTCTATAGCCGAAATTATAATATAAGGAAGATGTTGAGAGAACATTTATTAAAAGAGGAGGAATGTTATGAGCGAAATATTAGGAGCAATTCATTCTGTGGAGACTTTCGGTTCAGCAGATGGCCCTGGAGTGCGTTACCTTGTGTTTTTACAGGGATGTGCCATGCGTTGTAAATACTGTCACAATCCGGATACTTGGGCATCTCAAAAAGGTGTGACACAGCAGACAGCGGATGAAGTATTGAAGAAAGCATTGCGCTACAGACCTTATTGGAGAGAGACTGGTGGAATTACCGTAAGTGGTGGAGAAGCACTTCTTCAGATGGACTTTTTGATTGATTTTTGCAAAAAAGCCAAAGCAGAAGGTGTGCATATGACCATTGACACATCAGGTAATCCATTTACGAGAGAAGAGCCATTCTTTAGCAAGATGGAAGAACTTATCAAATATGTTGATTTGTTTATGTTAGATATTAAGCATATCGAAGGAGATATGCATAAAGAACTTACAGGTCAGCCAAATGACAATATTCTTGATTTTGCAAAATATTTGTCTGACAATGGAAAGAAAATGTGGATTCGTCACGTACTAGTTCCTGGAATTACCACAGGAAAAGAGCAGCTTACAAAGTTGCATGATTTCATTGAAACTTTGGATACGGTAGAGCGTGTGGAAGTATTGCCATATCACACTCTTGGTGTATTTAAGTGGGAAGAACTGGGTATTCCTTATGAATTAGAAGGGGTGGATACACCTTCAGATGAAGAATTAAAATTGGCAAATGATATTTTGGAAACTGAGAAATATCTGAAAAAAGACTAGCCGTGGAGAAATTTCCGTTAAGAGAAATGATAGGATGCCTCTTAAGTAGATATTGTAAAAATCTACTTAAGAGGTTTATTTTTTACATTTTAAATGTCAATTTTTACATTTTCAAAATTGGATGAAATAATGTGTTAAGATAATATTCGTTAGGGTGAGGGCACAATGAAAGCAGTAAAAATTGTGTGAAAGGAAAAATGAATGAAAAATCCAAAATGAAAAGATGGAAAGAAGCTTCGGGTATCAAATGTTTTGAAATAAAAACAGATGAGTGGAATGAAAAAGAGTATATTGATGGCAGAGATTGTTATTTGCAAGGCACTGTGAATTTTAACNNGAATGAGAGAACATGTAACAAAAAGTAGGAAAAAATGAACGAAGAAGAAAAATGAAAGTTAAAAAATGAATGAAGAAGCAATTGAATGAAAAAGAAGAATGAAGAAGCCAAAGAGGGCCAGTTATGCTGAGAGGGAGTTCCGGTGTAGGTGGCTTTCGTCAATTAATATTATAATAAATTCGTCAAAAGAGGTTATTTGGCAAAGTGCGTAAATTGACGAAAAGAAAGTGTGGGGGTAAAGTGTGCAAGTTAAAAAAATATTATATTGGTTGGTTTAAAAGAGTATTGTAGTAGGTAAAAAGGAGCCTTAGTTTCTTGAAAGTAAGAAACCAAGACTCCTTTGATATTTGTATAGGCTTGCCTGATTGGTTCTAATTAGGCGTTAATTGCAGCAAGTGCCTGCTTAAGATCTGCAATCAAATCCTCTTTGTCTTCCAATCCGCAAGAAATACGAATAAGTCCGGCAGGAATACCTGCGGCAGCTAATTGTTCGTCAGTCATCTGGCGGTGTGTAGAAGTTGCAGGGTTAAGACAACATGTTCTTGCGTCAGCAACGTGAGTCTCAATGGCTGCTAGTTTTAATTCTTTCATAAATGCTTCTGCTGCTGCACGTCCACCCTTTAATTCGAAGGATACAACGCCGCATCCGCCATTTGGTAGATATTTCTTTGCTCTTTCGTAGTATTTGTTGCTTGGAAGAGTAGGGTAGCTAACAGATGCAACCTGTGGCTGTGTTTCCAAAAATTCTGCTACTGCCTGTCCGTTTTCAACATGGCGTGGCATACGAACATGAAGTGATTCCAAACCCAAATTTAAGTAGAATGCATTTTGTGGTGACTGGATAGAACCAAGGTCACGCATAAGTTGAACTGTAGCTTTTGTGATGAATGCTCCTGCATTTCCAAAACGCTCAGCGTAAGTTATACCGTGATAAGAATCGTCTGGTGTGCAAAGTCCCGGGAATTTGTCAGCGTGTGCCATCCAGTCGAAGTTACCGGAATCAACAATTGCACCACCAACAGCGGCTCCGTGTCCATCCATATATTTTGTAGTAGAATGTGTAACGATATCGGCACCCCATTTGATTGGCTGGCAGTTTACTGGTGTAGGGAATGTATTATCTACAATCAAAGGTACACCGTGTGCATGTGCAACCTTTGCAAATTTTTCAATATCAAGAACGGTAAGTGCAGGATTGGCAATGGTTTCACCAAACAAAGCGCGAGTGTTTTCTTTGAATGCTGCATTTAACTCTTCTTCAGTTGCATCTGGAGACACAAAGGTACAATCGATGCCCATCTTAGCCATAGTTACAGCAATTAAGTTAAATGTTCCGCCATAAATGGAAGAAGATGCAACAATGTGGCTTCCGGCTTCGCAAATGTTAAACAATGCAAAGAAGTTTGCTGCCTGTCCGGATGAAGTAAGCATTGCAGCTGTACCGCCTTCTAACTCGGCAATTTTTTTAGCTACCATATCGTTTGTAGGGTTTTGCAATCTTGTGTAGAAATACCCCTCTGCTTCCAAGTCAAACAAAGCGCCCATGGCTTCACTTGTTTCGTATTTGAATGTGGTAGACTGGATAATAGGAATCTGACGTGGTTCTCCATTTCCTGGCGTGTATCCACCTTGAACGCATTTGGTGTTCATAGAATAATTTTTCATAAGTATCCTCCTAACGTAATTAAGTTTGATATGTGTATCAGTGCAAAAGATTTTTGGTGCCTGAATTGATATACAAAAAATCTATATACCATTATAAGAGAAATATATCACGAATTCAATGCAAATTTATGGAAAGATAGCAGGAAAACTCCGTTCGGAGTAATCGGTTGTTGGTAGTTCATGGAAAACATTTTTTTAGCAAATCTAACTGAAATAAATCAAAAAAGATGATATAATATATAGGCTGTGAAGTGAATCGCGAGCATTAATCAAAGCAGGTTTACTTTAAAACCAGATGTTTATTAGGAAAGGTGAATGAAATGAAGAAACTATTGTTTATTTATAATCCTCGATCAGGGAAAGAACAGGTGAAAAAGAACTTAAGCGATATATTAGATACCTTTGCAAAGGCGGAAATGGACATTACGGTTCGTCCGACGCAATGTGCCAAGGATTGTATAGAGATTATTGAAAACAGAGGCGAAGAATTTGATTTAGTGGTTGCTTCCGGTGGTGATGGCACATTAAATGAGGCATTTAACGGATTGATGGCATTGGAACCTGAGAAAAGACCGAAGTTTGGTTATATTCCGGCGGGCTCTACCAATGATTTTGCAACAACTCTTGGCATTTCTAAAAATCCCGTGGAAGCAGCTTTTGGAGCTGTGAATGGGAATGGATTTATGTGTGATGTAGGAAAGGCAACTACCGGATATTTTGCTTATGTGTGCGCTTTTGGTATTTTTACGCAGGTTTCCTACGCAACGCCGCAGGAAACAAAGAATCTGTTGGGACATACGGCTTATATTTTGGAGGGAATAAAGAGCCTTACTAACATACAGGATTATCATTTGAAAGTGACCTACGAGGATGAAGATGGATGTGAGCAGGTAATTGAGGATGATTTTTTGTATGGAATGGTATCTAATACTAGTTTTGTAGGTGGTATGAATTTGTTAAAGCAGTCGGAAATTGATTTGCAGGATGGGTTGTTTGAGGTGCTTTTGATTAAAAAGTTACGTAATCCATTGGAATTGCAACAGGCAATCAATGCTCTTTTAACAAAGAATTTTTCAAAAAATCAATTTTATTTTTTCAAGTCGTCAAAGGTTTCTATTAGTAGCGACGAGGAAGTTGCTTGGACACTAGATGGAGAAAATGGCGGCTTGGTGAAGGATATGGTTATTGAAAATGTGCCAAGTGCCATTACTATGAAATATGAGAGTAAGGAAAAATAATCTTTTTTTGTGTAATAGGAAATTGCGATGCAATTTCCTATTACACAAAAAACGCTCCGCGAGGATGCGCAGACCGCGGAGATGGAGTTAATTGCTGCGCAATACCGCGGTCGCGCTAGAGTTTTGCAAGCAAAACTCTTTGTTCTACTGTTATGTCAACTTTGTCTTTGTGCCTTTTGCACAGCGTCTTGTTTTTCTTACTTTTTTCACGTTTAGTTTCTTATTACGGTAGCGTACGATTTCGTCTTCTGGAGCAAGGACTGCGCCGCATACAATGCTATCTTCCGCTCCAAGGGTGATGCCTTTTACACCACGGCTGGCACGCTTAAGTTCGCTTACTTCCTCTAAGTCAAAGACGAGAGAGTAGCCTTCTTTTGTATGAAGAAAGACTCTTCTGTCGCCGGATAGCACTTCGTGGGAAGAAAGGAATTTAACAGAGAGTACCTGGTCTTCTTTTTCAAGTTTGGTAGCGGCAATAGTGGAACGATTTGTCTCAAATTCCGTACCGGATACCAGTTTTACAAAACCTTTCTTTGTAATGAAGAACAGCATGGATTCAAACAGTTCTTCAAAGCTGATGTACTGAACTACTTCATCATTATCCAGCTTACAAAGGGTGTGAATAAGGACACCTTTGTCTTTCAGCTTGCATCTTGGAATTGCCATACCCTTCACCTGATGCATATTTCCGTCGGCAGTAAATACACATAACTTATCTGTGTTTTTCATGCTGACGATATGAGGGTAATCTTTCAGTGCTTCCTCATTTGCTCGACCATATGTGGCAGCATCAAGGCTCTTTGTATAGCCGAAGCGGTCGATAAGTACATACATATCTTCTTCCTTGATTTCTTCCACGTAGGTCTGCTGTGTTGCAGTAGTAAGCATGGTCTTGCGTGGGGCAGAGAACAATTTCTTAAATTCACGAAGACGGCCTTTGATTACTTTGTGAAGTTCCTTCGTGCTGGAAAGAATGTTTTGATACTCTGCAATGTTTGCAAGGAGGGTATCGTTTTCTTCGTGCAATTTTATTATTTCCAGTCCAATCAATTTGCTTAATTGCATAGCAAGAATGGCATCTGCCTGTCGCTCAGAGAAATTTAAGGTTTTTGCCTGTTTTTCCGAGTCTTTTGATTTGAATTTAATCTCGGCAGTCTCTCCAAAAATCAGACAGTTTTTCGCCTGTTTTACAGATGAACTTCCACGAAGGATTTCAATGATAAGGTCAATTACGTCTGTGGCACGGATAAGTCCTTCTACGATTTCTACACGTTGTTTTGCTTTTTGGAGCAAATGCTCGTACTCTTTTGTGTAAAGTTCCTCCTGAAATGCCACAAATTCCTCAATCAAGGATTTTAAGTGGAACGTGATTGGCTGTTGATTTTTTACTGCCAGTAAGTTTACGGAATAAGTATCTTCAAGGGCAGTTTTTTTGTAAAGACCGTTTAACAGATTTTCGATGTTGCGGTCTTTCTTTACTTCTATGACGATACGGATACCCTCTTTGGAAGACTCGTCACGCACGTCGTAAATTTCATCAAATACCTTATCTTTCATAAGGGCTGAAAAGCTTTCGACAAGTTTTGTTTTATTTCCGGAAACGGTATATGGAATCTCGGAAATGATAATGTTTTGTCTGCCATTATCTCCTTTTTCGATATCTACTTTTCCACGGATTTTAATTTTTCCTTCTCCGGTTTCGTAGATGGAGCGCATGTCCTCTTCGTTGACAATGATGCCTCCTGTTGGAAAATCCGGTCCCGGAATGTATTCCATCAGTTTTTCGGTGGAAATTCCAGGGTGGTCCATGTAGGCAATGACTCCGTCAATGACCTCGGATGGATTGTGAGGCGGAATGTTGGTTGCCATACCTACGGCGATACCTGTAGTACCGTTAATCAAAAGGTTTGGCATCATAGAAGGAAGCACGGAAGGTTCTTTCTCACTTTCGTCGAAGTTTGGAAGAAATTCCACAAGTCCTTTCTCTAAATTTTCAAGCATCAGTTTACCACCGATGGAAAGACGGGCCTCTGTGTAACGCATGGCAGCAGCGCTGTCACCGTCGATGGAACCAAAGTTTCCATGACCGTCTACCAATGGAATGGACAGGGAGTAATCCTCTGTCATATGAACCAATGCGTCGTAAATGGAACTGTCTCCGTGTGGGTGATATTTACCCATGGTGTCTCCCACGATACGGGCACTTTTTCTATGTGGTTTGTCAGGAGAAAGACCTAACTCGCTCATGGCATATAAAATACGTCTCTGAACCGGTTTAAGACCGTCTCTGACATCTGGTAATGCACGGGAAATGATAACGCTCATGGCATAATCACGGTAAGCGTTTTTCATTTCGTCGGCGAAATCTATCTGAATAATGTTTTCCATAACAAATCCTCTCTTTTGCATCAAATTAGAAAATTGGGGTTGCACACTCGACACCGTTAAATATCAAGATTTGCGTATTTTGCTTCTTCCATAATGAATGCCCGACGTGGCGGTACATTGCTACTCATGAGAGTAGTAGTGATTTCATCAGCCTCTACGGTGTCACTAATGGAAACCTGAGCGAGAACTCTCTGGTTTGGATCAAGAGTTGTCTCCCAAAGCTGCTCTGCGTCCATCTCTCCAAGACCTTTGTAACGCTGTACATTTAGCAGTTTATTTCCCGGAATCTTTTTAAATTTCTCTAATTCATAATCATTGAAAATATATTTGGACTGTTTTGTCTTTTTCTTTGATTTCTTCTTGCCGTCAGTGTCTACCTCGGCTGTATTTTCATACTCAACTTTATACAAAGGTGGAAGACCACGATAAATCTTTCCTTCCATGATAAGCTCAGGCATAAAGCGGTAGAAGAATGTCAACAGTAAGGTGCTTATGTGGGCACCGTCCACGTCCGCATCTGTCAGGATAATGATCTTGTCGTAGCGAAGTTTAGTAATGTCAAATTCGTCGCCGATACCACAGCCAAAAGAGGCAATCATGGATTTAATCTCATTGTTTAACAAAATCTTTTCAAGGGAAGCCTTCTCTACATTAAGAATTTTTCCTCGAAGTGGAAGAACTGCTTGTGTTTTACGGTTTCTGGCAGTCTTAACCGTACCGCCGGCGGAATCTCCCTCCACAATGTATACTTCGCATTCTTCCGGTTTCTTGGAAGAACATGCGGCAAGTTTTCCTTTTGTGTCCACATCATGCAATTGCTTTAATACGGCAGTTCTTGCCTTGTCGCTGGCTTTTCTTGCATTGTATGACTTCATGGAATTATCCAAAATCTTTTGGAGTGTCTCGATATTTTTATCAAAGAAACGCTCTACTTCTGTAGAAAAAACATCGTCTACGGCTGTTTTTGCATCCGTATTTCCAAGTTTCGTCTTTGTCTGACCTTCAAACTGTGGATCTGGATGTTTGATGGAAATAATGGCAACAATACCATTTCGGATATCTTTTCCGTCAAAATTGTCATCCTTATCCTTTAAAACACCAAGTTCTCTAGCGTAAAGGTTGAGGACTCTTGTGAGGGCTGTTTTAAATCCAGTCACCAAAGTACCGCCGTCCACTACATTGATACGGTTACAGAATGCATTGATCTGCTCTGAAAAGTTAGTGGTATACTGGAATGCCACTTCCACTTCAATATCTCCGCTTTTTCCTTCGATGTAAACCGGCTCTTTGTGAAGCACAGTTTCCTCACGGGTTAAATAGCTGACAAAACTTTTAATACCGTATTCTTCAAGGTATGTGATCGTTTCGCCGGTGTATTCATTTGTATAATTTATCTTAAGATTTTTATTTAGATAAGCGATTTCTTTTAATTTCTTTTTGATGACTTCGCTTTTAAATTCTACGGTTTCAAAAATGGTGTCATCCGGATAGAAGGTAACTTTTGTTCCGGTGTCATTTTTACGACAGGTGCTGACAACCGGAAGGAGACCTTTTTCCAACTTTACAATAGGATGTCCGCCATTTTCGTACTCATCACGATATACATTTCCATCTCTGCGGACTTCTACAATCATACGTGAAGAAAGTGCATTTACAACGGAACTTCCTACGCCGTGCAAACCGCCGGATACTTTGTATACGGAATTGTCAAATTTACCGCCGGCGTGAAGAATGGTATAGACCACTCGCACAGTAGGAATCTTCTTGGTAGGGTGTAAATCTACCGGAACTCCACGACCATTATCTTTTATGGTGATACCACCATCTTTTTGCATTGTAATATCAATCTGGCTGCAAAATCCCGCCAGATGCTCATCAATACTGTTATCTAAAATCTCCCATATCAAGTGATGGAGACCTTGCTTTCCTGTACTACCAATGTACATACCAGGACGTTTACGAACAGCTTCTAAACCCTCTAATATGACGATTTGACTGCCATCATAACTACCCATATATAAAAACCTCCCTAAAGAACATTCTATTTAGTAAACCCACATGTCCTTTCATTGACATCAACATATATAAATGTGGGTTTAAAACTCAGCTACCAACGTAGCTGCTACTGCATTTGCGATTTGCCTAAAAGACTACTTTATTATGCAGAAAGGTTTTCACGTATTCAAACGGAAAACACTATAAAAGCATAACATAAGAAGGGATAAAATGCAAACATCCGTTCTAAACGGGCAAATGGAGAATTTGAAGCAGATTCCGTTTCTATGAATACGAAATTACAGTTATTGATCATCAGGTTACAAATATCAGTCTTGTTTTTTCCGTGTAATTATCCGTAACTTTGCTAAAGAAAAATAAAATGTTTGAAAAAAATTTTGAAATAACTTGCAATTAATGGAATAGTATAATACAATGTCAAAAGAACAAAGGCGTTCTTAGATAGAGAAATCTGTCTAAGTGCGCCTTTTTTATTTTGTAATAGGAAATTGTGATGCTAAGGAAATTCGACCTATAAAGCAAAAAAAACGACCGTGAGGATGCGAAACAATGTTGTCAATTTAATTTCTGTACACAGAGTAAAGGTTTGTTCTTTTATGAAACCTTGGATAAAGTAAAAATATTTAAGTTGACGACATTGGATGCAAAATTCGCGGAAAAGAAAGGAATGTGTGCAATGGAAGAATGCATGAGAAGAGAACAGGGATTGTACAATCCCAGATGGGAACATGACAATTGCGGAATTGGTGCAGTTGTAAATCAAAAAGGAATAAAGTCACATGCTACAGTTGAAAATGCGTTGACAATCGTAGAAAAATTAGAGCATAGAGCAGGTAAAGATGCATCCGGAGAAACCGGAGATGGTGTAGGTATTTTGCTTCAGATTTCCCATAAGTTTTTTAGTGCAGCCATGAAGGAAATCGGAATAGATATTGGAAAAGAAAGAGAATACGGAATTGGTATGTTTTTTATGCCACAAAATGAATTGAATAGAAAACGTGCCATGAGAATGTTTGAACTTGTAATTGAAAAAGAAGGATTAGAGCTTCTTGGATGGAGAACTGTTCCGGTACATGAAAATGTTCTTGGAAAGACCGCACTTGATTGTATGCCATATATTGTACAGGCATTTATTAAAAAGCCAGCCGGTGTAAAAAAAGGTCTGGATTTTGATCGTAAATTATATATTGCCAGAAGAATTTTTGAAAATTCATCAAATGATGACACCTATGTAGTATCACTTTCAAGCAGAACTATCGTTTATAAGGGTATGTTTTTGGTTGGACAGCTTCGTTCATTTTTCCAGGATTTGCAGGATGAAAAATATGAGTCAGCAATTGCATTGGTACATTCTCGTTTCAGTACCAACACACAGCCTAGCTGGAGAAGAGCGCATCCGAACCGTTTTATTGTTCATAATGGAGAGATTAACACCATTGCAGGAAACGTTGATAAGATGCATGCCAGAGAAGAAAGTATGTCTTCAGAACATTTGGGAGCAGATTTAGATAAAATTCTTCCAGTTGTTGATGTAAATGGTTCTGACTCTGCACGTTTGGATAATACATTGGAATTTTTAGTTATGAGTGGAATGGACCTTCCATTGGCAGTCATGATTACAATTCCTGAGCCATGGGCAAATGATAGAAGTATGAGCAGAAATAAGAAAGAATTCTATCAGTATTATGCTACTATGATGGAGCCATGGGACGGACCAGCATCCATTCTTTTCTCTGATGGAGATATTATGGGAGCAGTGCTTGACCGAAACGGATTAAGACCATCCCGTTACTATATTACAGATGACGGAAATATCATTCTTTCTTCAGAAGTGGGAGTGCTTGATATTCCGGAAGAAAAGATTGTAAAGAAAGACCGTCTTCGCCCTGGTAAAATGTTATTGGTTGATACTGTAAAGGGAGAACTAATCGATGATGATACCATCAAGGAAAAATACGCAAACAGACAGCCTTATGGTGAGTGGCTGGATAATAATCTGACTTTCCTTAAAGACATTAAAATCCCTAATAAGAAAGTGGAAGAACATTCGCCAGAGTTAAATGAAAGACTTAGAAAAGCCTTTGGTTATACTTATGAAGAGTGTAAAACAAGTATTCTTAACATGGCAATGAACGGTGCAGAGCCAATCGGAGCTATGGGTGTAGATACGCCGATACCACCTCTTTCAGAAAGACCACAGCCTTTGTTTAACTATTTTAAACAGTTGTTTGCCCAGGTAACTAACCCTCCAATTGATGCATTGAGAGAAAAGGTAGTTACAGCAACTTCTGTTTACATCGGAGCCGGTGGTAACATTTTAAAAGAAAGAGAAGAAAACTGTAATGTACTTCGTATTGACAATCCTATTCTTACAAACATTGATATGTTAAAGATTAAGATGATGAAGGTAAGAGGATTTAAAGTAGAAGTCATTCCAATTACATACTATACTTCAACTTCCATCGTGAAGGCAATCGACCATGTGTGCAACTTAGCAGACCGCGCATATAAAGAGGGTGCAAATGTGTTAGTTTTGTCTGACCGTGGTGTGGATGAAAACCATGTGGCAATTCCTTCATTGCTTGCAGTATCTGCTTTGCAGCGTCATTTGGTACGTACAAAGAAGAGAACAAAACTTTCCGTGATTTTAGAGACTGCAGAACCAAGAGAAGTACATCACTTTGCAACATTGATTGGTTTTGGTGCCAGTGCAGTAAATCCATATCTTGCAATTGATACCATCAAAGAAATGGTAAATTCAGGACTGATGGACAAAGATTACTATGCTGCAGTAGATGATTACTGTAATTCTGTAAAGAACAGCATTATAAAAATCGGTTCAAAGATGGGTATCTCAACCATTCAGTCATACATGGGTTCAAGAATTTTTGAAGCAATCGGTATCAGCAAAACAGTAGTTGATAAGTATTTTGAAGGTGTTGTTTCACGTGTTGGCGGAATTGAATTAAGTGATATTGAGAAACAGATTGAAACATTACATTCTCAGGCATTTGATCCACTAGACCTTGGTATGGACCTTGAAATGGAAAGTAATGGTACACACAAATCAAGAAGTGGAAAAGAGAAACATTTGTACAATCCACAGACCATTTATTTACTTCAAAAGGCAACAAGAGAGGGCAGTTACGAAGTATTTAAAGAGTATTCAAAATTGATGGATAGCGAGGAAAGTCAGAGTAATCTTCGTGGACTTATGGACTTTAACTTCCCTGAAAATGGAATTTCTATTGATGAGGTAGAAAGTGTGGATTCCATTGTAAAGAGATTTAAGACCGGTGCTATGTCATATGGTTCTATTTCGAAAGAAGCCCATGAGTGTATGGCTATTGCCATGAACCGTCTTGGGGGTAAGTCAAACAGTGGTGAAGGTGGAGAAAGTGACGACCGTTTGGATACAAAGGGAACAGCAGAAGACAGATGTTCTGCCATTAAGCAGGTGGCTTCCGGACGTTTCGGTGTTACATCCCGTTACCTTGTAAGTGCGGATGAAATCCAGATTAAGATGGCACAGGGAGCAAAGCCTGGAGAAGGTGGACACTTGCCAGGAAAGAAAGTATATCCTTGGGTAGCAAAATGTCGTAATTCAACCACAGGTGTTGGTCTTATTTCACCACCACCACACCATGATATTTATTCCATCGAAGATTTGGCACAGCTTATTTTCGACTTGAAGAATGCAAATAAAAAGGCAAGAATTTCCGTAAAACTTGTATCAGAAGCCGGTGTAGGAACTATTGCAGCTGGTGTTGCAAAGGCAGGTGCCGGAGTAATCCTTATTTCCGGATATGATGGTGGTACCGGTGCAGCTCCTGAAAGTTCTATTCACAATGCAGGACTTCCTTGGGAGTTAGGACTTGCCGAGACCCATCAGTCATTGATGTTAAATGGTCTTAGAAATAAAGTTGTCATCGAGACAGACGGTAAATTGATGGATGGTCGTGACGTAGCCATTGCCGCTATGCTTGGTGCAGAAGAATTTGGTTTTGCAACAGCTCCATTGGTAACTATGGGATGCGTAATGATGCGTGTATGTAACTTGGATACTTGTCCGGTTGGTATTGCAACCCAGAATCCGGAACTTCGTAAACGTTTCAAAGGTAAACCGGAGTATATTGAAAACTTTATGCGTTTTGTAGCACAGGAATTACGTGAATACATGGCAAAACTTGGTGTTCGTACCGTCAATGAATTGGTTGGACGTGTGGATTTATTAAAGAAAAAAGAAGTATTAGGAACAAAAGCGCAGGCAGTGCAGTTAGACCAGATTTTAGATACTACTTATGTAAATGAACCAAATAAATGCTTTGATCCTTCTGAAGTATATGACTTTGAGTTAGAGAAAACTTTGGATGAGACAGTATTCTTAAAAGCATTATCTGCAAAGATTGACAAAAAGCAGGGTGCAAAATTGAAAGTAGACGTAAATAACTTAAACCGTACCACAGGTACCATCTTAGGTTCTGAGATTACACAGCGTTGGGGCAGTGATGTTCCGGAAGATACCTTTGAGATTGAATGCCATGGAAGTGGCGGACAAAGCTTTGGAGCATTTATTCCAAGCGGATTGACTCTTCGTCTGACAGGAGACTGTAATGATTACTGTGGAAAAGGTTTGTCAGGTGGTAAGATCGTAGTTACGAAGCCAAAGAATGCAAAATATGAGGCGTCTGAAAATATTATTATCGGTAACGTAGCATTTTACGGTGGAACTACCGGTAAAGCATTTATCAACGGTGTAGCAGGTGAGCGTTTCTGTGTCAGAAACTCAGGTATTAAAGCGGTAGTTGAAGGTGTAGGAGACCATGGTTGTGAGTATATGACCGGTGGTCGTGTGGTTGTTCTTGGCGCAACTGGAAAGAATTTTGCTGCAGGTATGAGCGGTGGAGTTGCTTATGTATTAGATGAACACAATGACTTTTATTTGAAAGTGAACAAGGAACTGGTATCTGTAGAAGAAGTAGAAGAACAGGCAGATATGCAGGAATTAAAAGCAATGATCGAAGAACATATTTCCGAAACGGGTTCTTCAAAGGGAAAGGCAATTTTGAAGGATTTCGACCATTACTTACCTAAATTCAAAAAGATTATTCCTTACGATTATCGACGTGTATTGCATACAATTCATGCAATGGAAGAAAAAGGATATTCAGAAGAACAGGCTGCCATTGAGGCATTTTATGTAAATGTAGGAAAATAGTGTGAAACGGTTTGATTCCACGAGGGTTAAGGTACGAAAAAGTGGAAAAAACCGGGACACAATTCGTATAATCGAGAAAGAATTATAAGGAGGAATGAAACATGGGTAAGACCGGTGGTTTTATGGAATATGACAGAGTCGAAAATCAGGCGGAGAAACCAGAGGAACGAATCAAGCATTTCAATGAGTTTCATGAGCCAATGACTGAGGAAAAACGAAAGGAACAGGCTGCCAGATGTATGGAGTGCGGAGTGCCATTTTGTCAGGCAGGTATGGCAATTGGCGGAATGGTAGCAGGTTGTCCGTTAAATAACCTTGTTCCTGAGTGGAATGATTTATTGTATAGAGGAAATGTAGACAGAGCTTATGCCAGACTTCGAAAGACAAACAATTTTCCTGAATTTACATCAAGAGTTTGTCCTGCACTTTGCGAGAAGGCTTGTGTCTGCGGATTAAATGATACACCTGTATCTGTAAAAGAAAATGAAAATTATATTGTGGAGTACGCCTATGAAAATGGCTTGGCAGTTGCTGAGCCACCAAAGGTGCGTACAGGAAAAAAGGTAGCAGTAATCGGTTCCGGACCTTCCGGACTTGCTGCTGCAGATCAGTTAAATAAACGTGGCCATCATGTGACGGTATTTGAGCGAGAAGACCGTCCCGGTGGATTATTGATGTATGGAATTCCAAATATGAAATTGGAAAAAAGAATTATTGAGCGCCGTATCAAAATAATGGAAGAAGAGGGCGTGGAGTTTAAGTGTAATTCTAACGTTGGTGAAAATGTTGACGCAAAACAGATTTTAGCAGAGTACGATAGTGTTATTCTTGCCTGTGGAGCATCAAATCCAAGAAATATTGAGGTTACAGGAAGAGACGCAGAGGGAATCTATTTTGCGGTTGATTTCTTGAAATCTACCACAAAGAGTCTGCTTGGAAAAACACCATTAAAAGCAGGTTCCTTTGTCAGTGCAAAAGATAAACATGTGTTGATTATCGGTGGTGGAGATACAGGAAATGACTGTGTAGGTACATCCATTCGTCACGGAGCAAAAGATGTTATTCAGTTGGAAATGATGCCAAAAGCTCCAGATGAAAGAGCGGAAAACAATCCATGGCCGGAGTGGCCTCGTGTCTGTAAGACAGACTACGGTCAGGAAGAAAGCATTGCTTTATTTGGAAAAGATCCACGAGTTTACTGCACAACCGTAAAAGAGTTTGTAAAAGACAAAAAAGGCAATGTGAAAAAGGCAATTTGCGTAAAATTAGAAAGTAAGTTTGACAAAAAAGCCGGACGCAATGTGATGAAAGAAGTAAAAGACAGTGAATTTGAGGTGAAAGCTGACTTAGTTTTGATTGCGGCAGGATTTTTAGGAACGCAAAAATATGTGGCAGATGCCTTTGGAGTAAAATTAAACCAGAGAACAAATGTAGATACTGCAAGCGGTTCCTTTAAAACAAATGTGGAAAAAGTATTTACTGCCGGAGATATGCACAGAGGTCAGTCATTGGTTGTATGGGCAATCCGTGAAGGACGAGATGTGGCAAGACAGGTGGATGAGTACCTCATGGGATATACACTGTCTCTTATACACATCTGACGCTGCCGACGAGCGATCTAGTNNAGATGTGGCAAGACAGGTGGATGAGTACCTCATGGGATATACATGTATGTAGTGAAAATTTTGGTAGTTATTGGCAACAAAAATGTATTGACAACTTTTTAGGTTAGGAATATAATAACGAACATAAGGCAAAGGCGTCTTGGAGATTTTTCCAAGACGCCTTTTTTGCATTATTGGACGTTGTCCTATAATGCAAAAAGCGCTCCGCGAGGATGCGCAGACAGAGTAGAAGTCGACCTGCTCAGTTGTATGATACGTTAAGATTGAAAGGAGATTATGTTATGAGTACAAAAAATGTACCTGAAATGTTTGGAACACTTGTATTTGATGATAGAGTAATGAAGGCAAGATTGTCTGGGAAGATTTACAATTCTCTTAGAAAGACAATCGATGAAAATGCTGCATTGGATAATAAGGTAGCAGATGCGGTGGCAGCAGAAATGAAAAAGTGGGCAATCGAAAATGGAGCAACTCACTACACACATTGGTTCCAGCCACTTACCGGAGTTACTGCAGAAAAGCATGACAGTTTTATTACACCATCACCTGACGGAGGCGTAATCATGGAGTTCTCCGGAAAAGAATTGATTAAGGGTGAGCCCGATGCATCATCTTTCCCATCAGGTGGACTTAGAGCAACATTTGAGGCAAGAGGTTATACAGCATGGGATCCTACATCTTACGCATTTATTAAAGACAGTACACTTTGCATACCTACAGCATTTTGCTCATACTCAGGAGAAGCACTTGATAAAAAGACACCATTGTTAAGATCTATGCAGGCACTTGACCGTCAGGCAAAGAGAGTATTAAAACTGTTTGGAAACGATGTTAAGTACGTTAGAACAAGTGTTGGACCAGAACAGGAATATTTTTTGGTAGACAAAGAAATGTTTGAACAAAGACCTGACCTTGTATACACAGGAAGAACATTGTTCGGAGCAATGCCTCCTAAGGGACAGGAACTTGATGATCATTACTTTGGTGTGATTAAACCAAGAGTAAATGCATTTATGAAAGAGTTAAATGATGAACTTTGGAAACTTGGTATACTTGCAAAGACAGAGCATAATGAAGTAGCACCTGCACAGCACGAACTTGCACCAATCTTTTCAACAACAAATGTATCAACAGATAACAACCAGCTTACCATGGAGATTATGCAGAAACTTGCCAGAAAACACGGAATGGTTTGCCTGCTTCATGAGAAACCATTTGCCGGAGTAAACGGATCAGGAAAGCACAACAACTGGTCAATGGCAACAGATACAGGAGCAAACCTCTTATCACCTGGAGATACTCCAAGCGAAAATGCACAGTTCTTACTTATGCTTTGTGCAGTAATCAAAGCGGTTGATGAGTATCAGGATTTACTTCGTATTTCTGTTGCAACAGCAGGAAATGACCATAGACTTGGAGCAAATGAGGCACCACCTGCAATCATTTCTATTTTCCTTGGAGATGAGCTTACAGCAATTCTTGACTCAATCAAGAATGATACTCCATACGAAGGAACAGAGAAAGTTATCATGAAACTTGGTGTTCACTCACTTCCTAAGTTTTCAAGAGATACAACAGACAGAAACCGTACATCACCATTTGCTTTTACAGGAAATAAATTTGAGTTTAGATCACTTGGTTCTGCAAACAGTATCGCATGTTGTAACATTATGTTAAATGCAGCAGTAGCAGAAAGTTTGAAGCAGTTCGCAGACAGATTGGAAGGCGCAGCAGACTTTAAAAATGAACTTCATGAGTTGATTAAGGAAACTATCAAGACACATGAAAGAATCATTTTCAACGGAAATGGATACGGTGATGAGTGGATTGAGGAAGCAACTAAGGTAAGAGGACTTTCAAACCTTAAGACAACAGCAGATGCTATGCCACATTTATTAGACCAGAAGAACAAAGATATGCTTATGGCACATAAAGTATTTTCTGAGACAGAGCTTCAGTCAAGATGCGAGATTATGTTAGAAAATTACTGTAAGACAATCAATATCGAAGGTCACACAATGGTAGATATGGTAAGAAAGAATTATCTTGGTGCCATTGAAGATTATCTTTACAGTCTGGCAAAGACAACATCACTTATGAAATCAGTCAGTGGAAATGTAAAATGCAATTACGAGATTAAGACAATGGAAAGACTTTCAGAGTTAACAGATTGCATTGATGAAGCAACCACTGATTTGGAAGGAAAACTTGCAAGCCTTGTAAATTATGAGAATATTACAAAGACTTCAGAGGCAATGAGAGATGAAATCCTTCCAGCAATGGAAAAGCTTAGAACGTATGTGGATGAAGCAGAAATGCTTACATCTGAGAAATATTGGCCATTCCCAAGCTATGGAAAATTGTTGTTTAGCGTATATTAAAATATGAATAAGGAGAGGCATCCCACAACGGCGTGGTAACAAACACCGGTGCGGGGTGCCTTTTTATATAATAGGAGGAATTGTTATGACGGAAGAAATCATGAATGCGATAAATGGGCAGGTATTTGCCGTTTGGTTTTTAATTGGAGCTGCACTTGTATTTTGGATGCAGGCAGGATTTGCAATGGTAGAAGCAGGTTTTTCAAGAGCGAAGAATGCAGGTAACATTCTTATGAAGAACCTTATGGACTTTTGTATTGGTTGTGTAATGTTTGTAACGATCGGTTTTGGCTTGTTACTTGGTGAAGATATGCTGGGATTTATAGGTCAGCCGGGAATTGATATTTTTACAAATTACGAGAACTTTGACTGGTCAAATTTTGTGTTTAACTTAGTGTTCTGTGCCACAACTTCTACTATCGTATCAGGAGCAATGGCAGAGAGAACAAAATTTTTAAGTTACTGTGTATATTCTGCAATCATTTCAGGAATTATTTATCCAATCGAAGCACATTGGATCTGGGGTGGCGGCTGGCTTTCAGAAATGGGATTTCATGATTTTGCCGGTTCATGTGCTATCCATATGGTAGGTGGTATCGCAGCTATTATCGGTGCGAAAATGGTTGGCTCAAGAATTGGTAAGTTTGATAAAACAAAGGACGGAAAAGTGACAAAGGTAAATGCTATTCCGGGACATAACATTGTAATCGGATGTCTTGGTGTATTTATTCTTTGGTTTGGATGGTATGGATTTAACGGAGCTGCATGTACAACAACACAGCAGCTTGCCAGTGTATTTGTAACAACAACCGTTGCACCTTCATTTGCAACTGTCGTATGTTTGATCTTTACATGGATTAAATATGGAAAACCTGATGTTTCTATGTGTTTAAATGCTTCACTTGCAGGTCTTGTTGCAATTACTGCCGGATGTGACGTAACAGACGTAACCGGTGCAATCATTATCGGATGCGTAGCCGGACTCTTAGTATGCTTCGGTGTATGGTTCCTTGATTACAAACTTCACATTGATGACCCTGTAGGTGCGGTTGCCGTTCATATGATGAATGGTATCTGGGGTACGATTGCCGTTGGTTTATTTGCTACAACTACTGCACCTGAAAATAGTGAGTTAAAAGGTTTGTTTTATGGTGGCGGATTTAAGTTGTTAGGTACACAGCTTATTGGTGTGGTATCTGTTGCTACATGGACAGTTGTAACTATGATTGTTGTATTCTCATTGATTAAGTTAATCTTTGGACTTAGAGTTTCAGAGGAAGAAGAAATTGAAGGTCTTGACGTAAAAGAGCATGGTCTTACATCTGCATACGCAGGATTTTCTATTGTGGATATTTCAGAGTCAGCACTTGTTGCAAATGAAAATACAAACCTTGGTGTGGATGAGTATGAGAATGCTAGCGAGCCAATGAAGAGTGCATCTGTAAAAGTGGAAAACAATCTTTCTACTGTTCAGGGAACTTCTTTAGATACAGGCATTTACAAGGTTGTTATCATTACGAAGCTGTCAAGATATGACAAGATTAAGAGAGCGTTAAATACCCTTGGTGTTACAGGTATTACCGTTACACAGGTTAGTGGATGTGGTATTCAAAAAGGTGCCGGCCAGATGTACCGTGGAGTTGAGATGGACCTTACGTTATTACCAAAAATCAAATTGGAAGTTGTTGTGTATGACATTCCGGTAGACAGTGTAATTGAAACAGCAAAGAAAACTCTTTACACAGGAAAGATTGGCGATGGAAAGATTTTTGTATATCCGGTTAGCCGTGTTGTTAAGATTAGAACAGGTGAGGAAAATGGTGAAGCTTTACAGGATGTAGAGTAATAGCGGAAAAATGGTAGAATGAAAACGAAACGTATGATATGATAAATGTGTACTCCCATGATTTTGATGATAAAATTATGGGAGTATATTTGCTCCGCGAGGATGCGCAGACCGCAGAGAACATTGTATGCTATATGAGATGAGCGTGAATTGAAAAAGTATAGAAAAGGAGAGGTAAAAATATGAAATTTACGAAAATGCATGGTTTGGGAAATGACTACATCTATGTGAATGGATTTGAGGAACATGTGGATAACAAGTCTGAACTTGCGGTGAGATTGTCGAAAACTCATTTTGGAATTGGAGCAGATGGCATTATTTTCATCAATCCGTCTAAGGTAGCTGATTGTGAGATGGAAATGTACAATGCAGACGGTTCTAGAGGGGAAATGTGCGGAAATGGTGTCCGTTGCGTGGCAAAGTATGTGTATGATAATAAAATTGTAGAAAAACAGACCATAAATGTGGAAACATTGGCAGGTATCAAAACAATAGAAGTAACTGTGGATGAGGCGAGTCAAAAGGTGAAATCAGCCAAAGTTGACATGGGAGCGCCGATCCTTTTGCCGGAAAAAGTGCCTTGCGTGGCTTCTTATTTTGTAAGTGTTTCGGAAAGTTTAGAGGGAGCCGGTGAAAAATGCAGTTGCCACAAGATGATTAAAAATGCGGATTTTAAGGTAAATGATAGAATATTTAAAGTGACCTGTGTTTCTATGGGAAATCCTCATGCCATTGTGTACATAGATGAACCGGTGGCAGATTTTGCATTGGAATACTGGGGACCATTGTTTGAACATCATCCTGCGTTTCCAAACAGAGTAAATACAGAATTTGTTCGTGTTCTTGATGAAAATACGGTAGAGATGCGTGTGTGGGAGCGTGGTTCCGGGGAAACTCTTGCTTGTGGAACCGGCGCAACAGCTGTGGCAGTGGCGAGTATAATCAATGGATATACAAAAAAGCAGGTAACAGTGAAACTTCTTGGCGGAGATTTGGAGATTTTCTGGGATGGGGACGAAAGTCACTCTGCCTTTATGACCGGACCTGCAACGAAAGTATTTGATGGGGAAGTGGAATAAAAAATAAATTTCTATTTACAAAAGTTTGTGATAGTGATAGACTTGGTATAGTGTAAAAAATAAGAAATGACAAAGGCGTCAGAAAAATCTGCCAGTGGCAGTTTTTTTCTGACGCTTTCTTTAATTTATAAGGAGTTTTGTTCATTTCGTTTTATCATTGTTAAAAGAAAGAGGTACGCAAATGGTTAAATATGTTTNNGCATTGAGCTAACTCTCTTTGCTCAAACATGAAACTGTGCACTTGCGCAAGAGTTTTGCAAGCAAAACTCTATGTTTAGTCATTATTGTTAAAAGAAAGAGGTACGCAAATGGTTAAATATGTTTTTGTCACTGGTGGTGTTGTGTCTGGTCTTGGAAAAGGTATCACAGCCGCATCCCTTGGACGTTTATTGAAAGCAAGAGGTTACCATGTAACAATGCAAAAATTCGATCCATACATCAACGTGGATCCGGGCACCATGAATCCTATCCAGCATGGAGAAGTGTTCGTAACGGAAGACGGAACAGAGACAGATTTGGATATCGGACATTATGAGCGTTTTATCAATGAAAATTTGGACAGCAATGCCAATGTCACAACAGGAAAAGTGTATTGGTCAGTATTAAATAAAGAACGTCATGGAGACTATCAGGGGGGAACCGTACAGGTAATTCCACACATTACAAATGAGATTAAAGACAGAATTTATAAGGAAAAAGAAGATAAAGGTGTGACTATTTCCATTATTGAAATTGGTGGTACCGTAGGTGATATTGAGAGTCAGCCGTTTCTTGAGTCGTTTCGACAGTTTCAGGCGGAAGTGGGCAGAGAAAATGCCATTATGATACAGGTAACATTGATTCCGTATCTGAAATCATCAGGAGAAATGAAGACAAAACCAACCCAGATGAGTGTAAAGAGCTTGCAGAGTATGGGTATCTGGCCGGATATTTTAGTATGTCGTTCCGACTATCCGGTGGATCAGCAAATGCGGGAAAAGATTGCGTTATTCTGTAATGTAAAACCGGAGTACGTACTTCAAAATCTGGATGCAAAATCTCTTTATGAAGTACCTCTTATGATGGAAGAAGAAAACCTTGCAGGTGTGGTTTGTGAGTGCCTGCATCTGGAAAATAAAACACCGGACCTTACCAAATGGAAACAGATGGTGGAGGATTTTCAAAATCCGGTTCACAACGTAAAAATAGCTTTAGTTGGTAAATATGTATCTCTTCATGATGCATATATCAGCGTGGTTGAAGCATTGAAACACGGTGGAATCGCCAATAAAGCAGAGGTAGATATTGCATGGGTTGATTCGGAAGAACTGACACCGGAAAACATTCATGAAAAATTGAAAGACATGGATGGAATATTAGTTCCGGGAGGATTTGGAACAAGAGGTGTGGAAGGAAAATTACTGGCAATCCAATATGCCAGAGAGCAAAAGAAACCATTCCTTGGACTGTGTCTTGGAATGCAGATGGCAATCGTGGAATTTGCAAGAAACGTGTGCAAATTAGAAGATGCTGCAAGTATAGAAATCGATCCTGATACAACAAACCCTGTAATCACATTGTTGCCGGGACAGGATGATATTGAAAATCTTGGTGGAACATTGCGACTTGGTGCTTATCCGTGTGTGCTTCAGGATGGTACAAAGGCACTTGAATTGTACGGAAAGAAAGATATCACAGAAAGACATCGTCACAGATATGAAGTAAACAATGCATATCGTGATACATTGTCCCAAAATGGTATGGTTCTTTCGGGAATATCTCCGGACGGAAGAATCGTGGAAATGATTGAGATTAAAGATCATCCATACTTTGTGGCTACCCAGGCGCATCCGGAATTTAAGTCAAGACCGGACGAACCACATCCCCTATTCGCAGGACTTGTGAAGGCATGTCTTGATAGATAAAACTGCCGATTTTTGGTATAATGACACTAGGGGAAAAAAGTCTGAAAATGTATGCTTGCATGCAATTTTACAGACTTTGAGACCTGTGTGTTATGAAAGTAAAAGCGTTATTTCGTTAAGCGCAATGATTTCGTATATATCTGCTGTTCAAGTCACCAATAAATAAAATTCTTAACGAAATAACAAAAGATATACGGCAGAAACGGAAAGGAGATTTTGTATGAAGACGAGAGAAGATATTTTACAGATTATTGAGGAAGAAGATGTGGAATTTATCCGTTTGCAGTTTGTGGATATGTTCGGGAATTTAAAAAATATAGCAGTAACACCAAGTCAGTTAGATCGGGTGTTGAATAATGAATATTTCTTTGAAGGTTCTGCCTTGTTCGACCAGCAGTATTCTTCGGATGAGGAATATTACTTAAAACCAGATTTAGATTCCTTTGTGATTTTGTCCTGGAGACCACAGCAGGGCAGAGTAGGAAAATTTATGTGCGACGTAGTGGACGCAGAGGGAAATCCGGTAGCATTGAGTCCGAGAGCCATTTTAGAGCGGACATTACAGCTTGGAAAAGACAAAGGATATCGTTGTATGGTGGACTCAGAATGTGAATTCTTTTTATTCCACACTGACGACAATGGCATGCCAACAGTAATCGCCCATGAGCAGGCCGGATATTTAGATGTAGGACCTGCAGATTTGGGAGAAAATGCCCGTAGAGAAATGGTGTTAAACCTTGAAGAAATGGGATTTGACATTGAGTCTTCCCATCATGAAAAGGCACCAGCCCAGCACGAAATTGATTTCCGCGAGGGAGAGGGCATGAAAACAGCCGATGCATTGGTGACATTTAAGTTTGCAGTACGTTCCATTGCAAAACGCTTCGGATTATATGCAACCTTTATGCCAAAGCCGAAAATGGATGCAGCCGGCTCCGGAATGCATTTAAACTTTTCTTTGTATAAAGACGGTGTAAATATTTTTGATGAGGATGAAAACAAAGCGAAATACTTTGTTGGAGGAGTGATGAAATATGCCAGAGAGATGGCGGCAATCACCAATCCGACCATAAATTCTTACAAGAGAATCTTATCCGGATATAAAGCTCCAAGAGAGATCAATTGGGCGAAAAAAGGAGAAAACATTTTTGCAAAAGTAAGAAAATCATTTGGTACTACAAAAGTAGAACTTCGTTTTCCGGACCCTTCTGCAAATCCATATCTTGCATTGACGGTATGTTTGTACGCAGGATTTGTTGGAATGAAGGAAAAAATTGAGCCTGAGGAACTTGTAAAGAGTTGGTCCGAGGAGCAGAAATATTTGCCGGACAGTTTAAAGGAAGCATTGAATGAACTTAAGAAAAGTGAATTCATGAAAAAAGTATTAGGCGAAGAATTCCTAAGTATTTACCTTGAGGTAAAGGAACAGGAGTGGAAGGAATACATGCTTCAGGTTTCTGATTGGGAAATCAACCGTTATCTTGTAAAGTTGTAATATTGGTGAATGTTGTCAGAAAGGTGAATGCGTATGGGTAGTGTGTTGATCGCAATGTCCAGACTGGAAGATGCCCAAAAAATTGCAACTTTGATTAGGCGTCAGGGAATGCCCTTTGAAGTAATCGTATGTGAAACGGGAGCCGAAATTTTGAGAAATGCAAATGACCGTGATTATGGCGTAGTCATTTGTGGAAAACGGATTCGGGATATGGATTATTCCGAATTGTCTCAGATGTTGCCAGAGTTGTTTGGAATGATTTTGCTTACAAAAGACGTTTCCATAGAGGTATTCACAGATCATACAGTAAAACTTTCCATACCGTTTCGAACCGGTGATCTTATCAATACCATCAATATGATCACGGAGAATTTTTACCGGAGAATCCGTAAAAAGAAAAAAGCTCCGCCGGCAAGAAGTGAGGAAGACCGCAAATGCATTGATGAAGCAAAGCATTTGCTCATGGAGAGAAATGGTTTGAGCGAGGAAGAGGCATTCCGCTATATTCAGAAAACTAGTATGGACGTTGGAAGAAAAATGACGGAAAGTGCAAAAATGATATTAACACTATATAATGACTAATAGGAGGAAAAAGATGTTTCAAGTAAACGAGAATTATTTAAAATTACCAGGAAGTTATTTATTTTCAAATATTGGGAAAAAGGTGGCAGCATACAAAGCTGCAAATCCTTCCAAAGAAGTGATTTCGCTAGGAATCGGAGATGTGACACAACCTCTTGTTCCTGCCATTATTGAGGCACTTCACAAAGCAGTGGATGAACAGGCGGTTGCAGAGACATTTCGTGGATATGCACCGGATTTGGGATATGAATTTTTAAGAAATACCATTGCTGAAAATGATTATAAGAAAAGAGGATGCGACATCAGTGCGGATGAAATCTTTGTCAGTGACGGAGCAAAATCTGATTCAGGAAATATTCAGGAAATCTTCGCACAGAACAATAAAATCGCAGTTTGTGACCCAGTGTATCCGGTGTATGTAGATACCAATGTTATGGCAGGAAGAACCGGTACATATAATCCGACAACAGAGCAGTGGAGTGATGTAATCTACATGCCATGTACTGCAGACAATGGATTTGCACCAGAGCTTCCAAAGGGAAAAACACCTGACGTGATTTACCTTTGCTTCCCTAACAATCCAACAGGTTCCACCGTTACGAAAGCCCAGTTGCAGGAATGGGTTGATTACGCAAATAAAAATGGTTCCGTTATCATTTATGATGCTGCATACGAAGCATACATTTCTGAGGACAATGTGCCACATTCCATTTATGAATGTGAAGGTGCCAGAACTTGTGCCATCGAGCTTAGAAGTTTTTCGAAAAATGCAGGATTTACCGGCGTTCGTTTAGGATTTACCGTAATTCCAAAGGAATTAAAGAGTGGAGATGTGACGCTTCATTCCTTATGGGCAAGACGTCATGGTACAAAATTTAACGGTGCCCCATACATTATCCAGCGTGCAGGAGAGGCGGTATATTCAGATGCTGGAAAGGCACAGTTAAAAGAGCAGGTAGGCTACTACAAGGAAAATGCAAAGATAATCAAAGAAGGACTTGCAGGTGCAGGTTACACTGTATATGGTGGCGTAAATGCTCCATACATTTGGCTAAAAACGCCAGATCAGATGACATCCTGGGAATTCTTTGACTTTTTGTTGGAAAAAGGAAACATTGTAGGAACTCCGGGTTCCGGATTTGGACCTAGCGGAGAAGGGTATTTCCGTCTGACAGCTTTCGGAACACACGAAAATACAAAGAAGGCAATTGAGCGAATCAAGGCATTATAGAACAAAGAGTTTTGATTGCAAAACTCTAGTGCGAGTGCACAGTTTCAAATAAAAAAATACATGGAAAAGGGGCTTTGGCCCCTTTTTCATGTAGATTATTGTTAATCCCCTTCCTCCATTTCATGGATATATTTACGGTTTAATAAGGTTGTATCGACTGTATCTGGAAGTTTCAATGTTTCTTTTCCGGTTTTAAGCTTTGAACAATTTGAGAACATGTAATCGACAGAGGTTACATTACTTGTGTCAAGTTTGCTTAAATCTACCTGTTCAAGTTGTGTACAATCCTTAAATAACATAGTTAGATTTGTTATTCCGCTAACCTCTAATTTTGCATATTTTATAAATGGTTGATAGCCATTCCATATTGGTTCAACATCTGCATAATATTCGTCGTATCCGCCATAAACTAATTCACCTGAGCCTGTGACTTCCAACAAACCATTATTGTAGTATCGCCATGTTATACCGGCTGTTTTTGCCTCATAATAATCATCAGGTCTATATTGGTAACAACCGGCAAACATTCCGAATGTTTTTGTATCGGTGTGGTGGGGGAGTTCATCGACTCCGATATTAGATAATTTTTTACAATTAACAAACATAAAACTCATATTAGATACATTGCTCGTATCAAGGCTGCTTAAATCTACGGTTTTTAAGCTTTTGCAACCATCAAACATGTGACTCATATCTTTGACATTTGATGTATCTGGTTTATTTAAATCTAAAGATTCTAAGCTTTCGCAACCATCAAACATATAACTCATATTTATAACACTTGATGTATCTAGTTCACTTAAATCCACAATGCTTAATTTTGTACAATCATAAAATAAGTGGGATAAGTTGGTTATATTTTGTACATTTATTTTGGCTTTGCTTATATATTCTTTATAGTCATTCAATGGATAATCTGAACCATAATTACCTGTTCCGGTTACTTCTAATAATCCGTTACTGTATATTTTAAATGTAATGTTATTGTCTTTAAATTTATGAACTAGTATTTGCTTGATCTTAAAACAGTTAAAATACATTCCGGTAGTATCTGCTTTTGTAGGAATTTTTAAATTAGTTATTCTTTTTTTTATTTTTTGGCAGTCTGCAAACATATATCTCATATCAGTCACTTTGTCGGTTTTGAATTTGCTGATGTTTAAATTTGTTAAATTATAACAGTTCTGAAACATGCCGTACATATTAGTAACTTTGCTGGTATTGAAATTGTTAAGATTTAAACTTTTTAAACTATTACAGCAATAAAACATACAATTCATATTAGTCACTTTGCTGGTATTGAAATTGTTAAGATTTAAACTTTTTAAACTATCACAGCTTTCAAACATGCTACGCATATTAGTAACTTTACGAGTGTTGAATTTACTCAAATTTAAACTTGGTAAATTTTCACAGTGTCTAAACATGCAACTCATATTANNCTCATATTAGTAACTTTAGATGTGTCTGATTTGCAAAAATCAACGTCAATTAAGTTTAAATAATCTCTAAATAGGCTATTTAGGTTTGTGATGTTTTTTACATTTATATTAGCTTGAATGATATGGTATGAGTATTTATCCCATGGAAGAGTTTCATTATCTTTTTTAATGAAATCTCCGGTACCGTCTATTGTCAATAACCCATTTGAATAAACTGTCCATGTAATCTTTTTATACTTTCCTTTTTGTAATATGTCTTCCGAAGATAATTGGTGGNNTAACAATGTTGTGGCTAATAATGTTGCGGTTATTTTTTTTGCATTCATATTAATCTTTCCTTCCGTAATAGATTTTTAATAAGCACTAAAATCTTTTTCAGTGAAATAGTTGCTATATAATAAAGTTGTATCAATTGTATCAGGGAGTTTTAAAGTATCTTTTCCGTATTTAAGATTTGGACAATTTGAGAACATGTAATCGACATTTTCTACCTCACTTGTGTCTAATTTACTTAAATCTATCTGTTCCAATTGTGTGCAATCTTTAAATAACATAGATAAACTTGTTATTCCTCTAACATCTATTTTGGCTTGTTTTATATACGGTTGATAGCCATTCCAGTATGGTTCACAATCTACACAATCGTTATTAGCATAGGAGCAGGATTGATATAAATCACCGGTTCCTGTTACTTCCAACAAACCACTATTGTAATATCGCCATGTTATATTGTATTCTTTTATTTCGTAATAATCGTCTGGTTCGTATTTATAACAGCCGGCAAACATTCCCAATGTATCAAACTGGTTTTGGGAGTATATTTTTTTGATGCCGTCAATTTTTTCTAAATTACTACAACCACTGAACATGAAACGCTTATATNNTTGCTTAAATTTACGGATTTTAAACTGCTACAACCACTGAACATGTAATGCATATCTTCTAACTTACTTGTATTAAGGTTGCTTAAATTTACGGATTTTAAACTGCTACAACCGCTGAACATGTGATGCATTGAATATACCTTACGTGTATCAAATTTGCTTAAATCTACACTTTTTAAATATGGCATATTTGAAAATAAGTAGGATAAATCCATTGCACCTTTTGTAGTTATTTTGATTTTGGTTATATAGTCACAATAAGAACTCCATGGGAATTGTGGAACGGTATCATATTCTCTTAAGTAAAGTTCGCCTTTTCCTGTTATTTTTAATAATCCGTTGCTGGATAACTGACATGTGATTTTGTTTGCTTTAAATTTATATACTTGTATTTTTTTTAGCTTAAAACAGCCCAAATACATACCAGTGGTAGTTGCTTTTTTAGGAATTTTTAAATCAGTTATTCCGGTTTTTATTTTTTGACAGTCTGTAAACATATAGCACATATCAGCTACTTTGCCAGTGTTGAAATTGCTGATATTTAAACTTGTTAACTCTTTACAGTGCTTAAACATACTGTTCATATTAGTAACATTTTTCGTGTTGAAATTGCTGACATTTAAACTTGTTAAGTTTTCGCAGTGCTTAAACATGCTGTTCATATTAGTAACATTTTTCGTGTTGAAGTTACTGATGTTTAAACTTTTTAAATTACAACAGTTATAAAACATTTCACTCATATTAGTGACATTTTTCGTGTTAAAGTTACTGATGTTTAAATTATTTAAATTTTCGCAACCCTCAAACATGTTACACATATTAGTAACATTACTTGTGTCGAAATTACTGATATTTACATATGTTATATTTTTACACCCCTCAAACATATGGCTCATGTCTGTAACATTCAATGTATCTGATTCACAAAAATCAACGTTAGTTAAATTCCCATATTTTTGGAATAAGCTATTTAGGTTTGTAATGTTGCTTACTTGAAATTTTGCCTGAGTAATATAGGCTTTGTAGTTGTCCCATGGTGTGATGTACTCACCAGACTTATTTTTTTTGATGAAATCTCCGGTTCCGGTTACTGTTAGGATACCTTGTGTGTCAATTGTCCATGTTATTTTTTCAATTGTATTTTGGTAGTATGTCTGTGGAAACAACTTAGGGCAACCAATAAAACTGTTATAAGCGAAAGTATTCAGTTGGTTCACACTGATAGTTGTTAAATTATCGCAATTACTAAATGTAAAGTTTGTATTATTTAAGTTATTGGTATTCCAACCACTGAGATTAATTCCAGTAAGGTTGCTACAACCGTAAAACATATGAGACACTGATGAAACCTTACTGGTATTCCAGTTGCTAATGTTTAATTCTGAAAGGTTATGGCAATCTCGAAACATAGAAGCCATGGATGCAACATTACTGGTATTCCAGTTATTAAGGTTTAATTTGGTAAGGTTGTGGCAATTATTAAACATATAAGCCATAGATGTGACATTGTCGGTATTCCAGCTACTAATGTTTAATTCAGTGAGGTTATGGCATCCTTGAAACATATAAGCCATAGATGTAACCTTGCCGGTATTCCAGTTGTTAAGGTCTAATTTGGTAAGGTTGTTGCAATTGCAAAACATGTCAGCCATGCCTGTAACCATACTAGTATTCCAGTTGACAAGGTCTAAGTTGGAAAGTTTGTTACAGTTGTGAAACATGTTAGTAAAGTTTGTAACCTTACCGGTATTCCAGTTGTTAATGTTCAATTGGGTGAGATTTTTGCAGCCATTAAACATGCTAGACATGTCTGTGACATTACTGGTATCCCAATTGCTAATGTCTAATTGCGTAAGTTTTTCGCAACCATTAAACATGTTAGACATGTTTGTAACCTTACTTGTATTCCAGTTGTTAATGTTCAATTGGGTGAGATTTTCGCAGCCATTAAACATGCTAGACATGTCTGTGACATTACTGGTATCAAAATTACTTATCTCTACACTTGTTAAATTAAAATGATATTCAAATAAGTGAGAAAGGTTGGTAAAATTTTTAACATCTATTTTTGCGGTTTTAATAAAATATGCGTCATCTGCCCAAGGTGCTTCCAAGTAATTTGTATGTAAGTTTTTCTCGACAATTTCACCGGTTCCGGTTACTTCCAGAGAGCCATCTCTATAAAGTGTCCATTTGATATCCTTATATGTGTCTTTAGCGAATATTTCTTTTTTCTTATTATTAGCAGGCGAAGCAGTTATAGATGCAGGCGAAGCCACGGTTTTTGATAATGCGCCTTTCAAACTGTCAGATTTTTCCATGGTTTCTGTTTCTGGGGGTGAAGTTAAGGTGACGTTTTCAAATGTGCCTTCGTGCAGCACGGATACTTGCTCTGGAGTTTCAGTTATTGCTGCTGAAGTAGCAGTATTGGTTACTGCAGTTACAGAAGTTGGCGAAGCTGTCACGGTATTTGCTTTAGCAATGCTTCCTGGTTGTACTCCCCATGAGCCAGTTAACAATGCTGCTGTTAATAATGTTGCGGTTATTTTCGTTCCTCTCATTTATAACCTTCCTTTCTTTTTCTGTTGATTTTTGTTACAGTCCAACCTGAAGCTACATTTTAAGCCGATTACTCCTTACGGCAAAACTTGAAGCATGTTCTTGAAGCATGTTCTTGGTTGAACAATTGTAATAAAAAAACAATAGATATGTTTTCACTAGTAATACAAGTGAAGAAATTAAAAAGCTACAAATAATAAAAAAAAATAATAATAATGGAAAAACATAGTCAAGATTTAAAAATTTATGTATAATAGAAAGATGAGGCTGGAGCTATTACGTATTGGGAGGATGGCAGGATATTCAGACTCATATTTATAGATATTCTGAGTCTTAATAAAGTTTTTAGAAAGGAAAGTATATGGAACAAACAGCACAAGAAAGCCAACCAAAAGCATTATCTGAGGAAGCAAAAGAACGCAGATATGTAAAAGTGAAAAAAATTTTAGACAGTATGGGATGTATTGAGCAATATGAATTGCGTATACACGTGTATCAGGTTGTTCTTAGACGCTTGAGCCGTATTCTTGATTACAAAGATTGTAAAGAAAGATATAATGAGTGTAAAGCGCAGTTGGAACAGTATAGGGAAGATGGAAAAGAAGAAATCTACCAAAATATGCTGAAAAAGAAAGAAGCAGCAGTGACAGTGGATGATATACATTTCGTGGTAAAAGAAGCTGAACGTATTGTTGGTTATAAGGACGCCGATGAAATAGTTATTTGGGCGAAAAATGCAAAAGCTGAAATTTACAAAAAAGAAAAAATACATGGCATAATTCGATTTGGTATTTTTATAGGAATTATTGCAGTTGTTCTTTTGTATTGTCTTTATCGGAAAGGAATATTAACATTATTTTAACGATATGAAGATATTTATTTACAACATTTTCGTAGTATTATAGGGGGAATAAGTTTTTATGAAAAGAAAAAATTTGGTAAAACGTTTGATTTCAGCTGCGGTGGCATTAACTCTTTTGACAGGCTTCCAGTCAGATCTGACGGCGATATATAGCAGTGGGAAGATGGATTGTGTAAAGGCAGCAACACAATTAAAAGGATCTGGAACGGAGAATGAACCCTATTTGATTAGTTCGGCAGATGATTTTATTACTATGATAAACGGGCTTCCTACAGAAGAAACAAAGAATGTAACGCCATGTTACTATAGACAAACGCAGGATATTTCAATTAGTGGATATTCCGGTGTAGGTGCAGATAAAATGTTTTATGGCACTTACGATGGACAGGGATATTCGATTTATACTGATGTTTCGGTGAAAGATAGTTCGAAGGGTGTTTCAATTTTTCCATATGTGTTTGGAACGATTTATAATTTGGGAATCAAGGGTTCTATTCGTATTACGGAGAAAAAAGATGTTTCTGTAGGAGGAATTTGTCGCTCTGTGCGCGATGGAGGAAAAATCATAAATTGTTGGTGCTCATCCAGATTGAAATCTGAAGGTGGCGAAGTAGGGGCTATTTCAGCAAGTGCAGAGGCAAATGCTACTATTCAGAATTGTTACTACAAAGGAAAAATTACAGCAACAGATAACTATGCTATCACAAGAGCGAAAACTGGTTCGAAAATTGTGGATTGTTACTATATGTTAGATACAGGTAGTTCAGATGTGTCGGATAATCAAGGAACTTCAAATTCTTATAAAGCATCAGGAGAAAAGACTGAAAGTTTTGAATTGGATAAGTTAAATAAAGCGGTTGATGAAGCGCAGAAATCATATACAAAATATACTCTTTGCAAGTATCAGGCATGTGATAACAATGGTAATTTTGTATTTCAAAAAATAAAAACTACGGCAACTGCAACACCGACAGCAAAGGTAAACGCGACACCGAAAGTAACAGTAACGCCAACAGCAAAGGCGAGCACAACACCGACAGCAAAAGCGAGCGCGACACCAACAATTAAGGTTACGGCAACGCCGACAGCAAAGGCGAGTGCGACACCGACACCAAAGGCAAGTGCGACACCAAAAGCAAGTGCAACCCCAAAGGCAAGTGCAACCCCAAAGGCAAGTGCAACCCCAAAGGCAAGTGCAACCCCAAAGGCAAGTGCGACACCAATGGCAAGTGCAACCCCAACAGGCTCTTTATCACCAACTATTACTACATTGCCAGGGGTAATTATTATAACGCAAACTCCTAATCCTTTGGTGTCGCCAGGTTCATACAATATTATAAAAACAGCGACATCTTCTGCGATAACACCGAATGTTGTTATTGATGAAGAAATGATGCCAAATGGAAATGTTTTTGTGGCAAATGATATTCGCAATGCAAAAGTAATAATGGAACGAAAATATTGTTACACCGGATATGGCGTTGGAGCAGAATATAAGTTGGAGATTAATGGTGTAGAACTTAGGGAAGGTCATGATTATACCGTCAGTTATGAAAATAATACGGAAATTGGTACTGCGAGTTTGGTGATTACCGGAATTGGTATGTATACAGGCACGAGAAAAGAAGAATTTTACATAGTGAAATCTATTTCTATGCTTCAGATTGGAAAAATCAGCAGCGTGAATTATTCTGGGAAAGCAATTGTTCCAAATGTGGTCATAGTTGATGGGGAATATGTTTTAAAAGAAAATGAAGATTATAAGATTACCGTGAAAAACAATATCAATCCGGGCAAGGCAAAAGTGATGATTGAAGGAATTGGTAATTACAATGGAACGGTAACAAAGACATTTACGATTAACAAAATAAATATAAAAAATGTAAAAATATCCATTACAAAAGCTGTTGTCACAAATCGGAAATCTAAAGTTTCGTTTAAGGTAAAACTTGGAAAGGTAACACTGAAAAACAAAGTGGATTATACGTTAACATACAAATTAAATAAAAAGAAAAATAAAGTTACGGTTGTTATTAAATCGAAAAATATATACACTGGAACTAAAAAAGTTGTGTTAAAACTGTAAGTAACAAAGGTATAGCGTAAAATAATCTGAAAAGGTTTATCAGAGAATTTTATGCTGTACCTTTATTATGTAATAGGAAATTGCGATGCAATTTCCTATTACATAAAAACGCTCCGCGAGGATGCGCAGACCGCGGAGATGGAGTTAATTGCTGCGCAATACCGCGGTCGCGCTAGAGTTTTGCAAGCAAAACTCTTTGTTCTTTTGTGATGAGAATATATTTGCTGTTACAACATCATGAAATGCTTGCAATATTGGGGATTTCCTATTAGAATATAGATTAGTGTTGTGCATCCATCAGACGGATGCATCAGTAATTTTGGTATAAGGAAGAGCCGAAAGAAAAATGTAAATGAAAGGAGAAATCTTATGGCAAATATTATTTCAGATGAGACAATTGAGTATGTTGGAATCTTAGCAAAACTGGAATTGTCAGACGAGGAAAAAGAACAGGCAAAAAAAGACATGGGAGACATGCTTGATTATATTGATAAATTAAATGAGTTGGATACTACATCTGTAGAGCCAATGTCGCATGTATTTCCGTTAAACAACGTATTCCGTGAGGATGTAGTTGTAAACGGTGATGACAGTGAAAATATTTTGAAAAATGCACCAGAGGAGAAGGACGGCAGTTTTGCAGTTCCTAAGACTGTGGACTAAAGAACAGGAGGAGATATTGTGGATTTGTTGAACTTAACTGCTGTTGAAGTAGGAAAGAAAATTCAAAACAAAGAAACATCTGCTGTGGAAGCAACACAGGCTGTGCTTTCTCAGATAGATAAGGTAGAAAATACCATTCATAGTTATGTAACAGTAGATAAAGAAGGTGCATTGGCACGTGCGAAAAAGATACAGGAACAGATTGAGGCAGGAACACTTACCGGACCACTTGCCGGAGTTCCAGTGGCTATCAAGGACAATATGTGTACAGAAGGTATGCTTACTACATGTAGTTCTAAGATTTTGGAAAACTTCTATCCAACCTATTCTGCTGAGGCTGTTCTTAATTTGGAGAAAGCCGGAGCAGTTGTGATTGGAAAGACAAACATGGATGAGTTTGCCATGGGAAGTACGACAGAGACTTCCGCTTATGGTATCACAAGAAATCCATGGAATACAGAACATGTACCTGGTGGTTCTTCCGGTGGATCTTGTACTGCAGTAGCAGCAAATGAGTGCTTCTTTTCACTCGGTTCTGATACCGGTGGATCGATTCGTCAGCCTAGTTCATTCTGTGGCGTAACTGGAATTAAGCCAACTTACGGTACTGTATCAAGATATGGACTTATTGCTTACGGTTCATCATTAGATCAGATTGGACCAGTAGCAAAGAGTGTTACAGACTGCGCTACCATTTTAGAGAGCATTGCTTCTTATGATAAGAAGGACAGCACTTCTTACAAGAGAGATTCTTATGACTTTACATCTGCATTGGTAGATGATGTAAAGGGCATGAAGATTGGTATTCCAAAGGGATATTTTGGAGAAGGTCTTGATAAAGAAGTAAGCCAGTCAGTTATGGCAGCAGCAAAAGAATTAGAGAAAAAAGGTGCTATTCTTGAAGAGTTTGATTTGGGATTGATTGATTATGCCATCCCTGCATACTATGTAATCGCAGATGCAGAAGCAAGCTCAAATTTAGCACGTTTTGACGGTGTGAAGTACGGATTCCGTGCAGAGGAGTACAACGGACTTCACAATATGTATAAAAAGACACGTTCGGAAGGATTTGGACCGGAAGTTAAGAGAAGAATCATGTTAGGTTCTTTTGTACTTAGTTCCGGATACTATGATGCTTACTACTTGAAAGCCCTTCGTACAAAGGCATTGATTAAGCAGGAATTTGACAAGGCATTTGCAAAATATGACATGATACTTGGACCTGCAGCTCCAACAACAGCACCAAAGATTGGTGCCAGCTTAAGTGATCCAATCAAGATGTATTTAGGAGACGTTTACACCATTTCCGTAAACTTAGCCGGACTTCCAGGTATTTCAGTACCTTGCGGCATTGACAGCAAGGGATTACCAATCGGATTACAGTTAATCGGAGATTGTTTCCAGGAAAACAAGATACTTCGTGCTGCATATGCATTTGAGCAGACACGCGAGTATAAAAGTCCTATGTAATCATGTGTAATACGAGAATTTGGGCATTTTGTTTTTTTATGTAATAGGAAATTGCGATGCAATTGTCCTATTACACAAAAATGCTCCGCGAGAATGCGCAGACTGCGGTGACGGAGTTAATTGCTACGCTATACCGCAGTCGCGCTAGAGTTTTGCAAGCAAAACTCTTTGTATTAAATAAAGGAACAGTCCTAATTAGGTGATATATATGAAGAAAACTGTTTGAAAGCCTCGGTACTTAATAAGTTGATTTTTTCAGCGCATTTAGTACCGTTAGGCTTGAAACAAGCGAAGGTGAATTTTTGGAATATATATCAGCTATTCAGGGCGTCGAGTATAAAATGGAGGTTGACATGAGTAAAGAGTACGAAACAGTCATTGGACTTGAGGTCCATGTAGAACTGGCAACAAAGACAAAGATATTCTGTTCGTGTAGCACTGCATTTGGTGGAGCTCCAAATACACATACCTGCCCTGTATGTACAGGTATGCCGGGGGCTTTACCAGTGCTTAACAAACAGGTTGTAGAATATGCAATCGCAGTTGGACTTGCAACAAACTGTGATATTACGAAAAATGGTAAATTTGACCGTAAAAACTATTTCTATCCGGACAATCCACAGAACTACCAGATTTCTCAGTTGTATCTCCCGATTTGCCGCAATGGTAAGGTTGAGATTGAGACAGAAGCCGGTGGAAAGAAATTTGTAGGAATTCATGAAATTCACATGGAAGAAGATGCAGGAAAATTGGTACATGATGATTGGGGCGATTGTTCTTTAGTAGACTTTAACCGTTCCGGTGTACCTTTGATCGAAATCGTATCTGAGCCGGATATGCGTTCCGCAGATGAAGTTATCGCTTATCTTGAAAAATTGCGTTTGATTATCCAGTATCTTGGAGCATCTGACTGTAAGTTAAATGAAGGTTCTATGAGAGCTGACGTTAACTTATCTGTTCGTGAAGTTGGTGCTACAGAATTTGGTACAAGAACAGAGATGAAGAACCTTAACTCATTTAAGGCAATTGCCCGTGCCATTGAGGCAGAGCGTGAGCGTCAGATTGATTTGATTGAGTCGGGCGAGGAAGTCATTCAGGAAACAAGAAGATGGGATGATGATAAGGAGTATTCTTACGCAATGCGTTCGAAAGAAGATGCACAGGATTACCGTTACTTCCCAGATCCAGACCTTGTTCCTGTTATTGTAAGTGATGAGATGATTGAAGAAATCCGCAGCAGACAGCCAGAATTCCGCCATGAAAAGATGGAGCGTTACGCAAAGGAATATGGTATTCCGGAATACGATATTGCTATGATTACAAACTCAAAGCATATGGCAGACATTTTCGAACAGACCGTTGCTATCTGCAACTCACCTAAGAAAGTATCCAACTGGCTTATGGGCGAGACTATGCGTCTTTTGAAAGATAAAAATATGGAAGTGGAAGAAATCAACTTCTCTCCTGAAAATCTTGCAAAATTGGTTGCATTGACAGAGTCAAATACTATTAACAGTTCTGTGGCAAAAGATGTATTTGAGCGTATCTTTACTGAGGATATTGATCCTGAGAAGTACGTGGAGGAAAATGGTCTTAAGACAGTAAACGATGAAGGTGCCCTTAGAAGTACCATCGAGAA